>Ga0164243_10006553_pt1 | contig 17595 bp, 23 predicted proteins | sample OricompcompostOP_FD_108781 | JGI IMG/M metagenome (GOLD analysis project Ga0164243, IMG submission 108781) | Organic Plus compost microbial communities from Emeryville, California, USA - Original compost - Organic plus compost (OP) | ecosystem: Engineered > Solid waste > Mixed feedstock >... | reverse complement strand
TCGATCGAGGTCAGCAGGTCCGCCACCTCGCAGCCGTAGGCCCCGACGTTCTGGATCGGCGTCGCACCGACCGAACCCGGGATGCCGGACAGGCACTCCAGCCCGCCGAGCCCCTCGGCGACCATCGCGGCGACGAACTCGTCCCAGTTCTGGCCCGCGGCGACCTCCACCGAATCGCCGTCGACGCGCCAGCCGCTGGTCGCGATCTTCACCACGGTCCCGTCGAACCCGGCGTCACCGACGACCAGGTTCGAACCGCCGCCGAGCAGCAGCATCGGCTCCCCCGCGGCCCGCACGGCCGCGAGCAACTCCGCCGTGGTCTCGGCGACGACGAAGGCGCGCGCGGGCCCGCCGAGGCGCAGCGTGGTGTGCTCGGCGAGTGCGGTCTGGGTTTCGACAGGTGCCACGGGTCCAAAAGGGTACTGTCTGGGCTCATGGCATCCCGTATCGAGCACCGTGCCGAGTTCGCGCACAGTGTTTCCGACGTGTACGCCGCCATGACGGACGAGGCCGCGCTCCGCGCCCGCCTCGCCGATATCGGCGGTGACAACTCGGCCCTGCTCGACTACGCGCCCGGTGCCGACGGCGTGCGCATCCACCTGCGTCAGGGGGTCGGCGCGGACAAGCTGCCGTCGGCGGTGCGCAACCTGCACCGCGGCGATCTGTTCGTCGACCGGCGCGAGACCTGGCGGATCGCGGGCGAGATCCGCACCGGGCTGGCCGAGGCGACGGTCAGCGGGATACCCGGCGAGATCAAGGCACGGACCGAGCTCAGAGCCGAGGGCGGGAAAACCGTGCTGCACACGACCGGTGAGGTGAAGATCCGCATCCCGCTGGTCGGCGGCAAGCTCGAAGGTTTCGTCGCCGAGCAGATCACCAAACTGCTCGCGCGCGAGGCCGAGTACTCGGCTCAGTGGCTCGCCGAGCGCTCCTAGGCAATCCGACCCGAGGCACCACCAACCCCAACCGGCTGCGCCGCGTCGATCGCTGGCTGACCACCTCGCCCGAGGTGGGCACCCTGCTGCGGCACGCCGCGGACCCGCTGGTGGTGGACCTCGGGTACGGCGCCTCCGGAATCACCACGGTCGAAATGGCCCACCGGCTGCGCGCGGCCCATCCCCGCGTGCGGGTGCTCGGCCTGGAACTCGATCCGCTGCGCGTGGCCGCCGCGCTGCCCGACGCCGAACCGCCCTGGCTGGACTTCCGCCAGGGCGGTTTCGAGCTCGCCGGCACCAGGCCGCTCGTGGTGCGCGCGTTCAACGTGCTGCGGCAGTACTCGGAGGAGGCGGTGCCGGGCGCGTGGAAGGTGATCCTCGACGGGCTCGCGCCGGGTGGCCTGCTGGTCGAGGGCACCTGCGACGAGATCGGCAGGCTGTGCACCTGGATCACGCTGGACACCGGCGGGCCACGGAGCCTGACCCTGTCCTACCGGCTGGCCACCCTCGACCGTCCGTCCACTGTGGCCGAGCGACTGCCCAAAGCCCTGATTCACCACAACGTTCCCGGCGAACCCGTGCACGACTTCCTGTCCACTTTGGATAGCTGCTGGGCGGTGGCGGCGCCCCAGCAGGCCTTCGGTGTCCGGTTCCGCTGGCTGCACACCGTTCGCCTGCTCGCCGAACGGGGCTGGCCCGTGCTCGGCGGGCCGAAACGGTGGCGGCTCGGCGAACTCACCGTCCCGTGGCACACCGTCGCCGGAATGTGAATGGGGACAGCCCTACCTTTCCCGGCCCGCTTACCAGTACGGGCCAACCCTGACTTCTCCCCGGAATAGCCCGAAACCCATGGTGCGGCACGGGTTGACGGCCACACGATCATCGCATGACAACGCTCACCAGCACCCGCTATGACGCGGTGGTCACCAAGGATCCGGCAACAGTCGAAGCCGCACAACGCTTGCGGCAGCGCGTTTTCTCGGCCGAATTCGGCACCGAGGAAGACGCCGACGAATTCGACGAGATTTGCGAGCACCTCGCCGTACTACACGACGGCGAAGTGGTCGGCACCTACCGGCTGTTGTTGCCGGGACGCAGCGAAAAGCTGTACTCCCAAAGCGAATTCGCGCTCGACGCGCTGGCGCCGCTGCGGCCCGAACTGGTCGAGATCGGCCGGTCCTGCGTGCATCCGGAGCATCGCACCGGCGCAGTGATCAACCTGATGTGGTCGACCATGGCCCGGTACGTCCGCGACGCCGGCTACAGCCATCTCGGCGGCTGCGCGTCGGTGTCGCTGGCCGACGGCGGTGCCGCCGCGGGCACCACCTGGTCACTGGCCCGGGAAAAGCACCTCGCGCCGCCGGAGCTACGCGTGACACCGCACCACCCGTGGATTCCGCGGCAGCGCACCGCGCGCCGGACCTACGCCGAGGTGCCGCCGCTGCTGCGCGGCTACCTGCGCGTCGGCGCGTGGATCTGCGGGCCGCCCGCGTACGACCCGGAGTTCGACGTCGCGGACTTCTTCACGCTGCTCCCGCTCGACCGGATCGGCGAACGCTACCGGCGTTACTTCTTCGGGGACGGCAGATGAACCCGTGGGCCATCTATTCACCGTGTACACCGCGCTGCGTCACCCGGCCGCGACCTGAGGTGACCAGAATCCAAACAGTGCGCAGGTGGGCCGCGGTGACCTCGGTACTGGCGGGGGCGGTATCCCAGCGCGACCTCCGCACGTCCGCGCGGAGGCTGCTGACCGAGCTGGGCATCGGGCTGGACACCAACGCCGACCGGTTCAGCGTGCCGGACCGGCGCGGCACGCTCATCGTCGCCAACCACATCTCCTGGCTGGACATCGTCGCCACGATCGCCGTCGAGCCGACCGCGTTCCTGGCGAAGCACGAGGTACGCGGCTGGCCGCTGATCGGTTCGCTCGCGGCGGGGTGCGGCACGGTTTTCGTGGACCGGCGCGAGATGCGGCGGTTGCCGGAGGTCGTCGCCGGGATCGCGGACGCACTCCGCGCGGGCCGGTCGGTCGTCGTGTTCCCGGAAGGCACCACGTGGTGCGGACGTTGCGGACAGGGCGTGTTCCGGCGGGCCGCGTTCCAGGCCGCGATCGACGCCGACGCGCCGATCCGCCCGCTGACCGTGGCGTACCGGCAGGACGGGGAGCCCAGCACGGTTCCGGCTTTCGTGGGCGACGACACGATCGCGACGTCGCTGCGGCGGGTCATCCGCGCCGACGGGCTGAAGGTCGCGCTCACCGCGCATCCGGCGCTCGATCCGGACACCGGCCGGCGGGAACTGGCCGAGCGGGCGGAGCTGAGCGTACGTCAGGTCGCTCATGTTTGAGCTGCTCAGCCGGATCGTGGAACTGCTGCAGAGCACGCTGGACTCGCCGTGGCTGTGGCTGATCGTGGCCGCGGTCGCCGGGCTGGACGCGTTGCTGCCGTTCATGCCCAGCGAGACGACGGTCGTCACGGTCGCGGTACTGCTCGGCGTCGATCTGCCTCGGCTCGCACTGCTTGTGGTGGTGGCCGCGGTCGGCGCACTGCTCGGCGACTGCCTGTCGCACTGGATCGGGCGCCGCGCGGGGCCACGCATGCTGGCGCTGCTGCAACGAGGCGAGAAGGGGCAGGCGCGGTACGACTGGGCGCGTAACCAGCTGGCACGGCACGGTTCGCTGTTGATCGTGGCCGCCCGCTACATCCCCGGTGGCCGGGTCGCGACCGGGCTGGCCACCGGCAGCATGGGCGTGCCGTGGGGGCGCTTCATCGCGCTGGACGCACTCGGCGCGTCGATCTGGGCGGTGTACAGCGTGCTCATCGGCTGCATCGGCGGCGCGAGCTTCGCCGACGAACCGCACAAGGGACTGCTGCTGTCGTTCGCCATCGGCTTGCTCATGATGGGGGTGATCGAGATCGTCCGGCGGCTACGCTCGCGGTATGCGGCACAACGACTTCCTGACGGCGATCCGGAGCGAGTGCGACTCCCTGCGCGCGGCGGCGCTCAGCGCGGGGCCCGACGCGGAAGTGCCAAGTTGTCCGGGCTGGACCGTTAGCCGGCTCGTCGGGCACCTCGCGCGCGTGCAGTCCTGGGTGACCAAGGCACTCGCCGATCCGACCGGGCAGGACGTCAAGCCGGACCGGCCGCCGAGGGAGTGGCACAAGTTGCTGCCGTGGTGGGACGCGGAGCGGGCGGCGATGATCGAGGCGCTCACCGATCCGGAGGCACCGGCCTGGTTGCCGTTCGCCCGCTATCCGCAGAGCGCGAGCTCGTGGGCGCGGCGGCAGGCGCACGAGGCGGCGATCCACCGGGTGGACGCGGAACTCGCACGGGGCGGGGCGCCATCGCGGCCGTTCGACGCCGAGTTCGCCGCGGACGGAATCGACGAGCTACTCGCCACGATGATCCCGTCGCGCGGGGACTGGTCGCAGTCGACCGCGTCGGGTTCCGTCGTGGTGCACGCCACCGACGTCGGCCGCACGTGGACGGTGCTGCTGGAGCCGGGGTCCGCGCCACGGGTCGAGGACGGTGGCCTGGCCGGGGACGCGACGATCGAGGGCAGCGCCGACGCGGTGTACCGGCGGGTGTGGCGGCGGCCGAGCGAGGCGAAGGTCACGGGCGACACGGTGTTGTTGGAGCCGCTCGCGTCACCGTGAGCCACAATGGCCGGGTGTCCGAACGACGTTATGTGATCACCTTTGGCTGCCCCGACCGCACCGGCATCGTGGCGCGCGTGTCGTCCTTCCTCGCCGATGCCGGTGGCTGGATCGTCGAGGCGGCGTATCACACCGATTTGGACACCGGCTGGTTCTTCACCAGGCAGGAGGTGCGGGCCGACTCGCTCGCATTCGGGGTGGACGAGTTGCGGGCCCGGTTCGCCGAGGTCGCGGCGTCGTTGTCGGCGGAGTCGAACTGGCGGGTCGAGGACACCGCCGAGCGGCGGCGCGTGGTGATCCTCGTGTCGAAGGAAGGGCACTGCCTGTACGACCTGCTGGGCCGGGTGGCCTCCGGTGAGCTGGACGTGGACGTGCGCGCGGTGATCGGCAACCACGAGTCGCTGGCCGGGATCACCCGGGCGCACGGAATTCCCTTCCACCACGTGCCTTTCCCGCCGGGAGAGAAGGCGGAGGCCTTCGCCGAGCTGCGCAAACTGGTCGACGAGCACGATCCGCACGCGGTCGTACTGGCGCGGTTCATGCAGATCCTGCCGCCGGAACTGTGCGAGGCGTGGTCCGGCCGGGCGGTGAACATCCACCACAGCTTCCTGCCGTCGTTCGTCGGCGCGCGGCCGTACCACCAGGCGCACCGGCGGGGCGTGAAGCTCATCGGCGCGACGTGCCACTACGTGACCGCGGACCTGGACGCGGGCCCGATCATCGAACAGGACGTGATCCGCGTCGACCACGGCGACAGCGTGCCCGACCTGGTGCGCAAGGGCCGGGACATCGAGAAGGTGACGCTGGCGCGTGGTCTCCGGTGGCATCTGGAGGGCCGGGTTCTGGTGCACGGGAACCGCACGGTGGTGTTCTAGCCGAACAGCAGCCAGGTGCCCGCGACAACGACCGCATATCCCACGGCGACCGCCGCGACGACACGGGTCCTGCGCCGCTCGGTCCAGCTCGTGAAGCGCAGTAGCCACGCCAGCGCGGGCACGACGAGGATCGCGTGCATCGCGACCGCGTGCACGGGTTTGAGCGCACCCGCCGTGGTGTAGGCGAGTTGCGGCTGTCCGCCCCGCGACAACGTCACGCCGTCGGCGATCATCAGCGCACCGACACCGAGCGAGACGAGCAGCACGACCAGCCCGAAGCGCAGCGCCAGCAACATGCTCGGCGACAACCCACTCGCCGAGCGCAACGCGGCGACCGTGAAACCGAGAACCGTCACGATGATCACGCCACCACCCGCGGCGAGCATCATCGACACCACCGTGTCGAACCCGGTCTCGAAATTGAAATGGGAGGGCACGCCACGCCAGACCTGCATGGTCACGAGCGCCGTCTCGACGACGCTGACCGCCGTGAACGCGCCCAGCAGCAGGGTCCGCACGCGTTCGTTCATGCGGAGGAACGATGTCGCCCACGCCAGCGTCGCGAGGGTGAGCCCGAACGACAGGCCGAACGTCATCGCCTTGCGGTAGGACAGCGGCCCCTCCCACGTCGTGCCGGAGACGACCAGCACGACGAGGTGGAGCAGACCGCTGGTGCACAACGCCGCGCCGACCAGGTAGGCGACGCGTTCGACCGGCCGCGTGCTCGTGCGCCGGAGTTCCTGAAGCATCATGGCGTTCAGTTTCGACCGCACAGCGCGGTTTTTCGTCCGCCCGCGAGCGGGACTCCGGCGTACGACAGGCGACGTAGGCGAGCTACACGTGGACGAGCATCTTGCCGGTGTTGGCGCCGGCGAGCATGTCCAGGAACGCCTGCGGCGCCTGGCGGATGCCCTCGACCACGGTTTCGGAGTACCGGAGCTCACCCGAGGTGACCAGCGGGGCGACGTCGGTGAGGAACTGCTGCCGCAGGTCTTCGTGGTCGCCGACCAGGAAGCCGCGCATGGTGATGCGCTTGCCGACCAGCTGCATCAGGTTGCGCGGGGCGGCGGCCGGTTCTGTCGCGTTGTAGATCGAGATCATGCCGCAGATCGCGAAGCGGGCGTGCAGGTTCGCGCGCGAGATCGCCGCTTCGAGGTGGTCGCCGCCGACGTTGTCGAAATACACGTCCACCCCGTCCGGGGCGGCGGCCTTCAACTGCTCGGCGACCGGGCCGTCCTTGTAGTTGAACGCCGCGTCGAAGCCGAGTTCCTCGGTCAGGTACCGCACCTTCTCTGCGGAACCGGCACTGCCGATGACCCGCTTCGCACCCTTGAGCTTCGCCAGCTGGCCGACCATGGAACCGACCGCGCCCGCCGCGCCGGAGACGAACACGGTGTCCTCCGGCTTGAACTTGGCGATCTCGAACAGGCCGACGTAGGCCGTCATGCCGGTCATGCCCAGCACGCCGAGGTAGGTGCTCAGCGGTGCGGCATCCGGGTCCACTTTGGACGCACTCTTCGCGTCGACCACGGCGTGCGTGCGCCAGCCGAGGCCGTGCAGCACGTGGTCACCGGGCTTGAACTCGTCCACAGTGGATTCGAGCACCTCACCGACGGCACCGCCGTCCATGGCCTTGCCGACCTCGAACGGCGCGACGTAGGACTTCGCCGCGCTCATCCGGCCCCGCATGTACGGATCGACGCTCATCGCCACGTTGCGCACCAGGATCTGGCCCGGGCCGGGGCTCGGGACGTCAACGTCCACAATGGAAAAATTGTCCAGCGTCGGCCATCCGGTGGGCCGGGCGGCCAGCCGGATCTCCGTGGCGGTGCTCATGGCGCGCGAACTCCCTACGTCGTCGTACACGTCTTTGGGCACAACACGGCGAACCGGGGCGGCAATTCCGCTCTGTGGCTCGCCTTACACCAGTTCGGCGAGCTTACCCAGCACACCGTCGTAGATGCGCTTGAGCCCAGCAGGCGCGAACGTCTTCTCGAAGAACCCGCCGATGCCGCCCGCGCCCTGCCAGGTGGTCTCGATCCGCACGACGCTCCGCTCGCCACTGCCGCTGACGGTCCACGTGGTGACCATGCTGGAGTTCGCGTCGGTCTCGACGAGCGTACCGGGCGCGGGCTCGGTGACGGTGGCCGCGACGTCACGCACCCGCTTCGACGTGGCCTGCAGCTTCCAGCGTGCCTTCGTGCCCGCGCCGCTGCCGCCCTCGGTGACCTCGTAGTCGCGGTAGTGCTCGGTCAGGATCTTCGGCCGGGTGTCGGCGTAGTCGGCGACGAGTGCGCGCACCTTCTCCGCCGGTGCGTCGATCGTCCGTTCCGCGCTGGCCGTGACCTTCGCCATCATTACTCCCCGAGGTAGGTGGTCTCGATGGCCCCGACTCTATTCGTCAGGCCAGACCCTGGTTCGCCAGCCAGTCCTTCGCCACATCGGCCACCGCGTCGCCGTCCGCGTCGACCTGCTTGTTCAGGTCGCGCAGCTCGGCCGTGGTGAGCTTCGCGCTGACCGCGTTGACCGTGTTCGCGAAGTCGGCGCCGCGCTCGTCGAGCACCTTCTTGTTCACCGCCGGCACGATGTTCTCGGTGGCGACGATGCTCTGGTCGTCCTCCAGCACCGTGTACGCCGGGTCGGCGGTGGGCGGGCTGACCGAGTCGACCGGGATGACCGTGACCGCGCCGGACTTCAGCTGCTCCAGCCGGGGGCCCGCCTCCTGGATGCTCTGGAAGGTGACGTCCAGCTTGTAGGTGTCGCGGAAACCGACGAAGCAGTTGGCCCGGGTGCCGCACTCCGGCGGTCCGCCGAGCGTGATCTTGCCGAGTTTCCTGAGGTCGCTGATCTTGGTGATGCCCTGCGCCTTCGCCGTGTCGGCCTTCATGATGTAGGTGTTCTTGTTCTCGGCCGGGGCGTAGTTCAGCAGCGAGACACCCGACGGCGCGAACAGCTCCGCCAGCTTGGCGTGCTCGGACTCGGCGTCCTTCGGGGCCTGCTCGTTGAAGCCGGTGCTGATCGCGGCGCCCTGGTACTCCGGGATGAACTGCAGCTCACCGGACTTCAGCGACGGGTACACCAGCTCACGCGAGCCGATGTTGAACTTGCGCTGGACCGGATATCCCTTGGCCTCCAGCGCCTGTGAGTACAGCTCGGCGAGGATCTGGCTGTCGGTGAAGTTGAACGACGCGACCACGATCGGATTACCGCCCTTGCTCGCGGCGGCCTGCTCGTCGCCGCCGCCTCCGCAGGCGGCGAGCCCGAGCACCGCCGCCACCGCGACGGCCGCGACCTTCAAGCCACTGGTCCAGCGCATGATCCCCACCCTCTCTGACGATGACGGTCCGACCCTAGCGGCGACCACCGACAGAAACCACATCGTGAGACCTGCCCTTATGCTCGCCAGGTGGGCGAATTCGTGCTGGCCGAATCCAACCGGCCGCTGTTCGAGTGGCGCTGGGTCGACCGCAACGCGGAGCACATCGTGGAACGGCTGGGCGAGCACCTGGCGCTGACCGCGACGGCCCTGGTGATCGGGCTGGTCGTCTCGGTCGGCCTGGCGATGCTGTCGCTGCGCTGGCGGTGGTTCTACGCGGTCGCGCTGGCCGGCACCGGCACGCTGTACGTGATTCCCAGCCTCGGCGCGTTCGCATTGCTCGTGCCGTTCTTCGGGCTGTCGTTCACCACGGCGGTGATCCCGCTCGCGACGTACACGCTGCTGATTCTGTTGCGCAACATCGTGACCGGCATCGAGCAGGTCCCGGGCGAGGTGCGCGAGGCGGCGGTCGGGATGGGCTTCACCAGGACGAAGCTGCTGGTCAAGGTCGAACTCCCGCTCGCACTGCCGGTCGTGATCGCGGGCCTGCGGGTCGCCGCGGTCACGACGATCGGCCTGGTCACGGTCACCTCGATGCTCGGCATGGGCGGGCTGGGGTACTTCATCCGGCAGGGCATCCAGACCACCACGCCGAACCCGACCGCGATCATCGTCGGCATCGTGCTGTCGATCCTGCTGGCCGTGGTCGTGGACTTCCTGCTGTGGTTGTCGGAAAAGGCGCTGGCACCGTGGGCCAGGAAGGGGCGTTCATGAGCATCTTCGACGAGGCGTGGACGTGGCTGGGCGAGCCGAACCGATGGAGCTGGACGGATCCGGCGGGCATCCCGTACCGGACCGTCGAGCATCTGGAGTTCTCGGCGCTCTCGCTCGTGGTGGCCGCGGCGATCGCGATCCCGCCCGCGTTGTGGCTCGCGCACTACCGGCGCGGCGCGTTCCTGGCGAGCACGGTGGTGAACCTGGGCCGCGCGATCCCGAGTTTCGGGTTGATCATCCTGTTCTGGTACCTGGCGAGCAGGTGGGAGCTGAACACGTCGTTCTGGCCGCTGCTGGTCGCGCTGGTCGCGCTGGCGCTGCCGCCGCTGTTCACCAACACCTACGCGGGTGTGGTCTCGGTCGAACCGGACACAGTGGACGCCGCGCGCGGTTCGGGCTACCGGGAACGGCAGATCATGTTCGGCATCGAGCTGCCGCTGGCGCTACCGGTGATCCTCGCGGGCGCGCGGGTGGCGTTTTTGCAACTCGTCGCGACGGTCGCGATAGGCGCGATCGTCAACGACGGCGGCGGCCTCGGCCGGTACATTGTGGACGGTTTCGCACAGGGCAGGGGCGGCTACGGCGAGATCCTCGGCGGCGGCGTGGCGGTGATCGTGCTGGCCCTGCTCTGCGAGGGCGTGTTCACGGTGATCACCCGGCTCGCGGTGCCGAAAGGCCTGCACGTCGAGAACGCAAGGCAGCCACAAGTGCTGTGATCTCCTGGCCAAGCGGCCGGTCCTCCAGCGCCGGTGGCACCAGTTCGCCCACGCGCCGGTACGGCTCGCGCAGGGCGGGGGCGCCCGGTTCGTCGCGGAGGACGTGGGCCTGGTGCGCGATCAGCAGTTCGCACGCGGTGATCACCAGCAGCCGGTCGAGTGCGGCGCGCAGGTTTTCCCCTGCGGCACAAGCGAAAGCCTGCACATCTTCCTGACCGGCCGACGTGTCGAGGGTGCCCAGCGTCGCGGGTGCCACCAGGCGCCGCAGCGCGTGGAGTTCGCCGGCGGCTCGCTTGTGCACCAGCACCATGCCGGCCTGCGGGCCCGGATCCGGCGTGAGCTGCGGGGGCAGGCCGGTGAACCGTTCGTCGAGCAGCCGGTGCATGCGCTGCACGCTGACCTCACCGACGTGCGCGAGCGCGGCCGTCACGGCATCCATCCGCAGCCCGAGTCCGCCGGCGTGAAAACCCGCCGTGGACACGAAATCCCCGCCGACATACGCGGGCGAGTCGGTGGGCGTGGCCAGTGCGCGGGACGCCGCCCCTTCAAGTTCGCCGACGGTTCGGCGGGCGTGCGCGAGCGCCTGCGGCCCGACCCGCACGGACACCGGCGCCTGCAGGACGTCTCGCTCCGAACCGCCGCGCACCAAGGCGCCGACCTCGCCGAGCACGTCGGCGAGCACCTCGTCGGGACCCGCCAGCTCGGGACGGTAGATCGCGCGCGGTGCGCCCATGGCATCGATCGTCATCGCGCACGCGAGAAGCTGCAGATCGAGCACGTGCCCGCCCGAAGCGGCGCGCAACACGGCGTGGGCGGTCGCGACCGGCGAGCCCTGCAGGAACGACATACCCTCCTTCGCGCCCGGCCGGTATGGCGGAATTCCCCGGCGCGCCAACGCTTCCGCAGCCGGCAGCTCCTCGCCGTCGGCCAGTACCGTCCCGATGCCGAGGAACGTCTGGAACGCGTGGCACAGCGGGATGATCTCGCCGGCCGAGCCGAAACCCCCGCGCGGTACGGCGGGCACGAAACCGTCGTTCAGCCGCTCGACGAGGAATCGCACGGCGTCGGTGCTCGCACCGGTTTCCGGGGTCAGCAGATCCCGCAGGCGCACCGCGAACAACGCCCGGACGTCCTGCTCCGGCAACCACGGCGGTCCCCCGACGGCCCGGCCGACGAGCAGCCGCGACTGATGCTCCGCCTGCTGTTCCGGGGTCAGCCGGGTGCCCGCCATCCGGCCGGCGCCGGTGTTGACGCCGTAGACCGGCTTGTCGCGGGACAACGCGGCGAGCACGCGGGACCGCTGCGCCGCGACCGACGCCATGAGCGCGGCGTCGAGCCGCACGCGCGCGCCCTCGGCGATCTGGCGGATCAGGTCCGGGCCCAGCTCGCCGGGACTGCGCACGAAGACGGTCACCCGACTGCTTTGGCGAGGCCTTCGATGACTTCCGCGCCGGGCAGCGAGCTGAGCAGCTGCCCGGTGACCAGCAGTTTGCTGCCGCGGATACCGCTGCCGATGACGAGTTCCGGCGAGTCGGCAACGGCCTTGTCGATCAGAATCGGCCAGTCGCCGGGCAGGCCGACGGGCGTGATGCCGCCGTAGGCCATGCCGGTCAGCTCGACGGCCTCGTCCATCGGCGCGAACGACGCCTTGCGCACGTCCAGCCGCCGCTTGATCACGCCGTTCACGTCGGCGCGAGTGGTGGCGAGGATCAGCGCGGCCGCGTACCGCACCTCGCCGGCACGCTTGCCCGCGACGACAACGCAGTTCGCGGAGGCGGACATCGGCGACTCGTAGGCCTCGCAGAAGGCGGCGGTGTCGGCGAGCTCGGGATCGATCTCGACGACCCCGGCGTCAGCCTCGATTCCCGCGAGCGCCTTCGCGACGGGTTCGGCCAGCAGATCCGGGCGCTGCGCCGCGGCTTCGACCGTCAGGGTGCCCGCGATGGTCCAGTTCCTCATAGGGCGAGGCTAGCGAACTCACCAGTTCTTGCCGCCGCGTTGGACCTCGATCAGCTTGGGGCGAACATCCACCAGGTACACCAGCACCGCGACGATGCCGGCCAGCCAGAACAACGTGCCCGCGCCACCGAAACCGAACAGGCCCATCGCGACCGTGCCCGCGCCGGTGATGCCGAGCCAGATGGGTTTGGTCTTGCGGTCGGCGGCGGTGAAGGCGTCGGACCGTTGCAGCAGGGCATGAATGAACGCGCCGAGCCCCGCGAGAGTCCCGGCCCAGCTGATGACCAACATGATCCACTGCGCGATTAGCGGCACGGCTCCAGCCTACGTCCCTTCACCCCACAAGCTTTCACGTGTGTCCAGAATGCCACGAACGGCCCGTTCGGCACACGGGTGCCGGACGGGCCGTTCGCTGGGGCCAACCGCTTACTTGGTGGTCTTGGGGGTGTTCGCGCCGCTCGCGGGCTTCTTCGCCGCGGTGGTACGGCGGGTGGTGGTGCTGGTGCTCGTGGTGCGGGAGGCCGGGGTGGTCTTCGGCGCCGGCTTGGTCTCGGGCGCCTCCTCCTCGATCTTCTCCGCGACCTCCGCGCTGGCCTCCGCGACCTTCTCGCCGCCGGCTCGGGTCTTCTTGGCGACCAGGCCCAGCACCTCCTCGACGCGCTCGCGGGCCTCGTGGCTCACCTCGCCGAAGCGGTCCTGCGTGGTCTTGAGGACCTCCTCGACCTGCTCGAGCACGGTCTTCACACGCGGCTCGGCGGCGAACTTGTCCCAGGTCTGCTCACCGGTCTCGGCCAGCCGGTTGTACAGCTTGAGCGCGGCCTCGGTGTAGTCGTCGATGAGCTTGCGCAGCTCGGCCGGGTCGAGCTTCTCGCGCAGCGTGGTGACCTCGCTGGGCAGCTCCTCGATGTTCTTGCGGGCGACCTCGCCGCTCTCGGTGACGCGCGTGCGCGCCTTGGCCACCGCGTCGGTCACGGCCTGGGTGGCCAGGTTGCCGGCGCCGAGCGCGGCCAGCAGCGGGGTGCGCAGCTGCTCGACGGCGGTGTTGAGGGTCTTGCGAACGTCGTCAGTCCTGGTGTTCGGCATTGTGCTCACTCTCCCCGATCGGAGTTGACTTGTCGGCGCTGTCGTTTTCGCGCCGGAACGACTCGTAGACATCGAGCAGGATCTGCTTCTGCCGTTCGGTGAGGCCGGTGTCCGCGCGAATCGCGTCGGTCACCGGACCACCCGCCGGCAGATCGAGAATTCCGGCCTGCACGTACAGCGCCTCGGCGGAAATCCGCAGCCCTTTGGCGATCTGCTGCAGAATCTCCGCGCTGGGCTTGCGGACCCCACGCTCGATCTGGCTCAGGTATGGATTTGACACGCCGGCGAGCTTCGACAGCTGGCGCAACGAGATCTTCGCGTTGTTGCGCTGCTGGCGGATGTACTCGCCGATATCGGAAGCGATGTGGCCGACTTTCTCGATCGGCCCGGCTTGCGAGCCGTCGTCAGGCATTTGGCTCATCTCCTCGCGACACCTCCCAAGGTACGCCCCGGTGCTAGCAATTGCAAGCACCCTGCTTGCAACCTTAGGTGGTGACTTGAGTCACGCTCTAAGGTAAGTGAATGCGCAGCGCCGCACGCCGACGGCGGCGGCTCGTCGACGGGCTCCGCCGGGCCGGCGCGGTCACCGACCCGGCCTGGATCTGTGCGTTTCAGCAGGTCCCACGGCATGTTTTCGTGCCACGTTTCTTCGTCGCGGACGCTCGCGGGTGGGTCGCCGTCGCCCATCAGGACCCCGGCTGGCTGGCCACCGTCTACTCCGACCGGGTGCTGGTCACTCAACTCGACGGCGATCCCGCCGTCTGGCACGCGGCACGGCGCGACGGTCCGGTGCGAGGCGTGCCCACATGTTCCTCCAGCATGCCTTCCATCATGGCGATCATGCTCGAGGAGCTGCTCGTCGAGGACGGCTCGCGGGTGCTGGAGGTGGGCACCGGCACCGGCTACAACGCCGCGTTGCTCTGCCACCGCCTCGGCTCCCCCAATGTGTCCACAGTGGACATCGATTCGGGACTGGTGCGCAAGGCACGTGCGCGCCTCGCCGCGTGCGACTACCACCCGGTGTGCGCGGTTCGCGACGGCGAGCGTGGTCTGCCGGCGCACGCGCCCTTCGATCGTGTGCTGTGTACCTGCGCGGTGTCCCGGATTCCGGCGGCCTGGCTGGAGCAGACCGTGCCGGGCGGCTTCATCGTGACGACGTTGAACCGGCCGATCGGCGCCGGCCTCGTGCGCATCACGGTCAGCAGCGGCGGGATCGGGTACGGGCGGGTGCTGCCCCAGGACGGCCGGTTCATGCCGCTGCGGGCGCATCGCCTCACGGACACCGAGACGCTGCTGACGTCACGGCCACGCGCCGCCGGGCCGTCGCGGGAGACGGAGTTGCCGGTCCGCGAGGTACTCGACCCCGCGGGCCGGTTCGAGTTCTTCGCCGGGCTCGCGCTGCCGGAAGTGACTCCGGTGTACGACGCGGAGGCGACGTATTTGTTGCACCGCGACGGTTCCTGGGCGCGGCACGCCGGCGGCCGGGTCGTGCAGGGCGGGCCGCGACCCCTGTGGGATCTGCTCGAAGATGCGCACGCGGACTGGCACTCCCTCGGCGAACCGACGCGGGAACGTTTCGGACTGACCGTGACGCCCGCGGATCAACGACTCTGGCTCGACGATCCCGACGGCAAGTACAGCTGGGAGCTGACCCAGCCCGCCACCTGATCCACTGCCGTGGCGACCGGAATATCCGTCGTATCGAGCAGATCCACCTGAGGCGTCAGTGAATCGGCGTGCTTGCGGAGCCAGTCGTTGAACTCCAGCGTCTCCGCGATCCTCGGTTCGTCCCATTGCCGCCACGCGGGGCGGGCGCGCAGGCGACGAGCGAGCGCGTCCGGCTCGGCGACCAGCGCCAGGTAGTGGATGCCGGAGAACAGGGCACGCTCGGGCAGCGGTTCGAACTCCGGCGGGACCACGGTGCCGCACAGCACGACCGGCAGGCCGTTCTGGTGGATCATCGCGGCCATCCGCAGCCAGGTGGCGCGAAACGCCGGGTGCCCGTCGATGTCGTCACGCAGTCCGGCCGTCCACAGCACGTCCTGTTCGAGCACCACGGCCCGGCCGGCGAGGCGGTCGAGCAGCAGCGGGCCGACCGTCGACTTGCCCGCGCCGCTCGGGCCGGTCAGCGCGAACAGCGGCAGCCTGCGGAACGGCCAGCGGTGACCGCACCGGTCGCAGATCCTCGTCGACTCCTCGACAAGGGGTACGCCGGCGCGGTCCCCGCAGGCCGGGCAGATCCTCGGATCGAGCATTTGGCTAGTCGAACAGGCCCTCGAGGAAGCTGCGCCTGCGGTGCCCGCGGTAGTGCCGGGGCGAGTCCGCGTAGTACCCGCCGCCGCGGTGCGGACGCGGCGAGTCCTCGTAGTAACCCCCATGTGCGGGCTGCCCGCGGTACGGACGCGGGGAGTCCGGCCGGTAGGCCGCCGGCGGCGCGGCGTAGTAAGCGCTTTCCGCGTTCGCGATCTGCTCCAGCTCACCGCGGTCGAGGAACACACCGCGGCAGCCTTCGCACTGCTCGATGTGCACGCCGTTCTTGTTGACGGTCCTCATCATGTTCTGACACTTCGGACAAATCACGTATCACACAGTACGCATATTTCCGGGACTAGCAGGCGCACAGACAGAACGGATGTCCGACGGGGTCGGCGAAGACGCGGAACGTCTCCGGTGTGTCGTCCAGCAGCTTCGCGCCGAGACCCAGCACGCGCTCCTGCCCGGCGTCGAGGTCCTTGACGTCGAGGTCCAGGTGAAACTGCTGCGGCACGGTCTGCGAAGGCCATTCCGGGGCGCGGTAGTTCTCGACCCGCTGGAACGCGATCTTGACGCCCGCCGGGCCGGTCACCGTCACCCAGTGCCCGCCGTCGACGGGAACCTCCGGCTCGGGCCAGTCGAGCACCGCGGCGTAGAAGTTGGCCAGACCGAGCGGATCCGGGCAGTCCAGCACGACGCAGCCAAAGGTGGGAACCATCGGTCGCTCCTTTCCCATAACCAGTGAAACGAGTATGTGGGTTACGTACGCCCACCGCAACCACTGACCGACCTACACTGGTTAGGTGCCGGTACCGCCCGCGGATGTCTCGCTCGTCGTGGACTTCCTGAACACCCTCGATGTCGAGCGGGACACCGATGCGCTGGCGGACGCGCTCACCTGGGGGCGGTGGGCCGCCGACCGCGGCCTCGAACCCGGCTCGCTCGACGGCGCCCGGCACGCGCGGGAAGTGTTGCGGCACGCGGTCGGCGACCCTGTCGCGACCGAGTCACCGCTGTCGGTTCCGGCGCGGATCGAACTCACTGGCACCGGCCCTGCGCTGGTCTCGCCGGACGCGGTCGGCGCGGTCCTCGCCGCGGCGACGCGGATCGCCGTGCTGGGCGACTGGGAACGGCTGAAGATCTGCCCCGCGGACGATTGCCGCTGGGCGTTCTTCGACCGGTCGCGCAACCGCTCGCGCACGTGGTGCTCCATGCGGGTGTGCGGCAACCGCGAGAAGGCGCGCGCCTGGCGAGAGCGCCAATAACCCCCGAATGAGTTACCCACAGAAGTATTGTGGATAACCCCTCATTCTGTGGATAACCTGCCGAAACCCCAGGTCAGCGCCGGTGGACAGCGGGGAGCCGTCAGAACAGCAGCTGCGCCACTGTGTAGATCAACAGACCGGCCAGCGCACCGACGACGGTGCCGTTGATGCGGATGAACTGCAGATCCCGGCCGACCTGCAGTTCGACCTTGCGCGAGGTCTCCTCCGCGTCCCAGCGCTCCACGGTGTCGGTGATGATCGTGGTGATCTCGCGGGAGTAGTTGGTGACGAGGTAGGCCGCGGCGCCCTCCAGCCAGCCGTCCACTTTGGACCGCATTTCGTCGTCGGTGACCAGTCGCTCGCCCAGCGTGCGCAGCCCCACCCTGACCCGTAGCCGCAGTTCGCTCGAGGGGTCCTCGGCGGCGTTGAGCAGCATGCCCTTCGCCGTCGTCCACGCCGAGCCGATCAGCTTCTGCACGTCGGGGTGGTCCAGGATCTGCTGCTTGACCTGCTCGGCCCGCGCCATCGTCTCCGGATCCTTCTGCAGATCCTGCGCGAACTCGCCGAGGAACTTGTCCAGCGCCAGCCGCATCGGGTGGTTGACGTCGGTCTTGACCGCCCACGCGAACGACAGCACCTCGCCGTAGACCTTGTCGGCCAGCATCGCGTCGACGAACTTCGGCGACCAGCTCGGGGCACGCTCCGACACGACGCGCAGCACGGTGGCGTGGTTGTCGCGCACCCACTCGTATGACCGGTC
>Ga0164243_10006551_pt1 | contig 17596 bp, 15 predicted proteins | sample OricompcompostOP_FD_108781 | JGI IMG/M metagenome (GOLD analysis project Ga0164243, IMG submission 108781) | Organic Plus compost microbial communities from Emeryville, California, USA - Original compost - Organic plus compost (OP) | ecosystem: Engineered > Solid waste > Mixed feedstock >... | reverse complement strand
GGAGACGCGAGCCGACCTCCTCTTCGAGGATATCCTCTTCGTCGGACACGCGCGGAAAGAGCACTTGCTCATGTGCGGCGTATTTGAAAAGGTCATAGGCCGTTCGGATGGAATCATCCAGATATCCTCCTTACTGCGAGATGCTTTCGACCAGGAAGACGCCCGCAACGCGTTCATCGATCAGCTCTGCGCCCTGTCTCCCGAAGCCAACCTCCGCGCATTTGAGGGCGAGTTGAAACGGCTCTCGCAAGAAGAACTGCACCGGTTTGCCCTGACAGGACAGTCGCCGCTCCCGGCGCATGTACATCCCGTTCCCAACCTGCTGTTCACACGAGACATTGCATCTGTCGTACAGGATCACATCATTCTGAGTCATCCGGCCAAATCCGTCCGAGCGAGGGAGAGTGTCATCATGGATGTGATCCTACGCTTTCACCCCGGCTTCGAGGCGTATCGCGACCGTATCATCAGGCTCCCCGCCGGTGTAACATTCGAGGGCGGTGACCTCATCGTGGCCGCTCCGAATGTCGTGTTGATCGGCCATTCGGAGCGGACGTCGTTCGGCGGCATCATGGCGATCGCCCAGGCGTTATTTGACCGTACGAGCGTCGAACATGTCCTCATGGTAGATCTGCCAAAGAACCGGGCGTACATGCACCTGGATACCATCCTGACGTTCTGCACTCCGAACGAATGCGTGGTATTCCCCCCCCTCTTCGAAGGCACGCAGGGAAATGTCGTCCGCCTGACGCGTAGCGACCAACCGGGGCGCTTCTACAGCGAGCTTCGCCCCAACCTGATGGTTGCTCTGGATGAAGTTCTGGATTACCCCATCACCTTCATTCCATGCGGCGGTAATGATCCGGTTAGCCAGCGTCGCGAGCAGTGGACAGATGGAGCAAACTTCTTCGCCGTCGCTCCCGGAGTCGTCGTAGGTTACGAACGCAATAGAGCCACCTTCGACGCCATGCGAAAGCATGGCTATCGCGTGGTAACGGCCGAGGGCTTCCTGTCCTACCACGAAGAGAGTGAGTACGAACCCGGCAACAAGATCGCGATCAAGCTGGAGGGTATGGAACTCTCACGGGGACGCGGCGGCCCGCGGTGTATGGCCCTCCCGCTCTTGCGTCAGCCAGTAGACTAAAAAGATATGTTCAGGTTTTTGCGTGTTCGGGCGTACAGGTTTCAAACATTTGGGGCTCGAAATTTGTAATCGAGACATGCCTGCTTACGTTGTACACGGCACGCTCGAACATGCCATCCCTCTAACCGGCGGACATTAAACCTGCCGCCCGACCACATTAACCCCTGCACCTATCCAGATGAGTTTCCCTTCCCTCCTCGATACTGACCGGCGCTGGATGGCCCTCGCCCTGAAAGAAGCCGAAAAAGCCTTCGATATGGGAGAAGTGCCTGTCGGAGCGGTCGTGATACGCGGCAACGAGATTGTCGGGCGCGGTCATAACATGGTCGAGCAACTTCAGGACCCTACCGCCCATGCGGAGATCATCGCGATCACGGCAGCGTGCCAGACGCTCGGGACAAAGGTGCTGAACGGATGTACGCTTTACGTGACCCTGGAGCCCTGCCCGATGTGCGCCGGTGCCATCGTATGGTCTAAACTAACCCGGCTGGTCTTCGGCGCCTTCGACGAAAAAGCCGGGAGCGCCTCCACGCTCTACAATATTCCACAGGATCCGAGACTCAATCACCGAGTCGAAATCATCTCCGGGCTGGAAGCCGACCGCTCGGCCGCCCTGCTTCAGGCGTTCTTCCGGAAACGGCGCGAGAAAACCGGCGCTGCATCGCCCATCTCCGGCCACGGCGCCGGCGGTGATGGGGTTCCTTACTCCTGATTTCCCGAAACCCCCGGCAAACCTGGCGGTTCGATATCCCGTTGTTTCGGACAGGCCATTGTTGACCATACATGCTGGACGTCATCGTCATCGGCGCAGGTCCCATCGGGCTGGCCTGCGGTATCGCAGCCAAACGAAGGGGCCTCGACGCGCTTCTGATCGAAAAAGGGGCACTCGTCAATTCGCTCACCGGCTACCCCACCAACATGGAGTTCTTCTCCACGCCGGACCTTCTTGAGATCGGTGGCCATCCTCTGCCTACCGCTGGCTACAAGCCGATCCGTGAAGAAGCGCTCGATTACTACCGGCGCGTAGCCGCTGCCGAGCAACTCAAGATCAACCTCTACGAACGGGTTCTCGGGCTCGAGGGAGAGGATGGCAACTTCATCGTGGTCACGAACCGGGATCGATATGCCTGCCGCAAGGTCGTGGCAGCAACCGGCTTCTTCGACGTGCCGAACCTCATGGGCATTCCCGGAGAAGATCTGCCGAAGGTGACACACTACTACAAGGAACCCTATGCGTACGTTGGGCAGGAAGTAGCCGTCATCGGCGCGAAGAACTCGGCCGCCAAAGCAGCGCTGGATTGCGCCCGGCATGGAGCACACGTCACACTGATCGTACGTGGCAGCGAGATCTCTCCGAGCGTCAAATACTGGATCAAACCCGATCTGGAGAACCGGATCAAAGAAGGCAAGATCCGAGCCTTCTTCAACACGTGTGTGGAAGAGATCACACCAACCTCGCTGCACCTGGCGACTGCCGACGGTCCAACCGAGATCGAAAACGACTGGGTGCTTGCACTCACCGGCTATCGGCCCGATTACACGTTTCTCACGGCTCTCGGCGTCACGTTCGCGGACGATCCGGCCAGGAGCCCCCTGCATGATGAAACCACTTTCGAAACCGAACGCGCCGGACTCTACCTGGCCGGCACGGTCAATGGTGGATTGAATACGAGCAAGTGGTTCATCGAAAACGCCCGCTTCCATGCAGACCATATCATGGATGATATCGCCCAAAAAGTAGGAACGGGCACGGCCATAGTGAACTGATCGGCTGGCAACCATTCCCCGGGCCACCACAACGGCCATCCATCTCCGGTACCGATCTACGAGTCCCCCTGGCCACGCACTCTCAAAGCAGGCCGCGGGAAAGGTCTATCCTGAACAGGCTGGTACGAATCACTCTGAAGTTCGATAGAGAAATTGTATGGCTGGTTATAAGGGGCATATCGCGGGTGCAATCGTTTTCTTCGTCATCTACTTCTTCGGCCTCCTCTTTGCTTTTTCTGCCGGCGCCACGTTTGCGCAGTTTGATTCACTGGAGCACCTGGCATATCCCGCTGCTCTCTTCTGCCTGTGCATCATGTTCGGGCTGTGGCCGGATGTCGATACGAATTCGAAGGCACAAGATATTTTCTACGTCCTGTTCTTTCTCGTGGATATCGTTCTCATCGCGACGAAGCGGATCGAAGCAGCGGCATACCTTGGCCTCTTTGCCATCCTGCCGGTACTGGGTAAGCACCGGGGATGGACACATACTTGGTGGGCTATGCTGCTCATTCCCGCCCCGTTGCTGCTCATTCCGGGGCTAGTATTTCCGGATCGCCCCTTCGCCGCGCTCCCACTATACGGTGCTGCGGTGGTCGGCTACTTCAGCCACCTCTTCATGGATGGATTGATCGTTCCCTTCAACAAACGAAAATAGGGGACTCGGCACGCCGCGTCCCCTATCCCACCACAAAACCAGGTGGGTACGTTACAGGCTCACGACCCGTACACTCTCCACACCTTCCACACCCGCGATTCTCTGCTCCACGGCTTCTGGAATATCCTCATCTACACTGATGGCGGTGAGAGCCATAGAGCCCTTGCCGGAACGTCCCAGAGCCAGAGCACCGATATTGATGTTGTTCTCGGCGAGAACGGAGCCTACAGCGGCCAGCATACCGGGGCGGTCTACGTTCCGATAGAAAAGCAGATTTCCTTCGGGACGGACTTCGAGCCAGAAATCGTCTAGGCGTACGAGACGCAGGTCCTGATTCTCAAACACTGTCCCGGCAACCTCGTGGCTGCCGTCGGGGCCTTCCAGGGTAATCTCGATGAGGTTCGTGTAGTGGCCCTTCGCAGTGCCCCGTTGTTCCTCGATGCGGAGGCCCATTTCCTCAGCCAGGAAAGGCGCGTTAATGAGATTAACCGGTTCGTTAGTCCAGCGGCCCATGACACCCTTGACGGCCGCGATGGAAAGTACATCCGTATACCGACGCGGTATATCGCCAACGCAACGGATGCTGATCCGCTCCAGAGGGCCACTGCTGAGTTGCCCCACGATCTGGCCGAGCTTATCGGCCAGCGTCAGGTAGGGTTGCACCTCTGGACTGGCCGCCATTTTGATCTCCATACGGTTCACTGGGGAGCTGACGGGCTGGCCGTTGAGCGCCAGAATGACCTGCTCCGTAATCTGGATGGCAACCTTCTCCTGAGCCTCCGCCGTCGATGCGGCGATATGGGGCGTCGCAATGAGATTCGGATGCTTCAGCAAAGCTTCCAATTCGGGTGGGGGCGGCTCTTTGGAAAAAACGTCGAGCGCAGCGCCGCCAACCTGCCCGCTCTCGAGCGCCTCAAGCAATGCCGCTTCGTCGATGATGCCACCACGAGCACAGTTGACAAGGCGAACTCCCTTCTTACACTTCTTCAATGTTTCCCGGTTGAACAGCCCACGCGTCGCCTCGTTGAGCGGTGTATGCATCGTGATGAAGTCGCTCTCAGCGAAGATCTCATCCATGGTCACGAGCTTCACCCCGATCCGCTCGGCCACTTCTGGCGAGAGGAGCGGGTCAAAGCCGATGAGCCGCATACCGAAGCCCTTCATTCGCTCAGCAACGGCCTGCCCGATCTTGCCAAGGCCCACGATGCCGAGTGTCTTCTCGTACAGCTCGGATCCAGTAAACCGTTTCTTATCCCACTTTCCCTCGCGCATGGAAGCGCTCGCCTGAGGAATGTGGCGTGCAAGCGCCATGAGCATGGCACAGGTGTGCTCGGCGGTCGAAATGGTGTTGCCGTCCGGAGCGTTGATGACCAGCACACCTTTCCGTGTAGCGGTCGTAAGATCTACGTTATCTACTCCGACTCCGGCTCTGCCGATCACCTTGAGGTTCTTTGCCGCTTCGATGAGGTCCCCCGTGATGGTAGTACCGCTCCGAATGATCCAGCCATCGGCCGTCTTCGCCAATTCCTTGAGTTCATCATGAGACTTCTTGAGCTGAACGTTGGCCTCAATGCCATTCTCCTTCAGCATGTCGATGCACACGGGATCGACCGAATCAGTAATCAGAACGCTATATGCCATACGAGTAGAAACAAGAATAAAAAAGTGGTCGACAGAGCAGCGGTCCGATTGAACCTACATAACAGGCTGCCTGCGCAGTAAAGGAGCGTGATGAATTCGTAGGGAAAATCCGATCAGGTTAGCAATCCATCGATCCAGTCCCATACCTCATCCCGGCCGCGCTTGTCCTGAGACGAAGTAAGAATGACTGGGACCTCCATGCCGGCTGCGGCAAGCAGCTTCTGGACTCGTGCCTTGCTTTGTGCACGCCCGTTACCCGAAAGCTTGTCCGTTTTGGTCAGCAGAATGACATACGGAACCGGAGCACCTTTCATCAGGGCCATCACATCCTTGTCTTGAGCTGTCGGCTCATGACGGCTATCCACCAAGTGGAAAACGATGCGGAGCGTTTCTCGCTCTGTTACGTAGCGGCCAATGAGGCGCCCCCAACGCGCCCGTTCTCGCTGAGCAGTCTTCGCGTACCCGAAGCCGGGGAGATCAACGAAGTAGAACGCGTCATTGACGAGGTAAAAGTTGAACTCCCGTGTTTTGCCCGGTGTACTGCTCGTGCGAGCCAGCGCACGCCGCCCGAGGAGCATGTTGATGAGCGAGCTTTTCCCGACGTTGGACCTACCGATGAACGCTACCTCCGGTCGGCCGTCATCGGGAAGCTGCTCCCAGGTAGCTGCACCTTTTACAAATTCCGCCTCTTTTACGTCCATATCGGGAAGTGGAGAGCGTGGGGGGATGGAGAGCAAGAGGCGTTAAGGCTCCGCTCTCCTCCCGGTCACGCTACACTCGCCAGGTGCTGCTTAACGGTCTCACCGATGAGGGCGGGATTCTCGATGACGACGGCACCGGCCGCTTCCAGGGCGGCGAACTTATCCGCAGCTGTGCCCTTTCCGCCAGAAATAATTGCACCGGCATGTCCCATGCGCCGCCCTGGAGGAGCGGTTCGTCCGGCGATGAAGGCGAATACGGGCTTCGTCATATGCTCCTTGATGTACAGAGCAGCCTCTTCCTCAGCCGTACCGCCAATCTCACCGATCATCACGACGGCCTCGGTCTGCTCGTCTTCCTGGAAGAGCATGAGCGCGTCCGTGAAGCGTGTACCGATGATAGGATCACCTCCTATGCCAACAGCCGTGCTCTGCCCGAGCCCCTGTCGCGTGAGTTGGTCGACGGCTTCATAGGTAAGGGTGCCGGAACGAGAGACGACGCCAATGGAACCTTCGGAGAAGATCATTCCCGGCATGATACCGACCTTTGCCTGCCCCGGCGTAATGACACCCGGACAGTTCGGACCGATGAGACGGACGCCCTTCTTCTGAACATAGTGGTACACAGGAATCATGTCGTTGACAGGAATCCCCTCGGTGATGCAGATGACCACTTTGATACCGGCATCGGCGGCCTCCAACACCGCATCGGCGGCAAATGCCGGAGGTACGAAGATGATAGACGTGTTGGCACCCTCCTGCTCCACGGCTTCAGCAACCGTGTTGAATACCGGGCGATCCAGATGTTTCTGCCCTCCCTTGCCCGGAGTAACACCCCCGACTACCTGAGTGCCATATTCAATCATCTGATGTGCGTGAAAGGATCCTTCCTTGCCTGTAAAACCCTGCACGACGAGCCGCGTGTGCCTATCAACCAGTATGCTCATGCCTGTGTCTCTTGTCCATGGTTCGTGGCCCATAGCGCATGCTTCCGGACCACCTGGAAATCGATCTCGGAACCTAAGATAAGCACGTGGCGCAACGCGTTCAGGCTAATCTGTGTCTGGTCCCGCACGAATTGTGACGGAATGTAATGATTCACGCAAAGATGGCAACCACCAGACAGAATCCCGACGGGGAGAACCCTTGGCAGCGGCCCAACCGGGAACGATGAGTCCATTCCTGCCTGCACAAGAACCGAGATCGCGCGAACCGACGAAATGAGCAGGCTGAAAATGACCTGCTAGTCTATATGCTCACGATGGAGCCGAAGGAGTGGCACCCTGCAGGAGATGCCAGATCGCACTTACGAGATTGGAAATACCAGTACACTTGTCCACGTACGCTGTCACCGGGAACCGACTGACTTCCCGCCGTACATACAGATCGGCACGTGAGGAGAGCATTACGAAAGGGATGGTTGCCGTCATTGTTGCCCTGCGGAGAACGCGGAGCAGAGATAGGCCATCCAGATCCGGCATAGCATAATCGCAGACCACGACGTCCGGCCTCGACCGGAATACGAGATCAAGCCCTTCACGCCCCGACAGCGTAGACACGACGTGAAACCCCACTTCCCGGAGGTACTCCACCAGGCCCTCCAGAACGATCGGATTGTCGTCTACAGCGAGGACTGTTGCCGTTGTATTCATCTATATCCATGCTTGTATGCGCAATGACCCTTCCCAAACGTCGTCCTGTACTACACGTTGCGCTTGGCCGTTTGCTGTAACCGGAAAGTAACCGGAGCAACTCTGACGCACGCTTGTTTCCAGACATGCGTATAATGGAGAAAACCATCCCGACTACGTCGAGCAAAAAAGAGTGCGGAGAGCCAAATACATCATGATACGTTTTGTACTATAGTATCAGGCCGCCGAAAGGTAGCGGCATTCCCGTATGACACGCTACGTCGCCCTGGGCAGTTTGCTAATACGTTCAGCCAGATCAGGATGGTGTCGTTGAATCTGCTGGATCGTTCCCCGTACTGCCCGTTACACCGGTTATGAATGAAGTTGTGAAAACATGTGTACTTCGAGGCCATGCAGGCAAACCGGGTTCAAGTGTGATATGAATGGCCCGAGATAGTTACAGGTTCAGCATAAACATGCGGGTGCTCGTTGCGTCAGTTCCCAATCCACAATGTGCCACGAACGTACCCGCTTGCCATGACAAAGCATCTAGGACCTATTGCTCTGGTCGCCCTACTAACCCTGGCCGCTTGCGACTCAAACGACAACTCTCCCGTCGACCTCGACCCACCTGTACTCACGGCACCTGACAATGAGGCCGTGATGGATACAACGGAGACGACGCTGGCGTGGATGCACGTTCAAAATGCCGGCTTCTACTACGTAGAACTCGCTCCCGACTCAACATTTACTACCGGGCTGCTTTCGGCGCAAACACCCAATAACAGTATCAGGACAGGTACCCGATCATTGGGCACATACTACTGGCGTGTATACGCTGTCGATCGGAATGCAAACCTCGGCCCCGCGAGCGAAGTGCGCAAGTTCGAATTCAGGTAAGCACCACGCGCATAATGCCTGGGCTCAGCCTTCAGACACGTTGATCAGGTCTGGAAGATCGTTTTCACGACAAGCCCTGTACGGCGGCAGACCCGAGTGGCACCTTGCAGTTTGGCGAGCCCAGCAACACGATGCCGGTTGATTAAAAAAGAAGAGGGCCTCATTTGAGGCCCTCTTCACGTATCCAGGAACGGCGATAAGCCCGCCCATGGATACCTGTTCATATGCAGGGGGTTATGTCAAGCTATTGATGGAAAACGATCACGCTTCCGTCGTCGAGCACATTAACAGCAAGGACATCCTGCGTAGATACATTCTCGCCCAATGCTTCCTGGATCACCGGATTCGCTCCCAGTGCCGACTGTAGTGCCATAACCTTCTCACCGTTGGCTGTGAGCACTTCATTTACTGCATTCGCTTCTTCCTGACTCGTGAGGATATCCTGTACGCTGACAAGTTGAATGCGATCAACCGTCAGGTCGGTGATCTCTCCTAGCGCTGTCGACTGGGCCTCGGTATCCTGGATCGCCCCGATGAGTTGATCCACGCCCGTTCCGCCAGTAGCCGGCATCTCCTGAGGAGCCGTGCTCGTCGTATCCTGCGCGACGGCGCTCGTTGAGACAGCGAATCCGAGCAGCAGAACTGCCGCTGCTGCAAGCATGGTTCGAGTCATCCCTTTCACCTTTTTCATATGGCACCTTGTGATGAATTAAACACAAGGCCCACACTGCCAACTACCGTTCCAGTGTCGCTCAACCGAAGCATTTCAGGAGATAGATAACAGGTCCTTTACACTACACCCCATAAAACTCGTATTTTATTAGCTTTATGCATTGCAAATTATGCGCAAGATGCGCGGCTGGTGCGCACCCTCACACCATCATTTGCCTCAGAATCTGAGAAAGTGAAATCGGGACCGGATAGATGCCCTGTACCTGTAGAAATTTGCCGGTATCCCCGGGATAGTCAGGCCACCTGATGAAGCTCGAATACTTCGGCAAGCAGTTCATATGACCGCAGGCGCGCGGCATGATCATAGATCATGGATGACACCATGACTTCATCGGCTTGTGTCTCCTCCACGAGGGTCTCGATCCCACTTCGCACGCGTTCCGGTGTACCGATGAAGTGCAAGGAGCGATAGCTCTGGGCCGTTGCGCGCTCAATTGGCGTATACGGGTAAGCCAGAGCTTCTTCGGGGCTCACTAGCGGCCCCGGAGTGCCGTTCCGGAGACGAACCCAGGTCAGATCCATCGTAGCAGCGAGATAGTCGGCGCGCTCATCCGTTTCGGCGCATACGACTCCAACGGCCAGAATGGTATGAGGCGCCTTGAACTGCTCGGACGGCTGAAAGCTCTCACGGTATGCTTTCATCGCTGGTACGGGAGATGTCGGGCTGAAGTGACGGGCGAAGCTGTAACCCATGCCTAGCGATCCGGCGAGTTGGGCGCTTGCGCCGCTCGACCCCAGAAGCCAGATAGGAGGCAGATCTACGTCGTCAGGCATCACACGAACGGAGGCAAAGGGGTGACCCTGCGGAAACTCTCCTCTGGAAAAGGCGAGGAGTTCTGCCAGGCTGGCCGAGAAGTGCTCACCATCGGAAGCCCGGAGTGCTCGCACCGTGATCGGGTCCGTTCCGGGAGCACGACCGACCCCGAGGTCGATTCTACCAGGGAAAAGAGCTTCAAGCGTGTGAAACACCTCGGCCACCTTGAGTGGCACGTGGTTTGGAAGCATGATTCCGCCAGAGCCAACACGGATTCGCTCCGTCACCGCCGCAATTCTCCCGATCAGGATCTCCGGCGACGAACTCGCGATGCTCGGCATGCTGTGATGCTCGGCGAACCAGTACCTCGTATAGCCGAGCCGGTCGGCCAGTTGGGCCAGATCCGTAGTACGCCGCAGGGCCTCGGATGCCGGGGTTCCGGAAGGGATCGGAGCAAGATCGAGAACAGAAAGAGGTATGGACATGATTATTAAGGCTGATGGTCGGCAGAAATTGCCGATTCCAGACTCAAGCGAAATATGGATAGGAATTCGGAGAGAGGAGGCGTAACAATACGGCTATCAGACCGTATCACGGGCCGCGCCATCATAGAGAAGGGATACCAGGAGTTCGGCGGCCTGCCGGGCTATCTCCGGAATGTTGCGGCTGTTCTCCACACCGGCGGTGAGGATCATCGCAAGGTATCCCCTTACCATGCCGACGAAGACATTTGCCAGAGCCGCCGGATCCGTCTGCCGGATCTCTCCGCGCTCCATAGCAATAGTGAAGAAAACCTCCTGCAATGTTACGAGATCATCGAACCGTTCCCCCCAGTACACCTGACCACCCTCGTGTTTTTTCGAGAAGCTGCGAGCCGTCTCCTTCACGGAAACGATGAACAGATCGCGATTCCGAATCAGGTGTTGTACAAGCCACTGGAGATAATCCTCAAGCAGATCACGGCTGTTTCCGGCTGACGACTCGAGGGTTTTCACCAGGGTTTTCAGGTGCCTATGCACCTCCCCGAACAACTCGTCCAGAAGCGTCGCCAGGAGTTCCTGCTTGCCACCTTTGAAGTAGAGGTAGATAGTGCCCTTGCCATACTGAGCCCGCTCGGCAATCTCATCCACCGTTGCCTCGGCATATGACTTCTCAGCAAAGACGGCTTTTGCGGCCTCGAGCATTGCCCGCCGCCTGAGATCGCGTTCGCGTTCACGGCGTGAAAGAGACAAACTCTCGAACATTAACTCTCAGTTAATCTCTAGAAGCAAAGTGAAACATTAAATATATTCAATACGTTCAGTCGCGACTAAACACACTGAACGCATGGCAGGTTTCACCATGAATGAGATCTCAAAGGACTTCATTGAGCGAATGGGATTGATGGCCGAGCGGGATGGCATCTTCTCGCGCATTGCCGGAAGAATGCTCGGCTACTTCATGCTGGACGGAACCCCCCGTTCGCTGGATTCCATTGCAGAGGAACTGAGAATCAGTAAGGCTTCTGCGAGCACGAATGCACGAATGCTGGAACGGATGGGGCTGCTGGAACGCTGCAGCACATTCGGAGACCGGCGTGATTTTTACCGACTTGGTGATCATCCATGGGAGACCCTGTTCGAGGTATCTCGACGGCGCGTGGAGGAAATGTTGGGGCTCGTCGAACACACCGCCGCGGAGCTTCCTGCAAACATGAACGCGGCCCGGCACCGCCTGGAGTTGTGGCGAGACTTCTACAAGTTCATCATGGACGACATAGACGTAAGAGCAGCGCGCTGGCGCCAACTCATAGCTGATCGAGAGGCAACCGCCGACGCGAAGTAACAGCTGTAACCATCAATGACACGTAGTTCGACCGTCCTTTTTGTTCTGGTACTCTTCGGTCTTTTTCCGACCAGTACAATCGCACAAGACCTGCCCGTTCATTCGGATAGTTTATCGTTGAGCCTTGATCAGGCAATCTCACGGGCCGTCCAGGCGAGTGAGGAAATACAGCTTGCACGCACGCAGGTAGATTTCGCCGAGGCTCAAATTCGAGCGGCCCGAGCAGAGGCACTGCCTCAAATCAATGGAAATGCCGGCTACACCCGTACGCTGGCTTCTGCGTTCGATACGGGTGGCGGTGGGTTCACCCTGCCGGATTCCTTGCAGTTCAACCCGAATCCCAACGCCCCTCTTGAGGAGCGCGTGCGATATCTGGAAGATCGTACGCCTATAGCAGCCCTGGGGTCGCTCGGCGCGCTCTTCAGCGACCTGCCGTTCGGGCAAGAAAACGCCTATGCATTCACCATTTCCGGCTCTCAGCTTCTTTACTCGGGCGGCCGTGTCAGCGCAGCGATGCGGATCGCGCGAAATCTGCGGGATGCTGCTCAATACACGCTCCAGGAAGATCTAGCCGATCTAGAGCTGCAGATCCGCTCGGCCTATTACCAGGCGCAGTTCGCACAGGAACTGATCACGATTTCGGAAGCGGCAATCGAGCGCGCACAGCGGTTCCTCAATGAAGAACAACTCCGCCGCCGCGCCGGTCAGGCTTCGGATCTCGACGTCCTCCGAGCAGAAGTGGAGCTCGAAAACCTCCGGCCGCAACTCGTACAGGCGAACAATACGGCCGAGTTAGCCATGCTGAACCTCAAGCGCCTCGTCAATATCCCGGTAGATCAGCCGGTAAAGTTGACGACGCCACTGGCTCCCCCCAGTCCGGAGGAGCGCGCTCAGGTAGCCCTTGATCCAGAGGTCGCCATTGCACAGCGCGCCGCCATCCGAGCAGCCGAAGAGCAGGTAGCCATTCTGAAGGATAATATCCGCATTGCCCGCAGCGCATTCCTGCCGTCCGCTTCGCTGAACACGAGCTACGGCAGACAGCTCTTTCCGCAGACGCTCTTCGGTTTCAATGAGGAGTGGCGGAAGGACTGGACGATCGGCGTGAGTCTGCAGGTTCCCATCTTCGACGGGTTCCGTCGTTCTGCAGCCGTACAGCAAGCTCGCGTCGAGCTGCGCCAGGCCGAGCTGCAGCGTGATATGCTCAAAGAAGGGATTGAGCTGGAGTACCAGCAGGCTCTTGGCGAACGGCAACGGGCACTCGCACAGGTCGATGCCAGTGCCCGAACGGTCGAACAGGCCGAGCGAGTCTACAATCTGACAGAGCTTCAGTACGACGAGGGACAGGCGACGCAGCTCGAGGTGTTCAGTGCTCAGTTGGCCCTTCTGCAGGCGCGAACGAATTACGCACAAGCCCTCGCAGACTACTATGAAGCCAGCGCCAGTACGAACCGAGCGCTCGGCCTGATATCCCCGACAGTCAGAGCCGCTACACTGGGAAGCACATCGCTGATCGATGCCACACCGGCTCCTTCGACCGGAGGCGCAACATCTGACTGAGAGGAAACTCTACCCAACCCGAAACCGCCGGACGGACAATGATCTCAGAAACATTCCAGAATGGCCGTACTGCCAAGCCACACCGGACCGGCGATGTACCCCTAACAACTGCACCTATGAAGCTGTATAAAAATAACCCATTGAATTTTGCCCTGATCGCGCTGGCGGGACTACCGCTCTTGCTTACAGCCTGCAGCAGCGATGCCCCGGCAGCGGAGGTGGAGGAGGTTGAGGAGAATATTGTCACCCTTGGTGAACGCGACGTAGCGATCGTAACCGAAGGCGTACTTGAAGAAGGAATTGTTGTTACCGGTACGCTTGAGCCGTACCTGCGAGTAGACGTGAAGGCCCAGGTACCCGGTACGCTTCAGAACGTCCGTGTAGAGGAAGGCCAGGCTGTGCGCCAGGGCAGCGTAATGGCCACAATCGATGCGGAGGGTATCCGTAGCCAGGCCGCCAGCGCCCAGGCCGCCGTGGCGGCAGCCGAGGCCAACCTGGCACTTGCTCGCCGTCAGTTGGAGTCTGCAAAGACCCTGTACGATGCCGGAGCCATGTCCGCCATTGCCTACGAGCAAGCGCAAACAGCTTATGAATCCGCCGAGGCTCAGCTTGCCGCGGCTAAGTCGCAAGCTGCAGGCGCGAGTGAGCAGGCAAACCGCACCACAGTCAGCGCGCCCATCAACGGCGTGGTGAGCAAACGGTCGGTAGAGGCGGGAGAGGCTGTGAATATGGGACAGTCCCTCTTCATGGTCGTAAACACGGATATGCTGGAACTGGCAGGACAAGTACCAGTCACGGCAGCCAGGTTCGTAAAGGTCGGACAGACCGTGGTCTTCACGCTCGACGCCTACCCGGGCCAGACCTTCCGCGGCACCGTTTCTCGTATTGAGCCAACCGCTGATCCACAGAGCCGACAGGTCGGTGTTTACCTCCGCATGCCCAATCCTGGCCGGGAGATTGTCGGCGGGTTGTTCGCCACGGGCCGCATCGTGTCATCGGAGGTACCAAACTCGCCACTCGTACCGTCGTCCGCGGTTCGTGAGGAAGGTGGAAGCACGTATGTCCTGGTGGTAGAGAATGACCGGCTTGTGAAGAAGGCAGTGACCGTATCTGCGCGCGATAATGCACGCGGTCTTGTGGCCGTCACTTCGGGCGTGCAGCCGGGCGAACTCGTCCTGATCGCGCCGGGCAACGTGGTGACCGAGGGCACAAAGATCCGTTTGAGTTCTGCGCTGGTAGCGACTGCATCATCCGATACCACGGAGGCAACGAATGAGTGAGTTTCACGATAGTAGCGAGGCAAAGCCCAGCAATGGGAAAAACAGAGGCGTGATGAAGAGCCTGCACGCTGCCGGAGGTGGTCTCAGCGGGGTATCTATCCGTCGCCCGGTCTTCACCACCATGGTGATGCTGGGCTTGGTGGTGATGGGCATTTTTAGCTTCCGCCGCCTTGCCATCGACCAGTTCCCGGAAGTCGATATCCCCATCGTCGTAGTACAGACGGTGTACCCCGGCGCGAGCCCTGAGACCATCGAACGTGAGGTAACACAGCGGCTGGAGGAGGCATTCAACCCGGTCGAGGCCGTCGACCGCATCACGTCGAACTCACTGGAAGGAGTCTCCCTGATCATCATCGAGTTCGAACTGGAGCGGGACATTGATCAGGCTTCTCAGGATATCCGTGCCAAGATCGAGACGGTGCGTCAGGACCTGCCTGCGGATATCGAAGAGCCGATCGTGCAGAAGTATGACCCGTCACAGCAGCCTATCCTTTCGCTCGCGCTCTCTTCGGAGACGATGCCGATCGTACAACTGACATCGCTGGCAGATGAAACCGTACGACGGAAGCTCGAGACAGTATCCGGCGTGGGTGAAGTTCGACTTGCTGGTGGACAGGAGCGCGAGATCCGCGTGTATTTGCTGCCAGATCAGCTTCAGGCGCGCGGCATCTCCGTATCAGAAGTGATTGGCGCGCTCCAGAGCCAGAACCTGGAAGTCCCGGCCGGCCGTCTCGAACGCGGCAATGAAGAGCAGCTCGTTCGCGTGATGGGCCGTATCACGGATGTTCGCCAGTTTGAAGACATCATCGTCGCGAATCGAAACGGGCAGCCAATCCGGCTTGGCCAGGTTGCCCGGGTCGAGGATGCGATGGAAGAGGAGCGGTCTCTCGCATTCGTGAACGGTCGGCGCGCTGTAGCGCTCGACATCCTGAAAGTGTCAGGTGCGAACACGGTAGCCGTTGCCGACGGAGTGAATGAAGCAATAGCCGAGTTGCAGAAGACGCTGCCCGCCGGTACGGAAATCCAGATCGTCCGTGACAACTCGGTATCCATCCGGCAGTCCGTCCACGACGTCATCGTAGAACTCATCCTCGGCGCGATTCTGACGATCGTGATCGTCATGCTCTTCTTGAACGACTGGAAGGCCACGGCCATCACATCACTTGCACTGCCGGTGTCGGTAATCTCGTCGTTCATCCTGATGAACGCGCTCGACTTCACGCTGAACGTCATCTCGCTCATGGCGCTCTCGCTCTCGATCGGTATTCTCATCGACGACGCCATCGTCGTGATCGAGAACATCGTAAGGCATCGCGAGATGGGCAAAAATCACTTCATAGCCGCAGCCGTTGGTACGAAGGAGATCTTCCTTGCGGTACTGGCGACCACGCTCTCCATCGTAGCGGTGTTCGTGCCTGTGGCGTTCATGGGCGGCATCATCGGGCGCTTCTTCTTCCAGTTCGGCCTTACGGTGGCATGGGCGGTACTCGTCTCGCTGTTCGTCTCGTTCACACTGACGCCGATGCTCTCTGCCTGGTGGGGTGTTGATCCCCATACGGGCGGACATGGTACGGGCAACTTCCTCACGCGAGGCATCGCGAAGTTCAACACCTGGTTCGATAATCAGGCGCAGAGATACCGTGGCATCATCGCGTGGGCGCTCAATCACCGGAAGACAACGATGGGCATTGCAGTAGCAGCGCTCATCGGCGCCTTCATGCTCTTTCCGTACATCGGCGGCGCCTTCCAGCCGCCGAACGATCAGTCGCAGCTTTCAGTAAACTTCGAGACGCCGGAAGGCTCCAGCATCGCCTATACGCGCAGTAAAGCGGAGGAGATCGACGCGATCATCCGTTCGCTGCCGGAGGTAGACTATACCTACACGACCATCGGCGCAGGCATCACCGGCACTGTGTCCACGGGCAACGTATATGTAAAGCTGGTGCCGGCCAGTGAGCGTGAACTCTCACAGCTCGAGATGATGCCTGTTCTGCGAGATCGGCTCAAGTCGGTTTTTGGGGCCGAGATCGCTGTTCTCGAAGCTGCAGCCGTAGGCGGTGGCCAGGCTCCGCTCGCCGTAGAAGTCCGTGGACCCGATGTGCGGGAACTGGAGCGCGTGTCCCGGATGGTCGCGGATGAGATCAAGCAGATCAAAGGGATCGTAGATGTGCAATTGTCAACCGGCGACCCGCGCCCCGAGTACCGCATCGACGTGAACCGTGACGTCGCGAACGAACTCGGCCTGACAATCGGCCAGGTAGCAATGACGGTCCGACCTGTGCTGGCAGGAGAGGACGTGACCCGATGGGAAGACCCGACCGGTGAAGAACGCGATGTCGTCGTGCAGGTGGCGCCGGAGCAGCGCACGAATCTGGAAAACATTGCCACGCTGCCCATTGCAACGCCACAACGCGATGCAAGTGGCGCCGCCATCACAGTTCCTCTCGGGCAGATTGCCCGCGTGGAGGTAGGTACAGCCCCCTCGCAGATTGACCGGATGGACCTCCAGCGCATCGTGACGGTCTCGGCCGGTACGACTCCCGATCTGTCCGTGTCCGAAGCATCCGCCGCTATCATGGAGCGCGTGGGACAGATGGCGCTGCCCGAAGGGTACACTGTGACACTGGGCGGCCAGACGGAACAGCTTCAGGAAACAATGGGATACGTCGTAGAGGCCATCCTCCTCGCGATCATCCTGATCTTCCTGATCCTTGCTTCACAGTTCGAGTCGTTCACGCAGCCGTTCGCTATCATGCTCTCGCTGCCGCTCTCGCTCATCGGTGTGTTGGTAGCATTGCTCCTGACAAACGACACGCTCAACATGATGTCTATGATCGGCGTGATCATGCTCATGGGTCTCGTGACGAAGAACGCCATCCTTCTGGTGGACAACGCGAATGAGCGAAGAGCACTCGGACGTGACCGGTTCACGGCACTTGTCGAAGCCGGGCAAGTCCGTCTGCGCCCGATCATGATGACGACGCTGGCCATGATCGCCGGTATGCTCCCCATC
>Ga0164243_10006549_pt1 | contig 17598 bp, 14 predicted proteins | sample OricompcompostOP_FD_108781 | JGI IMG/M metagenome (GOLD analysis project Ga0164243, IMG submission 108781) | Organic Plus compost microbial communities from Emeryville, California, USA - Original compost - Organic plus compost (OP) | ecosystem: Engineered > Solid waste > Mixed feedstock >... | reverse complement strand
GCGACGGCACCGGCTGCCCCTCGGCCTCGGGCTCCTGGACGATCTCGCTCGACACGTTCAGGCGGCGCGACGTCGCCCATTCGAGGATCTCCGCGCGGTTAAAGCGGTACTGATCCTGAACGCGGTAGGCCGGGATCGTCTGCTGCTTGATCCAGCGGTAGATGGTCTTCTCGGAGACCTTCAAAAGGCCGGCGGTGTCGCGGACGGAGAGGTTCATAAAAACGTGTCACACCTGCGCCGAACTGGGCAAGGAAAAGGGGCGGGGTCGCCCGCCGCGCCGCCCCGAGCCCCGGCCCCGCCGCCCGGGGCGGGCGGGCGGGGGACGCCCCGGTCAACGAAGCCCCGCGGCGTCGTGCCCCGCCGTTTCCGGCTTCCGGCCCGCCTCGTGATGCCCCACGGCTTCGGCCAGCATCGCCACGATCAGGGCGTTGAGGGAACACTTCTCGTCCCGTGCGCGGCTCGCCAACCTTTCATGCATGGGTGGCGGCATGCGAATCTGAAAGTGCACGACGGTTTCGGGCATTGTCGTCCATCCTTTGGGTTTGCGGAAGCGTCTCTCCGCGCGTTCGGGCCGGAAACGGACTCAAGACACCGTTTGACACGAAGTGACATCTGTGGACAATATCGAGCCCATAGGCCACATTGTCAAGGACGGGCGGCCATTGTCCGGTACGCGTCCGGCCTGACGTCGGCCCTCGGACGTTGAATTCGACCCTCTTTGCGCGGGGTGTCGACCCGCATCGAGTCCCGACGGCCGGGTGCTGTGCCCGGCCGCCGACCCCGAACAGTCGCCGCCAAACCGCCCAGACCACCGACATGATTCGAAAGCTCATCGCCGGCTTTCGTCCCACCGAGTTCCGCCCCGCGCATGCCTTGTTCGAATGGCCGACCCGGGGGCGCGGCCCGGCGACCCTCCTGATCGGCTGCGCCGACTTCGGCGTCGACCCCTACTCCCTCATCCCGACCAACACCCAGAACCTCTACGTGCTTCAGAACTTCGGCAACCTGGCCGGGGCGCCCGACCCGCTCCGCCCGGCCGAGGCGAACGCCGTCGAGGCCGCCCTCGCCCTCTACCCGATCCGGGACGTCGTCGTCTGCGGGCACTCCCCCTGCGGCGTCATGAAGACCCTCGTCGCCGACGACCCGGGCGGCCCCGCCGCGGCCGTCGCGGGCCGGCTGCACCAGGCCCGGAAGACCCGGGAGATCGTTTCCGCCTGCTACGGCCGGCTCCGGGGCGAACCTCTCCTGACCGCGGCCGCCCAGGTGAACGTACTGGTCCAGTTGGAAAACCTCCGCGAATGCCCCGGGGTCGCCTCGCGCCTCGACCGAGGGGACCTCCACCTCCACGGCTGGGTCTACGCCTCCAACGCGATCTCCGCCTACGACCCCCACCAGGGGCTGTTTATCCCCCTCGCCCAGTGACCGCAAACCCCCGAGACGTGCCGCCCTTCGGCCCGGTTTTCCGCGCGCCGGACCCGGAAAAACCCCTAGGGATCGAGGGGCGTGTTGCGTCGCGCGGGGGGTCCGGTTGCCCGGCAACAACATCTCGGAAGAAACCGCGGGGGGACGGGCGTGGCGCCGCCGGGGCCGTGGCGGCGTGGCCTAGACTTGTTTTCGAAGAAGGCGGCCCGTTGTCAGTGCCGCCACGACCCGGTCGAGACGACGACGATGCGGCGGTTTCCGGGGAAGCACGTGGGGCCGGCGCTGGCCGGCCTGGTCTGGGCCCTGGCGGTCGGCGCGGGGTTCATCACCCTGCAGCGCTACGCCACGAAGCCGGGGCACGCCGCGCCGTCGCCCGTCCGCTGGCCGGCCGCGTGCCGGACCCGGCCCGACCCCGGCCGGGCGAACCTGGTCTTCCTCGCGCACCCGCGCTGCCCGTGCACCCGGGCGGGCATCGGCGAGCTGTCCCGGCTCATGGCGCGGTGCCACGGCCTGGTCACGGCGCACGTCCTGTTTTACCGGCCGCGGGGCGCCCCCGAGTCCTGGGGGCGCACGGCGACCTGGGACGCCGCCGCGGCCATCCCGGGGGTGGTCGTCGCCGGCGACGAGGGGGGCGACGAGGCGGCCCGGTTCGGGGGGGAGACGTCGGGCCACGCCCTGCTCTACGGCCGGGACGGGGCCCTGCTCTTCAGCGGCGGGATCACCTCCGCCCGCGGGCACGAGGGGGACAACCCCGGCCGGGACGCGGTGGTCTCCCACCTGACCGGCGGGGGGGCGGGCCTGTCCGAGTTCCCCGTCTTCGGCTGCCCCATCCTCGACGACGCGGCGGAGGGCGACCCCGATGGGCCTTGACGCCGGGGGGGCGGCCGACCCGGGCGCCGTGGGCCGGCGGGCCCGCGCGCTCTACCTCGCGCACCAGCGGGTCGTCTGCCGGCGGACTGACCGCCTGTTCGCCGGGCTGCTGGTGCTCCAGTGGCTGGCGGCGGTCGTCATCGCGCTGTTAATCACCCCCTGGGCCTGGGCGGGCCCGGTGAACCGGGTGCACGTCCACGTCTGGGCGGCGTTCGTCCTCGGCGGGGCGGTCGTCAGCCTCCCGGTCGCCCTGGCGGTCGAACGGCCGGGGCGGCGGCTGACGCGGTACGCCGTCGCGGTCGGGCAGATGCTCATGGGGGCGCTGCTGATCCACCTCAGCGGGGGCCGGATCGAGACGCACTTCCACGTCTTCGGGTCGCTCGCCCTGCTGACCTTCTACCGCGACTGGCGGGTGCTCCTGACGGCCTCGGCCGTGGTGGTGCTCGACCACCTGGTGCGCGGGGCCTTCTGGCCGTGGTCGGTCTACGGCGTGCTGGCGGCGAGCCCCTGGCGGGTGGTCGAGCACGCGGCCTGGGTCGTCTTCATCGACTGCTTCCTGATCCGGTCGTGCGCCCTGGGGGCCCGCGAGATGCGGGAGATCGCCGAGCGGCGGGCGCAGCTCGAGGCGGCCGGCGCGCTGGCGGACGCCTCGGCCCGCGAGGCGCGGGTGAGCGAGGCGCGCTACCGGGCGATCGTGGAGTCGGCCCTCGACTGCATCGTCACGGTCGACGGCGGCGGCCGGGTCGTCGAGTGGAACGCGGCCGCCGAACAGACCTTCGGGTACCCGCGCGGCGCCGCGCTGGGGCGGACGCTCCCCGAGCTGATCGCCCCGGTCCACGCCCCCGGGGGCGGGGTCGTGGGCGGGGGGGGCGGCGACGGGCCGGCCCGGTTCCTGGCCACCTGCGGGGGGCCGGTCTTGAACCGGCGGGTGGAGGTCGACGCGCGGCGGGCGGACGGCTCGGTGTTCCCGGCCGAGCTGGCGGTCACGCCGATCTCGGCGGAGGGCGAGGCGGCGTCGTACACGGCCTTCCTCCGCGACGTGACCCAGCGCCGGCGGGCCGAGGAGGTGCAGGCGCGGCGGGTCCGCCAGGCGACGATGCGGGCCGAGGTCGGCGCCGCGCTGGCGCGGTCCGACGCCGAGGGGGGGATGTTCCTGGCCTGCGCCGAGGCGCTCGTCCACCACCTCGACGTCGCCCTCGTCCGCGTCTGGACCCTCGACGACGCGGGGGGCGTGCTGGAGCTACAGGCCGAGGCCGGGTCGGCCGGCCGCGGCGGCGGCCCCCCCGACCGGGTCCCCCTCGGACGGACCGAGATCGGCCTGGTCGCGCGCGACGGCCGCCCCTTCCAGACGAACGACGCGGCCTCGGACCCCCGGATCGCGGACCCCGACTGGGTGCGCCGGGAGGGCCTCTCGTCGTTCGCCGGCTTCCCCCTGGTCGTCGGGGGGCGGACCGCCGGGGTGATCGCCCTGTTCGCCCGGCAGCCGCTGGCCGACGACACGCTCGACGCCCTGGCGGCCGTCGTCGACGCGATCGCCCAGGCCCTCGCCCGGACGCGGGTCGAGCGCGAGCGCGACGGCCTGCTGGCCCGCGAGCGGGCGGCCCGGGAGGACGCCGAGCGGGCCAGCCGGGTCAAGGGCGAGTTCCTGGCCAACATGAGCCACGAGATCCGCACGCCGATGAACGGGGTCCTCGGCATGCTCGACCTGGTCCTCCGCTCCCCCCTGACGCGGCGCCAGCGCGAGTTCCTCGGCCTGGGCAAGTCGTCGGCCGAGGCCCTCCTGCGGCTGCTCAACGACATCCTCGACTTCTCCAAGATCGACGCCGGCAAGCTCGACCTGGAGGCGACCCCCTTCGGGCTCCGCGAGACCCTCGGCGACGCGCTGAAGGCGCTGGCGGTCCGGGTCCACGAGAAGGGGCTCGAACTCGCCTACGCGATCGCCCCGGACGTCCCCGACGCCCTCGTGGGCGACCCGGGGCGGCTCTGCCAGGTGGTCGTCAACCTCGTCGGCAACGCCACGAAGTTCACCGAGGCGGGGGAGGTCTCCGTCCGCGTCGGGGTCGAGTCGCGGACGGGGGAGGGGGTCGAGGTCCGCGTCACCGTCCGCGACACGGGGGTCGGCATCCCCCCGGAGGCGCAGCCGCACGTCTTCGCGGCCTTCACCCAGGCCGACAGCTCGACGACCCGCCGGTACGGCGGGACCGGGCTCGGCCTGGCGATCTGCGCCCGGCTCGTCGAGGCGATGGGGGGGCGGATCTGGGTCGAGAGCGAGCCGGGCCGGGGGAGCGCCTTCCACTTCACCGCGCGGCTCGGGCTGCACGCCGCCGAGGCGCTTCCGGCACCCCGCCGGCTCAGCCTCGCAGGGCTCCCCGCCCTCGTCGTCGACGACAACGAGACGCACCGCGCCCTCCTCTGCGAGCTGCTGACCGCCTGGGGCATGCGGCCGGCCGCGGCCGACGGGGGCGAGGCCGCCCTCGCCGCGCTGGGGCGCGCCGCCGAGGCCGACGACCCGTTCCCGCTGGTCCTCCTCGACATCCTGATGCCCGGGACGGACGGGTTCGAGGTCGCCGCGCGGGTCCGCCGGGACCCGGCGCTCGCCGGCACGGCCGTCGTGATGGTCTCCTCGGCGTTCGACCGCGCGGACGCCGAACGGTGCCGGCGGGTCGGCGCCTCGACGCTGGTCCGCAAGCCGATCAAGGAGTCGGAGCTGCTCGCCGCCGTCCACGCCGTGCTCGGCGTCGCGCCGGCGGAGCGGCCCCGGGCGCGGGACCGAAGCGGCGACGAACCGCCCCCCCCCGCGCGGCCGCTCCGGATCCTGCTGGCGGAAGACACGCCGGTCAACCAGCGGCTGGCGGTCACGCTCCTCGAAGACCGGGGGCACGCCGTCGTCGTCGCCAGCCACGGCCGCGAGGCCCTCGACCGGCTCGGCGAGTCCGAGTTCGACCTGGTCCTGATGGACGTGCAGATGCCGGTGATGGACGGGTTCCAGGCGACCGCCGCGATCCGCGCGGCCGAGGCCGGCACCGGCCGGCACGTCCCGGTCTACGCGATGACCGCGCACGCCATGAAGGGCGACCGCGAGCGCTGCCTCGCCGCCGGGATGGACGGCTACATCTCCAAGCCGATCCGCCCCGACCGGTTCCTCGCGGCCGTCGAGGGCCGGGCGGCGGCCGACGGGCCCGAGGCCGAGGCCGGGGGCGCCGGCGCTAGCGGCGTCGGCGACGGCGACGGCGGCCCGGCCCCCCCGGCCGTGTTCGACCTCGACGGGGCCCTCGCGCGGGCCCGGGGCAAGCGGGCGCTGGTGGCCGAGATGGCCGGCCTGTTCCTCGACGAATGCCCCGCGCTCCTGGCCGACATCCGGGCGGCCCGGGGCGCGGGGGACCGCGCGACGCTGGAGCGCGTGGCCCACCGGCTGAAGGGTTCGGCCGGGAACCTGAGCGCCTCGCGGGTCGCCGACGCGGCGGGCCGCCTGGAGGCGATCGGCCGCGGCGGGCCCCTCGACGACGCCGACGCGGCCTGTCGCGAACTGGAGGCCGAGGTCGCCCGCCTCGGCCTCGCCCTGAAAACGCTGAGCGAAGGAGACGCCGCATGAGGATCCTCATCGCCGACGACGACCCGCTGACCCGCCTCCTCCTGGACAACGCGCTGACCGACGCCGGCTACGAGGTCAACACGGCGGCCGACGGGTTCGAGGCCTGGGAGGCCCTCCGCCGCGACGACGCCCCCCCGCTGGCGATCCTCGACTGGATGATGCCCGGCCTCGCCGGCGTCGACGTCTGCCGGAAGGTCCGCCTGGAGGGCGAGACGCCGTACGTTTACATCATCATGCTCACCGGACGGACCGAGACCCGGTACGTCGTCCAGGGCATGGAGGCGGGGGCGGACGACTACGTGAGCAAGCCGTTCGACGAGCAGGAGCTTCAGGTCCGCGTCCGGGCCGGGCGGCGGATCGTCGACCTGCAAGAGGCGCTGCGGACCCAGGCCACGCGCGACGCCCTGACCGCCGTCTGGAACCGCCGGGCGATCCTCGAGGTCCTCCAGCGCGAGCTCTCCCGCGCGGCCCGCGCGGCGGACCCGGTCGGCGTCGTGATGGCCGACGTCGACCGCTTCAAGGCGATCAACGACGCCCACGGCCACCTCGTCGGCGACGCCGTCCTGCGCGAGGCGGCGCGGCGGATGTCGGCCGCCGTGCGCCCCTACGACGCGCTCGGGCGGTACGGCGGCGAGGAGTTCCTGATCGTCCTGCCGGGGTGCGACCCGGCGCAGACGCTCGGCGCGGCCGAGCGGATCCGCGCCTGCGTCTCCCAGGCGCCGGTCCTCACGCCGGCCGGGCCGATCCCCGTCACGGTCAGCCTCGGCGTGGCGACCGCGTTCGGGCCGGGCCGGTCGGTCGACGGGCTGATCCGGCTCGCCGACGAGGCCCTCTACCGGGCCAAGGCCGGGGGCCGCAACCGGGTCGGGCTGGCGGCCGGCCCGGAAGCCCTGGCCATCGGCCCGGCCGCCTGACGGGGGCCGTCAGAGCCCGCGCGGGGCCTCGGCGTCTTGTCTCGGGGCGGACCGGCCCGGCCGGCGGGCGAACATCGGCGTGGGGACGGCGCGGCCGGCCCGGTCGTCGGCGGGGCCGTCCCCCTCGTGGTACTCGGCGTCGGTGTTCACCTTCCAGGGGTCGAACCGGCCGAGCCCGAGGACGTTCCGCGCGCAGAGCAGGGCGGTCATCATCGAGTGGTCTTGATTGTTGTACTTGTGCATCCCGTTGCGGCCGGCGAGGTGGAGGTTGTCCAGGCCCTCCAGCCAGCGGCGGATCACGGCGAGGTGTTCCAAGTAGGCGTCGTCGTAGACCGGGTACGCCTTCGGCATCCGGACGACGCAGCCGTCGACCACGTCGCCGGCCTTCACGAGCCCGATCGCGTCGATCTCGCGGCGCCCGAGGGCGACGAGCTCGTCGTCGGAGGCCGACCAGAGGTCGTCCCCCTCGAAGCAGAAGTATTCCAGGCCCAGGCTGCTCTTGGACGGGTCCGGCACGAGGTCGGGCGACCAGTTCTTGAAGTTCTGGACGCGCCCGAGCTTCACGCCCGGCTCGTGCACGTAGATCCAGTTGTCCGGGAACGTCTCGGGCCGGTCGACGATCAGGACGACGGTCAGGAAGTCGCGGTACTTCAGCGAGTCGGCCGCGCGGAGCACCTCGGGGGGCGGCGGGGGGTCGAGGGCGCGGACGAGGTGGCGGACGGGGAGCGTCGAGAGGTAGTGGCGCCCTCGGTAGACGTGCTCACGGCCGCCGGCGTCGGCCGCCACGAACGCGGTGACGGATTGGCCGTCGTGCTCGACGCGGACCACCCGGCGGTCGTTCACGACCGCCCCCCCCTGCCCGACCACGCGGTCGCGGGCCGTCTCCCACATCTGGCCGGGGCCGAGGCGGGGGTATTGAAAGCTGTCGATCAGCGTCTTGATCACCTCGCCGTTCTTCTTCCCCCTCCCCTTGCCGAGGCCGCCGAAGAGCGCGGAGGCGACGGCCCGCGTCAGGCTCAGCCCCTTGATCCGCTGCGCGGCCCAGTCGGCCGAGATCGTGTCGGTGGGCATCCCCCAGACCTTCTCGGTGTAGGTCTTGAAGAAGATCTCGAAGAGGACCCGGCCGAACCGGTTGACGACCCAATCCTCGAAGCTCCGCTCGGGCCGGATCGGCCGGAGGCGGGCCTTCACGTAGCTCGCCAGGATCTTCGCCGCGCGGAACGGGCCGAGGCCGGTCAGGGCGTTGACGGGGCGGAGCGGGTAGTCGAAAAACTTGCGGTCGTAGTAGATCCGGCTCAGCCGACGACGCGTAATCAGTTGGTCGCCGAGGATCTCCTTCCAGAGCGCGTTGACCTCGGCGCTCTTGGAGAAGAAGCGGTGGCCGCCGATGTCGAACCGGTAGCCCTTGTAGACGTCCGTCCGGCTGATCCCGCCGACCATGTGGGGGTCGGCTTCGAGCACGGCGCAGGGGCGGCCGTGCTTGGTCAGCTCGTAGGCGGCGGTCAGCCCGGCGGGGCCGCCGCCGGCGATCACGGTCTCGGTGTCCGTTTCCGTCTCCGTACCGATCCCGGCGTCGCGGGCGCGCGGTCCGTCGTGGGGGTGGCTCATGCCGGCTCCTCGGTGGGGCGTTCGGTGACGGTCGCCACGGGAACGCCCGCGCGGGGAGGGGCCGACGCCGGCTTTCGCTCAGGCTCAGCCGGCCGGAGGGGAACGCGTTGGCCTAAGTCCCGCCGTGGACGCGCCGTGGGCATCTCGGTCGATCCGTGACCGTAAGGGTTGGTTCGCGACGCCGCGTAGATTACACACGCCGGCCGTCCGGTAGAAGTCGAACTTGTCTTCCCACGCCTTTGAATCCTTACCCAGGCCCCCGCACCCCCTTGTCCGGTGCAGCCCCCCGCCCGGGTGACACCGTGCCACGACGCCGTCGCACGGGCGTCCGTTCCGTTCAGTCGAGCCCTCCCCGCCCCCCCTTGCCCCGCAGCGCCGGCCATTCGGCGTACGCGAGGAAGAACAAAAGGCCCAGGTTCAAGAGCGGAACGAGGATGAGCAGCCCGAGCGGCCCGGGGAAGCCGGCCTTCGCGCAGATCCTCCAGGCCGGGAGGACCATGACGACGGTCGTCAGGACGAGCAGGAGCAGTTCGGTCGACCCGACCGCGGGGAGGAGTGCGAACATGGGAGACCCTTGGTGGCACGGAAATCGTTAACGTGGCGGGCGGTCGCGGTGACGCCCGGCCGCCGTAACCTTAACCGCGGCCTCGCCCCGACGGCAACGCGGGCGTCGGCCCGCCGTGGTATTCGCCCCGAAAGCCGCCGGCTCGGGAAAATTTCGGGAGAAATTCCGGCCGACGCGCCCATGATTCGGGTGTAACGGGAACGTAAGTGGGGGTTTGCGGGATGCGAACCGGATCGCCCGACGACGTCTGCCGCGACGTCCGCGCCCTTTGGGGGGCCGGGGCCGCCGCCGCCCTGACCGACGCCGAACTGGTGCGCCGGTTCAACGACCGCCGCCAGGCCGGCGCGGAGGCCGCCTTCGCGGCCCTGGTCGCCCGCCACGGTCCGCTCGTCCTGGGGACCTGCCGGCGGATGCTCGGGGACCGCCACGACGCCGAAGATGCCTTCCAGGCCACGTTCCTCGTCCTCGCCCGCAAGGCCGGTTCGGTCCGGGTCGGCGAGTCCCTCGGCCCCTGGCTCTACGGGGTCGCCCGCCGGGTCTCGATGGAGGCGCGGGCCGTCTCCCTGCGCCGCCGCCACAGGGAAACCACCGGCGCGGACCTGGACGCCGTCGCCGTCGCCGCCCCCGGGCCGGCCGGCGACGACCTCCGCGCGGCGCTCGACGAGGAGATCGCCGGGCTCCCGGAGCGGTTCCGGACGGCGGTCGTCCTCTGCGACCTGGAGGGTTTAACGATCGACGCGGCCGCGCGGCGCCTGGGCTGGCCGTTCGGCACGGTCAAGAGCCGGCTCGCCCGGGGCCGCGAGCGGTTGCGGACGAAACTGACGCGGCGCGGCCTGGCCCCGACGGCCGGGGCCCTCTCGGCCGCGCTCGCGCACGACGCCTCCGGGGCGGTCCCGGCGGCGGCGCTGGAGGCGGCGGCGCGCGCCGCCGTTTCGGTTTCCGGGGGTCGCGCGACGGCCGGGGCGGTCTCGGCGGCGGCGGCCTCACTGGCGGACGGGGTGATCACGGCCATGTCGCTGACCAAGTTCAAAATCGCCGCCGCGGCGGTCGTCCTCGCGCTCGGCGCCGGCACGGGCGTCCTCGCCTATCAAGGCGCGAGTGGTTCCGGGGGCGACAAGCCGGGCGCCCCGGCCGTGCCCCAACTCCCCCGGGCCCGGCCCCAACTGGACCTGATCGCCGTCCCCGAGACGAAGGAAGAGGCGGTGCGGAAGAAGTTGGACGAAACCGTCCCCTTGAACGTCCCGAACAAGACGACGCTGGAGACCGCCCTGCGGGCCATCAAGGCGGCTTCGCAAGGCCCCAACGACGCCGGACTTCCGATCTACGTCGACCCGGCCGGGCTCCACGAGGCTGGGGCGGCGATCGACCGGCCGATCGAGGTGACCCTCCCCGGCGGAAAGGCGTCGCTGGGGGAAAACCTCCGCCAACTCCTCCGCCCCCTGGGCCTGGACTTCCGCGCCGACGACGGCCTCGTCACCATCTCCTCCAGGGACCGGACCGTCGACGAAACGATCCGGCGGCTGACGGAGGAACTCCGCAGGGTTAAGAACCGTCTGGAGCGCCTGGAGAAGCGACAACGGGAGGCCCCGGAACCGGCGAAGCCCCTGGAAACCTGAGGGTCGGGCGGGGCGCGGTCCGGGTTGACAGTTTTGGCCGGATCGAATACTCGTTCCCCGCGTAACCGGCTCGGCCTGACAACCGTCGCGCCCGCGACCGGGCCGGGTGGCCCCTTCCCTATCCTCTCAACTCACCGCCACGGGGAAATCCCAGTGTCATCGAAATTCCGACTGATCATGGTTTCGGCGATGTACGAGAACGGCGGGAACTCCACCCAGCGCCTGCTCGACGGCCACCCCGAGCTGTTCAGCTACCCGTTCGAATCGCAGCTCGGCTCGAAGCTGGTCAACGACCACCTGAGCAGCATGTTCCCGCTGAAGTACCGCTGGCCGGTCTTCTCCCTCTCCGCGACGCCCGACGCGGACTACGAGGCGATCATCGACGAGGAGTGCAAGGTCCGGATCAAGACGCCGCAGTCGAGCAAGTTCCGCGACTACGCGATGTCGTTCAGCGACAAGAACCGCAAGGCCCTCTTCGTCAAGCACATGGAGGGCAAGGGGCGGACCCGCGCGGCCCTGATCGAGGCGTTCTTCCGGGCGTCGGCCGAGGCCTGGGAAGACCGGGCGTCGAGCGGCCGGGAGTCGGTCTACGTCGGCTACAGCCCGGTCGTCGTGGTCGACGCCGACAAGATCGTCGCCGACCTCCCCGGCGGCCACGTCCTGCACGTCGTCCGGAACCCCTGGTCGGCCTACGCCGACACCAAGAAGCGGGCCGTCCCCCTCTCAATCGACCACTACCTGACCGCCTGGTGCCTGAACCAGCAGTACGCCCTGACCTTCGCCGCCAAGTGCCCGGACCGGGTCCACGTCGTCCGGTTCGAGGACATCGTGGCCGACCCGGTCGGTGTGCTCGGCAAGGTGCTGGCGAAGGTCGGCGTCGGCTCGTCCGAAACGCTGGCGAAGCCGACCTGGAACGGCCGGGCGATGGACCAGGTCTACCCGTGGGGAACCGTCCGGACGCCGACCCCCGAGGCCAACCGGGCGACCGCCGACGAGCTGAGCGACGCCGAGAAGGCCGAGGTCGCGCTCCGGACCAAGGCGTTCCTCGGCATCTTCGGCTACGAGGACTTCCTGGCCGCCGGCCGGAGGGCCGCGTGAACGGGCCCGGCCCGTTCGACCCGGTCCTGGTCACGGGCGCCGGCGGGTTCGTCGGCGCCTGCGCCGTCCGCGCGCTGCTGGACCGCGGCCACGCGGTCCACGCGGTCGTGCGGCCGGGCTCGACCCCCTGGCGCCTCGCCGGGCTCGGGGGCCGCGCGACCGTCCACCGGGTCGACCTGGCCGACCCCGGCGCGGTCGATTCCCTCTTCCGCGCCGTCAACCCTCGGGCGGTCGTCCACCTGGCCGCCCACGGGGCCTACGAGCGCCAGTCCGACTTCCGGGCGATCCTCCGCGACAACGTTCTGGCGGCGTACAACCTGCTCGAAGCGGCGGAAGCGATCGGGGTCAAGGCGTTTTCGGCGGCGGGGAGTTCGTCGGAATACGGCTTCAAGCCGGAGCCGATGCGCGAGGACGACCGGCTGGAGCCGAACAGCTATTACGCCGTGGCGAAGGCCGCCCAGACGCACCTCTGCGCCCTCTTCTCGCGGCGGCAGGGGCTCGGGCTGGCCGTCTTCCGCCTCTTCTCGGTGTACGGCCCCTGGGAGGAGCCGACCCGGCTCATCCCCACCCTGCTCCGCCGGGCCCGGGCGGGGCTCCCGCTGGAGATGGTCGCCCCGGAGGTCGCGCGGGACTTCGTCCACGTCGACGACGTGCTTGACGCCCTGCTCGACTTTGAAAAGGTGGCCGGACTGCGCGGGGAGGTCGTGAACCTGGGGACGGGGGTCGAGACGACCCTGCGGCAGGTGACGGACCTCGTCCTGGAACTGACCGGGGGCCGCTCGGAGGTCCGCTGGGGGGCGATGGCCCCCCGGCAGTGGGACACGGACCGCTGGGTCGCCGACCCGTCGCGGGCCGACCGGCTGCTCGGATGGCGGCCGCGCATCGCCCTGCGGCGGGGGCTGTCCGAGACCGCGGCATGGATGGAATCCGTGGGGGACGACGATGGCATCCGACCGACCCGCGCCGCCGGCTGAACTCCGCCGGCTGGGCGCCACGCTGAGGCGCTGGGTGATCGAGCAGGCGCACGAGTCGGGGGTCGGCCACATCGGCTCGGCCCTCTCGATCGCCGACGTGACGGCCGTCCTCTGGGGCCGCGTGCTCCGCGCGCCGGGGACCGACGACCCGGACCGCGACCGGTTCATCCTCTCCAAAGGCCACGCCGCGCTGGCGCTCTACGCCGCCCTGCGCTGGAAGGGCCTGATCGACGAGGAGACGTTCCACACCTACTGCAAGGACGGCTCTCTGCTGGGGGTCCACCCCGAGCACGGGCTCCCCGGCGTGGAGGTGGCCACCGGCTCGCTCGGCCAGGGGCTCTCGGTCGGCTGCGGCCTCGCCTACGCGCTGAAGCGCCGCGGCTCGCCGGCCCGCGTCTTCGTGCTCCTGAGCGACGCCGAGTGCGACGAGGGCCAGGTCTGGGAGGCGGCCATGTTCGCCGCCCACCACCAACTCTCGAACCTCGTCGCCGTGGTCGACGACAACGGGATGCAGGCGTTCGGCCGCAAGGACGACGTCCTCGCCGCGCCGCGCCCCGAGCGGCGGTGGTCGGCCTTCGGGTGGCACGCCCGGGTGGCCGACGGCCACGACCCGGCGGCGCTGCTCCGGGCGTTCTCCGCGCGGCCCGCCCGGCGGCCCGGGCCGTCGGTGGTGCTCGCCCGGACGGTCATCGGCAAGGGGGTCTCGTTCATGGAAGACCGGGTCGAGTGGCACTACCGCAACCTCTCCCCCGGCCTGGCCGACACGGCCCTCGACGAACTGCGGAGGGCCTCATGAGGACCGCCCTCGTCTCCACCCTCTGCGAGCTGGCGGCGGCCGACGACCGCGTCATGCTCCTGACGGCCGACCTCGGCTGGGGCGCGCTGGAGCCGTTCGCCCGCGCCTTCCCGGACCGCTTCCTCAACGTCGGCGTGGCCGAGCAGAACATGATCGGCGTGGCGACCGGCCTGGCCCTGGAGGGGGCCGTGCCGTTCGCCTACTCGATCGCCACGTTCGCGACCCTGCGCTGCTACGAGCAGTTCCGCGACGGCCCGGTGCTCCACCGGCTGCCGGTCCGCCTGCTCGGGATCGGCGGCGGGTTCGCCTACGGCCACGCCGGGCCGACCCACCACGCGCTCGAAGACCTCTGCGTGACCCGCGCCCTCCCCGGCGTCTCCGTCGTCGCCCCGGCCGACTCCGCCCAGGCCCGCGCCGCCCTCCTGGCCACCCTCGACATGCCCGGCCCGGCCTACCTCCGGATCGACAAGAACGACCGCCCCGACCTCCCCGGCCTCGAAGGCCGGTTCGCCCCCGACCGCCCCGAACTGGTCCGCCCCGGCCGCGACCTGCTGCTGCTGGCCACCGGCTCGATCGCCCACGAGGCCGTGCGGGCCGCCGAGGCGATGGAGGATCGGGGCGTCTCGGCGGCCGTCGCGGTGCTCGCGCACCTGGGCCCCACCGCCGGCCCGCTCGTCTCGCGCCTGCTGGCCAGGTTCGCCACGGTGATCACCGTCGAGGAGGGGGCCGTCACCGGCGGCCTCGGGGCGCTCGCCGCCGAGGCGGTCGCCCGCGAGGGGCTCCGCTGCCGCCTCCACGCCCGCGGCGCCCGCGGGCCGCTCGACGGGCCGACCGGCGGGGTCGACTACCTCCGCCGGCGCCACGGGCTCGACGCCGACAGCCTCGTCGGGCTGGCCGGAGACCTCCTCGGACGGTGGGCCGCCGCATGACCACGCACGCAGACCGCAGCGACCACGGCCCGGGCCTGGTCTCGCTCGTCCTCCCCTGCCGCAACCAGGCCGACCACATCGGCGACGTCCTCCCGCGCTACCTCGGGCCGCTCGAAGCGCTGGGCCGGCCGTTCGAGCTGGTCGTCGTCCCCAACGCCAGCACCGACGCGACCGAGGAGGTCGTCCGCGACTTCGCCCGCCGCGACCCGCGGGTCCGGCTGGCCGTCAACCCGCTCGGCGGCTGGGGCCTCTCCGTGCGGACCGGCCTGGAGGCCGCCCGCGGGTCGGTCCTCGCCTACACCAACACCGCCCGGACCGACCCCGCCCTCGTCCCCGAGTTCCTCCGCCGCCACCTCGACGGGGGCGGGCCGCTCGTCAAGGCCCGCCGCGAGGCGCGCCACGCCCCGCTCCGCGAGTTCGGCTCGTTCCTGTACAACCTGGAGGCCCGCCTCTGCTTCGGCCTCCGCTGCGCCGACGTGAACGGCACCCCCAAGGTCTTCTCCCGCGCCCTCTTCGAGTCGGCCCGCCTGAAGGAGCCCGGCGACCTGCTCGACCTGGAGCTGATGGTCGCCGCCCACCGCCGGGGCGTCCCCGTCGTCGAGGTCCCCGTCCGCGGCTTCCACCGCCACGGCGGCAAGTCGAGCACGACCCTCAAGAGCGCCTGGCTCATGTACCGCGGCGCCGCCCGGCTCCGCTGGGACCGCGGAAGGGAGTAATTTTACGCCATTCATTGCGTAAAGAAGTCGTAATGGTCCGCCCAGACGAATACCAAACCGGTTTCGCGTAAGACCGCGAATCTCGTAAGCGGTGGGCGCGCGGGCCGGCCCGCCGAATCCGGGGGGACGGGCGCGCGTCCGCGTCGCTCACTCGGAGCCGTCGGCGCGGCGGGCGAGGGCTTCGAGGTAAAGACGGGTCGCGACGCGGGAGTCGCGCAGGAGGGGGCGGGCGAGGTACGGGTGTTCCCGGAGCACGTCGGCGACGACCTCGGTCCGTTCGGCGTCGCCGAGGGCGTTCCAGCGGGGGAGCCAGGTCTCGAAGAACGCCTCGTCGTCGGCCCGGCGGCGGGCGGCTTCCGCGCGCTCGGAGCGCCGGCGGCGCGCCCCCTCCTCGTCGACTTCCGCGCGCGCCCGACGCCCTTCGGCGGCGCGGGCGGCCTCGGCGAAGTACGGCAAGGCCGCGCCGAACCGCTTGGCGTCCGGGAACTTCGAGCGCATCAACTGGACCACCGGGCCGACCAGCGCGAGCGCCCCCTCGGCCCCGTGCGTCTCGACCAGCTCGCGCGCCCGCGCCCTCTCGGCCGCGGTCGGTTCCGCCCGGACGCCGGGCGACCAGGCCCGGTAGAACGCCTCGACGAGTTCTCGATCGCCGGCCGCGGCCGGCGCGGGCGTCGGAACGACGGCGGGGGGAAGCGCCCCTTTCGGTTCCGGCGCCGGGGCCGCCCCCGCGCGGCGGAAGCGGACCCGCCAGATCCCCGTCCGCACCTTGACGAAGCGCCCGTCCGGCGGGGCCGGTTCGATGAACCCGATCGACTCCAACTCGGCGATCGCGGGGGCGATCCGGCGCTTGAGTTCCGCGACGTTGGGGGTCGCCATCACGCCGAGGTGCCCGCAGGCGAACTCGCGGAGGTCGAGTTCCACGGCCGGGGTGAGGTAGAACCGCTTGTCGAGGAACCGGTACATTCGCTGCGAGGTCGGCAGCGTGAGCGAGAAGAGGCGGTCGAGGTTGAGCTTCTTGAGGTTCCCCCCGGCGAGGCTCTTGTAGAAGTGCGGCGTCCAGTGGACGTAACTCGGCGGAACCTCGCCGTCTTTACGCCGAACCTTCGACTTGACGAGCCGGTACTCGGCCACGATCCCGGTGGCGAGTTCCTCCTCGTAGCGCCGGCCGGAGGCGTCCCACCAGGCGTTCTCGTAGAGGATCGTGAGCGACTTCAAGCGGAGCAAGACCTCGCCGAGCCGGTCGTAGCTCCGGCTGTTGGCCGACCACCGCATCACTTGAAAGAGCCGGTGGGGCGAGAAATGGACCCTCGGCTCGGTAAAATCTCCGGCGCGGCGGGCCGTGAACAAGAGGGCGAGGACCACGTTCTCATCCGCCGGGGTCGGCAGGCCGTAGCGCGACGACGTGGTCAGCGTCACGCGCTGGGGGACCCTGCGCCGGGCGACGGGGTCGTAGGTCGTCGACTCGTAAACGACCTGGTCGAGTTTACGCCCCTGGACGTCGACCGGCTGTTGACGGCGGAGGACCGAGATCGGGAAGTCGGCCAGGTTCATCTCGTCGCGGCCGTCCGCGTAAGGACTCGCCGCGGCCGCGCCGGAACGGTCGGGGGGTGGCGTCATGGGTGTCCCTCGAAGGTGCGTCTCCGAGATTATGCCCCACGGCCCGCCGGCACGGAAGGGGTATGTGCCCGGTTCATCCCGGTTACGGGATGGTTGGGCGCCGACGGGACCGCGTTGGACGGGACAGGCCCGTTTCCGGTTAAGGGGAACGGCCGCGCCGAAATGGTGGGCGGCCGCACGAACAACGCGTGGGCGGCCGCACGAACAACCGGCCGTTTTTTGTGGCCGGCCGCACGAACAGCGTGTGGGCCGTCGCACGAACAGCGGCCCGAAACATGGGCGGCCGCACGGACAAACGGCCGGAATCCCGCCGTTCAGGGCCGGAGGCCCGCCTCATCGACCCCCGTCCCGCCCCAAAGGCCGGCCCGCGGCGGCGCAGTGCGTCTGCGAGGAGGGCGGATGGTTAATGGGTGCGGAAGGTTCTTTCGTTAGGCTTCCGTTTTATTTTACGCCGTATCCGCTCCTGTGTGGCGTTGCGGGCTTTGCGGGGAGAGTGGACGCGACGCGGGGTCGGCGGCTAGTCTTAACGTTGTGCAAGGGCCGGGGTGCGGTTTCAGGGTCGTTCGGGCCGGGAGGGGCGGCGCGTTGGCGACGGGCGCGGACGGGGTGTTCGAGTGGCTCGAATCGGCCGACCCGGCGGGGCGGACGGAGGCCGTGTTGCGCCTGCTGGAAGACGACCCGGAGGGGCCGCTCGACCTGTCCGCGCGCGGCGACGTCCGGGCCGTCCTCGACGGGATCGACCTGGGGCGGGTCAGCCTGGCGGCGAGGTTCGCGGGGGGCGAAGGAGCGGAGGGCGAGGAGGCGGTGGCCGCGCCCCCCTGGTGGGACCGCGAGGCGCGGGGGGTCGTGCTCCGGGGGGCCCGGCTGGGGGGGGCGAAGCT
>Ga0164243_10006548_pt1 | contig 17599 bp, 18 predicted proteins | sample OricompcompostOP_FD_108781 | JGI IMG/M metagenome (GOLD analysis project Ga0164243, IMG submission 108781) | Organic Plus compost microbial communities from Emeryville, California, USA - Original compost - Organic plus compost (OP) | ecosystem: Engineered > Solid waste > Mixed feedstock >... | reverse complement strand
CGGCGCGTTCGTGACGAGCTGATCGAGCATGCGCCTCGTCGCCGCCGCGATCTCGTCGATCGCCTGCTCGAACGCGGGCGTGTTCGCGCGCGACGGATGCGTCGAGCCGCTCACCTTTCGCACGAACTGCAGCGCGGCCTCCCGCACCTCGTCGTCGGTCGTCGGCGGGTCGAAGTTGTGAAGGCAGCGGATGTTGCGGCACATGCCGACGACGATAATCCGCGTCGCGCGTGGGGTCACCCCCCGCGCGCGCTCACGATACCGCGCCCGAGGGCCCGCTGCGACGGCTGACGAGAACCTCGGCACGCGCCGCGAGGTAGTCCGAGTCCAGCTCGTAGCCGATCCCCGGGCGATCCGGAAGCGTCATGTGCCCCGAGCCGTCCATGATCTCGATGGGCGCGGCGAGCCACGGGGGCACGGCGTCGACGTCGAGATCCGGATGCAAGAGGCCGCGCTCGTAATACCAGCCGGCGACCGAGGTGGTCGCGAGCACGTGCAGGCTCGCGACGCCGCCGAGGTGGAAGGTGAACGGCACGTCGAGCGCCTCGCACAGGGCCGTGAACTTGAGCAGCGGCGTGATGCCGCCGATGTCGAGCACGCCTGCCCGGGCGATGTCGCACGCGCCGCGACGGATCCAGTCGGCGCGCGCCTGGATGCGGCCGCCTGCGATCTCCGGTCCCGTCACCGGGACCTCGAGCCGGTCGCACAGCCACGCGTAGCTCTCGGGAGAGGCCTCGCTCATGGGCTCCTCGTACCAGAAGAAGTCGAGATCCTCGATGGCGCGACCGAGCGCGAGGGCGTCGTGGCGGTCGTAGAAGTGCCAGGGGTCGAGCATGAGGTTCATCGAGTCGCCGACGCGTTCCCGCACGGCGCGACAGGCCGCGGCATCCCGGCGCCAATCCACCTCGCCGATGAGCAGCGGCGCCCAGGTGTGCAGCTTGAACGCCGAGAAGCCGCGCTCCCGACACTGCACGGCGAAGTCCGCGAAGCCCTCCGGCGACGCGAGCGCGCCGCGCGCCTCGCCCATCATCGTGCTCGCGTAGGCGGGCACGCGATCGCGCGCGACGCCCACGAGCTTCGCGACCGGGAGGCTCGCGAGGGTGCCGAGCAGGTCCCACAGGGCGACGTCGACGACCGCGAGGATGCGATCGTGGAAGCGCGTGAGGTGAAGGCGCTGCAGCCGGGTGAGCCGCTGCCAGATGCGCTCGCGGAAGTAGGGGTCCTCGCCGAGCACTGCCGGCGCGATGATCTCGCTGAGGATGCCGGGGTCGGCGGCGAGTTGGTCGACGACCATCACGTCATCCTCGATGCAGCGCCCCTCGGCGCCGTCGTCGGTCACGATCGTGAGCATGATGGCCCGCGCATCGCTCGGACGGCCCACCACGACCGTGCCGTCGTCGTCGCGCCCGACGGGCGATCGGTGGTGGATGACAGACAGCTCGACCCGCTCGATCCTCATCGCTCCACTCCCCGTGCCGCGGCGGCCCCTGCGACGCGCAGCCACCGCCCGGGCTCGCGCTGCGCGGATGCCGCCGAGCCGGCGAACTCCGTGAGTGCGAGGAGCGCCGCCCCCGCGGGCGCGGCATGCGCGGCCTCGCCCGCGATGACGATCGATCGCGTGCGCTCGCCCGGAAGGCCGAGGGCGTGGCCGACGACCTTGCCCTCGAGGCTCGACGCGTCGAAACGGCCCTCGCCCGTCACGAGCACATCGGCATCGCGTGCGGCGTCCGCGAGCCCCGTGAGGTGGGCGATCGTCTCGGCGCCCGGCTGGATGCGCGCTCCCCACAGCACCGCGAGGCCGTACGCCGTGCCGCCCGCCGCGCCCCCGCCCACAACCGTCGGATCGCCCCCCGCGAGTTGCGACCATCGCCGCAGGATGAGCTCGAGCTCCTGCACCTGTGCGGGCGTCGCCCCCTTCTGGGGCCCGAAGACCGCGCTCGCCCCGCGCGGGCCGAGGAGTGGGGAGCGCACGTCGGTGAGCAGCCGCACGCCGCCCGCGGGCGGCATCCGCAGGTGGGAGGCGTCGAGCGTCGCGACGGCGGCGAGCCCCGCGGCACCGGGTCCGACGATACGACCCCCGGCATCCCGCGCGTCGAGACCGAGCGCCTGGAGCGCTCCAAGCCCACCATCGGTCGACGCCGACCCCCCGAGCGCGATGACGAGCGCGGATGCCCCGTGCGTGAGAGCCGCGGCGATGACCTCGCCGAGCCCTCGCGTCGTCGCGGTCATGGGCGCGAGGTGCGGCATGAGGGGCAGGCCCGAGCTGCGCGCGAGCTCGACGACGGCCGTCCCGTCGGGCAGCTCGAGCCACGCACCCTCGACGGGGCGACCGTCGGGGCCCGTGACGGGTCCGGCCGACCGGACGACGGCATCCGGAATCGCGGATCGCATCGCGTCGAGCGTGCCCTCGCCGCCATCGGCCTGGGGACACAGCACGACCTCGTCGTCGGAGCGCACCGACAGCCACCCGTCCGCGATCGCCGCCGCGGCCTCATCCGCCCGGATCGTGCCCTTGAAGGCATCCGGCGCCACAACGACGCGCAGGCTCATGCGGGTGCCCTGAGGTAGCGCAGCACCGCGTCCGCGACGCACGCCGGCTTGACAGCGCCGTCGGCGATGAGCGTGCAGCGCGCGACGAACTCGACCCCGTCTGTCACGGGCCGGAGGTCGCCGATCCGGACCGTCATCGACACGCGGCTGCCGACCGGAACGGGCGACGGGAAGCGCACGCGGTCGAGCCCGTAGTTGATCGATACGACACCCGGCCCGAGCGGCAGCAGCTCGGTGAGCCCGCGCGCCACGAGCGAGAGCGTGAGGTAGCCGTGCGCGATCGTCGATCCGAACGGCCCCGCCGCCGCGCGCACGGGGTCCACGTGGATCCATTGCGGATCCTCCGTGATCTCCGCGAAGGCGTCGATGCGGGCTTGGTCGATGAGCACCGCGGAGGTCGGGCCGAGCTCGCGCCCGACGAGGGCGTGCACATCGTCCGGTCGCTCGATCACGTCACAGTCCGAACAGCCGGCGTGCGTTGCCGCCCAGGATCTTGCGCTTCGACTCCTCGGGCACGTCGGCATGCACGATGAGGTCGATGTCGAGGCAGCGGTCGCGGAAGTACGGGATGTCGCTTCCGAACATGAAGCGGTCGTCGCCGAGCTCGGCCACGACGCGCTCGATGGGGAACCCGTACTTCTGCGAGACGCATGTGTCGAAGTACATGTTGGGCAGACGGGGCGCCTGATCGAGGGTGTGCGAGGTCTGCGTCCCGTCCATGAGCGCGTGCGCGTTGAGGAAGGTCAGCTCGGGGAACGCGACGGCGAGCTTGCCGACCTGGAACGGCGCCTCCAGCCAGGAGTGGATCGCGGTATGCAGCTGCGCGATCGCGCCCTCGTGCGCCGCGAGCCGCTCCATGATCCGGAACATATTCGGGTGGTCGGCCGCGAAGCCCTGGAAGTCGTTGTGGAACGACAGCCCGCTGAAGCCGAGGTCGCCCATCACGCGCTCGATCTCGGGCAACGCGCGTTCGCCGTGTCGCGGCTCGACGGCGGCGAGGATGCGGGGGAAGCGGTCGGGGTGGGCGTCGCGCGCCGCCGCGATCGCGTCGTTGACGGCGCGCGTGCTCTCGATGCCATCCGGGTCCTCCTGTCCGGGAATGGGCGAGAGCACGGCGCACGCGATGTCGTTGATGTCCATCTTGCGCAGGAGGTCGTCGACGCCGCCCGCGACGGTGAGCGCCGCGCTCGCCCCGAGGTGCACGTGCACGTCGACGATGTCGTATCCGCTCATGCCGTCACCTCCTCGAGCTCGAAGAGGGCACGGGCGTTGCCGCCGAGCACTGCGGACCGCACGTCGTCGTCGAGCTCGGCGATCCGCACCATCTCGAGGTGGTGGGAGCGCTCGACGTCGGGGATCGCGCTGCCGAACAGCACGCGATCGGCACCGACACCCTCGACCGCGCGCTCCACGGTCGAGAGCTGCGTCTTGGCGCAGCCGAGGTCGAACCAGATGTTGGGGCAGCGCTCCGCGAGGTCGTAGCTCGCGACCTCGTGCGTGATGTCCATGAAGGCGTTGAGGCTCACGAAGCGCAGGTCGGGGAAGCGCCGCGCGACGATTCCGAGCCGGAATGAGGAGCGCAGCACGGAGTAGGCCATCGTCGTGAACGCGATGACGACGCCCGGCACGGGTCGGATCGCCTCGAGGATGACGGCGACCGAGTCGCTGTCGATCGCGATGCCGTTGACGTCGCTGTCGAACGACAGCCCGCGCAGGCCCAGTTCCTCGACCGCGCGTCGGGCCTCGTCCGCGGCGGGCGCACCGTGACGCGGCTCCGCGACGCCGAGGCCGACGGGGAACCGGTCGGGATGCGCGTCGAGCTCAGCCCGCAGCCCATCGTTCTGGCGAGCCGTGCTGCGCACGCCGTCGGGAGTCTCATAGCCGGGCCACGGGGCGAGCACGGCCTGGTCGATCCCGTTGGCGTCCATCTTGCGCAGCACGTCGTCGATCGAACCGAACCCTCCCTTCGGTGCGTCGAGCGCGACGTGCACATGCACGTCGAGAACCGAAGGCGTCATAAGGCGTTCTCCTTGAACGAGGGATGGATCAATCGAAAGACGGCATGAAGCCGCACACGGACTCCGGCATCCCGGCGGGCGCTCCCGTAAGACGCTCGCGCGCGCGCCAGATCGCGGCGGCTGCGGCGTCGAGCTCGGCGATCGTCGCCTCGACGTCGGGCTGGGCCTTCTGCTGCTCATCCGCCATGGCGTACAGTATTCCTTAATCGATTAAGACATGGCAACCAGGAGGATCGTGATCGCGCTTCCCGAGCCCCGCGTCGCGCCGCTGCGCGGTGGGGCCGGCCTGTCGTGGGCGGTGCTCGGCCCGGGGCGGATCGCCGCCGACTGGGTCGGAGCCGTCCACCGGTTCACCGAGCAGCGCGTCGTCTCGGTGGGCTCGCGCGACGCCGCGCGCGCCGCCGAGTTCGCAGCGAGGCTCGGCATCCCGAACGCCCGCACCGGCTACGCAGCAGCCGTCGACGACCCCGCCGTGGACGCCGTCTACATCGCGACGCCCAACCCCTTCCATGTGGAGCATGCGCTTCTGGCCCTTGCCGCGGGAAAACACGTGCTCGTCGAGAAGCCGATCGCGATGGACGCGGCGGGCGCTCGACGCATCGCCGAGGCGGCCGCCGCCGTCGGCCGCTTCGCCATGGAGGCCATGTGGACGCGCTTCCTGCCCCGCGTCGACGTGCTCGATCGTCTGCTCGCGGATGGCGCGCTCGGCGAGCTCTCGTTCGTCTCGGCCGACTGCGGGATGGGGCGGCCCTATGATCCGGCATCCCGCTCGTTCGACCCCGCCCTCGGCGGGGGAAGCCTCTGGGACATGGGCGTCTACTCGCTCTGGTTCTGCCACGCCGTGCTCGGCGCCCCCGCGACGATCGCGGGGCGCCTCCGGATGGCGCCGACGGGAGTCGACGACCAGGCGACCGCCGTGCTCGGCTACCGGAACGGGGCGCAGGCCGTCGCATTCTCGAGCATCACGACGACCACGGGCTCTCGTGCGCTCGTAGCGGGAGACGCCGGGCGCATCGAGCTCGACGGTCCCTTCATCGGCCCAGGAGGCGTCCGTCTCGTCGCCACGAGCGGGGACGTGCGGGAGTGGCACGATCCCTCGGGCATGATCTGGCGCGACGGACTCGCCTACCAGGTCGCGGCCATGGCCGCGCATGTCGCCGCCGGCCGCACGGAGGCGCCTGAGCATCCCCTCGGCCACAGCGTCGCCGTGCTCGAGGTGATCGACCGCCTCCGTGCCGACGCCGGACTCACACCCGGCTGAGCACCATCGCGACGCCCTGACCGCCGCCGATGCACATCGTCACGAGCGCGTGCTCGAGGTCGCGGCGGGCGAGGTCGTAGCAGGCGCGCAGCGCCAGGATCGCTCCCGTAGCGCCGACCGGATGCCCGAGCGCGATGGCACCGCCATGGGGATTGACCCGCTCGGGGTCGAGCCCTGCGCCGTCGATCACGGCGAGCGCCTGCGCCGCGAAGGCCTCGTTGAGCTCGATGGTGCCGATGTCCGCGAGGCTGAGGCCCGTGCGGTCGAGCACGCGCGCGATCGCGGCGGCGGGCGCATATCCCATGACGGCCGGATCGATGCCGCTCTTCGCGAAACCGGCGATCCGGGCGCGCGGTCGCAGCCCCCGCGCCCGCGCCGTCGATTCGCGCATGAGCACGACCGCTGCGGCGCCGTCGTTGATGCCCGAGGAGTTGCCTGCCGTGACCGAGCCGCCGTCCCGGAAGGCGGGGCGCAATCGCGCGAGCGTCTCGGCGGTTGTGCCGGGGCGCGGGTGCTCATCGGTCGCGACCACGAACTCCTCCCGGCGGCTCGTGACCGTCATGGGCACGATCTCCGCGGCGAACACGCCCGTGTCGGCAGCTACGGCCGCCCGCCGCTGGCTCTCGACCGCGAAGGCATCCTGGCGCTCGCGGTCGATGCCGAATCGCTCGGCGACGTTCTCCGCGGTGACGCCCATGGGCTCCGAGCCCCACGGGTTCGTGACGAGGCTCAGCGTTCCGTCCACGAGGCGATGGTCGCCGAGGCGGAACCCCGCACGCGCGTCGTAGTCGAGGAACGGCTGTGCCGACATGTTCTCGTTGCCGCCCGCGACGACGATCTCCGATTCGCCCGCGAGCAATTGCAGCGCCCCCGTCCAGATCGCCTGCAGGCCGCTGCCGCAGAGGCGGTTCACGTTGAAGGCGTTGGAGTCATGCGGCAGGCCGGCGCTCAGCGCCGCGAGCCGGGCGTTGAACGCCTCGGGGCCGACCTGGCCCACGCATCCGAGCACGACGTCGTCGACGTCGTCAGCCGCGACACCGGCGCGCTCGAGCGCTGCCGAGATCGCCGCGGCACCGAGCCGATGGGTCGGCACGCTCGCGAGCGCGCCGCCGAACGTGCCGACGGGCGTGCGCGCGCCGTCGACGATGACGACCGGGTCGTCAGACATGGGGAACCTCCGGATCCGTGATGAGCTCGGCGGCTCCGAGCACCGCCGGTTCGATCTCGACGTCGAACGGGATGAGGGCGAGCACATCGCGGAGCTCGTGGCCCGGCATGAGCTCCACGAGGCGCAGGCCGGCGTCGACGAGGCGGAACACGGCGCGCTCCGTGACGTACCAGACCTCCTGCCCGTTGCGACGCGCGGTCTCCGCGCTGAAGGTGAGATGGCTCACCCGGTCGACGAACTTCGGATGCCGTCCCGCGAGCGAGAAGCAGAAGTAGATCCGCCGCGTGCTCTGCGTGATGTCGATGAAGCCGCCGCAGCCGATGACCCGCTCGCCGAGTCGCGAGACGTTGACGTTGCCGGCGGCATCGACCTGCCCGGCGCCCATGAAGGTCGCGTCGAGCCCCCCGCCGTCGTAGAAGTCGAACTGGTTGGCGTGCGAGATGATCGCCGTGGGGTGGATCGCGGCGCCGAAGTCCATGCCTCCGAGCGGCGTTCCGCCATGGATGCCGGATTCCACGGTGACCGATACCTGCCCGGCGAGGCCGGTGTGCACGAGCGCCGCCCCCACGACATCCCCGGGGATGCCCGTTCCGATGTTCACGACCTGGCCCGGCTCCAGGTCCCGCACCGCACGGATGCCGATGGCCAGGCGATCGGCGGAGAGCTCGGCGAGGTCGTGCGGCACGACGGGCGGCGACGGCGAGACCATGCGCTCGTCGAACGCGAATCCGTGCGATTGCCGGTGCGTGCGCTCCGGGTCGGATGCGATCACCACGACGTCGACGAACCGACCGGGCACCCCGACCGCGCGGGGCGGGATCGTGCCGGTGGGCACCTGCCGCTTCGCCTGCACGATGAGGGTGCCGCCGCTCGCATGCACGGCCTGTGCGATGCCGAGCGCATCAAGCGTGACGGCCTCCTCCTCGAAGGAGCAGTTGCCGTCGTCATCGACCGTCGTCGCGCGGATGATGCCGACGTCGATGGGGAAGCTCTTATAGAGCAGGACCCGCTCGCCGCCGACCTCGACCGATTCGACGTAATCGGGGGCGGCGCTCGCCGCCTCGTTGATCCGACCCCCGTCGATCGCGGGGTCGACGAACGTGCCGATGCCGACACGGCTGAGGTTGCCCGGACGGCGCGCCGCGATCGCTCGGTACAGATGCGAGATCTGGCCCTGCGGGAGGCAGATCGCCTGGGCGCCGTTGTCGCGTAGGAACCGCGACATGCGCGGCTGCAGACCCCAGTGCGATCCGATGACGCGTGCCGCGAGCCCCGGATGCGCGAAATGCTCGAAGCCCAGTTCATTGCCCGACTGGCCCGACGCGCCGACGATCGTCAGTCCGCGCGGCGCGCCCGTCGTGAGGAAGCGGCGCTCGACGGCCTCGAACACCTCCTCGGCCACTCCGAGCAGCGTGAAGCCGTCGGTCGCGAGCGTCGCGCCGTCGGGGATGAGGGCGACCGCCTCATCTGCGTCGAGGAACCGCGGTGCCGTCACAGCCGGTACCCTCCGCCGACGTTGATGACCTCGCCCGTGATGTAGGCCCCGTCGTCGCTCGCGAGGAAGTGCACGAGCGCCGCGACGTCCTCGGGGCGTCCGGCCCGGCCGAGCGGGATCTTCTCGAGCTGCGCGGCGAACAGCGCCTCAGGCATCGCGCGCGTCATGGCGGTGTCGATGAACCCCGGGCAGATGGCGTTCGCCGTCGATCCCGAGCGACCCAGCTCGCGCGCCGCGGTGAGGGTGAGCCCGACGACCCCCGCCTTCGCGGCGGCGTAGTTCGCCTGCCCGAGGTTGCCCAGCCAGCTCGCGGAGGAGATGTTGACGATGCGGCCGCCGCCGCGCGTCCGCATGAGGCGGGTCGCGGCGCGCGTCACGGTGAAGACGGCGGTCAGATCGACCGCGATCACCGTGTCCCACTGCTCGTCGGTCATCTTGTGCAGGAACGCATCGCGCGTGATGCCTGCGACGTTCACGACGATGTCGAGGCCGTGCTCCTCGCCGAGGCGCATGACGAGCGCATCGGCGGCCTCCCGGTCGGCGAGGTCCACTTGGACGCCGGTGCCGCCCAGCTCGGCGGCGACCCGCTCGACCTCGGGGCTGATGTCGACGCAGATCACGTGCGCGCCCTCGTCGGCGAGTCGGCGGGCGACACCCTGGCCGATCCCTGCGGCAGCTCCTGTGACGAAGGCTGTCTTTCCGCGTACGCTCATCGGCCGGTTGTCCGTTCTATGTCTGGGGCGCCCCTGTCGTCGCCCGGATCTGCAATTGATAGGGCAGCCGCTCCTCGCGGATCGGGCCGTCGTAGCCGTCGATCCTGTCGAGCAGCAGCTGCACCGCACGCTCGCCCATCTCCTGACGGGGCGAGGACACCGTGGTCAGCTGGAGGGGTCCCGCCGACGCGAAGCTCATGTCGTCGAAGCCGACGAGGGCGACGTCGTCGGGGATCCGGATGCCGCGTTCGTGGCAGACATCCATGACTCCCAGCGCGATCATGTCGTTGCCGCAGACGATCCCGTCGACCTCGATCCCCGAGTCGAAGAGCGCGGCCGCACGCTGGGCACCGCTCGGGCGCGAGAGCTCTCCCGCGATGAGCTCGGGAGCCACCGGCTCGAGTCCCGCCGCAGCGAGCGCCGCCCGAGCTCCGATCGTCCGCTCGTGACTGACCGAGGACTCGGTCGGGCCGCCGATGATCGCGATGCGCCGTGGACCCGTGCGGATGAGCCACGTCGCCGCCTCCTCCGAGGCCGCCCGGTCGTCGATGCCCACCCAGTCCGCGGCGACCTCCGGGATGCGGCGATTCGCATAAACGAAGGGCACACCCTGGTCGCGCAGCTCGTTGAGAAGCGCCGCGTCGCTCGAGACGATCGAGGTGAAGACCAGCCCGTCGCAGTTGCGGTCCACGAGGCTGCGCGCCGCCTCCGCCTGCATCGCACCGCCGAGGCCGGCTTGCGCGAGGAACACCTGGCTGCCCGCACGCTCCGCCGCGCTCACGACGCCCGATGCGACCTCCGGGTAGAACGGGTTCGCGATATCGGCGAGGAGCAGGCCGATCATGTTCATGCGCCCGCGACGCAGCCCCTGCGCGGAGCGGTTGGGGCGATATCCGAGCTCCTCCGCCGCGGCGAGGATCCGGGCGCGGATGACGTCGCTGACCCCGGGTGAGCCGTTGAACGCGTACGAGACCGCTGCGCTCGAGACCCCGACGTACTCGGCGAGTTCCTTCTGGGTCACCCGACGTCGGCGGGGCCGGGTGGTGGATGCGTCGGACACGTCCACACTTTATCGAATAAGCACTCATCTCGCGCGCACCTCCTTCCCCGTCGCGTCGCGGGTCGAACTTCTCGGCTCGTTCTGAACTTGTTCGATTAAGCTAACATCTTCCGCTAGGTCGTCCAACGGTGTTACCGTGCATCTTATTCGATTAAGGTCGGCATCGCCGCCGGCCCCGCGACACCGCGGATCGACCCCATCCAAGGAGGCATGAAGACGTGCGAATCAGACACAGCGTTCTGCTCCCCGTGACGGCCGTGGCTGCCCTGAGCCTCGCCGCGTGCAGCGGGACGAGCCCGAATGAACCGGGACCCGACGGGAAGGCATCCGGAGACGTCACGATCGTCAGCTGGCGCTACGCCGACCCGTCGGCGATCGGCCAGCTGCACAGCCAGCTCGTCGAGGACTTCAACGCGAGCCAGGACGCCATCACGGTCACGGCGCAGCCGGTGCCGTATCCCGACGTGACCACGACGCTCATCAACTCGGTCCTGAGCGGCTCGGTGCCCGAGATGTCGGCCATCAGCCCCGGCACCCTCGCGAGCACGGCCGAGTACCTCGAGCCGCTCGACGAGTACTGGGAGGCCGAGGGGCCCGACTTCGCGGATGCCTTCACGGAGTCCTCGAAGGCGCTCGCCACCTACGACGGTCACATCTACGGCATCGTCATCGAGACCTCGACGACCGACGGCATGTACTACAACAAGGGCGTGCTGGCGGAGGCCGGGGTCGATCCCGAGCAGGCTGTGAGCTCGTGGGATGCCTTCACGGCCGCGCTCGAGAAAATCAAGGCGATCGGCAAGACGCCCATGATCTTCGAGGGCAAGGACGCCTCGCGCATGGACCGGCACTGGTCCTGGTACGTCGCGGGAGGGGCCGATCTTTCGGATCCCGACACGTACATCGAGCAGATGTGCAGCGCCGATTCCGAGAAGACGTTCGAGTTCCTGAGCGACCTCTACCTCGACGGCCTCACGCCGAATCCCGCCGCGATCGGCTATGAGGAGGCGACCCGCCAGTTCGCCGCGGGGAACGTGGGCTTCTACACCGACGGCCCGTGGGGCCCCACCACCTACGCCGCCTACGACGACGCGATCGCCGACCAGCTCGGCTACACGCATCTGCCACCCAAGACCGAGGGCGGACCGCAGGGCGCGGCGCAGGACGGCTACCTCATGGTGATCCCGAAGGGCTCGAAGAACCCGGCGGCCGCGTGGGAGTTCATGAAGTACATGGCCTCGCCCGAGGCGCAGGTGCGGGAGGCCGAGACGGGCAACCTGCCCACCCTCAAGGAGGTCAACGAGGCCCCGGAGGTGGCGGATGACCCCGTGCTCGCCCACTTCGCCGACCTCATGACGCAGTGGGGCTACCCGCGCCCGCGAGCCAGCTGGATGGACGAGTTCAAGCAGGACTTCATCACGGCCTACCAGGCGGCGGTGACCGGCCAGAAGGATCCCGCCACCGCGCACGCGGATGTCTGCGCCCAGGTCGCGGATCTCGCCGGCTGATACGGTCGCCGCTCGACGTCCGACAACCATGAGTAAGGAGCATTGAGCTCGTGAGCAGCCCCTCCGTCCTGGAGCGGGAGCGGCGGGCCGGGCCGGCGGAGTCGTCCGCCGGCCCGGCCTCGCGCCACGCCCCCGCCCGATCTCCCCGACGACTGCGCGCGCTCTCCGAACGCGTGGTGTTCTTCGGCCCGATCCTGCTGGTGCTCGTCGGCTTGATCGGATTCCCGATCGGCTTCGCCCTCTACGCGAGCTTCGCCGACGTCGACAACCTGTTCTCGCTCGAGTTCGCGGGGGTCTCCAACTACGAGAACCTCCTCTCCTCCCCCGAGGATCTCGTCGTGCCGTTCCTCAACACGATGCGCTTCGTCATCGTGTCGGTCGGATGCTCGCTCATCATCGGGTTCGCGGCGGCGCTCCTTCTGACCTCCAAGCTCGGCGGACGCCGCTGGTTCCGCAGCGCGCTCATGTTCCCGTGGGTCATTCCGACGGTGCTCGTGGCACTCCTGTGGCGCTGGATCATGGACCCCGCAGCGGGAGCCTTCAACGGCCTGCTGCAAGGACTCGGCCTCATCGACGCACCTGTGAGCTGGCTCGGCGAGCCGGCCATCGCACCGTGGGTCATCATCCTCGCCCAGGTCTGGCACGGGTTCCCGTTCATCATGATCATGCTCATGGCGGCGCTGCAGACCATCCCGGCGGAGCTCTACGAGGCGGCCTCGGTCGACGGCGCGGGCGCCGCTCGACGATTCGTCTCGATCACGTGGCCGAGCGTCCGGCCGATCTTCGTGCTCGTCGGCACCCTGGAGGGGCTGTACGCCTTCCGCGAGTTCGCGACCATCGACGTGCTCACGGGAGGCGGTCCTGCGGGCTCGACCGAGGTGCTCGCCACGCAGGTGTACCGGATGTTCTTCGACTATCACAAGTTCGGCGAGGCCCTCGCGCTCGCCGCCCTCATGTTCGTGCTCGCGCTCGTCGTCACGCTGCTGTCCATGCGGCTGTCGACCCGCGGGGAGGAGGACGCATGACCACCGCCGTCGCACGCCCCGGGCGAGCCCGGTACGGAGCCGCACGCGCCGCGAGCGTCGTGCTGCGCTATCTGCTGCTCGCCGTCCTCGTGCTCTTCGCGCTGCTGCCTTTCGTGTGGATGGTGATCACCGCGATCAAGCCGCCATCCGAGGTGTACACGACGCCCATCACGTGGTGGCCGTCGGCGCCCTCTCTCGACAGCTTCGTCACGGTGCTCACGAAGACCGACTTCCCGCGCGTGGTCGCGAACACGCTCGTGGTGGCGCTGTCGACCGCCGTGGTCAGCACGGCGATCGCACTGCTGGCGGCATACGGCCTGTCACGGCTCGCGAGCCGACGCGCGCAGACTCTCGTGCTCGCCCTGCTCTTCGCGCAGATGATCCCGACGGTGCTGCTCGTGCTGCCGTACTTCCTCATCTTCCGCACGCTCGGGCTCGTCGACACGCTCGCCGCCCTCGTCATCACGAACATCTCGTTCGCCACGCCGATCGCGACCTGGCTGCTGCGCCGCTTCATCGGCAAGGTGCCGCAGGATCTCGACAACGCCGCCATGATCGACGGGTGCACCCGCATCGGCGCGCTCTGGCGCGTCGTGATCCCGGCGGCGCGTTCCGGCGTCGCGGCGGTCTTCTTCTACGCCTTCCTCGTGGCTTGGCACGAGTACCTGTTCGCGCTCTCGCTCACGCAATCGGCGTCCAATCGCGTCGTGACGCTGTCGATCGCATCGCTCGTGGGCGAGTACTCGGTGTCATGGGGTCAGCTCATGGCGCTCGGCCTGCTCGTCGCGCTTCCTCTCATCGTGCTCTTCCTGCTCGTCGAGAAGAGCCTCGTGGAGGGGCTCGCCGGCAGCGTCAAGGGCTGACGGTCAGGGCGTAGTCGTCGAACCGCGCCCAGGATTCGGGGGCGCCGAGCGGAGCCGTCGCGAAGAGGCCCAGCTCGGCGCCCGACCACTTCCCCGGAGCGGCGGCGAACGTCGCGTCGACCGCGACCTCGGCCCCGCGGGCGTCCGACCAGGAGAGCCGCACGGCTCCTCCTGCGTCGACCTCCGCGCGCAGGCGCACGGGACCGCTGACGGGGACGGGCGTGGCGAGCGACGCCTCCGTGCGGTCCGCACCTCCCGTGGCGCATTCGACGACGAGCCCCTCGGCAGTGCTCCGCACACCGATCCAGCAGTAGCGCTCGCCGACGATCGCGAGCCCGGCACGAGCCCCGTCCGCGAGATCGCCCGCGTCGAGACGCACCGAGGTGCTGCTCGCGCCGAGCGGCAGACGCTGAGCGAGGAGGTGCGGGATCTCGCGGAGATTGACCGGGTCGTCGGCCACGGCGCGCAACCGCAGCACGCCCGCCTCGAGCCGCGCCCAGTCGTCGCGCGGGTTGGCCTGCCAGTACCACGCCCTTCCGAGACGATCGCCCGAGAGCTCGATTGCGGCAACCGGATCGCCCGATCCGGCATCCGCGGATCCCACCGGCGCTGCGTGCTCGGTCACCGGCTCCCCGGCACCCGTGTCCTGCGTGCCCGCGAGCGTGCCGAACCGCGGCCAGCCGTCGTCGCCCCAGCTCATCGGCTGCAGGTGGACGACACGGCCGAACGCACCCGCGTCCTGGAAGTGCACGAACCAGTGCGAACCGTCGGGCGCATCGACCCAGGCGCCCTGATGCGGACCGTTCACCGCCGTCGACCCCTGCGCGAGCACCGTCCGCTCCTCATATGGGCCCCACGGGTCGCGCGCCCGGAACACGGATTGCCACCCGGTCGGCACGCTCCCGGCCGGCGCGAAGATCCAGTACCAGCCGTCACGCTTGTAGAGCTTGGGCCCCTCCAGCACGCTGAACCCCGGCAGCCGGTTGCCGTCGATGACTACGCGACCCGGTCCGAGGATGCGGCGGGCGTCGGCGGACATCTCGTGCAGCGTGATCACGTTGTTGAAGCCTGAGCGGGTGGCGGCCCACGCATGGGCGAGATAGGCCCGGCCGTCGTCATCCCACAGCGGGCACGGATCGATGAGCCCGCGACCGGCGTAGAGCAGGTGCGGCTCGCTCCATGGGCCCGCAGGATCCTCGGCTTCGGTGACATAGATGCCGTGGTCGGGGTCCGGGTAGAAGATGTAGAACCGCCCCGCATGATGCCGGATCGCCGGCGCCCAAACACCGCATCCGTGACGAGGGAGGTCGAAGTGCCCCTCGGGCACGAGGGCGTCGAGCGCGTGGCCGATGATGCGCCAGTTGACGAGGTCGCGCGAGAGCAGGATCGGCAGACCGGGAACCCTCGTGAACGTCGACGCCGTCAGGTAGTAGTCCTCGCCCACCCGCACGACGTCCGGATCCGACCAGTCGGCGCGGAGCACGGGGTTTCGGTAGCTGGGCATCTCGGGCCTCCTCGTGACTTATTCGATTAATCACGAGCCTAGCGCGGCCGCTGGCGATCTGGACGCGACGGCTCAGCCCGCGGCGCTCCCCGAGTCGAGCGCGAGCGACGCCGCCACGACGATCGCGAGCACGAGGTCGAGCACCGCGCAGAACTCCGCGTACGACCGGGCGACGACCGCGCGACGCACGTGGTGCCAGACATCCCAGGCGGCATGGCCGAGCAGCCCCGCGACGACGAGCACCCCCGCGGCGAGCGTCGCACCGAGCAGGGCCACAGCCACCGCGATCGCCGAGAACACGAGGATGCCGAGCAGCTGCCAGCGGTTGCTCGCGGTCGTCCACGTGCGGCGCGCGATGCCCACCCCGACGAGCACGAGGGCGGCGAGCCCGATCGCTGCGAGCGAGACCCATGGCTGGTGCAGCACGATGCCGGCGCCGATGAACGGGAACGACGCGAGGAACCCGATCCACGCGGCGTTCGGCCGGCCGACGACGGCCGCGAGAACGTAGATCGCGGCGCACACCATGATGACCGCCGCGAGGCCGCCGCCGATCCCGACGGCGACGCCGGCGACGGTGCCGAGCGCGGTCGGCCACCACAGGATGCCGTGGGCTCCGCCGCGCGTACCACCGCCTCTCACGGGACGCTCCGGATCTCGATCGCCGGCACGGGCATCCCTGGCGGGGTGTACGCGGCGAGCACGGTCGACGCGATGAGGGACGCAGCAGCATCCCCGGGCTCGATGCGCCCTGCCCGCAGCTCGCGGCGGCTCCGTGCATCACGAGGTGCAGGAGGGTCACGAGCCACGAGGCGGGCAGGTCCGAGCGGAATACACCCTCGCGCTGACCGCGCGCGACGAGCTGCTCGACGCGCGCGGCGGCGCGCTCGTGCAACTGCCGCATCCGCTCGGGGCCGAGCTCCGCCTCGGCGGCGGCGGCGAGTGAGCCGATCTGGGCGATGAGCAGCCAGCTCGAGGCGATGAGGCGGCCGAGCGCCTCGCGCGGATCTCCCGAGAGTTCGAGGCCCTCGAGGGCTGCGTCACCCTCCGAGCGCGCGGGCCACCGTCGCCTCCACGAGCTCGCGGCGCGAGGCGAAGTGGCCGTAGAGCGTCACGCGTCCGACGCGGGCGGCGGCCGCGATGTCGGCCATGCTCGCATCCGGATCCTCGGCGAGCGCGACGGCGGCGGCCTCGAGAATCGACTCGATGTTGCGCACCCGGCGCTCGCGATGGAGGCGCGCGTCGCCCTCACGCTGCGCCTCGTCGGCGGGCTGAGCGTGCCCGAGATCGCGCGGGCGTTCCTCGTGCAGGACACGACGATGGGCGCGCGCATCACGCGCGCGAAGGCGAAGATCGCGGCGGCGGGCATCCCGTACCGCGTGCCGACCCGCGAGGATCTGCCGCGGCGTCTCTCGGGGGTGCTCGCGGTGCTCTTCCTCGTGTTCAACGAGGGCTACCTGGCCTCGGGCCCCGAGACGCCGCCCGTGCGGGAGGAGCTCACGAGCGAGGCGATCCGCCTCGCGCGCCTGCTGCACGAGCTGCTCCCCGACGAGGGCGAGACCACGGGGCTCCTCGCCCTCATGCTCCTCACGGATGCGCGCCGCGGAGCCCGTGTGTCACCCGACGGGGCGCTCGTGCCGCTCGCCGAGCAGGATCGGCGACGGTGGGATGCGCGCCTCATCGGCGAAGGGCACGCTCTCGTGCGCGAGCGACTCGCCTCCGGCATCCCTCCGGGTCGATATCAGCTGCTCGCCGCCATCAACGCCGTGCACACCGACGGCGACGCACCCGATTGGAACCAGATCGTCGCACTCTACGACCAGCTCGCGCGGCTCGACGCCTCGCCGATCGTTCGGCTCAATCGCGCGATCGCGATCGGCGAGCGCGACGGAGCGGATGCGGGGCTCGCCCTCGTCGATGAGCTCGCGTCCGTGCTCTCCGGCTACCACGCCTTCCACGCGGCGCGCGCGGAGCTGCTGCGTCGGCTGGGGCGCGATGCCGCGTCGCGCGACGCGTACGACGCCGCGATCGCGCTCGCAGGCAACAGCGCCGAACTCGCGTACCTCGCGCGCCGTCGCGACGAGCAAGGGGATCAGCGCACCACGCGGTAGCTCAAGTGCGTCACGAGCGAGGTCTCGCGCGCAGCCATGCGCTCGAGCCGCTGCGGCGGAACCCCGTCGAAGACCCGGACGCCCGCCCCGAGCACGCACGCGGTCACGTGCAGCCGCAGCTCGTCGATGAGCCCCGCCGCGAGGAACTGGTTGACGGTGCCGGGCCCGCCGGCGACCGAGATGTCGCGGTCCCCCGCCACGGCGCGCGCCCGCTCGAGGGCCGCCTGGATGCCGTCGGTCACGAAGCGGAACGTCGTGCCGCCCTCCATCTCGATGGGGTCGTGCGGGTAGTGGGTGAGCACGAAGACGTCATGGTGATAGGG
>Ga0164243_10006547_pt1 | contig 17599 bp, 15 predicted proteins | sample OricompcompostOP_FD_108781 | JGI IMG/M metagenome (GOLD analysis project Ga0164243, IMG submission 108781) | Organic Plus compost microbial communities from Emeryville, California, USA - Original compost - Organic plus compost (OP) | ecosystem: Engineered > Solid waste > Mixed feedstock >... | reverse complement strand
CTCGCGGACCCGTGCGACATCCGGTTCCTCCGCGCCCGCCTCACTTGGCATTGCTTTTGTACCGGATCGTTGAAAAACATGTCGCGATGCCTTCGGAGGCGAGACGTGCAGTTGAGTTTGGGCGATAATGGAGCGCCGGGGTAGCGGGAGTAAAATCATGAAAAAACTTGCCATCAAAAAATTTGCGTTGCTGGCGGCGGTTGCCGCGGCCGTAAGCACGGTTGTGACTCTGGGCGCCGGGGGGCCAGCCCAGGCGCAGGGCAAGCTGAAGGTCGGCTTTGTCTATGTGGGGCCGGTCGGCGATTTCGGCTGGACCTTCCAGCACGAGGTCGGCCGCCGCGAGCTGGTCAAAGCCCTCGGCGACAAGATCGAAACGACCTATCTGGAAAACGTCAGCGAAGGGCCGGACTCGGAGCGGTCGATCGAGCAGCTGGCCCGCGCCGGCCACAAGCTCATCTTCACCACGTCGTTCGGCTTCATGGACTCCACAGTGAAGGTCGCGAAGAAGTTCCCCAACGTGTGGTTCGAGCACGCCACGGGCTACAAGCGCGAGAAGAACCTCGCGACCTATTCGGGCCGCTTCTACGAGGGGCGCTATATCCAGGGCGTGATCGCGGCGAAAATGTCGAAGAGCGGCATCCTGGGCTATGTCGCGTCCTACCCGATCCCGGAAGTGATCTCCGGCATCAACGCCACGATGCTGGGCGCGCAGACGATCAACCCGAACATCAAGGTGAAGATCATCTGGGTGAACTCGTGGTTCGACCCGGGCAAGGAAGCGGACGCCGCCAAGGCGCTGCTCGATCAGGGCGCCGACGTGCTGATGCAGCATACCGACAGCCCGGCGCCGGTGCAGACCGCGGCGGCGCGCGGCGCGGTCGCGTTCGGGCAGGACTCCGACATGATCAAGTTCGGGCCGAAGACGCAGCTTACCGCGATCACCAACAACTGGGCGCCGTACTACATCGAGCGCACCAAGCTGGCGCTCGACGGCCAGTGGAAGACCGGCGACATGTGGGGCGGGCTCAACACCAAGACCGTGGTGATGGCGCCGTACACCAACATGCCGGACGACGTGAAGAAGCTCGCGATGGACACCGAAGCGGCAATCTCCGCCGGCACGCTGCATCCGTTCAAGTGCCCGGTGGTGGCGCAGGACGGCAAGACCGTCGAGTGCAAGGGCGGCACGCATCTCGCCGACGGCCAGATCCTCGGCATGGATTTCTACGTGAAAGGCGTCGACGACAAGGTTCCCGGAAAGTAGCGCGGAACATTCATCTCGCTCGTCATGGCCGGGACAAGCCGGCCATGACGGGAAGCCCTAAACGTGCGGCGTCGGCGCAGTGCCGGCGCCGCATTTTTTTGTGCGCCTTCAATTTCGCTATGGTACATAACGATCCATAAAAGCCTTGAGTGAAACGCCCGAGATTACGCTCGTGACCACGCCTCCTCCGATGCCGCCGGCGCCTGCCGGCTATCCCGAATACCCCACCATCATCCATGCGCTCGCCGCTGCCGCCGACCTGCGGCGCGATGCGACCGGTCTGGTGTGCGAGCAGCGCGAAGTCACCTATGGGCAATATGCCCAGGCGGTCGCCGCGCTGGCGCGGACATTCGACGGCCTTGGCGTGAAGGGTGAGCGTATCGCGTACCTGGTGAGCAACAGTCTCGACGCCTGCGTCGCGTTCCTGGCCGGGATGGCGGCGCGCGCGCAGGTCGCGCCGCTCAATCCGAACTACACCGAGGTCGAACTGGAACCGCTCTTGCGCGACGTCGACGCCAAGGTTGTGGTGTGCGACGCCGGTTCCGCCGAAAAGGCGAGGTCGCTGGCGCAAAAGATCGGCATCGTCAATGTCGTGCAGATCGGGCCGGGCGGTCTCACCGTCGAGGCGCTGCTCGCGGAGCCCGCGACGCCGTTGCTGCTGCCGGAGCCGACGGACCTGTCGGCCATGTTCTTCACTGGCGGCACCACGGGCATCCCGAAAGGCGCGAACCATGTGCACCGCGCCCACATGGCGTTCTGCTACGGCATCGCCGCGACCTGGCCGTTCCCGCTCGATGTGGAGCGCATCCTCAACGTCGCGCCGCTGTTCCATATCTGGGGCTTCTGCTTCACGCTGGTGGCGCCGATCTACTTTCGCGCGATGATGGACATCATGCCGGCCTACAAGCCGGCGCTGGTGCTCGATGAATTCCAGAAACGCAGGATCACGATCTTCGCCGGCGGGCCGGCCGCGCTCTATCTCGGCCTGCGCGCCAACGAGAATTTTGCAAAGACCGATTTCTCCAGTCTGAAAGTGTGTCTCTCCGGCGGCGCGCCGTGTCCGGAAGAACTGCTGCGCAACTGGGAGAAGGTCACCGGCTGCGTCCTGCTCGAAGGCTGGGGCATGTCGGAAGGCGCGCCGATCAACAACAACCCGCTGCACGGCGTGCGCAAGATCGGTTCGGTCGGCATCGTGCCGCCTTATACATGGGTCGAGACGGTCGATCTGGAAACGGGCACAAAGGTGATGCCGGTCGGCGAGCGCGGCGAAATCCGCGTCAAGGGCGTGCAGTTCACCACCGGCTATCGCAACCGTCCCGAGGACAACAGGCAGGCGATCCGCGACGGCTGGCTCTACACCGGCGACATCGGCTACTACGATGCCGACGGCTATCTGTTTCTCGTCGACCGCAAGAAGGAGATGATCATCGTCGGCGGCTACAATGTCTATCCGCGCGAGATCGACGAACTTCTGTTCAAGCACCCCGCCATTCTGGAAGCGGTGACGGTCGGCGTGCCGGACAGCTTCAGCGGCGAGGCGGTGAAGGCGTTCGTGGTGCTGCGGCCCGGCGCGTCATTGACGGTGGAGGAATTGCAGGATTACTGCCGCCAGTCGCTCGTCAAATACAAGGTGCCGACCAGGGTCGAGTTCGTCGATGCGCTGCCGCGCTCGGGCGTCGGCAAGATCAACAAGCTGGAATTGAAACGGAGGGGATAAGTCCCTTGGACCTCCCGTCCTTCGAGACGCACCGCTTCGCGATGCTCCTCAGGACGAGGCAGATCGGCGGTTATCTTATCCCCGCGCGACCGCCATCTTCTCCGGCGTGATCATCTGGCGCGCCTGCTCGGCGCTCATCGGCTCGCCGAACAGGAAGCCCTGCGCCAGCGAACAGCCCATCTCGTAAATCTCTTCCGCGCCGGCGTCGGACTCGACGCCTTCGGCGATCGCTTCCATCCCGAGATCGTTCGCCATGTTGATGATGGTGCGCAGCAGCACCGGACGCTTGCCGTTGGAGGGGCGCACGAACGACTGGTCGATCTTGATGCAGTCGAACGGGAAGCGCTGCAGATAAGCGAGCGACGAGTGTCCGGTGCCGAAGTCGTCGAGCGAAAGGCCGGCGCCCTGTTCCTTCAGCCGCTGCAGAATGCCGGCCACCCGTTCGGGATTTTCCATCACCAGCGACTCGGTGATCTCGAGCTTGAGCGATCCGCGCGCGACCGGCGACCGTCCGAGCACGGTGCGGAAATCCTGGATCAGATCCTGGCGCAGCAACTGGCGCGACGACACGTTGACCGATGCAAACAGCGGTATCGACATCGGGACGGCGCGCTGCCAATGCGCAAGCTGACGCGCGGTGCGTTCCAGCATGAACATGCCGAGATCGACGATGAGGCCGGTCTCCTCCGCGATGGAGATGAACTCCGCCGGCGAGCGGCGGCCGAGCTTCGGATGATCCCAGCGCGCCAGCGCCTCGAAGCCGGCGACCGAACGGTCATCGAGGTTGACGATCGGCTGGTACAGGATGGTGATCTCGTCGCGCTCGATGGCGCGGCGCAGTTCCGATTCCAGCGTCAGCCGGTCCATCTTGCGCGCGCGCATCGCCGGCTTGAACACCTCGATGCGGTCGCCGCCGACGCGCTTGGCGTGATACATCGCCAACTCGGCATCCTTGAGAAATTCGTCGCTGGTCGGTACCTGCGCCTCGCTGAGCGCAAGACCGATCGAGGCGGTGAGGAACAATTCGCGGTCGTTGAACGTGATCGGCGTGCGCAGCGCCTTGCGCAGGGTTTCGGCGAACGTGATGATCTGCCCCGGCTCGCGCACCGAGAGAAGCACGAGGCCGAACTGGTCGCCGGCGAGCCGCGCCAGCGAATCCTGCGGCTTCAAGAGCCGCCCGAGGCGGCGCGAAATGGTGAGCAGGATCGAGTCGCCGACGGCCATGCCGACTGAATCGTTGACCTGCTTGAAGCGGTCGAGATCGATCACCATCACGGTGGCGCGGATCTGCGGGTCAGCCTTGGCCATCGCCAGCACGGTCTCGAGCCGGTTGAGGAACAGCGTGCGGTTCGGCAAACCGGTGAGGTTGTCGTGCACAGCGTCGTGCAGCAGCCGCTCTTCCGCGGTCTTGAATTCGGTGACGTCGGTAAGGGTGCCGACGAGCCGCACCACTTCGCCATCGGAACCGACCACGGGACGCGCTTTCAGCGTGAACCACAGGTAATGCCCATCCGGCCCCCGCAGCCGGAAATCCTGCACCAGCCGGCCGCGGCGGTGTTCGAGCAGGCCGTCGAGCGTGGCGCGGAAGCGGTCGCGGTCGGCGGGGTGCAGCACATCGAGCCAGCTCGCCGCCGGACCTTCGAGCGTGCCGCGCTTGAGACCGAGCAGCGCTTCGCATTCCGGGCTCGTGAAAATCTGGTCGGCGGAAACGTCCCAGTCCCAGATCATGTCGCCGGCGCCGGTCAGGGCGAGAGCGCGCCTTTCCACGTCGGTCACGATGCCGTGGGTGATGCCGCCGGCGAAAGCGTGCTGCATCACCGTGAAGCCGATCAGCATGACAATGAGCACGAGGCCGCCGAGCAGCGCAGGGCCGACGATGTCGTTCGTCACCGCACCGGCCACCGTGAAGGCCGCAGCGATCACCCATACGACCAGCAGGAACCAGGTCGGGATCAGCAGCACCGCGCGGTCGAAGCCGTGGGTCGCGAGGAACACCACAAGGACAAAGCCGGCAACCGCGACGAGGAACAGCGAGATGCGCGCGATGCCCGAGGCGATCGGCGGATCGAACAGCGCAACGCCGACCAGCACGCCCAGGAATACGAGCCAGCCGGCGGTGATATGCGAATAGCGCACGTGCCAGCGGTTGAGATTGAGATAGGCGAACAGGAACACCAGCAGCGTCGCCGCGAGAATGGCTTCGCCGGACGCGCGCCATACCCGCTCGACCGTGGTTCCAAGGTCGAACACCTTGCCCCAGAATCCGAAGTCGACGCCGATGTAGATCAGAACCGCCCAGCCGAGCGCGGCAGCGGCGGGAAACATGATGCTTCCCTTGACGACGAACAGGATGGTGAGGAACAGCGCGAGCAGGCCGGCGATGCCGATGACGATGCCGTGGTAGAGGGTCAGCGAATTGACCTTGTCCTTGTAGGCGTCCGGTTCCCACAGGTAGATCTGCGGCAGGTTATCGGTGCGCAGTTCGGCGACGAAGGTGACAACGGCGCCGGGATCGAGTGTGACGCGGAAAATGTCCGCGGTCGCGGAATCCTGACGGTCGGGGCGCTCGCCCGTGCTCGGCGTGATGTTGACGATGCGCGAGATGCCGAGGTCGGGCCAGAACAGGCCGGAGCCGGCCATGCGATAGCGCGGGATGACGATGAGGCGGTCGAGCTGCTCGTCGCCGGAATTGGCGAGCGCGAACACCGCCCAGTCGGCGCCGCCTTCGCGTGCGCGCACGCCGATGCGGCGCACGATCCCGTCGGCGCCGGGCGCGGTCGAGACCTGGAGGATATCGCCGTCGGTCTTTTGCAGTTCGGTTGCGTCCGTCAGGTCGATCGCCGACGCGTCGACGCGCACGTTCACAGCCTCGACCGCGCGTGCCGTCGTCACCGCGGCGCAAAGGCAAAGCAGCACGACCGCCGCGTTAATGAAGCGCAGAACCCTCAAACCCCGAACTCCGGAACCCTCAACGCGACCCGAGGACGCTGCCGGATGTCCGGCAAGATCGCGCACCAACACCATGCCCTCAGCACCCTATGAGTAGCCGCCGGTTGTGGCGAGAACAAGGTTAATGACCGCGCCCTCAAAGGGTTAGAACGATCTTGCCGATATGCTGGCTGCTTTCCATGCGGGCATGGGCCTTGGCCGCTTCGGCCAGCGGAAAGGTCGAATCGATCACCGGGCGCACCTTGCCGGCATTAAGCAGCGGCCAGACCTTTTCCTCCATGGCGCGGGCCATCTTGCCCTTGTCGGCGACGGAACGCGGACGCAGGCCGGAGCCGGTATGGGTCAGGCGGCGCTGCAGCATGTAGCGGTAGTCGACAGTGGCCTTGGCCGACTTCTGGAACGCGATCTGCACAATGCGGCCTTCGACCGCGGCGCAGTGGAAATTGCGATCGATGTAGTCGCCGCCGACCATGTCCAGAATGACGTCGATGCCGGCATTGTCGGTCTCTTTTTTCGCGACCTCCACAAAATCCTCGGTCTTGTAGTTGATGGCGACGTCGGCGCCGAGTTTCTTGCAGGCTTCGCATTTTTCCGGCGAGCCTGCGGTGGCGAACACGCGCGCGCCAAATGCTTTGGCGAGCATGATCGCGACCGTGCCGATGCCCGACGAGCCGCCGTGGATCAGGATGGTTTCGCCCGGTTTCAGCGCGCCGCGCTCGAACACGTTGTGCCACACGGTGAAGAATGTCTCCGGCATGGCCGCTGCTTCCACCATCGAGAAGCCGGTCGGCACCGGGAGCGCCTGCGGTTCCGGCACGACGCAATATTCGGCATAGCCGCCGCCGGCAACGAGTGCGGTGATCTTGTCGCCGATCTTCCAGCGCTTGACGTTGGGGCCGAGCGCCACGACTTCGCCGGCAAGTTCGAGACCCGGAATATCGCTCGCCCCCTTCGGCGGCGGATAAAGCCCGAGCCGTTGCATCACGTCGGGCCGGTTGACGCCGGCCGCCGCGACCTTGACCAGCACTTCCGCCTCACCCGGCTGCGGCATCGGACGCTGCTCTGGCACAAGCACATCCGGGGCGCCGGGTTTGCTTATTCCGATGGCGGTCATGGTGGCGGGAAGGGCGGCCATTGACTTTGATCCTTTGGGAATACGGCTGCGGGAAAATTGGACGCATCTCTACCGCATGCGGCGGCAAAGCTGAATGCCGCTGCGAAGGTATTGCAATGACAGCAGAATTCGTTACCTCGCTTGAGAGGAGGGCGCCGCCGGCGGTAGGATCGAGGCCCCAGGAGGAAACGATGGCTGCTTTTGAGGAAGACGACCGTCCGAAAAAGAAAATCGCCCATGAGATCGGCCAGGACCTCACGCTTCTCTCCGTCACCGAACTCCACGAGCGCATCGCCTTGATGAAGGAAGAGATCGCGCGCCTGGAGGCCGACATCGCAAAGAAGCAGGCGACGCGTTCCGCGGCAGACGCGTTCTTCAAGAAATAGTTTTTGGGAAACACCGCGCCGCCGGCGCCGTCGCTTGCGTGCGGCAGCGGTATTCGCGGCAATTAACTCAAATTATATCCATTAACTCTTGGTTAAGCTTTCCGGCGCATTATCGAGGCTGTCCAGCTTTTGGACTTCGAGTGGCTCCTGTCCACTCTGTTTGACGCCTCCCTGTTATCAACTTTGAGCCGCCGCGAATGGCGGCTCTTTTTTCGGCCCCCAAGCGGCATTTTCCCACCATTCCCGTTCCCAAACGACGCGAGGGCCGGCACTCCCGGTCCGCGCCGCCGTTAACCAAATTCGTTTCAACCGGACAGGGCCTGGAAACCATGTGTTAAGCTTCGTTTACGGACCGCTGGACGGGGCTGCGTCCAAAAGGCCATGCTGGCGGCAGGTGTGAGGCGTAACATGTCCGAAAAATTAGCAGGTGAACCGGTGCCGTTTGGGCAGAAGCTGGCGGCATCCCAGGCATTTTCAATCCTTTTTCGCGAAGGGATGGCGCTGGTAGAGGAGACCGCAGCTTATCTCGACGGGGATGGCCGGACCGACGCCAAGAAACTCGAACGCGCCGCCGCCTTGAGTTACGCCACCGAGAGCATGCGGCTGACCACCCGGCTGATGCAGATTGCGTCCTGGCTGCTGCTGCACCGGGCCGTCAATGAGGGTGAGATGACGCTCGCCCAGGCCAGCAAGGAAAAGAAAAAAGTGCGGCTCGTCTCCGGCGAGCCCGTCGACGCCCGGACGCTGGCGATGCTGCCGGACCGGCTGGGCGGCCTGATCGAGCGCTCGCGTCTGCTGCAGGACAAGGTCCGCCGTCTCGATGCCACTATCCATGCGCCGGTACCGGAACACCCGTTGGCCCCGAACCCGCTCGACCGCCATCTCGGGTTGCTGCGCGCCGCCTTCGAGCGGACGGACGCGTAATTCCGGCTCGACGCAGCCCGGCCCAGCGAAACGAGGGCCGGGACGCGGCACGACAACGTCGGCTCAGCAACAAAAAAGCCCCGCGAAGGCGGGGCTTTTGCTTGTCGGCACGGCGCCGGCTTAGGACTTGGTGAGGCCCGCGAAGCGCTTCTGGAACTTCGAGACACGGCCGCCGCGGTCGAGCAGCTGTTGCTGACCGCCGGTCCAGGCCGGATGCGACTTCGGGTCGATGTCGAGATGCAGCACGTCGCCTTCCTTGCCGTAAGTCGAGCGCGTCTTGAACTCGCTGCCATCCGTCATCTTGACGGTAATCGTATGATAATCCGGATGAATATCGGCCTTCATGGTCCACCTCGGCGACGGAACAGCAGCCATTCCGGCCTGTTCCCGTCTTGTTCATGTAAAAAAAGTTGCGGCTTCATACATCAGCGCGTACGGCTGCACAAGCACGGCCGATCACGGGCGCCGTTCGTTTCCGCCAGCAGCCGCTGCCGCGGTGGAGGGTCCAAAAGACCTCTGAAAAGTTATCGCCAATGAATGACCTATCGACGGGCAGCGCCAGCGGGGAAAAAGCGGACGGAGCATCCAGATCGACGTCGCGTCTGCGGCCGTTCGCCATGCTCGTGCCGTTCGCGGCGAATTATCGCGCCCGCATCGCACTCGCCGGCGTTTCGCTGACCGCCGCCGCCGCCGCGACGCTTGCGGTGCCGGTCGCGGTCCGCAGCGTGATCGACCACGGGTTTTCCGCGGATCAAATCCAGGTCATCGACCGCTATTTCCTGATCCTCGTCGCTGTTGCCGCCGTGCTCGCGCTCGCCAGCGCCTCGCGTTTCTACCTCGTGACCACCCTTGGCGAGCGGCTCGTCGCCGATCTGCGCACCGCCGTGTTCGATCATGTGACGCGGCTTTCCGCCTCGTTCTTCGACACCGCCATGAGCGGCGAACTGGTCTCCCGGCTGGCCGCCGACACGACGCAGATCAAATCCGCGGTGGGTGTCTCGATCTCGACGGCGTTGCGCAACCTGATCCTGTTCTTCGGCTCCGCGACCATGATGGCGGTGACGAGTCCGCGGCTGTCCGGTTTCGTGCTGGTGGCGATCCCGGTCATCGTGCTGCCGCTCGTCGCCTTCGGCCGCATGGTGCGCGCGCGTTCGCGCGGCGCGCAGGACTCGCTTGCCGACGCCTCCGCCTACGCCGCCGAAATGCTCGGCGCGGTGCGCACGCTGCAAGCCTATTCCAACGAAATGACGGTAAGCCAACGTTTTGCGGCCGCGAGCAATCGCGCCTATCAGGCGGCGGTGAACTCGACGCTGGCGCGCGCGATGCTGATCGCGGTCATCATCTTTCTGGTGTTCGCCAGTATCGTCGCGGTGCTGTGGATTGGCGCGCAGGACGTGATCACCGGCCGCATGAGCGGCGGCACGCTGGGGCAGTTCGTGCTCTATGCGGTGTTCGCCGCCGGCGGCCTGAGCCAGATCTCCGATGTGTGGACCGAAATTTCCCACACCGCGGGCGCGGCCGAGCGGCTTGCGGAACTTCTTGCGATCGAGCCCGAAATCACCGCGCCGGAAAATCCAAAAGCGCTGCCGTCGCCGCCGCGCGGCGACGTTGTGTTCAATGCCGTGCGGTTTGCCTATCCGGCGAGACCGGAGGTCCACGTCGTCGACGGCGTGAGTTTCCATGCCAAGTCGGGCGAGAAGGTCGCCGTCGTCGGGCCGTCAGGCGCAGGTAAGAGCACGCTGTTTCATCTGCTGTTGCGCTTCTACGACCCGCTCTCGGGTTCGGTGTCCATCGACGGGGTCGACCTGCGCGAGGCTGACCCGCATGATGTCCGCGCCCGCATCGCGCTGGTGCCGCAGGACAGCGTGATGTTCGCAGGCTCCGTCGCCGACAACATCCGCTTCGGCCGTCCGGACGCGAGCGCCGCCGACATCGCGCGCGCCGCCGACCTTGCCGCCGCGGCCGAGTTCATCGCGCGGCTGCCGCAGGGCATCGACACGCCGATCGGCGAGCGCGGCGTCACCCTGTCGGGCGGCCAGCGTCAGCGCATCGCGATCGCGCGCGCGATCCTGCGCAATGCGCCGATCCTGTTGCTCGACGAAGCGACTTCCTCGCTCGATGCGGAGAGCGAAGCCTTCGTGCAGGCCGGCCTGTCGCGTCTGATGCTGGGCCGCACGACGCTCGTCATCGCCCACCGGCTCGCGACCGTGCTCAAGTGCGACCGCATTCTCGTGATGGAGCATGGCCGCATTGTCGAGCACGGCACTCACGACAGCCTTGCCGCATCCGGCGGACTTTATGCGCGGCTTGCGCGGCTGCAGTTCGAAGCGGCGTAGAATTTCTCGCTAAAACACCGGCGGCATGCGGCCGATCTGAAGCGGGCCGAGCGAGACGAGGCCGGCGGAGAATTTCAGCGGCAGCGTGACGGCCTTCTTGCCCTCAAGCTCGGTCGGCGCACCGAGCATCGCGATGCCGGCGGCGGCGATGGTTCCGGAATTGCTGCGCACCGCCCCGCCCAGACCCGGCAGCAGGCGGTCCAGCCCGGACGCGATTTTGTCCATGCTGCCGCCGCGCTGGGCGAACTGCTGGTTCAGCATGTCCTCCAGCCCCAGCAGCTTGATCAGGCGCTCGAGGCCGACGACCGTGAGCGCCACCTGACCGTCGAGCATTCCATCGGTCGTGACGCCGAGCGTGCCGTTGCCGGTGACGATGATGTCGGCTTGCGCGATCCGTGCATTGACGATCTCGATCCTGCCGTTTGTCTCGGAGAGTTCGCGCAGGTAGGTCGCGAGCGGTTTCGGCGCGAGGTCGCGGATGCCGGAAATCTTCACGTCGGCGTCGGCGTCGGTCGGCTGCGCGAGGGCCGTGTTGAGCGTGGGCGCCGCGCCGCCGGCAAGCCGCAGCGCGATTTCGACGGCGCCGTTGCCGGGCGCGTCGCTCAAGACGCGGCTGTGCAGTTCGAACCGGTCGGCGGCGGCGACCGGCTCCATCGCGGCGCGTGCCATGCGCGCGAGTTCCGGGCTGTCGAACACGATCGAAAGACGCTCCGGCGCACCGGGCAGGCCGCGCAGACTTGCCCGCGCCAGTTTCCAGTTCGCCGAGAACATAGGCCGTGTCGGCGGCAGGACGCTGGCATTCGCCGGCACACCCAATTCCGCCACCGTCAGCGGTCCGGTGAATTCGCCGATCAACAGCGTCGGGTCATAGATTTGCGCCACGATATTCGTGAATTTGCCCGCGAGCAGGATCTCCGGCCTCAGGTTGCTCAGTTCCAGCGAGGGCTCGCCGCAGCTGACCTCGAACCGGAATGGAAAGCCGCCGATGTCCTGGGTCGCGCAGGCAAACGTGCGGCCGGCCTGCGACTCGCGCTCCTGCCATTGCGCAATGCGCGCGGTCGCTTGCGCGGACGCATAGAACCAGAACGCGCTCCAGCCCGCGGCCAGCAACAGCACCAGAATGAGCGGCGAAGCGATCAGCCACAACCGCCGGCGCGGCCGCCGCGAGCGTGCCGGACGGTCCAGCTCCGTGATCCGCATCTGATCGTCATAACGTTGCGTCATGCGCCGCCGCCTGTTACGCGAAAGTTGATTTGCATAGCAATGCCCGCCTCATGACTCAAACGCCTTCCGAAGAGTTCTGGGTTTTCGGCTACGGGTCGCTGATCTGGCGTCCCGGCTTCGATTATCTCGAACGCCTGCCCGCGAAACTGACCGGGCTTCATCGCGCGCTTTGCGTGTATTCGTTCGTGCATCGCGGCACGCCGGAACAGCCCGGCCTCGTGCTGGGGCTCGATCGCGGCGGCGCCTGCCGCGGCGTCGCCTACAGCGTGGATGTCCGGCGGCAGGACGAGATCGTCGCTTATCTGCGCGAGCGCGAGCAGGTGACGAGTGTTTATCTGGAAACGTTTCGCCGCGTGACATTGCTGACGCCTGAGGAGCGGCAGGTGCGCGCGCTGGTCTACTGCGTCGACCGCAGCCATGCGCAGTATGCCGGCCGGCTTTCGCTCGATGCGCAGGCTCATCTGGTCAGGCAAGGTCACGGACGCTCCGGCAACAATCGGGACTATGTTCTATCGACGGTGGAGGCGCTCGAAGCGCTCGGCTGCCGCGACCGCGATCTGCACCTGCTGGCGCAGCGCCTGCATGGCGCGCCCGATCACAAGGCCCCGGCCGCTTCTGTATAGAACGCCAAATGCGGCGAGGGCGCGGCACTGGATTCAGCCTGCAGGCTGCAGATTCGGCCTGATGCTGCGCGAAGCGGGGAATCAAACGGCAGCGGTGGATCGCCCGCCTTCGCGGGCGAGGATAAATCGGCGGAAAAACCTCAACCGCCGTCCCGTTCCCTGATTCCTGCCGCAACGATGCGGCTGGTCGCCGTCTCGATGTCGTCCTGCAACCTGCGGAAGAATGTCGCGCGGGGCAGGCCGGCGGGGATCGGCGGCAGGATCTCGATCACGACGGTGCCGGGATAGCGCAGGAATTTTCGCCGCGGCCAGAACACGCCGCTGTTAAGCGCGATCGGCACGCACGGCACGCCGCAACTGGCATAGAGCTGCACCACGCCGAGCTTGTAATCCGGCTCTGCGCCCACGGGGCGGCGTGTCCCTTCTGGAAACACGATGACCTGGCGGCCTTCCGCCAGCGCTGCGCGCGTTTGCGCAATCAGGTTTGCCAGCGCTTCCTTTCCGGCGTCGCGGTCGAGTGCGATCATGCCGGCCTTGATGAGTCCCCAGCCGAACAAAGGAATCCAGGTCAGTTCGCGCTTGAGGACCACTGTCGGAAACGAGAACGGCGGAAACAGCGCGAATGTCTCCAGCGCCGACTGGTGTTTCGAGGCGATCAGGCACGCGCCCGGCGGCACGTTCTCCAGGCCGCGCACCTCAAGCTTCATGCCGCAGATGATGCGCGCGAGGAAAACTTCCGTGCGGCCCCAGATCTGCGCCACCATCACCATGTAGCGCGGCGGCAGCAGGAATGCCGGAATCGCAACGACGAGGTAGATGAGGACAAACAGATAGAACAGAAAGTTGAAGACGAGCGAACGGAAGATCAGCACGTTGTAAAGTCCGGCGGTGTCGCGTCAGCGGCGGGCATCCGCGTGTACGGCAGCGAGCGCGCCATCCCTCGGATGCGACTCGAACCGCAGGCGGACAATCGCGGCAATGTATTTGACATATTCAATCGCGAAAGTCCGCGCGGTGATCATATGGCTCCACCACGGATCGGAATGTCTGCGGCCGGTAACAACCGGGTAAGGAATCAGGGTGGCGCCGGGAAGCTGGTGGCTCACCTCCGCCATGGCGCGCGGGATGTGATAGCTCGACGTGACGACAATCAGCGAGTTGAAGCCGCGTTCGGTTGCCCAGCGCCGGGCCTCCACCGCGTTGCCGATGGTGTTGGTGGCTTCGCGGTCGATGTCGACGCAGCAATGAAACACGCGGTCGTGGCCGGGCACGCGCCGTGAGAGTTCTTCGAGCTTCGTGGCGGGATGAACGCCGGTGATGAGCAATCGCTTGCCGTAACCCGCCGCGAGCAGGTCGATGCCGTCGGCCAGCCGCTCCGGTCCGCCAGTCAAGACCACGACACCATCGGCGTCGCGGGTGAGGGCGGTTTCGGCGTGCTCGACGTTCAGCACGAACCACGCGAAACCGGCCACGCCGGCCGCTATGCCGAGACAGATCGCGCCAAGGCCAAGCCGCCACGCCGACGGCCATCGCCGCGGCGTGTCATATGATTCGGCCGTCTGATGTCCCCCGTGTGGCATCGGCGACGGCGTGTGTGTCCGGGCACCCGCCATGGGGCCAGCATAGCGCAAATTTGGACGCCGGAATGGCAGATTTCGGCGCGTCCCGTTTCGGTACGCCTTGGGAAGGATGCTGGGGATAACGGGGGCGGTATCCCCAGTCTGCGCGGAGCGGGCGAAATCCGGGCCGCCAGATGCTAATATTGGCTGAAATGTTGTACTTCGAACTCGCCATCACATTCGCCCTTATCCTTATTAACGGCCTGCTGGCGATGGCGGAACTTGCCGTGGTGTCGTCACGCCGCGCACGGCTGCAGGGGATGATCGACCGTGAGATCGCCGGCGCCCAGCAGGCGATCGCGCTGGCCGAGGACCCGGGAAAATTCCTCTCCACGGTGCAGATCGGCATCACGCTCGTCGGCATCCTGTCCGGGGCGTTTTCCGGCGCCACGCTCGGCGTCCGGCTCGGCAATATGCTGCTGGAATGGGGTGTTCCGTCCGGCGTTGCCGAACCCCTCGGCGTCGGCCTGGTGGTCGCGGCGATCACTTATGTCTCGCTGATCGTCGGCGAACTGGTGCCGAAGCAAATTGCGCTGCGTCAGCCTGAACAGGTCGCAGTGCGCGTCGCACCCGCGATGACGATGCTGGCGCGCATTTCCTCGCCGCTGGTGTGGCTGCTCGATGCGTCGGGACGCTCGCTGCTGTGGCTGCTTGGCCAGCAATCGCAGGGGAAGGGCCTCGTCACCGACGAGGAGATCCGCATCCTCGTCGCCGAAGCGGAGAGGGCCGGCGTGATCGAGCCGGGCGAGCGCGCGATGATCTCCGGCGTGATGCGGCTCGGCGATCGCCCGGTGCGGGGCCTGATGACGCCGCGTCTCGAAGTCGACATGATCGATTTGTCCGACGATATCGCGGAAATCCGCAAGACGATCCGCGACAGCGTGCATTCGCGCCTGCCGGTCCACGAGGGCGCGCCGGACGATATACTCGGTGTCGTGCAGGCCAAGGATCTGCTCGATGCGCTGATGGGCGACGAGCGGTTCGACGTGCGCGCCCATGTGCGGCCGGCGCCGATCGTGTCGGACACAGCGGATGCGCTCGATGTCGTCGACATCATCAAGCAGTCGCCGGTGCATATCGCGCTGGTTCACGACGAATATGGCCTGTTCGAGGGGATCGTCACCAACGCGGATATTCTCGAAGCGATCGTCGGCGCCGCCCGGACCGACGAAGGCCCGGTGGAGCCGGACGCCGTGCAGCGCGACGATGGCTCGTGGCTGATCGAGGGAAGCATGGCGGCCGACGAGATGGCCGACCGGCTCGCCATCACGATCCCGCAGGAGCGCGCCTACCAGACCGCGGCGGGATTCGTCCTCAATCGCATCGGTCACATTCCGACGGCCGGCGAATCGTTCAACGATCAGGGCTGGCGTTTCGAGGTGCTCGATCTCGACGGCCGCCGGATCGACAAGATTTTGGCGACGCGCATCTCGAAGCGGCGGCAGCGGCGGCGGGCGTAACGCCTGTCAGGAGGGCGTATCGTCGTGAGCGCCGCAGGCGAGCGATCCTGCTCGCAGGATTTCGTCAGTTGATCCCCTTCAACGTATTCACCACGACGCCGCGCGAGGTGAACGCCGTCACGGCGGCGACAAGAACGGCTTCGAGAAAAATCAGCATGTAGCCCCAAAAGCCGAGTGCGAAACTGCCGAACAGCGCGGACGCCTCCTCGGCGCCGATCGAGCCGGTGAACTGATCCGCGATCAGGCGAATGAGGAAAAACAACACGATCGCCACGGCGCCGCCGATGGCTGCGCCTTTGAGGCCGAGCGTGAGGAAGTGGCGCTGGAATTGGCCCGCGATATAGCCGTCGGTTGCGCCGATGAAATGCAGCACTTCGACAATCGGCCGGTTCGCGGCCATCGCGCCGCGGGTTGCGAACGTCACCGACAGGATGGTCGCCGCCAGGACCAGCCCGACAACGAACAGTCCCGCCACGATCGCCGAGCCCGCCACCGCGCGCATGCGATCGACCCAGCCGCGATGGTCGTCAAGCGACGCGCCGGGAACCTCGCGCGCAAGCGTCGCGCGCAGCGCGGAGAGATCGGGTGGCGGCCCGGAGGCGAGCTTCACGACGATCAGCCGCGGCATCGGCAGATCGTCGAGCGCGAGCGCGTTGCCCAGCCATGGCTCGAGCAGACGCGCCGATTCCACCTTGGTATAAGGCCGCACTTCGACGACGCCCTGTGTGCCCTGCGCCAGTTCCGCCGCACGCGCGACATCGCGCTCGATGTCGCGGCCGTCGCGCGGACGCACCTGAATCGTCATCTCGCGCGCCACGTCGGATTGCCACTCCGATGCCGCCGAGACGATCAGCACGACGGCACCCATGGTCAACGTGCCGAGGAAGGTCATGATCGCGACCACGGCGACAAGCGCGCGTCCGGCAATCGTATTCGTCGGGACGATCGAGGCGCCCGGCCGCGCATCGCTGCTGCCATAGCGTTCCACCATCGGCCGGTCGAGCGCGTCCGCCATGGTCTTACTCATAGACATGCAGGCGTCCGTCATGCAGGACGAGGCGTCGGGCGTCGTACTGGTCCATCAGCGCAATGTCGTGGGTCGCGATCAGTACGGACGTCCCCGACTTGTTGAGTTCGACGAACAGCCGCAGCAGCCGCCGCGCGAGCGATGGGTCGACATTGCCGGTCGGTTCATCGGCGAGCAGAAGTTGCGGCTGCGCGATCACCGCGCGGGCGATGGCGGCGCGCTGTTTCTCACCGCCCGATAGCACCGGCGGCAGCGCGCCCATGCGGTCGCCAAGCCCGACCCATTGCAGGAGTTCGGTAACTTCCTGGCGATAGCTGTCCTCGCTGCGGCCGGCCACGCGCAGCGGCAGGGCAACGTTCTCGAAGGTCGTCATGTGGTCGAGCAGACGGAAATCCTGGAACACGATACCGATGCGCCGCCGCAGGTTGGCGAGCGCGTCCTTGTCGAGCGAGACCACGTCCTTGTCGAACAAGGTGATCAGCCCGCGCGTCGGCTTGAGCGAGAGGAACAGCAGACGCAGCAGCGAGGTCTTGCCCGCGCCGGACGGCCCGGTGAGGAACTGGAACGAGTGCGCATCGATGCGAAAGGTCAGGTCGCGCAGGACTTCGGGGCCAAGCCCGTACCGCAAGCCGACATTTTCAAACCGGACCATCCGAATCGTCCCAATAACCGCGAGAATCATTACAGGAACGAGGCGGAGGCGTCAGGCTGAGGGATGCCTGTACGGATTTTCCGGCAGGCCCGCCGTCGCGGATATGACCAGCATACCCGCACGGCCGCAGGGTGGGCCAGTTAATCGAACCTTAACCGGCATGGTTTTCGATCCGTTAACGGTCGGGCCGGTAATAAGTAGCCGGAGATTCCGATTCCGCCGGTTCGCATGCTGATCACCTGCCCGAGCTGCCACGCCTCATATACCGTCGCTAACAATGCGATTGGCGCAAACGGCCGTCAGG
>Ga0164243_10006546_pt1 | contig 17600 bp, 10 predicted proteins | sample OricompcompostOP_FD_108781 | JGI IMG/M metagenome (GOLD analysis project Ga0164243, IMG submission 108781) | Organic Plus compost microbial communities from Emeryville, California, USA - Original compost - Organic plus compost (OP) | ecosystem: Engineered > Solid waste > Mixed feedstock >... | reverse complement strand
TCGGCATCCCGGTGACCCGATGCTCTCTGACGACGGTGTACCGGCACGGGGAGCGCATCCGGGAGCTCGTGCGCGAGGTGACCGCGAGAGTCGGAACGGCGGGCGCCGCTCTTCACCGGGATGCCCGGCCGCACGAGGGGCTCGCGGACGACGCGCCCGGCGACGGCGTGGACGACGGCGACCGCAGAAGAGCGGCGATCGTCCGCATCGAGGCATCGTCCGCTCCCGCCCAGTACCAGCGGATCGCCCGGCAGCTGAGGGAGCATCACCTCTTCGACGGCGTTCCGTGGTCCCGCATGGCGGTGATCGTCCGTTCCGGCGGTCAGATCCAGCCGATCGCGCGGGCGCTCGCGCTCGCGGAGGTCCCGACATCGTCTCTCGCGAGGACGAAGAGCATGACGACCGAGTACGCGTCGCGTCAGCTGATCCTCGCTGTGGCGCTGGCGATCGGCAGGCTCGAACCCGAGATCGGCCTCATCACCGGGCTGCTCACCGGTCCGCTCTGCGGGATCGACGCGCTCGCGCTGCGCCGCATCCGCCTCGCGCTCCGGCATGAGGAGATCGCCGGCGGTGGATCACGGTCCGGAGACGAGCTGCTGCTCGAGGCGGTGGCCGCGCCCGATCGCCTGGTCACGATCGACACGGCCGCCGCACGTGCCGCCGGCCGGTTCGCCGCGACGATCGCGGATGCACGGGCACAGGCGGCCGACGGTGCGAGTGTCGAGGAGCTGCTCTGGACCTTCTGGGAAAGAAGCCGGCTGGCGGACCTGTGGGCTGAGCAAGCGCTCGGAACAGGACCGGTCGCCGACGAGGCCGGGCGTCACCTCGACAGCGTGATGGCGCTCTTCACCTCGGCGAAGCGCTTCGTCGAACGCTACCCGTCGGAACCCGCCGGGCGCTTCATCGACGACGTGCTCGATGCCCAGGTGCCGGAAGACTCGCTCACGCCGGAGGCAGCGGCCGAGAGCGTGTGGATCGGAACACCGAGCGGCGCGGTCGGGACCGACTTCGACATCGTGGCCGTCGCCGGTCTCCAGGACGGAGCCTGGCCGAACCCCCAGCTCAGAGGGGCTCTGCTGCATCCGCAACGGCTGAGCGCCGTGACGCAGGGCATCCCGGTCGCCGACATCGACGAGCGCGCAGAGGTGATGTCGGACGAGCTGCGGATGTTCGCGCTGGCGGTCTCGCGCGCCCGCAAGCAGGTCATCCTCTGCTCCACGTCGAACGACGACGAACAGCCGTCCGTCTTCCTCCGCTTCCCGGCGATACAGGCGGCGCCGGTCCACCTCGCGACGGATGCCGATCACCCGCTCACTCTTCGGGGTCTCGTCGGCTCGCTGAGGCGCAGGCTCGTCACCACCGGCGATCCCCAGGCGGCGTCGGCTCTCGCGCGGCTCGCGGCGGAGGGAGTCCCGGGTGCGCACCCCGACGACTGGTACGGCCTGCGCGAGCTCTCGACGACGGCGCCGCTGGCGGACCTCGATGACCCCGAGGAACGCGTGGCGGTGTCTCCGTCGAAGCTCGAGACGTTCGAGAAGTCACCCCTCGCGTGGTTCATCGACACGATGGCGGCGGCACCGTCCGGGCTCGCCGCCGGTATCGGTACGATCGTCCACGCCGCGATGGAGCGGGCCGGACGCATACCCGCGAGCGAGCTCGACGACGAGGACCTCAGCGCGGATGCCCTGTGGCGCACGATCGATGAGCACTGGTCGGAACTGTACTTCGAGGCGCCCTGGCTGGCAGAACGGCAACGGCGCACGACCAGGCAGCTGGTCGAGGGGCTGAGCGAGTACCTCATCGACGCGCGGCGTCGCGGGAACGAGGTGGTCACGTCCGAAGGCCGATTCGATGTCGAGCTGGGGCAGGTGAGGCTCATCGGTACGATCGACAGGGTCGAGCGCACGCCCGATGGCGAGATCGTGATCATCGACCTCAAGACCGGGCGCACGGCGCCGACGGCGCGAGAGGTGCAGGAGCATGCCCAGCTCGCGGCCTATCAGCTCGCCTTCCACCGCGGCGCGGTCGGCGGGACCACGGCGGACGACGCACCGGGCGGTGCCGCCCTTCTCTACGTGAACGGTGGGGTGAGGGGGCGCCGGTTCCGGATGCTGACGCAGGACGCGCTGACTGACGGCGAACGCGAGAGCTTCGCCAGGCGCGTGGAGGAAGCGGGGAAGGGCATGGCTCAGGCGACCTTCTGGGCGGCGGCCGACCTCTCCGAGCGCGACCCCAAGTCGGCGTTCACGTATCGGATCCACCTCGTGGCGGCGGTGTCTGCATGAGTCGGTTCGTCCCCGGTCCCCACGACGCGATCGGCCATGCTGCGCCGCCGGCGCGGACGGCACCATCGGAGAGCCGCCCGGCGACGCCGATCTCCGCGCGGAGGATCGCAGAACTTCTCGGGTTGCCTGAGCCGACACCGGAACAGGCCGCGGTCATCGAGGCCCCCCTCTCACCCGCGCTGGTCGTGGCGGGCGCCGGCAGCGGCAAGACCGAGACCATGGCGAACCGGATCGTGTGGCTGCTGGCGAACCGGCACGTGCGTGTCGACGAGGTGCTCGGGCTGACCTTCACGCGCAAGGCTGCATCCGAGCTGGCTCATCGCGTGAGGGATCGTGTCGCACAGCTTCGGTCGATCGCCGGCTCGCCCGACGCCCCGTACGATGACGTCCTCGCGGCCCCGACCATCGCGACCTACAACTCGTTCGCGAGCGGGCTCTTCCGTGAGCACGCACGGCTGATCGGCCGTGAGCCCGACCAGATCGTCATCACGGAGGCGTCTGCCTGGCGGCTGGCGCGACAGGTCGTCATCGCGAGCGACGACGACCGTCTCGCCGACCTCGACAAGAACGTCGACACCATCACGGGCGCCGTCATCGCGATTGCACGTGCTCTCGGCGACAACGACGCCTGGGACGCCACTGACGCCGTGCGCCGGCTGTCGCAAGAGTTCACGGCTCTGCCTGAGCTTCCGTTGTCCGATGGCTCGACGGCGAAGCGGACGCCGTCTCGTTCGCTCGTTGACGCGTGTCGCGATGTCGGATCCCTGCCTCTGCTCGTCGATCTCGCATCCGCCTTCGCCTCCGAGAAACGGAGGAGAGGTCTCATCGAGTTCAGCGACCAGGTTGCACTCGCCCTCGACATCTGCCGACGAGCGCCCCGCGTGACCGAGGACTACCGTTCGCGATACCGGGTCGTCATCCTCGACGAATATCAGGACACCTCCGTGGTTCAGACTGATCTGCTGTCGCGGCTCTTCGCCGACCATCCCGTGATGGCCGTGGGCGATCCCAACCAGTCGATCTACGGCTGGCGTGGGGCCAGCGCCGCGAACCTGGCGCGGTTCGCGGCAGATTTCGCGCGCGACCAGACGCCGGCCGCATTCACGCTGTCCACGAGCTGGCGCAACTCCTCGCGAATCCTCGATGCGGCGAATGCGATCGTGGCGTCATTGCCGATAGCGGAATCCGTGCCGGTCACGCGACTGACGACGTCGCCATGGGCGGAGGAGGGGGAGGTGAGCGCGGTCGTCCTCGAGACGATCGTCGACGAGGCCGACGCCGTGGCTGAATGGCTTCAGCGGGAGCTCTCGCGACCCGCAACGGGCGGTCGTCAACGGTCGGCCGCGATGCTGTGCCGATCACTGAAGCAGATCGGTGTCTTCACGGATGCCCTGGAGAGACGGGGTGTGCCGTTCCACGTTCTCGGCGTCGCAGGCCTACTCGAACAGCCGGTGATCGTCGACCTGCTCTGCGTCCTGCGAGTGCTCGGCGATCCGTCGGCCGGATCCGAGCTGATCAGGCTGTTGACGGGTGCCCGCTGGCGCATCGGTCCGCGCGACATCAAGGCGCTGAGCTCGTTGGCACGCTGGCTCGCCGACCGGGACCTCTCGCAGCAGCGCATCCCGGAGGAGACGCGGAAGGCTCTCTTCGAATCCAGCGCTGCCGATGACGGCAGATCCATCGTCGACGCTCTCGACTTCCTGCAGACCGCACCGGACGGGCATCGCGCCCTCGCCGAGTTCAGTGAGCAGGGTCTCGCCCGCATGCGCGAGGCGGCCAGGCAGCTGACGTCGATCCGTCGTCGGCACGGACTCGACCTGCACGACCTCGTCGGACTCGTCGTGCACGAGTTCCTGCTCGACGTCGAGGTCGCCGCGAACGAGCGCAGCGTCCTCGGGCGGGCGAGCCTCGACGCGTTCTCCGAGCAGGTGTCCTCCTTCCTCGCCATCGACGAACGTGGGACGCTCGCCGAGTTCCTCTCGTGGCTCGACGAGGCCGAGCGGCGCGAGAATCTCAGCCCCCGCTCGGAGGACCCCGAACCGGGAACGGTGCAGATCCTCACGATCCACGGCGCGAAGGGGCTCGAGTGGGACAGCGTCGTCGTGCCGAGGATGGTCGAGGACGAACTGCCCGGACCGCTGCGGAGCAAGCGCGGGTGGACCGCATTCGGCGAGCTGCCGTACGAGTTCCGCGGCGACCGGCACGAGCTGCCTGTCCTCGCCTGGCGCGCGGTCTCGACGCAGGCCGAGTTCGACCGCGCGTACGCGGCATTCGGCCAGGGACTCGAGGATCGCCACGCCGACGAGCAACGGCGGCTCGCATACGTCGCCGTGACCCGGGCGAGAGAGTCGTTGCTGCTCACCGGTTCGTTCTGGGCGTCGCAGCGCAAGCCCAGAGGACCCAGCCGATTCCTGCAGGAGGTGGTCGCCGCCGTCCCGTCGAGCTCGTCCGGCCTGCCGGAGACGAGCGTGCACGACGAGAACCCCCTTGCCCAGAGCCGGAGCGGTGCGCTCTGGCCGTTGGATCCCCTCGGGCCGCGCGCCTACTCCGTGCACGCGGCCGCTGCAGCTGTGCTCCGCGCGGACCCCACGGCACCCACCCGGTGGTCAAGCGACCTGGATCTGTTGCTCGCCGAACGCGACCGTCGCGGTTCCGCCGATGAATGGGTGGAAGCACCCAACCGGGTTCCTGCGTCCCGCTTCAAAGACTTCGTGAGCGATCCACAGGCTCTGGCCACGCGGATGCGTCGCCCGGTGCCGGAGAAGCCCTATCGGCAGACCCGGATCGGAACGCTCTTCCACGCGTGGGTGGAGCAACGCGCGGGCGTGAGCGGTGGACAGGAGGAACTCGACTCGACACTCCTCGAGCAAGACCTCGACGACCTCAGCCCGAGTGCGCTCACGCCTCTCGGGGAACACGAGCGCGACCTCCTCGACCGGCTCAGGCGCACGTTCGAGGCGAGCGAATGGGCCGACCTCAAACCCGTCGACGTGGAGCGTGAGATCAACGTCGTGCTCGGGTCGCGCATCATCATCTGCAAGCTCGACGCGGTGTACGTCCGCGACGGACGGTATCAGATCGTCGACTGGAAGACGGGCCGAGCCCCGACCACGGAGGAACAGCGGGAAGAACGCGAGCTTCAGCTCGCCCTCTACCGGCTGGCGTGGTCACGCTGGAAGGGTGTCGATCCGGAGCTCATCGATGCAGTGTTCTACTACGTCGCGGACGACCGGGTCATCCGGCCGGAACGGCTCTATTCGGAGAAGGAGCTCCTCGAGCGCTGGTCCGCCGCGCTGTCGTCGTGATCCGGGACGATGTCGATCGGGCTCGTCTGCAGGTCCTCGGCTGACACCTGGTCGTTCTCAACCGCCGCGTCAGCCTGCTCCGGGATCCCGCCGCGTGAGGTCTCGTCCGCGAGACGCGGCAACGTCGCCGTGTCGAACTCGCGGGTGAGGTCGTCGCGATCGTAGCTGTCGGTCTCCATCAGGAAGGCCGTCGCGCCCGGTGGCCGCGTCGGCGGCGCCTTCTGGAGCATTGCCTCGACCTCCCCGACGGCCATGATCGGGCCCGTCTGAGGTGTGAGCGGGTACATCAGGTCTCCGAGAACGCTGTCCACGAGTCCATCGAGCATGCCGACGGCGTCGTCGACGATCTCGTCGTCCCGCGTGTCGATTCCGTGGAGGAGCCATCGGGCGAGCTCAAGTTCGGCGTGCAAGAGCGACCTCTGCATGATCTGCCGGTCGGGAGGCCGGGTACAAGCCGTCCGGTAGGCGGCGAACACACTCGCGGACGCGTCACCGGCGCCGCTCAACCAGTGAAGATCCCTGGCGGGGTCGGCGACTTTCAGGCCGCTCCACCCGATCACGCCGGTCACGATCGGACCGGCATCGTGGTCCGTGATGATGAACGAGTCGGCGCTGAACCCCCCGTTGACGACGGTGGGCTGGAACTGCCACATCGCGTCGTCGCCGACCGCATCGAGCCAGCGCTTCTTGACGGCGGCCGGCAGCCTGCCCGCGGCCGAGGCGCGTTCGACGACATTGCGGGCCTCGGCTCGGCACTCGGCCGCTGAGAGGTGGGGGAGCCCGGCGGACGCGACGAAAGAGCCGGGCAGGGAGTGGAGAGCGGCGATGGCCGCCCCGATCGACGTCGCCGCTCCGTCGCCCGGCGGCAGTTCAGCGGCGTCGATGGTGTAGCCGGGCAGATAGCTGTACACGACGGCGCGACCCATGGCCACGGGAACCTGGCCGATGACCTGCGGCACCTCGAACGGCAGGCGGCTGCGGATGCCGTCCGACATCGCCTGCAGCGCCAGCAGCTCGACGGACTGCTCACTCGCTGAACGCTCGTTGCGGGGTGCACGGACGACGAGATCGCGGTCGTCGTCGGTACGGAGAAGGGCCGAGTCGAAGTCTCCGGCCGCGCGGCGTCCCAGCTGACCGCTGCCTGTCACGACGAGACCGGGGACTGCCGAGGTCGCCAACGCGGCTAGAGTTAGATGCGATCTGGCCATGCACCCTAGGTTAGGTCGCATGCTTCTGTGGCAGCCGTTCGCCACGCCCGGTTGATGGGAGTGTATGACTGTGAGGGAAGGCGCCGGGCCTCTTCCGCCCCTCGCCCGCGGAGTCTTCGACCGCGACTACCGTTCGCGTTCGCAGGCGGACCTCCTCCTCGACCTCGAGCGCAACCCTGATGCCCGCATCCTTCCGTTGTGGCGCGGCCGGACTCTTCTCGATGGCGACGTCGTGCGGCTGCTCGGCCCCATCGACGCGTCGGGCGTCCTCCTGTCGTGCTACCTCGGGAGGACGATCGGTGAGATCCGCGACACTCCCGCTGGTGCGCCGGTGAGGCTCGTCGTGCTGGACGACGACGCGGCCGCGGCTCTCGAACCGGACGACGCCGGCTGGCGGGGCCTGCGAGATGCCGCAGGCGATCTCGGGGATGAGTCGGCGGCTCTCGTCACCGCCGCGGTCGCTCTCGCGAACTGGCATCTGTCGAACTCGCGTTGCCCGCGCTGTGGGGGGACGACGCTGATCGAGCAGGCCGGCTGGTCACGGCGTTGCGTCGACTGCAACAACGAGCTCTTCCCGCGCACGGACCCCGCCATCATCGTCGTGGTGAACGACGCGGCCGATCGCATCCTGCTCGGTTCCAACGTGTTGTGGGAGCAAGGGAGGTATTCGCTGCTGGCGGGATTCGTCGAGGCGGGGGAATCGTTGGAGCAGGCGGTCGTCCGCGAGATCGGCGAGGAGTGCGGGCTCAGAGTGATCGACCCGCGCTACTGCGCGTCGCAGCCGTGGCCGTTCCCTCGTTCGCTCATGCTCGGCTTTCAGGCGACCGTCGCGCCCGGTCAGGACCCGGATGCCCTCGAGCCGGACGGCGATGAGATCGTGGACCTCCGGTGGTTCACCCGCGAAGACCTCAGAGGCGGGGAGGGATTCACTCTGCCCGGTTCGAGTTCGATCGCCCGGCTGCTGATCGATCAGTGGCTCACCGCAGACGGCGGGCCCGGGCTCGACCCGTCTCCGATCACGGCGACGGACGTGCGCCGGTGACCGATGGCGCGATGGACCCCCAGGTCTTGCTCGCGCCGCTGGACGACGAGCAGCGTCTCGTGGCCGAGACTCTCAGAGGACCGGTCTGCGTGCTCGCCGGAGCCGGCACGGGCAAGACCAGGGCCATCACGCATCGGATCGCGTACGGCGTCGCGACCGGGACGTACGCGGCAGACCGCGTGCTCGCGCTCACCTTCACGACGAGGGCAGCCGCAGAGCTGCGCCAACGCCTCCGGCAGCTGGGTGCCGGTGGGGTCTCGGCGCGCACCTTCCACTCTGCGGCGCTGAGCCAGCTGAATCACTTCTGGCCGCACACGGTCGGCGGGCCGTTCCCGACCGTCCTCGACGGAAAAGCGCGTGCACTCGGCCACGCCGCCGAGCGGCTGAGGCTGAAGGTCGACACGGCGACCCTTCGCGATCTCGCGGCCGAGGTGGAGTGGCGCAAGGTCTCCGGCCTGAGCATCGACGACTACCGCCGGGCGAACCGGCCGACACCCGGGACGCTGACCGCTGATCAGGTGGCCGACCTGCACCAGGAGTACGAGACGGTCAAGGATGAGCGTCGCCAGCTCGACTTCGAGGACGTGCTGCTCGCGTGCGCCGGCATGCTGCAGACCGAGCCGGCGATGGCGATGCAGGTGCGTGAGCGGTACCGCTTCTTCGTCGTCGACGAGTACCAGGATGTCTCGCCTCTGCAGCAGCAGCTTCTCGAGCTCTGGCTGGGCGACCGTTCGGAGCTGTGCGTGGTGGGCGACGCGAGCCAGACGATCTACTCGTTCGCGGGAGCGAGAAGCGACTACCTGCTCGGCTTCGCGACGAGGCATCCGGACGCCACCGTGGTGCGGCTGGAGCAGAACTACCGCTCGACGGCGAGAATCGTCGACACCGCCAACCGGCTGATGCGCGATCGCCCGGGAGCGCTGAGGTTGCATTCTGCCAACCGGGGGGAGAGTCACGAGCCGGTCGTCCGACGCTTCGCGACGGACATCGCCGAGGCGCGTGGTGTCGCCGAGGCTGTGAGGGAGCAGATCGCCTCGGGTACGCGGCCGGAGGACATCGCAGTGCTCTATCGGATCAACGTTCAGGCGGCCGCGCTCGAGACGGCGTTCGGCGAGGTCGGCGTGCCGTACCAGCTTCGGGGTGCGCGGCGCTTCTTCGATCTGCCCGAGGTGAAGCAGGCGCTGCTGGCTCTTCGCGGCGCCTCGGTGGCGATCACCGGCGAGCCATTGTTCAAGACCGTCAGCGACGTCCTCCGCTCGCTCGGCTGGAGTCAGGTCCCGCCGGAGACGCCCGGGGCGGTCCGGGACCGCTGGGAATCCCTCAACGCGATCATGGGGCTCGTTGACGACGCTGCACCCGGCACCACCCTGAGGCAGTTCACCGATGAGCTCTTGGAACGACAGGCCGGGCAACACGAACCGACGATGTCGGCGGTGACTCTCGCCACCATGCACTCGGCCAAGGGGCTCGAATGGGAGACGGTCTTCCTCATCGGCCTGGCGGAGGGACTGGTGCCGATCAGCTACGCTCGCGGCTTCGAGCAGATCGACGAGGAACGCCGTCTGATGTACGTCGGCATCACCAGAGCCCGCTCTCGCCTGTTCATGTCGTGGGCAGAGGGCTCAGGCCGAGGAGGGCAGCCGAGGCAGATGTCACGTTTTCTGACAGAGATCGGCACGCGCAGCGCGGGTGCTGGCGGTGCCAGGAGAGCTGGCCGGTCAGTGACGTCTCACCGAGCGTGATCGATGCGCCGGCGAGTTCGTTCGCACCGCGTTGCAGCCGGCTGGTGATGAGCCGGGTGACGCGGCCGGCCACGTCGCCGATGAGCGGCTCCTCCTCGGCCGGCGCCCGGCGTCCGGACAGCTGAGACGCGAGCGCGGGCCATGCCTCGTCGTCGTCCACCCGCGCATTGGCCACGCAGTGCAGGCACGGTCCGATGCCCGGTTCCACCAGCGGACCGATGGTCGCCGTCCGGTCGCCGTAGACGACCGACAGGTGGGGGATGTCCCTGCTGAGCCACCGCACGTACCGGGCGGGGGCGATCGCGAAGGACGCCACGATCACCGCGATCGACGGCGGAGGGTCGGCCACGGCGCCCGCGTCGACCACCGGCACCCCGGCGTCCCGCAGCCGGTACCGGATGAGGTCGGCCGTCGGACCGGACCCGTCGACCGCGCAGGGCTCGGCGTGAGAGCGGGCAGCGATGTGCCGCCCGTCCCGGAGCAGCACGGGTCCCAGGCTGCGCCTCAAGTCGTCGATGTCGCGTCGTTCCATGCCGAGCTGGGCACCGAGTTCGAGCAGCCGCGCTTCGCTGACCCCTGCCGCCACGGCTCCGAGAAGATGCTCGACTGGTGGGCTGACGTCGGTGAGGATCACCGGCGCACCGTCGACGCCGATCTGGATCGAGGTCGGCGATCGCCAGACGAGCGGATACCGCGGGTCGAGCTGGAGCTCCATCCTGCGATCATGACGCATGCCCCGGCGCTCGCGGGCGCGTTGTCCACAGCGACAGCGTCCAGGCCCACGTGAGCGGCCGGCGGCCGCGCGCAGCGCCGCCAGCGGTCAGACGGCCGGTGGATGCCGATCGCTCCCGGGGTCGGTGTCATCGCTGCGGTCGTCGTCGCCGACGTCGTCAGCGTGGTCGGAGCCGGCGTCGCCGGACCCGTCCTCAGACCGCGGCATCGCGTCCGCATTGAGCAGGTCTTCCAAGGCGGTGTCGAACTCATCAGGCTCGGGCAGTTCGCCGCGTGCGGCCCGTTGAAGCCTGTCGACGAGGGAGGCAGGGTCGTCGATGTCGTCTCCCGTCGGCACCAGGTCGGGATGCGACCAGAGACCGTCGCGTTGCTCCGGGCCGACCGCGTCCGTCACCGCCTTCCACATCGCGGCCGCCTCGCGCAGACGACGAGGCCGCAGTTCGAGGCCGACGAGGCTCGAGAGCGCGGACTCGGCCGGACCTCCCGTCGCACGTCGACGACGCACCATCTCGGCGATCGAGTCCGCCTTCGGGAGCCGCGTCGTCGATTGGGCGGTGACGACGTCGACCCACCCCTCGATGAGCGCGAGCATCGTCTCCAGGCTCGCCAGGCTCGCCAGCTGTGCCTCCGATTTCGGGGGGATCAGGGAACCATCGACCATCGCCTGACGCAGTTCCTCCGGGTTGGAGGGGTCGAAGCTCTCCGCCAGTGTCTCCAGGCGTTCCGTGTCGATGCGGATGCCCCGCGCGAACTCCGTGATGGAGGAGATCAGCCTCAGCCTCAGCCAGCGGGCGTGCCGGAAGAGGCGCGCGTGAGCGAGCTCGCGGACGGCGAGATACAGCTGCACCTGATCCGCCGGGATGTCGAGTCCCTCGCCGAAGGCGCTGACGTTCTGCGGGATGAGGGCGGCCGTGTTGTCCTCGAGCAGGGGGATGCCGACGTCGCCGCCCGACACCACCTCTTTCGAGAGCTGTCCGACGACCTGTCCGAGCTGCATCGCGAAGAGCGCACCTCCGATGTTGCGGAGCATCTGGCTGGCGCCCTCCACCATGCTCCGCATCTCTTCGGGAGCCTGTTCCCTCATCACGTTCGTCAAGGCATCCGAGATGCTCACGGCCACGGGCTCGGCGAGCTGACTCCAGACGGGCATCGTCTGACGCGACCACTCGGCCCGGCTCATGAGCACCGGCGGACGGGTCATGTCTCCGATCGACGTGGTGTCCGCCAGCCAGAGAGCGGCGACGTGAAACGCCTGCTCGAGCTGCGCGCGCTCGGCGTCGGGGGTCGGCTCTGCGCCGTCCGAGGCGATCTGCCTGGCGCGATCGGCAGAGACCGACCAGTTGATGCCGCCGTCCGGCCCACCGCGCATCGCGTTCTGCAGCTGGGCCATCATCGCCTGGAGCGCCGCGGGATCGCTCGGCAATCCGGCCGCACCGGCGAGCTGTGAAGGGTCGACCCCCGCTTGGCCCGACAGGAACTGCCGCAGCATGTCGCGGAACTCGTCCTCGGGGTTCGTCGCGTCGTCGTCAGGCACGTCAGCCACCTCTCAGCGGGCTCGGGGTTGCTCAATCTAGGCTAGTAGCCGATCCTTCGAGATTCGCCCGCGGGTGGTGCGCCACCTTGTCCGCCCGTCGCGAACACCCGAGAAAGGCCATTCGTGACGCTGTTCTCCGACGACGCCTCGTCGCCCTTGGGATCGGATGGTCCGCGTCCGGTCGTCACGCCGGCGCAACGTCGAAGGCGGAGGGGGTGGATCGCCTTCGCGGTCGGGTTCGTGGTCATCGCGGTGCTCGCCTTCTGGCCGAGCGCGTACGTCGTGCAGCAACCGGGTCCGGTCTACGACACGCTCGGCACAGCCGAGCACGACGGCAAGGAGGTCCCGCTGATCACCATCGACGATGCAGAGACCTTCCCGACCGACGGCACGCTCGACCTCCTCACCGTGCAGGTCAGGGGCAATCCCGAGCAGCGGGCCACGTGGTTCGAAGTCGCCAGCGCCTGGTTCGATCCCTCCAAGACGGTCGTCCCCGTCGAGTACGTCTTCCCACCCGACCAGACGGTCGAGGAACGCAACGAGCAGAACGCCGAGCTCATGGTCGACTCGCAACAGGATGCGATCGCGGCGGCATTGTCGCAGCTCGGCTACGACTTTCCCCAGGAGCTCGCCGTCGGCGCGATCGCGAAGGGGTCGCCCGCCGACGGGCAGCTCAAGGTCGACGACGTCATCGTCGCGGTGAACGGCACCCCGGTCTCGGACGTCGCATCCGTTCGCGCGCTCCTCGCCGAGAACGGCGTCGACAGGGCCGCACGCTTCGACGTGGTGCGCGAGGGGGTGCCGACCACCGTGCAGGTCACGCCCGTGGAGTCCACCACCGCCGACGGCACGACCGCCCCGGTCGTCGGCATCGGCACGAAGTACGACTACGATTTCCCGATCGACGTGGAGATCCAGCTGGACGACGTCGGGGGCCCGAGCGCGGGCATGATGTTCGCACTCGGCATCGTCGACAAGCTCACGCCGGGCGAGCTCAACGGTGGCGAGAATGTCGCCGGCACCGGGACGATCGCCGCCGACGGCACCGTCGGTCCGATCGGCGGCATACGCCAGAAGCTGTACGGCGCGCAGGATGCCGGTGCCGAGGTGTTCCTCGCGCCCGAGTCGAACTGCGACGAGGTCGTCGGCCATGTGCCGGATGGTCTGCGCGTCTTCGCCGTCGGCTCTCTGCAGGACTCCATCGATGTCCTCGACGCCGTGCGCGAGGGAGAAGACGTGGCGTCGCTCCCGACCTGTGACACCGTGATGGCCTCCCGATGACCGCGGCGAGCGGGGAGGACGCTGACAGCCTTCACAGGCTACCCCTCACCCCTCCCATCTAGAATTACTGAAACCCCACACAGCAAAGAGGCCATCCGTGACCACAGCTTCAGCACGACAGGATTCCCCGAGAAGAAGCCGCGCTCCGATCGCGATCACCATCGTTGTGGTCGCGGTGCTGGTGGTGGCGTTCTTCGTGTTCTCAGCTCTCTTCACCGACTTCCTCTGGTACGACCAGCTCGGGTACAGCGGCGTCCTGTTCACTCAGTGGGGCGCGACGGTGGCGATGTTCGTCGTCGGCTTCCTCGGCATGGCGCTTCCGGTCTGGCTCGCCATCTATCTCGCACACCGCCTCCGCCCGGTCTACGCGAAGCTGTCGAGCCAGCTCGACCGCTACCAGGAGCTCGTCGAGCCGCTCCGCCGCCTCGCGACCTACGGCATCCCGGTGGTGCTCGGCCTCTTCGCCGGGTTCTCGACGGCGACGCGCTGGGAGGTCGTCTGGATGTGGCTCAACCGGACACCGACGGGCAAGACCGACCCCCAGTTCGGGATGGACATCTCGTTCTACATGTTCGACCTGCCGTTCCTGCGCGGCGTCGTCGCCTTCGCATCGGCCGTCGTCCTCATCGCGGTGCTCGCGACGATCGCCGTGAGCTATCTCTACGGCTCCATCCGCATCTCGGGCCGTGAGCTCCGCATCTCCAAGGCCGCGCGCATCCAGATCGCGACCCTCGCCGGGCTGTACCTGCTGCTCCAGGGTGTGTCGATCTGGCTCGATCAGTACATCACCCTCACTCAGACCGGTGAGCGCATCACCGGGGCCAGCTTCACCGACGTCAACGCCACGATCCCGGGTCGTGTGATCTTGGCGGGCGCCGCGGTGTTCGTGGCGCTGCTCTTCTTCGTCGCCGCGTTCATCGGTCGCTGGCGGCTGCCCATCGTCGGCACGGCCCTCTTGCTCGTTGCGGGGCTCGTGGTCGGCACGGCGTATCCGTGGGTCATCCAGCGGTTCCAGGTCGCGCCGAACGAGCGGGTGCTCGAGCAGCCGTACATCCAGCGGAACATCGACCTGACGCGTGACGCCTATGGGCTCGAAGGGGTCGAGGAGGTGCCGTACAACGCGACGACCGACGCCGAGCCGGGCGCCCTGCGCTCCGATGCCGAGACGACCGCCAACATCCGCATCATCGACCCATCCATCGTCAGCCCCGCCGTCCGCCAGCTCGAGCAGTTCAAGCAGTACTACGGATTCGCGCCGACCCTCGACGTCGATCGCTACAACATCGAGGGGAAGAGCCAGGACGCCGTGGTCTCGGTGCGGGAACTGCGACTCGACAACCTCGAGGACGCGACGACGTGGTACAACTCCGCCGTGGTGTACACGCACGGGTATGGCATGGTCGCCGCCTACGGCAACCAGCGGTCAGTGGACGGCCAGCCGGTGTTCCTCGAGGGAGGAATCCCGTCGTCCGGCCTTCTCGGCGACTACGAACCGCGCGTGTACTTCGGGGAGAACTCGCCCACCTACTCCATCGTCGGTGCGCCAGCGGGCAGCGACCCGGTCGAGCTCGACTATCCGACCAGCGAGGAGGGCGACGAGAACGCGTACACCACGTACACGGGTGACGGCGGTCCGAAGCTCGACAATGTCTTCAAGAAGCTGATCTACGCCCTGAAGTTCCAGTCGGAGCAGATCTTCCTCTCGGACGCCGTGAACAGCGAGTCGCAGATCCTCTACGACCGCGACCCGCTGCAGCGCGTGCAGAAGGTGGCGCCGTACCTCACGCTCGACTCCGATCCGTATCCGAGCGTCGTGGACGGACGCATCGTCTGGATCGTGGACGGCTTCACCACGTCCGCGAACTACCCGTACTCGCAGTCGGTCAACCTCGCGGATGCGATTGCGGACTCGCAGACCCAGCCGCAGCCGTTCGCGCTCGACCAGATCAACTACATCCGCAACTCGGTGAAGGCTACGGTCGACGCCTACGACGGCTCCGTGACCCTGTACGCATGGGACGACGAGGACCCGCTCCTTGCGACGTGGCAGAAGATCTTCCCGGCGACGATCAAGCCCATGAGCGACATGTCGGGCGAGTTGATGAGCCACGTCCGGTATCCCGCGGACATGTTCAAGGTGCAGCGTCAGATCCTCGGCAAGTATCACGTGACGAACGCGGGTCAGTTCTACTCGAACACCGACCAGTGGATCACGCCTGACGATCCGCAGTCGTCCGGTGCGGACGCTCAGCTGCAGCCCCCGTACTACCTGACGATGCAGGTCCCGGGGCAAGAGGCTCCAACCTATTCGCTCTACTCGACGTTCATTCCGCCGGGCACGGGTGAGGCGAGCCGTAACGTCCTCACCGGCTACCTCGCCGTCGACTCGGATGCGGGGGCGGATGCAGGCAAGAAGTCCGACGACTACGGCAAGCTGAGACTCCTGACGCTCACGTCGGGCGACTCGGTTCCCGGCCCTGGCCAGGTGCAGAACAACTTCGACTCTGATCCGACCGTGTCGAGCCAGATCAACATCCTGAAGCAGGGGCAGACGGATGTCATCAACGGCAACCTTCTGACCCTCCCGATCGGTGGCGGTCTGCTCTACGTGCAGCCGGTGTACGTGCAGTCCACCGGTGGCACGAGCTACCCGCTGTTGCAGAAGGTGCTCGTGGCGTTCGGCGATCAGATCGCCTTCGAAGACACCCTCGATCAGGCGCTCGACGTCCTGTTCGGCGGCGATTCGGGTGCGAATGCCGGAGACGAGGAGGTGCCGCCCGACACGGGAGCGCCCGTCGACCCCGGTGCGCAGCCCGAGGAGCCGGGAGACGGCGGGGAGCAACCGTCGGATCCGGGAATCAGCCAGGAGCTGCGGCAGGCTCTCGCCGACGCGAACCAGGCGATGCAGGACCGGCAGAAGGCGCTGACCGAGGGCGACTGGGCTGCGTATGGCGAGGCCGATCAGCGGCTGTCCGCGGCTCTCGAGCGCGCGCTGCAGCTGTCGTCGCAATAGGCGTCTAAGCCGCGCGTGACCGGTCAGTCCCGATCGCTGCGTCGCGGTGTGGCACTCGTGCCCGCCTGGGCACTCAGGCGGGCACCTGCCGATCTGCGGCGCCGTGGGTAGGCTCCTCGATCGGGATCAGACGGCGGCGTAGCGCTTCGCGGCTCGTGCATTGGCCTTCGCGGCCTCCTCTTCCCGGTTCTTCGGGGGAGCCGTTGTGACGAGGTTCTCGAGGAGATGCCGCGAGACGTGAGCGATCTCGGCGACGGCGTGATCGAAGGCCTCCTGGTTGGCCTTCGACGGCTTCGTCGAGCCGCTGATCTTACGGACGAACTGCAGTGCGGCAGCGTAGACCTCGTCGTCGGTCGCTGCCGGCTCGAAATTGTGGAGATTGTGGATGCTTCGGCACATGCTTAGAGGCTACCCGCCGCCGCCGACGCAGTGAAGACCGTGGCGCCGGCTGGCCGGTGGCTCGACGTGTGCGTGCGGCCGCGTGATCAGGACTCCTCCATGTACCACTCGACGAACCTCTTGGCACGGCCGTCCGGTGCGAAGTCGACGACCCAGAGGTTGCGGTAGGTGACGAACTCCGGGTAGACGGTGCGTCCCTCGATGAACGCGCGGTCGTCCGTGACGCCGAGCAGCGTCCACTCGAACTCCGGGATCGTGTCCTCTTCTTCTGCGATCCACCACGCGACGATCGCCTCGCGGCCCGTCACCGGGTGCGGATCGTCGGGGGACGTGTAGTACGTGGCGTCCTCAGCGAAGAGTGCGGCGATGTCGTCGGGGTCGTCGGTCTCCCATGCCTTGAGATATCCCGCCATCCATGCCTCGACGTCGACCATGCGGCGATGGTACGCCGCCCCGCGGTCATTGGGAAGGACCGGTCGAGTCGCGATCGAACCGGCGCGACGAAAAGGTCCCGGGGATCTGTCGATCTCCGGGACCTTCGTGGTTGCGGGGGCAGGATTTGAACCTACGACCTCTGGGTTATGAGCCCAGCGAGCTACCGAACTGCTCCACCCCGCGGCACGAGAATCAAGCTTAGCATGCGCGCCCATGCCTGGCGAATCGAGCAGAGATCGTCGCGGTGACGAGGGCGCGGCGCGCGAAACACGACCGAAACAGAACGTTAACCGATCGGGTCTTTACATCTACCTCGGCGCGCGTCTAGAGTCATTTCGTATACACAAAGATTGTGTGTATCCATAACCAGGGAGTGAGTACGAAGATGGAACGCACCTCGTCCTCAACGGTGGCGGAGTCGCCCGGCCCGGTGGATGCGCCTCCGACCTCCGTTGCGGGCGTCGCAACGCTCACCCCCATCGATCGCAGCAGTGCCGAGCCGCTGCACGTGTCGGTCTTCAACGCGATCCGTCAGGCGATCATCGACGGCAAGCTCGTGCCGGGCCAGCGCTACTTCGAGAACGACGTGGCCACTCGGTTCGGAGTGAGCCGCACCCCGGTCCG
>Ga0164243_10006545_pt1 | contig 17602 bp, 16 predicted proteins | sample OricompcompostOP_FD_108781 | JGI IMG/M metagenome (GOLD analysis project Ga0164243, IMG submission 108781) | Organic Plus compost microbial communities from Emeryville, California, USA - Original compost - Organic plus compost (OP) | ecosystem: Engineered > Solid waste > Mixed feedstock >... | reverse complement strand
CGACGGCGAGCCGTTCGGTCGGCGGAAGCGGGCTCTTCTGCAGCTGCCGGGCGAGCCTCTCGGCGGCCGTGAGCGTCGTGTCCGATCCGGGCGGGACTTGCTGCGCTCGGATCCGCGCTTCCTCGTCGATGACGTTCGCGAGCGTGGCACGGTCGATCACCACTCGAGGATCTCACATCGCAGGGGAAGGGCCAGGGGGGTCGTGTCGATTCGTGCGACGCGGCGTTTGCGAGGGCGTCTGGAGACGGAGGATGTAGACCTCCCACGTTGCGTCGTGAAGGAGGGCCCGAGCGCGGGCGCGGGAGCCGCGGGCGTCGAGGCAGCCGGAGCGGGCTCTGCCCGGGCCGCGGTCGTGGGCGCGGCACCCTTCGGCTCCGAGGGCGTCGGCTCCGCGGTCTTGGTATTCGAGACGCCGGTGCTCGGCGGCGGGTCGATGCACTACCACCACAGCCGACGAGGAAGAGCAGGCCGATCCGTGCGCTCTGCACGGAAAGCTCGTGTCAAAAGCCGCGGTAACGGAGCAAAACGCGCCCTGGTAGACGCGCCGATGGGCTTGGACGGATGGGTCGTGGTCGCGTCGGGCGATGTCGTGGGCTGGCTTCGGCGGGCGAATTGATGATGCGGCTTTTATTGTCTCGTGAGACCGTTCAATTCAATTCTATCTGGCCCACCGAGCCAATATAGGAGCCGCCAAAACGGTGTCGTAGAAGCATCGACGTACTCCTTCGGCGAAGTGGAAAGAGCCGGCCGACACCGCGGTCGGGGGCCGGTCGCGCGCGATCTTCACCCTGCGAGATGGCGAGATCCAGAGGTGCCGCTTTTGGCCGGCGAGCTCCTCGTGAATCCCGAGTCGCCTGTCCCTCGGCTGCGCGGACGCATTCGACACCGGCGTACGCGCCCGCGCCCTCGAGGCCGTTCTGGCGAACGGGCCCAGGCAGTCGCGGCGGTCTGCGACGACGTCTTCAGCGACGTCGCCGCAGATCCGATCGCTCCGAGATCCGACAGATCTCGATGCGCATGGTCCGAGCCGACCCGGACGCTCCGCGGCGAGATCGTCGTCGCCGAAGGGGGCGCCCAAAGACGCGGGCGAGCGTCGGAGCCGGTCGCCTTTACGTTGCGAGCTCGAACGCGTAAAAGGAGGGATTATGCTGAGCTCGGTGCTGTGCTCTGAACGAGCGCGAAAATTCGGTCGCTTCGTCGTAGTCCTGGCTGCTCTCCTCCCGGCGTTCGCGACGAGTACGGCTGAGGCGGCGCTGACGTGCGACGCAGCCAGCGTCTCGGGCACCGTCGATGGCTCGAGCAGCACGTACGGTTACGGAATCGCCTACGCCAGCCCTCGCGCAACCGTCGCGACATGCAACGCACCAGGCGACTACCCGGGCGTGAGTGGCTCCGCCGGAACGACGACATTTCGTCATGTCGAGATCCCGTTCAGGAACGTATGGCCGACGCCACAATGTTTCACGTTCACGTTGACGTCGTCGCAGCCGAACCTCGTCGTCCAGGCGGAGACGTTGTCCCCTTGGTACTCGCCCGCGAGCGAGTTCCTGGGCTTCTCGGGCCCGACCTTGTCGACGAACCAAACCTTCGCGGTCCACCTCGAGCCGCACCAATCGATTTACCTCGTGATCACGGACGTGGTGAACACCACTGGCCCGGCGGTCTCCACGGACTTTACGCTGACAGCTTCGAATTCGAGCTGCCCGGCGGTGAGTGTTGAGGTAGCCCCCGGCTCCTCGGTGTACGGGCAGAGCGTCACCCTCTCCGCGACGCTGTCGGGGAGCTTCCAGGCCCCGGCCGGTACCGTTCACTTCAAAGACAACGGAAACGACATCGGCGAAGCTACGCTCTCGGGGGGACAGGCTTCCCTGTCTACGAGCGCGCTCGGCGTGGGCCCGCACTCCATCACAGCCGTCTACGGCGGCGGCGGCATCTACACGAGCGCCACGTCGGCGGCGGTGGCGCATACCGTGAGCGAGGCAGCGACGACGACGACACTGGCGTCCTCGTCCAGCCCACAGGTCGCGGGAGCTGACGTCACGTTCACGGCGACAGTGGCCGCGAGCCCGCCGGGAGCTGGTACCCCCACCGGCACAGTCACGTTTGCCGAGGGAGGGACGTCGCTGGCGACGGTGACGCTCGGCTCGTCGCTTGCGTCGTTCACGACCTCGGCCCTCGCGGTCGGGAGCCACACCATCGTCGCGACGTATTCGGGGGATCCGAATTTCGAATCGAGCACGACGACGATCGAGCAGACGATCGAGGTGCGGGGGACGACGATGCGGGTCGAAGCGACGCCGTCGAGTGGAACGTTCGGCGACGACGTCACGCTCCAGGCGACGCTGAGCTCCGACAGCGGCGGCGTCCCCACGGGAAGCCTGGTCTTTGCGGAGGCCGGGACGACGATCGAGACCGTGCCGCTCGACGGTGCGTCTGCGAGCGTCGTCCTTCGTAGCCTCGGCGTGGGGCCTCACACGATCGAGGTGACCTATGCCGGAGATGGCAGCTTCGGAGCATGCGCCGGTTCCGTCACGTTGAGCCTCGACAAGGCACCGACGACGACCGTGGTCACGTCCTCGGACGCGGACACCGTGGTCGGCCAATCGGTCAGGCTCGGCGCGACCGTGGCGACGCGAAGCGGAACACCTACGGGAACCGTGACCTTCCGCGACGGCACGACCACGCTGGGCACCGCAGAGCTCGCGAACGGCACCGCGACGCTCGACATCGATTCCCTCGGGGTCGGAGCTCACGAGATCCGGGCGGTCTACGCCGGCGACACCAATTTCTCGGCTAGCACCTCGGCCCCGTTCACGCAGGAGATCACGCAGGAAGTCACCGAGAGCGCGCCTCCCGCGGAGGGCGCTGCCGTGTCCGGTGGCAGCGGTTGTGCAGCGACGGGGGCGCCTCTCTCGTCGGGCGGAGCCATCCTCGTCGTCATCGGCACGCTCCTGGCGCGGCGCCGTCGCGCTGCCTGAATCCTCGTCAACCTTCCGAGCTTCCGGGCCGCCTCCAGCGCGACCCACGGAGCAAGCTTGCCCGTCGCGACGTACGCGAGGGCTTCGGGCGGGGCGGCATCGCGCGGTGGCCGAGACGTGATCATCGTGATCCCACGTTCTCTCCGGTCTCGAGCCACTGCTGCTCCGAAGGTCGGGAAGGAGTCCGGTTCGACCGGAGCCGAGTGGGCGGCGAGGCGCTACGAGGTGCCCGTCGAGGTCCTCTCGCCTTCGAACGAAACAGGCAGAACGGATCCGTGAACGACCGGAGAGATGCCGGTCGAGCTCGTTCAGGCGGCGCCGTAGACCGCGTTCACGACGTCGGTGGTGACCTTTCCGGCCATGCCCTCGAACGCCGTGTTCGTGAACAGTACAGCCGAGAGTCGTGCGCTCGGGTCGATCCACCAATAGTGGCCGTACGCGCCACCCCAGCGGATGCTTCCGGCGTTCATCGGCACCCGGGCGCTCTTCGGATCGCGTAGGACCGCAGCTCCGTAACCGAAGCCCCAACCTTCACCTAGCCTTGGCGACACGAGCGAGGGGATTTGATCCTGGAACATGTCGTCGACCAGCGGCTGCGGCGCGAAGCGATGGCGCGTCCGGAGCGCTTCGAGGAAAACGTGAAAGTCCTCGGCCGTTCCGATCATGCCCGCACCTCCGGAGGGATAGGAGCGCGGGTCGAGCGCGCGTGAGGGCGCAAAGAGCGCGCCCGCTCCGGCGAACGGCACGTAGATGCCGTCCACCATTCGTACCGGCTCGGGCCTACCGTCGGCATACGGCGTCGCGAGCAGCTCGGGATCCAGCGGCCGAAATCCAGTCGAGCTCATCGCGAGAGGCTTGGTCACCGCGCGTGCGACCGCCTCGGGAAGCGAGCCGCTCGTCGCGCGTTCGATGATCGCGCCGAGCACATCGAACGCGAGGGAGTACAAGAACGCGCTCCCCGGACGGAAGGCGAGCGGAACCGTGACGAGGCGGCGAAGGTTCTCTTCCAGCGACAGGCCAGGTGCATCGAGCCCATCCGACACCCTTGCGCGGTGATACGGCCCGTCCGATTGCTCCCAGAAGCCGTACGCGAGCCCGCTCGTGTGCGTGAGGAGCTGGCGAATCGTGATCGTCGCCGGTCGCCCCTCGAACCTTGGTCTGAAGTCGGGGAGCCATTTCGTGACGGCGTCGTCGAAGGAGAGGACGCCCCGGTCGATGAGGTCGAGCACGGTCACCGCCACGATCGGCTTCGTGATGGATGCCAGTCGAAATGGCGTGTCGGGCGTCATCGCGCGCCTCGACTCGCGATCCGCAAACCCGATCACGTGATGCGCGACGAGGTCGCCGTCGCGCGCGATGCGAAGCACGCCGCCTACGATCCGCTTGTCCCGAATCGCCGCATCGAGGGCCTTCATCGTTCGCGCCGCGAGCGCGGGATCTCGACGTTCCGTCCAAGTCATGTCGTCCTCCGTCTCGGCACACCATAAGTGGTGAGCTCAGCACGAATAAGGTGTCGGCCCTCATCGCTGCATTGCCGCTACGTCAACAATCGGCCAGCATCTTTGCGTGGATACGATCGGTGAGATTGGAGTCTTCGTTCGCGTCGTCGAGAAGCGCAGCTTCACCCGCGCCGGGGCGCTCGTCGGGCTCACCGCCTCCGGCGTCAGTCGCGTCGTCTCGCGCCTCGAAGCACGGCTCGGCGTCCGCCTCCTCGAGCGGACCACACGGAGCATCGGCCTCACCGCCGAGGGCGCCACGTACTACGAGCGCTGCGCGCGCATTCTCCGCGACCTCGAAGACGCGGAGGGCGCGCTCGCGCAATCACGCGGCGCGGTCCGCGGGCGGCTTCGCGTCGACGCACCCACGGTCCTCGGGCGCTTCGTGATCGCGCCGGCCATTCACCGCTTGCTCGAGGCTCACGAGGAGCTCTCGCTCGAGCTGAGCGTTCGTGACCATGTGATCGATCCCGTAGCGGAGGGGATCGACATCGTCTTGCGGATGGCTGCGCTGCGCGAGAGCGAGCTCGTTCACAAGAAGCTCGGCACGATGCACTTCGTCGTCGTCGCCTCCCCGCGCTATCTCGCGCGCCACGGACGGCCGAAGGCCCCTTCGGATTTGCGACAGCACCAGACGCTCGGCTTCCTCGCGGGAACGACCTTGATCCCGTGGCGGTTCCGGACGACGGGACGCGACCTGTCTTTTGCTCCGACCGGGAGGCTTCATACGAACAGCGTCGATGCGCTGCTTCACGCGGTGATGAGCGGGTTCGGAATTGGGCAGGTCCTGGCCGCAAATGTCGAGCACCAGATCGCAAGCGGGCAGCTCGAAGTCATCCTTCGAGAGCACGAGCGACCCGCGCTCGACATCCACGCGCTCTATACACGCGAGAAGGCCGGCCTGCCGAAGGTCCGCGCCTTCCTCGACTTCATCGAAGGCGAGCTCCGAGCCCCGAAGAGGCGCAGACGCGGTGCCGCAGGCGAGCGCGCCTGACGCTGCGTAACGAAGCTTGCCTCTCCTCCGTAAGACGGGCCGGCGAACCGCACCGAGCTCGCGTGGGGCCCCACGCCGACTTGCCGTCCGCGAGCGGCAGCGAATCGGGCATCCCAGTCGCGCGGTCTACGTGATCGCACCGGTCTGCCGCAGCAGGGTCAGCGCGTCGGCAATGGCCCAGTGCTCGACCATCTGCCCGTCCCGGTAACGGACCAGGTCCATCACCCGGAACTCGACCTGATTGCCCGACGGGGGAACGCCGAACCACGTGCCGGTGTGTCTGGCGCGGAACACCTTGTGGGTGGCCACGAAGTCTGCGTCCCCGACACAATGCAGGATCCGCACGGTGAGGTCGGAGAAGGCCGCGTGCATGGCGACCATGGTCGCCCGAACTCCGTCGCGGTCGTCTGCCTGCCCTGGTTCGACCGTGTGATTGCGGTACTCCGCATGGACGAGCGAATCGATCAGCTCGAACCTCCCTCCCTGTTGCACCTGCTCGACGAAGTACCGCATGCGATCCACATTGGATTTCGTGCCCTTGGCCCACTCCACGGCGTCTGCGCCGGCGGGCTGGCGAATCGGGAGCGACGGATCGTTCACCGCACGCCAGATCACCTCGGCCACGTCGAGCGGCCGAGTGAACGGCTCCGACTGCTGGCCCCGGATCCTCTCGAAGACGCCACGCGTGAAGTCGGAGTACGCGTCGGGGACGTCGACGCCCCGTGTCCGCATCCAAGCCTGGGCATTTCCAGCAAAGGGCGTCTCCGGCGACCGCCCCGGGATCACGAGGCTCACGCGCACACCGAAAGGCTGGAGCTCGTGCGCGAGCGACTCCGTGAACGCGTTGAGCGCCGCCTTGCTCGCCGTGTAAGCCGCGAGCATCGGGAGCGCCTTCAGGGTCGTTGCCGAGGAGACGTTCACGATGACGCCAGCCCTCCGCTGCCTGAACTGCGGAAGGAACGCCTGGGTCACGGCCATCGTACCGAACGTGTTCGTCTCGAAGGTGGCGCGCACCGTCTCCATCGAGGTGCCCTCGAAGACGCTCATCAAGCCGACCCCCGCGTTGTTGACGAGCGCGTCGATCGGGCCGGCGGCCTCGACCGTCTTGCGAATGCTCTCCTCATCGGTGACGTCGAGCGCGACGACGCGGAGATGTTCAGAGCGGGGCAGAGCGTCTTCGCGCGGCGTGCGCATCGTGGCGATGACCTTCCAGCCACGCTCGAGGAAGTAGCGGGCAGTTTCGAGGCCGAAGCCCGACGAGCATCCCGTGATCAAGATCGTTTTCATCGCGTCTCCTGTCGGCGTTGGTTTCGTCCCAGACCATAGGGCGCGGCGTCCGGACCTGCTACAACAGGAAGTCCGCATTTCGTTTGCAGGAGTCCGGTCATGACCGACCCGCTCGCAGAAGTCGTCACGCTGCTCCAGCCCGGCGCCCCGTTCTCGAAGATCGTGAGCGCGAAGGGGCCATGGAGAGTTCGCCGCTCGGAGGCCGGTCGACCTTTCTACTGCGTCATCCTCGAGGGCTCGTCGCGCCTTGCGGTCGACGGCCACGAGCCGATGACCCTCGAGAAGGGGGATTTCGTTCTCGTCCCCGCGACGTTCGACTTCACCTGGTCGAGCCTCGTGCCGCCGCGAGGGAAGAGCGACTCCGGACACGTCACCTTGCCGGATGGCGAGACCCGGCACGGCAACCCGAGCGGCCCGCCCGACGTGCGCATGCTGGTGGGCTACTGCGTCTTCGGCTCTCCGGATGCGAGCTTGCTGGTGGGGCTGCTTCCGCGGCTGGTGCTCGTCCGCGGCGAGCCGAGGCTGGCGACGCTCGTGCAGCTCGTGAGAGACGAGTCCCGCGAACGACGGCCTGCGCGGGATGTCGTCCTCGCCCGCCTCCTCGAGGTCATTCTGATCGAAGCCCTGCGCTCGTCGGCCGGCACCGCAGCGTCGCCCGGCCTCCTGCGCGGGCTCGCCGACGAGCGCCTGGCCAACGCGATACGACGGATGCACGAGACCCCGACGAAGGCCTGGACGATCGCAGAGCTGGCGAAAGAGGCTGCGCTCTCACGTTCGGCGTTCTTCGAGCGCTTCAGCCGCGCGGTGGGGACGGCCCCGATGGAGTATCTGCTCAGGTGGCGCATGGCGCTGGCGAAGGACCTCCTGCGGCGCAAGGAAGTGACCGTCGCCGAGGTCGCGGAGCGAGTCGGTTACAGCTCCGCGAGCACCTTCAGCGTTGCGTTCGCCCGCCACGTCGGACAGCCGCCGACGCACTACGCGCGAGCGCGGGCAACGTCGCCCCGCCCCTGACCGGGTGTCGGACAGGCTTCTTCCAGCCCGGCATTTCGACGTCGCAAACAGGACGTCGGCGGGCTCGCATGCCCGCCATCTGCGAATCTCGCGCTCCTGAGACGGCTCGAGTTGTTCTCGTCTCGCGGCGCGCTCCTCGGCCGGAGCGAGCCCCGCGATCTCGGATTCGATCTCGTATAGCGTCTTGTAAGCCGCTGGTCCTTGCGGCGATTCAAAAGGCGAAGACGTGGCCGCTCAACGGCGCGCGCGCGAGCACGGCGCGAGCTTCGTTCGAGGGGCCCGCGAACGACATCGTCAGGTTCGCTGGCTCGGTTGCCACGTAGACGCGGCCTGCACGCGGAACATCGATCAGGCGCCACGGTGACGCGGCGGCGTGACGAGCGCGCAGCGCTTTCGTGCCGTCTGCCGCGCGTGGCGACGAAGGACGAGTGAGAGCGCCGCCCGCAGTCGGGCGACGTCGGGCGTCGGAAGAGCTCGAAGCGTGCGGGCCCAGGAGACCCGTTGTCTCGTGCGTCCGTCCTCGAGGGGCGAACGCTCGGACATGAGAGCTCTTCCGCGCCGCCACGTGCTCGCGTGCTCGTGCTTGCGTGGACGACATCGTCGAGGGCGCGCCGAGCTCAGTGCCCGACGTGCTGCGCGCTGGTCCCGGCCGCCGAGGACTTCGTCGGCGACTTGATCTCTTCGACGACGTGCGTGACCGCCGGCGCATTCCCCTTCGCTCGAACCAGATCGGCGAGCGAGACGATCCCGACGAGCTTCTTGTCTCGATTGAGCACGATGAGTCGTTGAATCTGGCGCTCGCACATCTTGCGGGACGCGTCGTCGATCGAGTCGTCTTCGAAGCACCACTCGACGTCCTTCGTCATCACGTCGACCACGCGCGCCTTGCCGGGATCGTCGCCGCGCGCGAGCGACCGCACGACGAGGTCGCGGTCCGTCACGAGACCGGCGATCTGATCGTTCGCACAAACAGGTAGCGACCCCACGTCGAGGTTGCACATCTTCTGCGCAGCCTCACGCACGGTCGTGTCGCCCGAGATCACCTCTACGTTTCGATGCATCACGTCCGAGAGCTTCATGTTCGGCCTCCGTGCTGCACCCGGTGCATTGCTCGTACCGGTCTCAGCGCGAGCTCGTTCGGTGTCTCGGCTCGCGCGTTGCTCGCTCGCCGAACGGAGGTTCGACATGAAACGCTGGAGTTGGGTCATTGCGCTTGCGCTCGCGACGAGCAGCGTTCCGTTGGCAACGACGATGGCGCAGGCGCACGAGAACCGCGAGGGCAAGAAGATCGAGAAGGTCATCAAGCTCGAGGACGTCCCGAAGGCCGCCCAGGATTCGATCAAGCGCGAGATCGGATCTGCGCAGATCGTGAAAGTGGAAGAGGAGACCTACGCGGACGGAAAGGTCGTCTACGAAGCGGAAGCGCGGAAGGGTGGAGACGTCCTCGAGGTCAAGGTCGACCCGAGCGGCAAACTGCTCAAAAAGGAGCTGAAGAAGGCCAAATGACCCTCGTCGCCCTGCTCGCTCGCTCGACCGAGCTCACCGTGCGCACGTGACGACGTGAAGCCAGAGCCCGTAAGCCGTGCTGGCCACGTTCGGGCGAGGGATCACGACATAGAGCTTCGCGTGGTCCTCGCTCGGTGGCTCGGCGAACGTGATCGACGCGGTGCTGTAGTTCAAGAAGTCGGGGCTCGAGAGATTCTCGAGCGCGGGGAGGTCCGCGCGCTTTCGGTGCGTCTTCATGTCGAACCAGAGGGCGGGGAACCAGAGGAGTTGATCGCCTTCGAAGTGCACGTCGAGCACGTTGTCGACGGAAGCCGCTATATTGAAATCGAGAACAGGCTCGGTGTTGAACGTGGCAAGTTGGGTGTCGTCGGCTGACGCGTAGGCGAACCGCGGATACGGCTCGAGGAACCGGTTTTGGTCGGCATACGCGAGATGCGTGGTCGTCCCGTCTCGTCGCGTCGCGAGGAGCACTCGCTCCGCGAATCGTTTCGTGATCGTCGCGGGGATCGTTCCATCGTCCGGGAGGATCCACTGCGTGCTGTCCTCCAGCCCGTCGTCTTCGTCGTTTTGAGCGCTGTTTCCCATGAACGCGTGGACGCTCGAGCCTGCGTGGACCAGGTCTCGCGCCGAGATCTCCTGGAAATGGTGCGGTCCCCGCGTCTCAACCACCGTCATGGCAACGGGACCCGACGACGAGCTCACGCGCCCGACGGAGAGGCGATAGCTGGGGTTCCCAAACGGAGGCAGCTCCTCCGTGTAGGTGAAATAGACGTCGTCGGTGCCCCATCGCACGAACTGACCCAACGGCGGCTCGTAGTTGACGGTGGGCTTCGGGAGGGTGTTCGGTAGCGTGAGGCGGCGTGTCGTCACCTCGCCCGTCGCGTCGTCGACGCGCGAGAGGTAGAGCCCCGTGTCGGTTCCGCCGTCGGCCTCAGGGGCGACGGCCAAGCCGTAGACGTAGAGCGCACCATCCTCGTAGGCGGTGTCGAGGACGCGATCGAAGGGAAGCTCCACCGACGTCGCCGGTTCGGTCGAATCGGGATCGAACGAGTAGACCCTCACATGTTCGTCGGACGGTTGTGCGACGGTGCGCACGAGGTCTTCGTCGACACGGACGGTCCGCATCTGTCCGAGCCACGGCCGCGAATGTCCCTCGCCGTCGTCCGGCCGCTCGGCGAGCTTGCGCGACGACGTGAGCGTGCACGTGAGCAGCGGCGCCGGCTCCGGTCCGGCGCCTCCGTCCGACTGCGACGAAGGCTCCGACGACGAATCTTCGCGCTCGACCGGCGTCGCGTCTCGCTGCGGAGGGGTAATGCTCCCCGACGAGCTGTCGCCCGAAGGCCCTCCTCCACAGTGAAGAAGGCCCATCACGACGCACGCAGTAAGGAGGGCTCCGAAGCCGAGCTTGCGCATGGCGCGGATGATGGCACGACGTGCCGCCCCCGTCACCGGAGCGCATCTCGAGGGGGTGGACGTCAACGTGACCACCCGACGCCGTCGTCGAAGCTCGCCATCCGCCTACTTCGGGCAGGCGCGTGCGCATGCAGGGGCAGCGCACGCATCGCGGTCTGCCGCGCGGTTCGTCCTTGCTGAGGATCCCTGCATGACCCAGCGCCGGCCGAATGACAGGATGGGAGCCTGCGACCATGACGAGCGCACCGATCATCGGTGACGTCCAGCGCGGCATCACCGGCGCCTCCCCTTTGCTCGGCAGGTCGTTGGAGCGCTGACCGACCTCCTCCCGCCCGCCCGAGCTGCCGGCGTCCTGGTGGTGCCCGCACGCATCGCGTTCCGTGCCCATCGGGGGGATCTCCCGCGTGCGCCCCCACGATTTCCGCCTTCTTCGAAGAGGACATGACCGCGCGTGCCGGAGCACGTCGCGGAGGTACCTGCGTACTTCGAGAGCCACGGCGCTCCGAGCGGTCCCATCCGAGACCGGCACCTCCGGTGCGCCCTCGGTCGCCCACGCCGAGGACGTCGGTGACATCAGATCGGTCTTCCACGACCGGCGCGCAGCGGGTCCGGGCGCGCGCACGGGCGCAGGCACGTATGCGGGCGAGAGCAGATGCCGCTGTGATGGTACGATTTGCCCATGCTCAAGGTTTACGGATTCTCCCGAGTGAACAAGTTCGCGCGCGGCAACACGCGGGACCTGCGCGTCCTGTGGGCGCTGGAGGAGATGGGGCTGCCGTACGAGATCGTCGGGATGGATCATCCGAACCACGATCTCGATCGCGACGAGTTCCGCGCGAAGAACCCGTTCGCGCAGATCCCGGTGATCGATGACGACGGCGTCGTGGTGACGGAGTCGGGAGCGATCCTGCTCTACCTCGCGCGGAAGAGCGGCAAGCTGATGCCGCACGACCTCGCGGGAGAAGCGCAGGTACTGCGCTGGAGCATCGCCGCGCTGAGCTCGGTCGAGGTCCCCGTTCTGTCGATGTGGTTCGTCGGCATCAGCGGCGGCAAAGGTACGAAGCCGCACGATGCACTGCAGCAATGGTCGGACATGCGCCTGAAGCAGCTCGATGGATGGCTCGCGAACCGCACGTTCGTGGCGACGGACGAGTTCACGGTCGCCGACATCCTGATGGCGCACGTGCTGAGCGCAGGCAGCACCGACCAGGCGCTATTGAAGCCGTACACGCACGTTCGCACGTACCTGACGCGCTGTATGGATCGCCCCGCGTGGACGCGCACGTTCGACGCCTACTGCAAGCGCGTCGAACCCGCTTGATGCGCAGCTTCACATTCGTGCCCTCCGCCGCTTCACGACTGCTCTCGATTGCAGGCGCCCAGCGCCACGGCGCCGACCACGAAGACGACGGCCCAACTCGTCGCCGTCATGCGGCGCTCGCATCGCGAACGAGCCCCTGCGGTGAACGGCTCTCTCCCCGCCGTCGCGAGGTAGGTCGCTGGATCTCGATTTTTCGATCGCGCCGAGGCGGTCGCAGCGGAGGTCCGTGTCGCTCTCCATCCTCCGCCGGGATCGCCGGCGCCGACGGGCCGAATCCGCACGCCGTAGTAGGATCCGGTCATGCCGTACGTCGAGATCGCCGCCGCGCCGGAGCTTCGTTCGCTCGTCGCCTGTTACTGGCGCATCGAGGGGCCTGCACGCCCGCACCGCGTGCTACCGGATGGATGCATCGATGTCTTGATCGCCGGCCATTCCGCTCGCGCCGAGGTCGTCGGCACGATGACGCGCGCGATCGTGACCGAGTCGAGCCCCGGTGGTGCCGTTGGCATTCGGTTCAACCCAGGCGAGGCTGCGCGGCTCATTCCAGAAGCTGCGCGCGAGCTCACGAACAGCGAAGCGACCCTCGAGCATGTATGGGGCCGCGCAGGGACTCCCCTCGAGGACGCACTGGCGTCGGCGCTCGCGCCCGATGCGAAGCTGGAGCGCGCGGCAAGGGTCATCGATTCGCTGCTCCTGCGCTGTCTCGAGCAGCGCGCGGGGTCGGTCGATCGCCATGTTCGTGCCGCCGCGACGATGCTGACCCATGGGATGAGTGTTCGCGAGGTCGCGCAGGCCGTCGGTCTCTCCGAGCGGCAGCTCGCGCGGCGCTTCGAAGCGAGGGTCGGGATCAGCCCCAAGGCGTTTGGCCGCGTGATGCGCCTGCAGCATGCGGTAACGGCATTGTCGGAGGGCGACACGTTGTCGGGCGCTGCATCACGTGCCGGGTACGCAGACCAGGCGCACTTCACGCGTGACGCCCGTGCGCTGGCGGGTGTGACTCCACGAACGCTCCGGGACGAGCTCCGCTCGCGGTCCGTCGACGTGTCCGATTCGTTCAAGACGCGTCGGTCCCGCGCCGCGTAGGTTGGGTGCTCGAAAAGGAGAGCACCTCATGCCCATCGTCCCCGACATGGTCGGCATCGTCGCCCGCGACATCCCACGCGCGATCCAGTTTTATCGTCTGGTCGGTCTCGACTTCCCTGACGCGGCGCCGGGGGAAGACTACGTCGAGGTCAGAACGTCGAATGGTTATCGTGTGTCGCTGAACTCGATCGAGCTCGACAAGAAGCTCACGCCTGGCTGGGTCGAGCCTCGTGGGCAACGCGTGAGCCTCGCGTTTCTTTGCGGTTCACCGAAGGAGGTCGACGCGACTTACGCGAAGATCGTCGCCGCAGGGCACGCGAGCGTCAAGAAGCCGTGGGATGCGTTCTGGGGGCAGCGCTACGCGGTCGTCGAAGATCCCGACGGCGCCCATGTGAGCCTCTTCGCGCCGCTCGCGCGCTGAGCAGCGCCGCCGTCGATCCGCTGTCGGTGTCTCTGCTGCGATGGCTCGAAGGCGGCGCGAGCGGCATCACCGGCGCGTTCCACCGCGGCGAGATCGCGCGGCGCGAGATGCGCCCGCCGCGCAAGACGCAGCGGCTCGCGCTCGAATCGGCCCAGCCGGCTCGCGTGTCGATGCGGCCGCCGAAGAGGTGTTCCGTTCCGCTCGATCGCGGAGGCGATCGGTCGTGGGCTCGGCGTGCCGGCGAAGAGCGTTCCGGCCGAGGAAGGCAGGAGATGTCCTCGGCGGCTTCCTCGGCATCGTCGCCCAGCTCGACAATGTGACGTCGAGCGCACGTACACGAGAGCTCCTTGGATGGAAGCGACGAACGCGGACCAGCGAGCGGACATCGCCGAGGGTCATTGCTTCGCGACGCACGCGTGAGCTGCGCATGACCCGACGAACACGATGCTGCGAGGAGCTCTGGCAAAGACGCTGCGCGAGCAGCGGATACTCACGCAGCGTCCGGAATGCGCAAATGATGCCGACGTCGTCGAGCTCTTCTACTTCGAAGATCTCGGGAACGCGCTGGTCATCCGCACTTCGATCGGGCCGCCGAACGCCGCGTAAGGACTCTCCGCGGCGATCCGGCACGCCTCGTCGAGGTCCGCGACGCGCACGGCGACGAAGCCGAGGACGGCCTCCCGCCCCTCCGCATATGGCCCGTCGACGACCAGCGCCGCTCCCTTCTTGCGCACGGTCTTGCCTGCGCGCATCAGCCCCTCGACGCCGTGGAGGACGCCGCGTGCGGCGAGCTCGTCGGTCCACGCGATGAACCGAGCGAACATCGCCTGCGCGTGCGCGTCGTTCCAGTCGATGCCCTCGTCGCGAAGAAGGAGCATTGCGATTTTCGGAGGCTCGTTCGTCTTCGAGCTCCCCTCCTCGACGCCGGGCGCGCTCACGATGCCACCGCCGCGGTCGCCGTCGTCGTCGCGGCGACGTTCGCGTCGAACGGGTTGCCCTTACCGGTCGTCGCGTACTGCGCAAGGGACGACAGGAAGTGCGCCCAGCCTTTGGTGCACTGCGCGTAGACCTCGTTCTTGCTCGGGTAGCCCGCATGCGCGAGGTCGACGCGCGTCTTGCCGGCCGCGATCGGCGTCAGCGCGATCGCCAGCTTGGTGCCGAGCCACTCCGGGTTGTTCTGCTCGCCCACACAGGTCATCGCGATGCCGCGATCGTCGGCGCGGTCGAGCGTGAACGTCACGGCGCGCGGCGCGAACGCGAACGTGTAGCGGCCGGCGGCGTCGACCTGCGTGTCCGCGGCCAACCAGGCGCGGAAGCCGTCGCGCGTGGTGATCGCGGTGCGGAGGGTGGCGAGCGGAGCGGCGATCTCGATGCTGGTCTCGATGGTGTACATGGCGATCCGTGTCCTTTCACGAGGACGTCGTACGGCCGGGGCAGTTCCGGACAACAATCTGCAAGTCATCGTGATCGTTCGACTTCGAGCGTCGCGAGCCGGTCGACGAGGAACCGCCGCTCGGGCTCGGTGCCGGCGAGCTCCAGGGCGCGGCGATACGCGGCGCGCGCCGCGCGGACATCGCCGCGCTGAGCCTCGAGCTGGCCGATCGCTGCAGCAAGCACCGGATCCTCGTCGAGTCGGCCGTCGCCCGCGACGAGCGTGAGCGCACGCAGCCCTGCCCGCGGGCCGTCCGCGCGGCCGATCGCAATCGCGCGCTGCATCGCGATCACCGGTGACGGCGCGAGCGCGAGCAGCCGGTCGTAGAGCCCGACGATCGTGCGCCACGGCGTCTCGCCGTAGGTCGGCGCGAGCGCATGCGCGGCGGCGATCCCGGCTTCCAGATGGAACGGAGAGAGCACGTCGCCGTTCGCGGCAGCGGCGAGGTGGTCGAGACCGCGCGCGATGAGCGCCCGATCCCAGCGCGCGCGATCCTGGCGATCGAGCGGGACGAGCTCGCCGGCTGCGTCGGTGCGAGCGGAGAGGCGCGAGGCCTGGAGGAGGAACAGCGCGTGGAGCGCGTGCGCGTGCGGCGTCGGCCGGCGCGTGACGAGGAGCTCGGACAGCCGAATCGCGGTGCGGCAAAGATCGACGTCGATCTGCTGCGCGCCGGCGTGCGCGCTGTAGCCCTCGAGGAACAGCACGTAGAGCGTCCGGAGGACGGCGTGCTCGCGGGCCTCGAGATCGGCGGGGGCGAGCGTGCGCGCGTCGAGGTCGAGGTCGACGGCCTCGTCTCGCAGCGTCTGACGGGCGCGGGCGAGGCGCTTCTCGACCGCGGCCTCGTCGGCGTAGAGCGCGCGGCATAGCGCCGGGATCGGGAAGCCGCATAACGTACGCAGCGCCAGCGCGAGCGCGCTCTCGACGGGCAGCGCCGGGTGGCAGCACACGAACATCATCGCGAGGAGTGCGTCGTCACCATGAGCATCACCAGGTGGCGGCGCCTCGAGCTCGAGCGCGTCGATCTCGCGATCTCCGTGCGGGACGAACCACGCGGCGCGGCGGAGCGCGTCGACGACCTTGCGGCGGGCGACGGTCTGCAGCCAGGCGCCGGGCTCGGCGGGGACCGCACTGGGGTCGCGCCATTGCTCGATCGCGGCGACGAACGCTTCCTGCACACCAGCCTCGATGAGATCGAGCCTCCGCGCGCCGAACACGCGCGCGAGCGACGCCGTCATCGCGGGCGCGTGCGCTCGGTAAAGCGCGTCGAGATCGGCCGGCGCGGTGGCTGCGGCGGTCACGGACACACCGGCGCGAGCGTGACGCCGAGCTCCAGGATGTTCGCCTGCGATTGCGCGCCCCGCGCCTTCGTCATGACCATGTTTGCCGACCAGGGTACACGAGAGCGATCCGCGGACGGCATACCGGCGTTTGCTCGGCTTCGAGCTCGGTCGCGGTCTCCGTCAAGGCGTTGCGCAGATCCCCATGGTGATAGGCGGCTTTGGTGCCGTCATCGACTCGAGGTCGACAATGCGAACTTCGCCCGTAACGCGTCGGCCCGGCGAGCGGCCTTGGCGCGACCATCACGAAGGCGACGCTCGACGGCGACGACCAGCTCATCGCGACGGCACAAGAGCCAACGCGTCGATGCGTATCCTCCACCGTTACGGCTCACGTGACGCGCGGCTGCACGGGACGTCACCAACGAAGGATCGGCCGAACGCGGCTTCAGCCGACGATGGAAGCACGCTGGCTCGAGCTCGCCGCCATTCCTCGAACGGCGGCAAAGCCGCGGTCGATCAACGCGATGAACGCAGCATTCGCCTTCTTCGCCGAGCCTCCGCCCTCGAAGACGCGGATCCCTTCGCGGTAAGCCGTGCGCCACGTCACCACGATCATGCCAGCAACGAGCCGGGCGAGGCCATCGGGCTTCGGACCGGCGAGCTCGACCGCGAGCGCCTCGACCGCCTCGTCCCCGATTTCCCGGAGGCGACCCGTGAGCGACGGGCTCGCCGCAACCACGCGCCACCAGCCGACCGTCTGGCTGTCGATGCGCGCGAACGGATGCTTCTGATCGCAGAGCCTGTCGACGAGGCGGCGGAGCGCGTCGATCGGCGACCGTCCTTTCGGCCTGTCGCCGAGGGCGTCGCGCAAGAGCACCTTCACATCGTCCTGGCGATCCAAGAAGAGGTCCTCCTTGCGCGCGAAGTAATTGAACACGGTCACCTTGGAGACATTTGCGGCGGCGGCGATCTCTTCGACAGTCACCGCTTCGAAGCCGCGCGCGAAGAACAGCTCCGTCGCGACGTCTGAGATCCGCTGCTTGGTCTCGCGCTTCTTGCTTTCGCGGAGCTCGCCCATGGACGACGATCCTAAACTCGGAACAAAAATTTACTAGCACAAACTTTTATCGGGTTTAGTATTTGGTCGTGATTCACGACGTCGTCATCGTCGGCGCTGGGCCGGTCGGGGTTTTTCTCGCAATCGAGCTCGCGACCGCAGGTGTGAAGCCGGTCGTGCTGGAGCGACTCCTCGAGCCCGACCGCACGATCAAGGCCGCCTCGATCGGCGCCGTCGCGGCCGAGGCGCTAGAACGACGCGGATTCGCGCGTGCGCTCGACGACGAGCACCGCGCCACGATGGCCCAGATGATGCCGGCGCTG
>Ga0164243_10006542_pt1 | contig 17607 bp, 13 predicted proteins | sample OricompcompostOP_FD_108781 | JGI IMG/M metagenome (GOLD analysis project Ga0164243, IMG submission 108781) | Organic Plus compost microbial communities from Emeryville, California, USA - Original compost - Organic plus compost (OP) | ecosystem: Engineered > Solid waste > Mixed feedstock >... | reverse complement strand
ACGACGACGTCATCGACCTCGATCACCGCACCCCCGACCGGGTGCCGGAGCTATGGAACTTCCGCCGGATCGCGGCGCGCCGCCAGTTCACACCGGGCTTCTACCGCTCCGACGTGGTGGTGGTGAACTGGCCGCAGAACGACTACGTGGGCGGGCCGCTGTTCGGCGTCCCCGACGCCGCGCACCACCGGGACCAGGCCAAGGCCATGTCCCGCGCGTTGCTCTACTGGCTGCAGACCGACGCCCCGCGCCCCGACGGTGGCACCGGCTGGCCAGGGCTACGGCTACGCGCGGATGTGGCCGGCACCAGCGACGGCTTCGCCATGCACCCCTACATCCGCGAGTCACGCCGCATCCAGGCGCTGCACACCATCGTGGAGCAGGAGGTCTCGCGCGAGATCCTCGGCGACAACCCCGCGGCCCGCTACCCGGACACGGTCGGCGTGGGCCACTACTTCTGGATCGACCGCCACCACACCACCGGAGACAGCCGCGCCGCCAATGCCACCCCGCAGCCGTTCCACATCCCGCTGCGTGCCCTGGTCCCGGTCCGGGTGCGCAACCTGCTGCCGGCGTGCAAGAACATCGGCACCACCCAGATCACCAATGGCTGCTACCGGCTCCACCCAGTGGAGTGGAACATCGGCGAGGCGGCCGGCGCACTCGCCGCCTACTGCCTGGACCACGGCACCCAGCCGCACGCGATCGCGAGCTCAAGCGCCGCCGTCGAGAGCTTCCAGGCCCACCTCGCAGGCCGCGGCGTCCAGCTCCGCTGGGACGAGAGCGTGCGATGGTGACCACGATCGCCGTCGTCGGCGTGAACGGGTACGGTGCGCGGCACGTCACCGAGGCGCTCGCGCTCGCCGGTTCCGGCACGGTGCGGCTGATCGGGCTGGTGGATCCGCGCCGGCCGGACTCGCCCGCGGCGCCGGTCTACGCCACGCTCGACGAGCTGCTGGATCGGCAGGTTCCCGACATCGTCGCGATCGCGACGCCGATCCACACGCACGCCTCGCTCGCGACCCGGGCGCTCGACGCCGGTGCGCACGTTCTGCTCGAGAAGCCGCCGGTTGCGAGCATGGCCGAGTTCGAGGCGTTGCTCGCGCATGCGCGCGAGCGGGGTCGGGCGGTTCAGGTGGGCTTTCAGGCACGTGGCTCGCAGGCGCTCGCCCAGGTGCAGGCGGCGATCGCCGACGGCACGATCGGCAGGGTCGTGGGCGTGGGTGGGCTGGGGCTGTGGAGCCGGACCCGGGAATACTACGAACGCGCGCCGTGGGCGGGGCGGCGCGAGCTCGACGGCGTTCCGGTGATGGACGGCGTGGCGACCAACCCGTTGGCGCACGCGGTGGACCTGTGCCTGCTGCTCGCGGGCGCGACCGGCGCCGCCGACGTCACCGATCTGCGGATCGAGTCCTTCCACGCGCACCCGATCGAGACGGACGACACCACCTCGATCGTGGCGACCACGGCTGCGGGGATCCCGGTGGGGCTCGGGTTGACCACGTGCGCGCCGGACCCGCAGCACCCCACCGTGACGGTCCACGGCACCGAGGGCGCGATCACGCTCGACTACACGCGCGATCTGCTGCGCACCCCCGCGGGGACCCAGCGCACCACCCGGCGGTCGCTCCTGGTCAACCTCATCGAGCACCTGAGCGCCGGCGTGCCGCTGCTGTGTCCGTTGGAGTCCACCGGCCCGTTCATGGCTGTGCTGGAGGCGATCAGGACCGGGCCGAGCCCGGTGGCGGTCGACCCCGGGTTCGTCACCTGGCGTGGCCAGGGTGCGACGACCCACGCCGTGATCGACGGCGTCGAGCAGTGGTGTACCGACGTCGCCTCGTCCCAGCGGACCTTCGGTGGGGTCGGGGCGCCGTGGGCGTGGCGGACCCAACCGGCCCGGATCTGACCCCTGACCCGATGTTCACATGTTCATCTATGCTGCCGGAATGCACAGGGGCACACGGCGCGGCATCCTGAGGCCGGGACCGGCGGCCCGGTGAACGCGACATCCAGGCAGGACTGGCTCGTCAGCCGAGCGCGCGAGCAGGGCTTCGCACGCGTCTCCGACCTCGCCGAGGAGCTCGGCGTCTCGGGGATGACGATCCGGCGCGACCTCGATGAGCTGGAGGCCCGCGGTCTGGTCACCCGAGTGCGCGGTGGCGTGGTGCCCGGGCACGGCAGCCCCACCCCTGAGCCGGCGGCGGGGGCCGAGGCTGACGGGTTTCAGATCGGGATCCTCATCCCCGATGTGGGGATCTACCCGGGCGCCTCGACGCAGCGGGTGCAGCAGCCGCCGGAGGTGCGGTACTACTTCGACCAGGTGCTCGCGGGGGCAAGGGCCGAGCTGGAGCGCGCCGGGATCCGGCCGCGGCTGATGTTCTCGCTGCCGCCGGCCAAGGGCGGCGCGGGCGGCACACCGGCCCAGATCCAGGCCCAGGAGGAGCGCGCGGTCGCCGGCCTGCTCGAGGGCGGCATCTCCGGCTTGCTGTTCAGCCCGAACGCCGGTGTGGAGCAGACGGCGCACTACGTGGAGTGGCTGCGCGGGCTGCCGATCCCGGTGGTGCTGATGGAGCGTGAGATCGTCGACCAGACGATCGCGCCCACGATCTCCTCGGTGCGCACCGCGCACGAGGTAGGCGTGCGGCTGGCGGTCGAGCACCTGCGCGAGCACGGCCACGAGCGGATCTACGTGCTGCGCCACCTCGACTCCCCCACGGCGGCGCTGATCCACCGCGGCTGGCTCGACACCGCCACCGAGCTCGGCCTCGATCCCCACCTGACCAGCTCGATCACCGACTGGAAGGACTGGCCGAGCGAGGCCGCCGTCGACCGCTTCGCCGCCCACCTGCGCAAGGCGGGCGTGACCGCCCTGCTCGCCCACAACGACAACAACACGTTCGTGCTGCTGCAGCGGCTGCGGGAGGCGGGCGTGCGGGTGCCCGAGGACCTGTCGGTGATCAGCTACGACGACTCCTTCGCCGAGATGTTCGATCCGCCGGTCACCGCCGTGGCGCCGCCGCGGCTGTACGTCGGCCGGCTGGCTGCGCGGCTGCTGGCCGACCGCCTCGAGGACCCAGCCTCGAGCGCCTCGCACGTGCGCGTGGAGCCGAGCCTGTCGGTGCGCGCGTCCGTGACCGCTCCCGCGTAGCGCCCCTCACCTGCCCGCGCTCGGGCCGGGGTCGCGGGGGCGAAGGGCCGCCGGGGTGGTTGCCGAGACTCGTGGGTTCGAGGTAATCGGGGACCTTGCGGTGGTGCTCGAGCACCTCGAACTGCGGTGGGGGCAGCGGGGTAGAGGTCATCGGCGACCCTGTGGTGGTTCTCGATTACCTCGATCGGATCGGGGTGTGGGAGGGGGCGGAGCTGGGAGTCGGCCTTGACACGATGTGCAATCGTCGTTCACTATGTTCATTGATGCACATGGTGCTGCGCGATTGAACATCGCGGGGTCGACGACGATCTGCTGGAGGTGACATGAACGTGGCGCTCACGCCCCCTCGGCAGCGCAAGCCGGCCAGGAAGCCGGCCGGCGAGCCGACCAGCGACGCGCCCGTGGCTCCAGCCTCCGGGCGGCCGCGCCGCGGGCTCGGGTTCCGGCTCCGGCAGAACTGGCCGCTGACGCTGTTCCTCGTGCCGGGCACGCTGGTGCTGCTGACGTTCCACTACGTGCCTCTGGGCGGCAACGTCATCGCGTTCAAGGACTACCTGCCGTTCCTCGGCATCGGTGGATCCGAGTGGGTGGGGTGGGACAACTTCCGCATCCTGTTCAACGGTGACCCGGCGTTCCTCAACGCGCTCAAGAACACACTCGTCATCACGCTGGTGCAGACGATCTTCGTGTTCCCGGCGCCGATCGCACTCGCGCTGCTGCTCAACAGCCTGGTGTCGGAGCGGCTCAAGCGGGTGGTCCAGACGATCGTCTACCTGCCGCACTTCCTGTCCTGGGTGATCGTGGTGGCGATCTTCCAGCAGTTCCTCGGCGGCTCGGGGATGCTCAACAACTGGCTGCGCTCCAACGGCAACGACGCGCTGTCGATCATCGGCAACCCCGACGCCTTCATCTCGCTGATCACCTCGCAGGTGATGTGGAAGGACACCGGCTGGGCCACGATCCTGTTCCTCGCGGTGCTGTCCACCATCCCGAATGAGCTCTACGAGGCCGCCTCGATGGACGGCGCCTCCCGCACCCGGCAGATCTGGCACATCACGCTTCCCGGCATGCGGGGCATCATCATCCTGCTGCTGATCCTGAAGATCGGCGACTCCCTCACGGTCGGGTTCGAGCAGATCCTGCTGCAGCAGGCCGCCGTCGGGCTGCACACCTCCGAAGTGCTGGACACCTACGTCTACAACAACGGCGTCATCGGCGGGAACTGGGGCGTCTCGGCCGCCGTCGGCCTGGCCAAGGGTGTCGTGAGCGTGCTGCTGGTGCTGCTCGCGAACCGGATCGCGCACATCTTCGGCGAGGACGGGGTGTATCGCCGTGAGCACTGACACCCGCACCCTTGTGGCCCGCCGGCGCCCGCGCACCTCGCGCATCATCAACGGGCAGCCGCTGCCGCACCCCGTGGCTCGGGTCGTGAAGGGTGTCCTGCTGGTCCTGGTCTGCGCTCTGGTGGTGGTGCCGTTCCTCGGCATCTTCGCGACCTCGGTCGCACCTGCCGAGCAGCTGGCGCGCGAGAACGGCTTCGTGCTGTGGCCGGAGTCGTTCCAGCTGGAGGCGTACCGCTCGATCCTCACCGGCGGTGTGGTCTCGCGCGCGCTGGTGATCTCGGCCGGCGTGACCGTGGTCGGCACGGCGCTGTCGCTGTTCGCCACGACCTTGATGGCCTACGCGCTCGCCAGACCGGCTACGGTCGGCAGAGCCCCGGTGCTGACGCTGCTGCTGCTGTCGATGCTGTTCGCGCCCGGGATGATCCCCACCTATCTGATCGTCAAGCAGATCGGTCTGCTGGACAGCCTGTGGGCGCTGATCCTGCCCTCGATGCTCTCCGCCTTCAACGTCATCGTGGTCCGCTCGTTCTTCCAGAACATCCCGGCCGAGCTGATCGACTCCGCCAAGATCGACGGCGCCTCGGAGTGGCAGATCTTCCGCATGATCAGCCTGCCGCTGTCGAAGGCGGTGCTGGCCGTGATCGGGCTGTTCTACGCCGTCCAGTACTGGAACGCGTTCTTCAACGCGCTGCTCTACCTCAACGACTCCTCGCTGTGGCCGCTGCAGATGGTGCTGCGCACCTATGTGGTCAACGGCACCAACCTCAGCCCCGCCGACCTCGGCCCTGCAGAGATCCTGCCGCCGCAGCCGGCCCTGCAGATGGCGATCCTCGTCATCTCGTTCCTGCCGATCGTCTGCGTCTACCCGTTCCTGCAGAAGCACTTCACCAAGGGCGTGCTCACCGGCGCCGTCAAGGGCTGACACCCCACCGAACCTTCACCCCCCTCACCATCACTCACCGTGGAGAACCGATGAACCACCTCGACCGCCGCACCTTCCTGCTCGGCTCAGCCGGCGCCGTCACCACGGCGGGTCTGCTCGCCGCCTGCGGCACCGACTCCGGCGGCAGCGGCCCCACCGGCTCCGCCAGCGCCGGCACGAGTGCGGCGCTGCCGACCTACATCCCGTTCGAGGGCGCCACCCCCGACATCGCAGGCGAGCCGGGCCGCTCGACGCCGGTGTACTTCCGCTACCCGGACAACCCCGAGCGGCTGCACGCCGAGGCACCGGGTGACGGCGAGCCGTTCACCGCCCTGGTGATCGCCGACACCGCGCCGCCCGCACTGGACCAGAACCCGTACTGGCAGGAGCTGAACGCCCGCCTGGGTTCGCCCTACGAGCCGGTCTTCTCGCCCGCCGCGGACTATGCGAACAAGTTCGCCACTGTCACCGCCGGCGACGACCTGCCGGACTTCTTCCTCGTGCTCCCCACCACGCCCGCGATCCCGCAGCTGCTGGGTGCGCGCGCCGCGGACCTCACCGAGTACCTGTCCGGTGACGCGATCGCCGACTACCCCGGGCTCGCGAACCTGGACACCGCGTCCTGGGCGGGCACGGTGTTCGACGGCGCGATCCGCGCCATCCCGATCACCCGCGGGTTCACGACCTCGTGGATCATGTACCGCCGGCTGGACCTGCTCGAGCCGCTCGGGCTGGATGCCGACCCGACGAGCTTCGAGGAGTGGCGCGACATCCTCGTCGAGGCCAACGACCCGTCCAACAGCCGGTGGACGCTGGGGTCGCTGCCCACCGACTTCATCCGGCAGAGCCTGGGCATCCCGAACCAGTGGTCGGTCGACGGCTCCGGCACCTTCACCAGTGCGTTCGAGCACGAGGCGCAGCAGGAGGCGCTGGAGGCGGCCCGCGCGATCTGGGAGGACGGCCTCGTCAACCCGGACGCCCCCGCCACGCACGACAGTCAGCAGCGCGAGTGGCTGCTGTCCGGGACGTGCCTGATGGTGTGGAACACGCTCAGCGGGTGGGGCACGGCAGCCGGCGGCGGTGGTCAGGTCGAGGGCTACCGCGGCACCGGGACCGTGCCGCCCGCCTTCGCCGGCGGCACCGCGACGCCGTACCTCGGCAACCCGAACCACTCGATCGTGGCGATCAACGCCGCCGCCGCCGACCGCGTCCCCACGCTCCTGAAGATCGCCGACTGGCTCGCCACGCCGTTCGGCACCGAGGAGTGGCTCGCCCGCCAGTACGGCATCCCGGGCACTCACTACGAGATGGTCGACGGCGTCCCTCAGGTCAACCCGGACACGGCCCCTCAGCGTGGGCTGGGTCAGGGGTACGTCGCCGCGCCCACGGGTGTGCTGTTCTCCTCGGACGCCGACCTGATCACCCGCCAGCACGACTTCGAGGCCGCGTGGACGGAGAACGCGATCGGTGACCCCTCGCTCGGGCTGTACTCGGAGACCGCGAGCCGGCAGGGCGCCGCCCTGCTCACCGCGCTGAAGGCGGCCGAGACCGACATCGTCACGGGCCGGGCGCCGGTGTCCTCCTGGCCCGACGCCGTCGCGACCTTCCTCTCCGGTGGTGGCGAGGCCATCAAGACCGAGCTCAGCGAAGCGTACGCAGCCGCGAACGGCTGACCTCTCCCCGGCCGCCGTCTCTGGCGGCGGCCGGGACTGTTCGACGGCGGCGCTCGGGTCGCGAGGTCGGCTCGGCCGGCCTGCGGCCCGGCCGCTGCCTGCCCTGATTCAGCGATCAACGGAGATCCCCCATGTCCTCGCAGTCCTCGCACGTCCCTGCACACCCTGACGAGCGCGAGCAGCTGCCCAGCCGCCGCAGCTTCCTTCAACTGAGCGCGGCCGTGGCAGCAGCAGCGGCGCTGATGACGCACGAGTCGCCGCCCGCGGCGGCGACCACGTGGGACAGCGGCACCCCTGGTGTGCTGCTGGACGAGACGTTCGCGTTCATGGTGACGTTCGACCCACGTGGTCCCCTCGCCTCGGGCTGGGAGCTGCGGGACCTCGCGGGCAGCACCCGGTACGCCTTCGGCACCTACATGCGGCCCACCGACATCCGGTCCGACCTCAGCCACGGGCTCTACAAGACCTTCCGCCGGGTCGCTGGCGGCCGGCTCATCTGGGACTTCAGGTTCGAGCCGATCACGGCCATCGACGGCGCGACGTTCGCGATCACCAGCGGCGGCTCGGCGGCTCTCACCCTGGGAGTGCAGGCCGGCCAGCTCGTGCTCGAACCCCAGGGCGCGGCCACCGCTCTCGGCTCGGTCGCCTCGGGCGTGCACGGTGTCCGTGTCGAGATCGATGTCGACGGCGGCGCGGCCGCCGTGGTGCTCGACGGCGTTCAGGTCGCCACCGGCGCACCCGTCGCCGTGGGCGAGGGTCTCGACGGCGTCCACTACCGGACCGGCACGACCGAAGGGGCGGACCTGTACCTCGGGCCGATCAAGGTCACGGCAGGCCACCACCTACTGGAGGACTTCGTCACGACACCACCCGGCACCCGCCCGTCACGATGGGTCACCACCGGCGATCTCGCCGTGGTCTCGGCAGCGCACGCGCGGCGTGCGGACAACGCCTTCGCCCGGCTCACGGGGACGGGACCGGTGAACGCACGCACCGCCGTCGGCGGCATAGGCAATGCCTGGGTGTTCGAGACCTCCTTCCTGGTGGGCTCCTACCCCGGCGGGTTGCAGATCACGGCCACGACCGGCACGCACGCGCTGCGTCTGAGCGTCGCGTCCTCGCAACTGACCGTGCGTTCGGCGGCGGGCACCGAGCAGCAGGTCTCGTTCGTCAACTACGCCAACCGGATCTGGCACCACCTTCGGGTCGTGTTCAACGGCGCCACGGCCGAGGTGTGGCACAACGGCAAGCGTCGCCGGACGGGAGTGTCGCTGCCGACGTCGTCCGACGCAGCACAGGTGAGCATCGACCTGCCCGGCGGCGGCACGCTGTGGTTCGACGACGTCAAGCTCTACCCGTGGCTGCCGTACCCGGCCGACTACGTGCCGCAGCCGCAGCCGGTGACCACCGGGGACATGCTCATCGGCGTGCAGTCGTGCAACCTGTGGCGCGAGGGCTACCACCGCGGCTGGGACGTCATCAACCCGCACCGCGAGCGCACACCGTTGCTCGGCTACTACGACGAAGGCTCGCCCGAGGTCGCGGACTGGGAGACGAAGTGGCTGTCCGAGAACGGCGTCGCGTTCCAGATGTACTGCTGGTACCGGCCGCAGGCCGGCAAGGGTGCACCCATCAAGATGCCGCGCCTGGGCATGCACCTTCATGAAGGATTCTTCCCGTCACGGTGGAGCGAGCATCAGAAGTTCATCATCCAGTGGGAGAACTCCGGCGAGCCGACCGATAGCGCCGACTTCAGGCAGCACATCTCGACGTTCTGGCTCGAGTACTACTTCAAGGACCCGCGCTACCTGAAGGTCGACAACCGGCCGGTGCTCGCGATCTACAGCCTGGCCAAGCTGGTGGAGCACTTCGGCTCGCAGCAGGCGGCACGAGCCGAGCTCGACCAGCTGGAGCTGCTCTGCGTGGCGGCCGGCTTCTCGGGCCTGTACGTGCTGGGCAACGCCGCCGGCTCCTACCCCGCCCTTCAACTCGACGCCGAGTACTCGTACTCGCGCAAGGGGTACGCGGACATCCAACGAGCCGGCATGCTGGCCCGGCGTGCAGCCTCGGACATCGACGTGCTCGCGACGATCTCGCACGGCCGCAACGACCTCGCCTGGAACGACCGGTGGGGCGAGTACGCCACCCCGGAGACGTTCCAGGCGGTCCTGGAGTGGGTGCGGGACGACTTCATGCCGACGGCGCCGAGCGGCGCGCTGTCACGCCGCATCGCGCTGCTCGACAACTGGAACGAGTTCGGCGAGGGGCACTTCCTGCTGCCGAGCGAGCTGGCCGGGTTCGGCTACCTCGAGGCGGTGCGGGCGGTCTTCGGCGAACGGTCCGGGCCGGTGAACACGGCACCGACACCCGGCCAGCGCGACCGCATCACGGTGCTCTACCCGGACGGCAGGGTGCTGCCGGATGCAGCGCCACCGGCACCACAGGGCGAGCCCGAGGTGGCGCTGGAGTGGGTCTTCGACGCTCCCGGCGATCTGCAGGGCTGGTCCGACCTGCACGGCACGCTGCCGGACCTGCGCGCCGAGGGTGGTGCACTGCGCGGCACCGCCACCACGAACGACCCGGTGATCGCCTCCCCGGACGGCCTCGACATCGCCGCGGCCGACCACCCCTTCATCCGCGTGCGGCTTCGCACGAGCGTGACGTCCGAGCAGGAGCTGTTCTTCATCCAGCCCGAGAACACCACGTACAGCAAGGAGCGCGGCCTGGTGTTCCACGCCGAGCCCGATGCGGACGGCTGGATCGATGCCACCATCCCCGTGTGGCAGTGCCCCACGTGGCAGGGGACGATCAGCCAGTTCAGGATCGACCCCATGGTGGTGGCCGGTGAGTTCGAGGTGGCGAGCGTGCAGGTGCTGCGGGTACCGCAGCCGTCGCCCCACGTGCTGGTCAACGGCAGCCGGCGGCGCGACGTGACACCGGTGGTCGACGGCGCCGACGTCCGGGTGCCCGCGCTCGCGCTCATGCGCGTGCTGGGCCGGCGCGTGGAGTGGGAATCGCTCACCGGGACCTTCCGGGTGCTGAACGGGACCACGGTGGTGAGCGCCGCCGTCGGGCAGAACACCGGCAACGCCGGTGGTGAGGAGTTCGCCCTGGGTGCCGCGGTGCAGATCGACGAGCACGGCTGGCCGCTGCTGCCGATGGCCTTCCTGACCGGCGGCCTCGGCGCCACGGTGACCTGGGACGGCGAGAGCCTGTCGATCGACGTGCCGCCGCCGCCCGCGGCGACGCTGCGTGTCGCTGCCGACGGCTCGGGCGACTTCGCGAGCGTGGCGCTGGCCGCGGCGGCCGTGGTCGACTCCTCGCCGCAGAACCCGTACCTGATCACGGTCGCGCCGGGCACCTACACCGAGACCGAGTGGATAGTGCCGCCGCACACGACGATCCGCGGCGACGACCGCGCCACCTGCGTCCTGGCCGGCGCGCTCCCGGACAACGCCACCGACGCCGAGATCACGAACACCTCGACGCTCTGGCTGAAGCAGAGCGCCACGCTGGAGAACCTCACGATCACGGCCCGCAACATGCGATACGCGATCCACTCCGAGGCGTCGGGCGGCAACGCGAACGCCGTCCATGTGGTGCGCAACTGCACGGTCGAGCACTCGGGCAACGACGGTGCGCGGCAGTGGCGGCGCGAGCATCCTGAAGCCGGGATGTCGGCGTCCACGGTGTGGTCCTCCGACCGGCCCTTCGGCTACGGGTCCGCCAGCGGCCTTCACCTTCAGATGACGGACTGCGAGCTCATCGGTGTGAAGGAGCCGTGGTACGTGCACACGAACAAGGACTTCACGGCGCCGACCGTCAACGTCCTCGAACGGTGCACCTTCACCTCCACCGGTAGCGCGCTCGCCTCGGCGTTGACCGTGCAGTCGCTGGGATCGGGTCAGCGGGACGCGGTGACGATCCGGGACTCGACCTTCACCGGCGTCTACATGCGGCACGACGACCGGCCCTGGATCACCCAGCGCGCCGCCGGGCAAGTCAGCGACCACGCCGAGATCGCGGTCACTCTCGACGGCTGCACGCCGCTCGGGTTCCGGCCGAACCTGCGGTCGCGGGCGTTGCGGCTCGTCGCCGTGGATGCGGCGGCGGATGCACCGATCGCGGTGTCAGGCAGTGCGGCGCCACTGCTGTTCGGTGACCCGGTGGCGCGGGCCGGAGGCGGCGGGGTGGCGAGCTACCTGTACGGGTCGTGGGACATCTCGGGGATCCTGGTCGGGCTGGCCAACGACGTGAGCGTCGCCAACACGATCGGGCGGCGGCTGGGGAACCGGACCGGTGCGCCGGTGGAGCTGGTGGTGACGGTGGGGTCACAGACCCGGACCCACTCCTTCGACGGCGACCTCACCGGGGTCGCCAACGCGGACCTGATCGCCGCGCTGGCCGCCACCCTCGACGGGCTGGCCACCGTGGACGAGTACGACGTCGGGCTCGGCGAGACGTACCCGGCCGTGGGCGACAAGGAGGCGACTGCCGCCAACGTGGGCTCGGCCGGCATTCCGCGGTGGGGCGTGGTCGAGCAGGCGGTCGACGGCGTCCGGTTGCGTTCGCAGGGCGCCGCCTGGGGTGTGGCGCTCGAGCAGATCGCACCGGGTGCGACGGGTCGCGTGCTGCGGACCGGGGTGCTGTGGCGGCAGCAGCTCGCCGGGTTGCAGGGGGCGGAGATCGCCGAGGGGACGAGCGTCTACCTCGACGACGCGCAGCCCGGGCGGTTCGCGCTGACCGGCTCGTCATCGGTGGGTGCCGCGGTGGCGACGGACTGGGTGGCGGTCGACTTCTCAGGGGTGGCGGGCCCGTCGATCGCCGTGAAGCCGGAGCCGGAGTTCACGGTCGGCTCGGCGGCCGAGGGCTACCAGCGGGTCAGCTTCAAGCTGCACGACCCGAGCACGATCGACCGGCTGCTGCTCAACGGCGTCGAGAAGGACCTGGTGGACGACACCTGGTCCGACCTCAACTTCGTGCAGGTGGGACGCTTCGGCGCGGTCGCCGGCCTCAACACGCTGGTCGTGTTCGATGCCGCAGGCGGCTCGACCAGCCTGGAGTTCACCCTCCGGACGCCTTGACGCCCGAGCGCCGCGTGAGGATCGAGCACAGGATCCGGCGGCTCAGTCCTCCACAGGATCGAGTGTGCTGAACCCGACCTGCTCAGCGACGGCTCGCATCGTCGCGTCATGGGTGACGACGGTCGCATCCAGTCCACTGCGGATGAGCGTGCCGAGGTGGATCGCGTCCAATGTCTTCAGGTGCGGCACGATCGCCTCGGCCTCGCCGAGCACCGCGTCGTTCAGGGGCAGCAGACCCACGTAGTCGAGGACTTCGTCGCGCCTGGAGACCGGCAGGGACTCACGGCGCAGGACACGCGTGAGCTCTGTTCGTAGGAGCCTGCTGGAGATGACGGATTCCGGGTCCTGGTGGGTGGTGCGGTCGAACCACGCTGCCGCCGCCCGTGAGTGTCCGAGCAGAATCCTCAGCGCCACCGAGGAGTCGAGATAGAAGTACGTCACCACTCGCCTTTGGCATCGTCGATCAGCTCGTCGATCGTCGCGGCCGTGGTGAGCTCGACTCGGTCGAGGTCGCGGGTTCGCGCCCCGCCACGCCGCTTGGGGCCGACGGCCACGGGCCCTTCGCCCGGGGGCACGATGCGACCGATCTCGCGGTTGTGCCGCGTGATCCGGTACGTCGCGCCCGCCTCCACCTCGGCCAAGGTCTGGCTGGGGTTTTGGCGCAGTTGACCGACCGTGACTGTCTTCATGTCCGGCAGGCTAGATCATTTGTCTACGAATGTCTACGGACGTCTCGCCGTCAGAGGGAGCTCCAGCCCGCGGTGAGAAGATCGGCAGGTGCCGCCGCGCTACTACCGGATCGAGTCCGCTGTTCCCAATCGTGGTGGCCGGCACCCGGGGATGATCGCGATGCTTCGAGGGCTGCGGACGAGTGGCCGGCTGACGCCCGAGGACGACCAGGCGGCTGCACGGCTGGTGGAGCGGAGCTACGCGCTCCACATCGAGCCGCCGCCGGAGGTGTTCGACACCCAACCGGCGGCCATCTCCTGGTTCATCGAGCGGGAGACTCCGGCCGCAGCCGCCTTGGTGGACCTGGCAGCCGACGTGGTAGCTCTGCTCGATCGGTATGGCATCGCATGTCGCGAGGTCCGCTGCACCCGCCTCGATGAGGTCACCTACAGCGACGACGTCCAGGTCGTCGCCATCCCCGCGACCGCGGACCGCTGGCCGTTCTGATCCTGCCGCAGGGCATGCGTGCTTGACGGTGTAGACCTCTCGCTCAGCGGCGCCGACGACGAGTACACCGCTCGTTCCTCGAACTTGAGCCTCACCCTCGGCAGGGACTGGAGGCGCGCCGGGGTGATGCGTGGCACGGGGCGATGTTGCAATGTGCGGTGAAAGTGAGCGGTGATGCCACTGAACACGCGACGAAAGCGCGTCAGTCCGGCAGCTGTCCGAACGTGAGGGGTTCCAGCCCGCGAGAGGTGGCGGCGTGCAGTACGTCCCGCAGCCGCTCGGGGGTGATGAAGTTGCGGCCCTCCGCCAGGCCCTGGTCCCACTCGGCGATGTCGTGGGCGTACAGGCACACGCTCGCTCCGGTGGCGGCGGCCTGGTCGAACACGGCCAGCAGCGTGGCGCTGTCATCGGGGTTCACCACCCCGCGCCGCCCCACGTCGATGCCGCGCGCCGGCAGCACCCGCGACAAGCCCTGCTCGCCGAGGTCGACCAGCACCTCGCCGGCGCTGTCGTCCACCGCGCGCGGCGACGTCGCCCGCACCCACGCGAACCGCGCGGTCAGCGCGGCGTCGAGCTCGGGGCTGCGGCGCCCGTAGGGGTAGGCGAAGTCGCGGTGGTCGAGCCCGCGCTCGGCGAGCCCGGCGATCGACGGCGTGATCTCGTTCTCCAGGTACGCGTCCAGACCGTGCTCGGTCACGTAGGCAGGGCCGTCCACGTGCCGCAGCCCGTGGCTGGCGATGCCGTGTCCCTGCGACGCGAGCGTGCGCAGCATCTCGCTCTCGGCGTCGCTCAGCCCGTCGACGTGCGACACGAAGAACGTCGCCCGCACACCCGCCTCGTCGAGCACACCCCGATGCGCGAACCAGTGGTCCACGGTGCGGTCGTCGAACGTCAGCAGCAGCTGCGGTCCAGGCATCAGATCTCCTCCAGCTCATACGTCACGGTCAGCGGCCCGCTCTCGATCGCGAACCGCACCACTACCCGGCTGACACCCTCCACCGACCAGGCGACCTGCGCCGTCGCCGGCCGGCCGGGTCCGGTGATCCGGAAGCGCCCCACCCCGGCGCGCATCAGCTCGGCCGCGCCCTGGCTCACCTGCAGATCGTCACCCTCGTGGACGAGCACCGGGATCTGCACCGCGAGCGCGCCCGCGGCGTGCACGGTGCAGACCAGCCGGGCGTCCTCGAAGACCCAGTCGACCTGATGGGCGTTCGGGCCGTCGTGGTAGCGCAGCCCCAGCGGACGGTCGGCGAACGGCTCGGCGACGAGCGGAGCGTCCGGTGGGGCGCCGTCGAACAGCTGGGTGAAGGCATCGGCATCGGCGACCTGCGCGCCCTCGCGCACCGCCGTCCACGCCGCCTCGCCGAGCCCGTTCTCCCCGGCCACGACCGCACCCAGCGCCGGGTGCCACAGCAGCCCCGGGCCGGTGCGGATCAGCTCGTTGGTGCGCACGCCGAGCGTCGCGCACAGGTAGTAGCCCGGGCGGCGGACGAACAGGTACTGCTCGTGCGCCTCGTTGGTCAGCAGCCGCGCCCACCGGTCCGCGCGCAGGTACGGCAGCTCGGCCTGCGCCGCCCGCCGCTGGTCGCGCGTGGGGTACCGGTCGGCGACGGCGTCGCTCAGCACCCGCACGCTCGCCGGTGGGGTCAGCGGCTCCACAGGCTCGGACGCGGTCGCCCAGTCCCGCTGCAGCCGCTCGTGGTCCTCGGCAGCCGGCAGGAAGGCGGCGAGCCCAGGTGCCAGCTCGATCAGGCGGGAGGCGCGCGCCGAGAGCCGCGACGGATCCGCGGCGGTGGACAGCACCTGCCGGTGCGTGCGCGCGGAGGCGGCACCGTTGAGAACGTACGTGAGCCCGTCGGGCTCGAGGACCGCGTGCAGCCCGAACCACTCGGCGTACCGCTGCAGCGGTCCGGCGAACTCGGCGAGGTCGGTCTCGGCCGTGAGCTCCCCCAGCGCCGGGAGCATCACGTGCATCGTGTACTGGAAGTCGTTGCCGGTCGGTTCGTGGAAGTGCCCGACGGCGGACGCTCCGGTCGTGCGGAGCACGGTCAGTCGGTCATGGGTCGCTGTCCGGCGGCCGTGGTCGGCCGGGTCGTTCAGGGCGGGGGTGCGCTGCAGGGTGTCCAGGCAGCGCAGCGCGCCGGCGATCGCGCCGGTCGGCTGGTTGACGATCGGTGTGTAGCCGGGCCACCAGATCTCGGTGTTCGCGGGGTTCATGTACCAGTCGATCGCGCGGCGCACCGCGGTCGCGATCGGCTGGTGCAGCTCAGGGAGCATGTCGGCCTCGGTCAGCATGCGCAGGGTGGAGCCGAGAGACTCCAGCGCGAACCCGGTGGCCGAGCGGGAGTGCTGCTCGGCCGCGTACTCGGGCCAGGCGCCACTGGCGTGCTGCAGGGCCAGGTACCGCTCCAGCGCGGCCTGCGTGCGGGCCGCGAGCGCCGGGTCGCCCGTGTAGGGGTTCCACGCCCGCCGCTGGGTGAGGAACCAGACCAGCACGAGCGAGTACTCCTGCACGCGCGCGTCGAACGGCCGCTCACCGGTGCGCCACCACCCGCCGGTGATCGCACCGCGGGGCTCGTCCGCCACGCTGTTCGCGATGTCGGCGAGCGAGACGAGATACGGCGCCAGGCACTGCTCGTGCCCCTCGAACACCGTGCGGTCGAGGGCCCTCGCGCGGTCGAGCACCACAGGCAACGGCGACCTGCCCACCTGCTGCCGTTCGCCGTCGGACATCATCGCCTGGCTGGCCACGACCTCAGGCTACCGGAGAGATGTTCAATCTGACAGCCTCGTGTTCATGAATGAACAGGCGGTTAGATGAGACCGAGCTTGAGCATGAGGGCGCGGTCGAGGTCTGCCAGCTCGCCTGCATCGAGGCGACCGCGGAACTCGCCGAGTCGGCCGGGATCGACCGAGAAGATCTGATCCGTGAGCACGAGCGTGCGAACTCCGTCAACCTCGATCTCGGGCCGATACACGGCGGCGCCTGCGCGAGCCGAGGTCATCGCCACCGTGACCGTGCTGGTCGCGAATCGATCAGATTCGATGACAACCGCGAGCCGCCGACCCTGTTGCTCGTGCCCCTTCGCACTCGGCATGGCGCGGATCTCGTAGATCGCGCCGCGGACGATCACTCGGCGGTGCCCATGTACCGCTGGATCGCCAACATCTCGGCGCGGTCATCCTCATCGGAAGCCAGCCGCTCGGCATCGTCGCTGGCCTGTTCAAGCAACGTTTCGCGATATGTGCGCATCAGCGCGTACCGCACGGCGTCAGTCCGACTTCCGTGCTTGGCGGCAAGGTCGCGGAGAGCCTTCTCCATCGCCGCGTCGGTGCGCACTGTCAGCGTGGTCATGCCGTGATTGTAACACGTTTTGTCGTACGCGCGGCCCTTCCGCCGCGTGTGACGCCCACCACGCGAGACGATCGCGGCATCGGGAATGGAGGTGGCGAGCACGGGCGTTGCGGATGCCATGGCATCACCTGAGCCACCTGCGCCCACCGAGCGCACCGGACCCGCTCCCCAGACCTTCAGCGGCCGCATCCCGGCCGGCATCGTCCTGCCGCTGTCGGCGCTCATCGCCGTCGCGCGAGCAGCTCCTGATCGCCAACGCCTTGACCCCCACCCTCGGCGCCGTGAGCGCCGCGGCCGGCGCCGGGCTCGGCTTCCTCATCGGAGCGCTCACGCCTCCCGGTAAGCTCAGCTGGTAGAGCAGGCGCCTCTTAAGCGTCGGGTCCTGGGTTCGAGCCCCAGGGGGTGCACGACGGCGGGTTGGGATGATGACCTGGGACCGCAGCCTCATCACCTGCGGACAGTGGCGGCCGAGTGAATCGGCTTGCCGGCCCGTCGACAGTTTGCCGGTGTGATGCGCCGGTGCCTGCCTCGCTAGCTCAACGGATAGAGCTGCGGCCTCCTGCGCCGCGTGTTCCGGGTTCGAGTCCCGGGTGAGGCACGGTTGCACGCCACGAGGGTTCAGCCCGCCGTGCTCGCCCCGGGGGCCGCCGAGGTCCCGGCGCGTCGGTTGGGGTGGCGGAGCGGTGGCGTCCTCGCACTCTTGGCTCAGTCTGGTCAGAGCACCTCGTTCACACCGAGGGGGTCGCTGGTTCGAATCCAGCAGGGTGCACGGCGGCGGTCCCGGGGGCCCTACCCCCGGATCTTGGACACGGGGTGTGATTACGCGGCGGGCTGCAGCGTGGCGGCGTGGCCGGTCTGGTAGGCGATCGGCGACAGGTAGCGACACCACGAATGGCGCCGCCGGGT
>Ga0164243_10006541_pt1 | contig 17608 bp, 17 predicted proteins | sample OricompcompostOP_FD_108781 | JGI IMG/M metagenome (GOLD analysis project Ga0164243, IMG submission 108781) | Organic Plus compost microbial communities from Emeryville, California, USA - Original compost - Organic plus compost (OP) | ecosystem: Engineered > Solid waste > Mixed feedstock >... | reverse complement strand
AGGGCACCGAAGAGGACGACGGCGAGGGCCGCGCCGAGGACGAAGACGACGCCCAGCACCAGGACCAGCTCACCGACCGCCACATCGCCGAGCCCGGCCTGGGCGAGCCAGTCGGACGGGTGGAGGCGGGGCCGTCGGGCCCGGGGCGTGGTCGGCGCCGGCCCGGGTCCCAGCCCGGACCAACCCATCACGAGAGAGGTGTAGAGGAGGTGGGCCCCGTACGCCGCGGCGAGGGCGGCCACCACCGCGATCACCGCTCGCCCCCCTGGCCGAGGAGACCGAGGAGGTCCTCGCCGGCGGTGGCGAAGGCGGCGCCGAGGCGCACGGGCACGTCGCCTGTCCATGCCAAGGCGGCGCCCGGCCCGGGCCGAGTGAAGAGCTCGGTGACGGTGAAGGCACCGGCGGCCGGGCTTCCCGCCAGGTCCTCGACCGCCACGATCTCGGTGACCCGCGGTCCGTCCGGACCGCGCTGGCTGAACACGACGAGATCGATGGCCTCGCTGACCAGCGTGGTGAGGGCGGCGTGGGTGAGGTTCCGGGCGGACTCGCTCAGCTCGGCGAGAAAGCGGACGCGCGACAGCGCGCCCCGGGCGTTCGCCGCGTGAATCGTGGTGAAGCCCTTCACCCCGGAGGACAGCGTGAGGAGCAGGGGCAGCGCCTCGCGGTCACGGACCTCGCCGACGATCGCCACGTCGGGGGCCATCCGCAGGAACCCGGCGACGAGGCGACGCAGGTCGATGGCCGGCCGGTCCTGCCGGGCCGCGCGGGTCTGCATCGAGGCCACGTTCGGCATGGGAGCGTCGATCTCGAAGACCTCCTCGGCGATCACCACCCGCAGGCGCGGGTCGAGCTCACCCACGCAGCACGACAGGAGGGTGGTCTTCCCCGACCCGGGCGCACCGGCGAAGACGATGGTGGCGCCGGCCCGGACCGCCGCCGCGAGGAAGGCCGCCGATGCCGAGCTGAGCGTGCCCCGCTCCACGAGCTCGTCCAGCCGGGTGAACGGCACCCCGGTGAACCGCCGGATGTTCACCATCACGTGGCCGCCACGGGCGAGGTCGCCGTGCACGACGTGGATGCGCGACCCGTCGTCGAGCTGGGCGTCCTGCAGGCCCTCGCTGGGGTCGAGCTTCCGGTGGCTCGCCACCGAGCCGTCGAGCAGCTTCGTCAGCGTCCGGATGACGTGGTCGTCATCGTGGAAGGCCTCGTGGTGGTAGCCGCTCGCGCCGGAGTGGCGCTTGACGAACACCTCCGACGGGGCGTTGATCTCGATCTCCCACACGTCCGGGTCGGCGAGCAGCTCGGTCAGGGGCCCGTGCTCGGCGAGGTTCCGCCAGGCCCGCTCGGCGACCAGGTCCGGGTTGGCGAGGGGGTAGGGGCGTCGGCCGCGGCGGACGTCGTCGTCCCACCGCTCGAGCTCCTCGTCGATGAGCGTCCGGAGGGCGGTGAGCCCCTCGGGCGTGCCCATGTCCAGGGCGATGTCCTTGGCCCGCGCCTGCACCGCCCGCTCCACCTCGAGCAGCGGAGTGGCCATGTCGGTGGTGGTGTCGGTGGCGCTCACCGCTCGCCCCCGAAGCCGAGGGAGCCGGGCCGGATGGGCACGGGCTCGTCGTCGGCGGGCGAACGGGGGCCGCCGGCCCGCTGGGCCACGGCGTCGACCGCAGCGCCGATCGGTGCCCAGAGGGCGCGGGGGAGGGGAGAGCCGTCGAGGAGGACGCCATCGAGCTCCCGGCGGGTGGGGACCATGAGCGGCGACACCGTCGAGGTGCCCGGTGACAGCTCCCCGAGCAGGATGGCGACGGTGCGGGCCAACTCGGCCCGCCGGTGCGGGGCACGGGGCGCCCGCACCACCACCGGCAGGATCCGCTCGGGTTCGGTGCCGTGGGCCACCACCTCGCCGAGGGCGCGCACGAGGCGGTGCACCCCGGCGGGGCCGTCGCTGCCGGTCACCACGACCACGTCGGCCTCGGCCACGAGCGTGCGGGCGCAGGCGTTGCGGTCCTCGACGTCGAGCGAGCCGGTCTCCGCCTCACCCTCCAGGTCGGCGTCGGTGTCGGCGACGACCGTGGCGTAGGCCCGCCGCAGCGACGAGACCGCGGCCGCCAGCGCACGCGGTCGCAGGGCCGTCCAGTCCCGGTGCCGGCGCAGCCCGGGGAGCAGGTCGTAGCCCCGCTCGGGGAACGCCCACAGCCCGGACCGGACGGTGGCGGTGTCGGGTCGGCTGGTGCGGTGCAGCTCGACCAGCTCCTGGAGCCCGGGGACCACGTCCCCGGTGTGGTGGAGCACGGCCTGGCTGGCGTCGAGGGCGGCGTCGACGAGGGCCACTCGCCCCGCGTTGGTGGGGTCGGCGCCGGCCGCGTGGGCGACAGCCATGGCCACCACCGACGTGCCCGTGCCGCCACCGCCCAGCACGGTGACCAGACGACCGACCGCGCCGCTGGTCCAGGTGGTGACGTCGTCGGTGACGCCGAAGCCGGGCCCGGGGCCCCGGTCGACCGGCTCGGCGTGGTCGCGCAGCACGGCCAGGACCGCCTCGCGCTCGACCGGCTCCGCCAGCACGGCGGCGGCGCCCAGGTCGATCCACCGGCTGTCGTGGCCGCCGCCCGTCACGACGATCGGCGTGCACCCGGCCCGCCGGGCCTCGTCGATGAGGTCCCGGTCGACCCCCGTGCACCCCTCGTCGAGCAGCACCGCCGACCACGCCCGGCCGCCGGCGAGCCGGGCCCGCACCTCGTCGGCGGACACGCACCTCACGAAGTCCACGGGGAGCGCGGCCGCCGAGGACCAGCGGCCGACCTCGGCGAACCAGGCGGCGCGGGGCCGGGCCACCCCCAGCACGAGGTAGTGCTCGCCGCTCACGGCCGCCCCCCGCCGGTCCCGCTGGCGCCGGCCCGGACGACGGTGATCGTCGCCACCTGGGAGGCGTGGGCCACGTCGAGCACCTCCTCGCCCGAGGCGAGGCCGACGGTGAGCACCAGTCGACCGGACGAACCGAGGGTGCCGCTCCGGGCCTCCTCGACCCGTCGGATCTGCGCCCCTCGGGCGAGCACGACCGTCTCGGCGTCGCTGCCGGTGCCGAACGTGGCGAGCAGGTCGACCTGCTCGCCGGGCCGGAGGTCGCCCGAGAGCGCCCGCTCCCGCTCGACCGGGAACGAGAACTCTGGGCCGGCGTCGGCTCCGCCCATCCGGACGCTGCCCTCCTGGACCAGCTCGCCCGCGCCGATCGGTCCGAGGGCGACGGCGCCCACCACGTCGTCGACCGAGTCGAAGGTGGCGGCGACGACGTCGCCGGCGAGCTCGGTGGTGCGGACGTCGAGGTCGTCGACGGTGAGGGCCCGCCCCGGCGTGACGTCGCGACGGGCCACCACGACGGTCACCGACGGCCGCTCGCCGGCGCCGGCGTACGCGGAGAACACCACGACCGCGGCGAGCGTGACGAGGAGGCCGCCCACCACCGCCCGCCCCCGGGGTCTGGGGAGCGAGGCGCGTCGGGGCCTGCCCCGGGTGCCTCCGTCGGGGGTCGCCGGGGTCGCCGGCTCGTGTCTGCGCATGCACGCCTCCTCCGCCGGTGGGTCGTCCGCCGACGACCCACCGATCCGCCATTCCGCCTGCTCCGCCGCAGCGGCACCACCGTCCCGCCGGTGGTGTGTCGGGCACGGTAGGGGTCACGCTCCGTGGTCACAAGCAGGTCGGACGACCCATTCTCGACGGATGACGTGGACCGAGAGGTCGGCACAGGCTATGGCGTGCGTTAGGATCGCGCCATGGCTCCCGCCGACAGCTCCGAGTCCGGCTCGTCGTCCCGCATCGAGTGGCTCAGCAGCGGTGACGCCGCCGACCACCTGGGCGTGGGTCTGCGCACCCTCTACAAGTTCATCGACGACGGCGACCTGCCCGCCTACCGGATGGGCCGGGTGATCCGCCTGAAGCGGGCCGACCTCGACGCCTTCATCGAGTCGCGCCGCATCCGGCCCGGCAGCCTCGAGCACCTCCGCGCCGACCTCCCTGTCGGCGACACCCGCGACGACGGCTGAGCTCCGCCGGGGCTCGGGCCTCCTCGCCTCGGCATCATCCGATACTTAGGTCTTGACCTAAGTATCGGATGCCGTCATGATGCTCCCCATGACGACGGCCGCTCCCGACCTCGACGCCGTGTTCTCGGCGCTGGCCGACCCGACCCGCCGGGCCGTGGTCGAGCGCCTCGGAAGGGGACCGGCCTCCACCAGCGAGCTGGCCGCCGACCACGACATGGCGCTGCCGTCGTTCATGCAGCACCTCGACCTGCTCCGTCGGGTCGGGCTCGTCACCTCCGAGAAGCGAGGGCGCGTGCGCAGCTACCGACTCGAACCGTCCGGCTTCGAGCCGGCCGAGCACTGGCTCGCCGCCCAGCAGCGGCTGTGGACCTCCCGGCTCGACCAGCTCGACGCCTTCCTCACCGCCTCACGACCGACCAGCGACGCACCGAACCCGAAGGGAACCCCCGATGACCGACGCCATCCTCTCTGAGCTGCACGCCGAGACCGACCTCGTCCTCGAGCGGGTGGTCCCGGTCGCCCCGGAGCTGGTCTTCGCCGCCTGGACCGAGCCCGAGCGCCTCGTGCAGTGGTTCACGCCGGCGCCGTGGAAGACGACCCACGCCGAGGTCGACCTGCGTCCCGGCGGGATCTTCCGCACGGTCATGGAGTCGCCCGACGGCGACATCGTCAACGACAACGCGGGCTGCGTGCTCGACGTGGTGCCCGGCGAGCGCTTCGTGTTCACCGGTGCGCTGGGGCCCGGCTTCCGGCCCCAGTCCGGCGAGATGGTCTTCACCGCCGTCATCACCGTCACCCCCGAGGGCGATGGCTCCCGCTACCGCGCCCACGTGATGCACGCCAGCCCCCAGGAGGCCAAGCAGCACGCCGACATGGGCTTCGCGGACGGCTGGGGCGCCACCCTCGACCAGCTCGTGGCCATCTGGGGCCACTGAGTCGGGCGAGGCCCGAGGGCCGTGGAGGTCACGCTCATCGCACCGAGCTGAGCGTGACCTCCTCGACCGCCTCGAGGTTGAGGTAGCTCAGGTCGCCGTTGTCGAGGCGCACGACGGCGACCTGCTCGCTCACCGCCACGACCTCCCCGCCGACGGCCTCGCCGCCCACCGAGGCGCGCAGCCACTCGCCGGGGTGGGCGGCGGCGGCGAGGATGCGGCCGAACGACGCCGCCGTGGTGGGCACGCCCTCCCCGTGGACCGGGTCGCCGCCGACCACCCGCACCGAGGCGACCGCCCCCAGCCGGGTGAGCAGCCACTCGCGGGCGCCGACGGTGAGCACCACGGCGTCGGGGCCCACCACCAGGACCCGCCCACGGTGGCGGCGCCCGCTCGTGAGGGTGACGACCACCGTCGCCGCCCGCTCCAGCAGATCGGTGAGGACGCCGGTGACGGTGGCCTCCTCGGCGGCGTGGACCCGCAGCGACGCGACCCGAGCCCGCGATCGGGCGGCGCTGTCGGTGCGCAGCTCGGCGAGCCACCGCTCGAGGGCGGGGTCGTCCGGCACCGACGCCTCGGCGCGGTCGACCGGCTCGCCCCGGGATCCCTCCTCCGGCTCGTCGTCCACGGGCGGGAGTCTCGCATTTCTCCTGGCCCGACCGGGACCCGGCGGCCCTAGGCTGGACGTTCTCATGCCAGACACCAAGGTCAACGTCCACGTCCCCGGCAACCACCTCATGACCGGGCTGCTGGGGTCGCGCGACGAGCTGCTGCGGCTCGTCGAGGGCGCGTTCCCCGACACCGACGTGCACGTGCGGGGCAACGAGATCACCGTCGAGGGCGCCGACGCCGAGCGGGTGGGCCGCCTCTTCGAGGAGCTCGTGGTGCTCCTGCAGCAGGGCCAGGTGCTCGAGCCAGCCGCGGTGCGGCGCAGCATCGACATGGTGAAGGCCGACGAGCGCCCCTCCGAGGTGCTCTCCACCGACGTGCTCCGCGGGGCCCGCGGACGCATGGTGCGGCCAAAGACCAGCGGCCAGAAGCGCTACGTGGAGGCGATCCGGAACAACATCGTCACCTTCGGCGTGGGACCCGCCGGCACCGGCAAGAGCTGGCTGGCCGTGGCCATGGCGGTGCAGGCCCTCCAGGCCAAGGAGGTCGACCGCATCATCCTCACCCGCCCGGCGGTGGAGGCGGGGGAGCGGCTCGGCTTCCTCCCCGGCGACCTCATGGCCAAGGTCGACCCCTACCTGCGCCCGCTCTACGACGCGCTCTACGACATGGTCGAGCCCGAGGGCGCGCAGCGGCTGCTCGAGCGGGGCACGGTCGAGGTCGCCCCGCTGGCGTTCATGCGGGGTCGCACCCTGAACGGCAGCTTCATCATCCTCGACGAGGCGCAGAACACCACGCCCGAGCAGATGAAGATGTTCCTCACCCGCATCGGCTTCGGCTCGAAGGCGGTCATCACCGGCGACACCACCCAGGTCGACGTGCCCGGCGGGCGCAGCGGCCTGCTCGGCCTCGAGCCGGTGCTCTCGGGCATCGACGGGCTGGCCTGGGTGAAGCTGAGCAGCGGCGACGTGGTCCGCCACCGCATCGTGCAGGACATCGTCAACGCCTACGAGGCCGCCGCCGAGCGCAAGGCCGCCGGCGACGACCGCGCCCGCCCCTGAGCGGTCGTCCAGCTCGTACGCTGGTGACCACGATGGACGACCAACCCCGGCCACGCTGATGGCCGAACGACCGCCGACCACGCGCCGCCCACGACGGAAGGGCCCGGCCGACGGCACCGTCACCGTGTTCGTCGCCGACGAGCAGGAGGACCAACCCGTCGACACCGCCCGCTGGCAGGCGCTGGCGCTCGCCGCCCTGGCCGACGAAGGGGTGTCGGGGGAGTGCGAGCTCTCCGTGCTGTTCGTCGACGAACCGACCATCGCCGACCTGAACCGACGGTTCATGGGCCACCAGGGGCCCACCGACGTGCTGTCGTTCCCGATCGACGGTGACGCCAACCCACCGGGGCGCTGGCCCGACAGCGGAGGGCCCGGTCCCGACCGCTTCGACGACGACCACGACGACCTGCCGTTGCTGCTGGGTGACGTCGTGGTGTGCCCCGGGGTGGCCGCCCGCAACGCCCCCGGCCACGCCGGGAGCTACGAGGACGAGATCGCCCTGCTCGTGGTGCACGGGATCCTCCACCTGCTGGGCATGGACCACGCCGACGCGCCGGGCCGCCAGGCGATGCAGGCTCGGGAGCGGGAGCTGCTCGCCGCCCACCACGGTCCGCTGGCCGCCGACCCCTGGGCGGCGGTGGCCGCCGAGTCGGAGGCCGCGGAGCGAGGTGGGCCCGAGCGTCCACCGGGGGCCGGAGCCTCCCCGTGACCGGCCCCCAGACGGTGATGCTCGTCGTCATCGTCGTCATGCTCCTGGCGTCGACCTTCCTGGCCCTGGCCGAGACAGCGCTCACCCGCATGACCCGCACCAAGGCCCAGGCCCTGGTGGAGGAGGGTCGACCGGGCGCGGCCCGGCTCCTCGACCTCGTGGAGCGGCCCGAGCGGTTCCTCAACGTGGTGCTGCTGGTCGTGCTCGTGTTCCAGCTCGTGCAGGCCACCCTCACCGGCATCCTCGCCAGCGAGCTGTTCGGCGCGTGGGGCGTCGCCGTGGGCACGTTCATCAACGTCGTCGTCGTCTTCGTCCTCGCCGAGGCGGCGCCCAAGACGTGGGCGATCCAGCACCCCGAGCGCTCGGCGCTGGTGTCGGCCCCGCCCATCGCCGCCCTCGCCGCGTTCTGGCCGCTGCGGGTCCTCTCGCGCGGCCTCATCGGGCTCACCAACGTGATCCTTCCGGGGAAGGGCCTGAAGGAAGGGCCGTTCGTCTCCGAGGAGGAGCTGCTCGCCATGGTCGAGGCGGCCGTCGAGGAGGAGGTGATCGAGGCCGAGGAGCGCGAGCTCATCGCCCAGATCATCGACTTCGGCGACACCATCGTGCGGGAGGTGATGGTGCCCCGGCCGGACATGCTGAGCATCGACAGCGACTTCCGGATCGCGGATGCCATGGAGGTCGTCCTCATGAACGGCCGCAGCCGGGTGCCGGTGTGCGGTGAGGGCATCGACGACATCGTCGGCGTCGCCCATGCCAAGGACCTGATGCGGGCCGACCGCGACGGCAAGGGAGACCTGCCGGTCACCGAGGTCGTCCGGGCCGCCCACTTCGTCCCCGAGACCAAGCGCATCGCCGAGCTGCTGCCCGAGATGCAGGCCCGCAAGTTCCACATGGCGATCGTCGTCGACGAGTACGGCGGCACGGCCGGCCTGGTCACCCTCGAGGACCTGCTGGAGGAGCTGGTCGGCGAGATCGTCGACGAGTTCGACCTCGAGGAGCCGATGGCCCTGCCCCAGGCCGACGGGAGCGTGCTGGTGCAGGCCCGCATGCCGATCGACGAGGTGAACGAGCTGCTCGACGTCGAGCTCCCCGAGGGGGACTGGGACACCGTCGGCGGCCTGATGTTCCACCTGCTCGGGCACGTGCCCGACGAGGGCGAGTCCACCCGCCACGACGGTCTGCTGCTGCGGGCGGAGAAGGTCGAGGGCCGTCGCATCGGCGTCGTCCGCATCGAGCGGGTCGCGGTGATCGACGAGGAGGCCGACGGGGGCGAGCCCGTCGAAGGACACGGCGAACGTCGCCGCGAGGACGTGGACGGAGCGAGGTCATGAGGTCAGGGTTCGTGTCGCTGGTGGGCCGCCCCAACGTGGGCAAGTCCACGCTCCTGAACGCCATCCTGGGCACCAAGGTGGCGATCACCTCGGACAAGCCGCAGACCACCCGCTCCCAGGTGCGCGGCATCCTCAACCGGCCCGACGCCCAGGTCGTCTTCGTCGACACCCCGGGCATCCACAAGCCCCGCACGCTGCTGGGGGAGCGACTGAACGCCACCGCCACCGACGCCGCGTCCGGCGTCGACGTGGTCTGCCTGGTCGTCGACGCCACCGCCCCGATCGGTCCCGGCGACCGGTTCGTGGCCGAGCGGGTGCCCTCCGACGCCATCATCGTGGTGAACAAGACCGACGCCGCCTCACCCGACGAGGTGCTCGTCCAGCTGGCGAAGGCGGCGGAGCAGCTCGACCGGTCGGCGTACTTCCCGGTGTCGGCCCGCACCGGCGCCGGGGTGCCCGAGCTGGTCGACGAGATCGTGCGCCGGCTCCCCGAAGGTCCCGCGTGGTACCCGGAGGACACCGACACCGACGTGCCCGAGGCGTTCTGGGTGGCCGAGCTGGTGCGCGAGCAGCTGCTGGCGGTGACCCACGACGAGCTCCCGCATTCGATCGCCACCCGGGTCGTCGAGTGGGAGTGGCCTCGCATCCGCGTCGAGATCCTCGTGGAGCGCGACTCCCAGAAGGGCATCGTCATCGGGCGCAAGGGGTCGGTCCTCAAGCAGGTCGGCACCGCGGTGCGCCAGCAGCTGCCGCCCGGCGCCTACCTGGAGCTCTTCGTGAAGGTCGACAAGGACTGGCAACGACGGGCCCAGGCCCTCGACCGGCTCGGCTTCTGACGCCGCCGCCGGCGTCGGTGGGCTGTCGTGCCGGGCCCGGTCCGGCGGATGGGACACGATGCGGTCCGCCCACCTAGGTTTCCTCCCCATGGGTGTTGCGGAGCGGCGAGCGATCCACGCCTACCTGACGGCGGAGAGCCACGAGGTCTGGCACCGGGTCGCGGAAGAAGCGGGGATGAGCGTCTCGGGGTTCCTCGAGGCACTGGCCCTCGACATGGCGGCCCACCCTCCGGGTGAGGGCGGCCTCCCGCGCTTCGACGAGGTCGTGGCCTCCGCCCGCCGGATCGACGCCCAGCGCCGCCGACGGGGCACCGCCGCCTAGGCCGTCGCGGCCTCTCGCAGCGACGCCAGGACCTGTTCGGCCTCGGCCCGGTCGCGGGTGCGCCGCATCGGTGGCAGCGCCTTCACGATCTCCCAGCGGTAGCTCCTGTTGGTGGCGAGGCGGGGGTCGAAGACCGCGACCACGCCCCGGTCGGTCGCGGAGCGCACCAGGCGGCCGGCCCCCTGGGCGAGCAGGGTGGTGGCCCGGGGCAGGTCGACCACCCGGAAGGCGTCGGCCCGGGCGCGCTCCCGCCTCGCCTGCAGGAGCGGGTCGTCGGGCCGGGGGAACGGCAGCCGGTCGATCGTGACGAGGGTGAGCGTGTCGCCGGGCACGTCGACGCCCTGCCAGAACCCCATGGTGGCGAACAGGCACGTCTCCGGCTCGGCGCTGAACCGGGCGACGAGGGCCGGCTTGGGGAGGTCGTCCTGGGCCAGCACGGGCACGTCGAGGCGGGGACGAAGGGCCTCCACCGCGGCCTGCAGGGCGCGATAGCTGGTGAACAGCGCCATCGTCCGGCCGCCGGCGGCGGTGATGAGGGCCTCGAGCTCGTCGTGGACGGCGGCGTCGAAGGCCGCAGAGCGCGGGTCCGGGAGGTGGGCGGCGCAGTACAGCAGCGCCTGCTCGGCGTAGTCGAAGGGGCTGCCCACGTCGAGGCGCTCGAAGCCGCCGGGCGGGAGGCCGACCTGGTCGGGCAGGGCCGACGGCAGGGTGGCGCTGGTGAGCACCGCGGTGGTGGTGGCCCAGAGCTGCTCGGCCAGCAGCTCGCCCACGTCGACCGGTGCGACGCGCAGCACCGGGTTCTCCTCGGTGCCCTCCACCCAGGACACCTCGTCGGGGCGCACCTCCTGGACGGCGTCGATGTCGTCGACCAGCGAGGTGAGCGCCTGCATGGCCCGGATCTTGCGGGGACCCACGTCGCCGGGGCCGTCGTCGGGGACCTGGCGCAGCGCCGCCATGGCCGGTTCGAGGCGGGCCCGGGCGAGGGTGAGGACGTGGGCGGGATCACCGTCGAGGCGGCCGCGCAGGCGCCGGCCGCGCTCCTCGACGAGCGCGGCCCGCCAGAGGCCGCCGAGCTCGTCGATGCCGCTGACCAGGTCGGCGTCGTCGACGATCGCGCCGATCGCCCGGGCGAGGGCGGTGAAGCGGCCACCGGTCAGCTCCACCCCGGCGGTGGCGGCCACCGTGTCCTCCAGCTGGTGGGCCTCGTCGATCACGACGAGGTCGTGCTCGGGGAGCACGGCACCACCGGTGGCCAGGTGCATGCCGTAGAGGTGGGTGTTGACCACCACCACGTCGGCGTCGGCTGCCGCTCGGCGGGCCCGCTCGGCGAAGCAGTCGTCGCCCTTCGGGCACTTGGCGGCCCCCGGGCACTCCCTCGGCCCGACGCTCACCGCCGCCCACGCCCGGTGCGAGGGCTCCCGGGCCAGCTCGGCCCGGTCCCCGGTGTCGGAGGTGGCGGCCCAGCGGGCGATGGCGGCGATCTCCTCGGCCGGCGGCCGGGGCCCGACCTCGAGGGCCAGCTGCTCGCCCTCGTCGCCGACCTCCCGAAGGCGCTGGAGGCACACGTAGTTGGACCGCCCCTTGAGCACGGCGAAGGAGAACGGCACGTCGAGGTGGTCCGCGAGGAACGGGAGGTCCTTGCCGGCCAGCTGGTCCTGGAGCGCCTTCGTGGCGGTGGCGACCACCACCTTGCGGCCGGACAGCACGGCGGGCACGAGGTAGGCGAAGGTCTTGCCCGTGCCGGTACCGGCCTCCGCCACGAGGTGGTGGCCGTCGACCACCGCCCGGGCCACCGCCTCGGCCATGGCGATCTGGCCCTCGCGCACCTCGCCCGCCGGCATCGCCTCGGTCAGGGTCTCCAGGGCCTTCCGCGTGTTGGCGGTGAGGCGGTCGGAGGCGGCCATGAGGACGGTGATGGTACCGGCGGTGGCGGGGGCCGGCGGTATGTTGGCCGCCGTGGACGTCCCCGGCATCGACCCCGACCGCATCCCCGTGCACGTGGCGGCGGTCATGGACGGGAACGGCCGCTGGGCCCAGCGCCGGGGCCTGAAGCGCACCGACGGCCACGCCGCCGGTGAGGAGGCCCTCTTCGACACGGTCGAGGGTGCCCTCGAGCTGGGGGTGAAGTGGCTCACCGTGTACGCCTTCTCCACCGAGAACTGGCGTCGGCCCCGCGACGAGGTGCGTTACCTCATGGGCTTCAACGAGTCGCTGCTGGTGCGCCGGCGCGACGAGCTCAACGAGCGCGACGTGCGCATCCGGTTCATCGGTCGGCGCGACTGGCGGGTGCCGAAGCGGCTGCTGCGGCGCATGGACGAGTCCCTCGCCCTCACGCAGGACAACCGCACCCTCACCCTCACCATCGCCTTCAACTACGGCGGCCGGGCCGAGCTGGTCGACGCCGTCCGCTCGCTGATCGCCGACGGGGTGCCCGCCGACAAGGTCGACGAGAAGGCCATCGCCCGTCGCCTCTACGACCCCGAGATGCCCGATCCGGACCTGCTCGTGCGCACCTCGGGGGAGTACCGCCTCTCGAACTTCCTCATGTGGGAGACGGCCTACAGCGAGCTCGTGTTCACCGACGTGCTCTGGCCCGACTTCCGGCGGGAGCACCTCTTCGCCGCGGTGCGGGAGTACCAGGAGCGCGATCGGCGCTTCGGCGGCCTGAACGGGTGACCCGGTGAGCCGCGGCACCATCCACCGCGACGACGCGGTGGTGCTGCGCACCTACAAGCTGGGCGAGGCCGACCGCATCGTGGTGCTGCTCACCCGTGGACGGGGCAAGGTCCGGGCCGTGGCGAAGGGCGTCCGCAAGACGAAGTCCAAGTTCGGTGCCCGCCTCGAGCCGACCAGCCACGTGGCGGTGCAGCTCTACGAGGGACGCGAGCTCGACATCGTCACCCAGGCCGAGTCGATCGACCAGTTCCGCCACGTGCGGGAGGACCTGGACCGCTTCGCCCGGGCGTCGGCCATGTTGGAGACCGCCGACCAGCTGGCCCAGGAGGGGGAGGTGAACCCCCGCCTGCACCAGATGCTGGTCGGGGCCCTCCGCACCCTCGACACCTCGGACTCGCCGCTCGTGGTGCCGGGCTTCTTCTGGAAGGTCCTGGCCCTCGAGGGCTACCGACCCGAGGTCGACGTCTGCGTGCAGTGCGGCGACGACGGCCCGCTGGTGGCCTTCGACGTGGAGAGCGGTGGCCTCCTCTGCCGGAGCTGCCGGCGAGGCCAGGCCGTGTCCCCCGAGGCGGTGGACCTGCTGCGGAAGATCCTCGGGGGTCGCCTGAACGAGGCGCTGGCCGCGCCGCCGTCGCCCGCCACCCACGAGGTCGACCACCTCGCCACCCGCGCCGTCGAGCACCACCTGGAGCGTCGGCTCCGCTCGGTCACCGTCCTCGAGCACTGACGCCGCGCTGTGGCTGGTACCTTCGCCGGACCTGGCGCCAGGACGGCGCACGGCCGCTGATTCAGGGGGAGAGAGACGCATGACCGAGGGACGCGTGCTGCCGCTCAACGGGCTCAGGGTGCTCGACCTCACCGTGGAGCACGCCGAGCTGGCGCCTCGCCTGCTCGGCGATCTGGGCGCCGAGGTGATCAAGGTGGAGCCGCCCGAGGGCTCGCCCGCCCGTTCGCTGGCGCCGCTCCGCAAGGGCGTCTCCCTGGCGTTCGCGGTGCGCAACGCCGGCAAGCTCGGCGTCGCCCTCGACCTCGACGAGGCCGCCGACCGGGAGCGCTTCGACGAGCTGCTCCGCCACGCCGACGTGCTCGTCACCTCCACCCCCGAGGTCGCTGGCCGCACCGTGCAGGAGCTCGCCGAGGCCCACCCCCACCTGGTGGTGGCCGCGGCCACCCCCTACGGGCTCACCGGCCCGTGGTCGGGCCGGGTCGCCACCGACCAGGTCCTGTCCGCCACCGGCGGCATGACCTTCAAGGCAGGCGTGGCCGACCGCGAGCCGTTGCCCGCCCCCGGCCAGTTCTGCAACGACGTGGCCAGCTCGGTCGTGGCGTGGGCCATCCTCTGCGCCCTCTTCCAGCGGGAGGGCACCGGCGCCGGTCAGCTGCTCGACATCTCGGTGAACGAGTGCCTGGCCCAGACCGCCGACTGGTCGGTGCCGAACTTCTGGACCCGCAAGAACGCCGGCTTCGACTTCCCCGACATGCGCAACGGCTCGGGCCCGGTGTACCCGATCTTCCGCTGCCGTGACGGCTACGTCCGCCTCATCGTGCTGAGCCCGACCCAGTGGCGGGCCATGCGGGCCTGGCTGGGCGAGCCGGAGTACCTGCAGGACGAGGAGTACGACGGCTTCCCGGCCCGCCTCGCCATCGCCGACGCGGTGCTCAACCCGCTCTACGAGGAGCTGTTCGCCGACCTCAGCGTCGAGACCGTGTCCGAGCAGGCCCAGGAGCGGGGCATCGTCTGCACGCCCGTGCTCGACCCGCCGCGCGTGCTCACCAACGAGCACTTCGCCTCCCGGGGCACGTTCATGGACCTCGAGGTGGCCCCCGGCATCGTGGCGAGGGCCTCGTCCGGCTTCTTCACCTACGACGGCGAGCGGGCCGGCCCGACCGCGCCGGCGCCGGCGGTGGGCGAGCACACCGAGCAGGTCTTCTCGTCCCTCGGCGAACCCCGCACCGCGGCGTCTGCTCCCGAGCCGTCGCTGCCCCTCACCGGGCTCCGGGTCATGGACTTCGGCCAGGGCGCGGTGGGCGTGGAGGCCGGTCGCCTCTTCGCCGAGTACGGCGCCCAGGTGCTGAAGATCGAGAGCCGCAAGCACTACGACTTCATCCGCACCATCACCGGCATCGAGATGGGGCCCTCGTTCGCCTCCTCGAGCCGATCGAAGCTCGGCCTCGGCGTGAACGCCCAGACCGACGAAGGCCGCGACCTGCTGCGCGAGCTCGCCAAGGTGTCCGACGTCGTCATCGAGAACGGCACCACCGGGGTGATGGACGAGCTCGGCATCGGCTACCGCGACCTCTCGCAGGTCAACCCCGGCATCGCCATGGCCGCCAGCCAGCTGATGGGATCCACCGGCCTGTGGGCGTCGTGGCGGGGCTACGGACCCAGCACGCAGGCGCCGGGCGGCCTCTCGTACCTGTGGAGCTACGAGGACGAGGACGAGCCGGCCGGCACCGCATCGATCTTCCCCGACCACTTCGTGGGCCGCCTCTCGGCGGTCGGCGCCCTCGCCACCCTCATCGGGCGGGCCCGGGGCACCGTCGCGGGCGGCTTCGTCGAGGTCGCCCAGGTCGAGGCCGTCACCGGCGTGCTCTCCGACCTGCTGGCCGCCGAGTCGCTCGAACCGGGCTCGGTGCGGGCCAAGGGCGTCCACACCGAGCGGGGGACCCCCGGGGCCAACTACCGCTGCGCCGGGGACGAGGCCTGGGTGGCCATCACCTGCCGCGACGACGGCGACTGGGTGGCCCTCTGCGGTGCCATGGGCCGGCCCGAGCTGGCCGACGACCCCCGCTTCGCCACCCTCGACGCCCGGCGAGCCAACGTGGCCGAGGTCGACGCGATCGTGGGGGAGTGGACCGCCGGGCTCGACCGCTTCGAGGTGGCCGACCGGTGTCAGGCCGTGGGCGTGCCGGCCGGCGCCATGCTCACCTCGATCGACATGATCGAGGGCGCGCACTTCGTGGCCCGGGGCTACCCGGTGCTCATCGAGCAGCCCGGCGTCGGCCCGCTGATGCTGGAGGGCCCCGCCTTCCACGCCACCGGCATGACCGACCCGATCGAGGCCCCGGCCCCGTGGCTGGGCGAGCACACCGAGCAGCTCTGCGTCGACGTGCTGGGCATGGACCAGGCCGAGGTCGAGAAGCTCATCGAGGCGGGCGTGCTCGAGATCACCCCGCTCGACAAGCGCCCGGGCTGAGCCCGCTCACCCGTCCACCGGGCGCCAGCGCCCGGTGGACGCTTCGTACTGCTGCCACACCCCGGTGGCCTGGTCGAACTGGAGCCACTGGCCCCGGGCGGGGTCCCACTGCAGGTAGGCCCGGCGCTCCGGGTCCCACACCGGGCCCGTGGTCATGGCCGGAGCGGGCGGGGCGAACGGGGCCACCGGCGGACGGCCGACCGGTGCGGTCGGTGGCTGGGCCGGGTAGGTCGGCGGCGGCGACCACACGTCGGGTGCCGGCGGGGCCGGCGGTCCCGGAAGCCCGACGGGGCGCCCGAAGCCCTCGGCGGCGACGACGTAGCTGCGGGCGGCCATGTCTCCGACCCGCTGGTGGCCGGTCGAGGTGGCGCTGGTGAGGATGCCCACGAGGGGCAGGCAGCACGGGATGTGGTCGACGAGGCCGGCCAGGCTGCGCACCAGGGCCCGACCCGGACCGAGCGGCCGGCCATCGGCCCCCACCACGACGACGCCGGTGAGCATGGTGCCGACGGTGCGGCCGGTGAGGCCCCGCTGGAGCACGAAGACGCCGACGAGGTAGGCCGCCCAGACCAGGAGGAGGAGGGCCATCGGCCAACCCTCGACGTAGCGACCGCCGGCGTCGCTGCACAGCTCGCCCGAGCGGCACGGGCTGACGCCCAGGCGCTCGAACGTCGGCGGCACCGGCACCGAGGCGAGCAGCCAGAAGGTGACGGAGAAGAGCCACAGGACGCCCAGGTCGATGACCGCGGCCAGGTAGCGCCGACCGAGCACGGCCGTGGGATCCGTCACGGGGCGGGTGGGGGAGGGTGCCGGGGCGGTCACCCGGCCATCTTGGCCGGGGAACGGCGTCGGGACGGGTTGGGGGCTCCCACTAGGCTCGTCAGCCATGCCCGAGCAGCCCGTCGACCCGCGCCCCGACGCCCCCGAGACCGACACCCCGACCCCGATCGAGGTGCCGAACGACGCCACCCTCATGGAGAAGATCGTCAACCTCTCCAAGCGGCGGGGCTTCGTCTTCCCGTCGGCGGAGATCTACGGCGGGTTCCGCTCGACCTACGACTACGGCCCCATCGGTGTACAGCTGCTGCGCAACGTCAAGGACGCCTGGTGGCGGTCGATGGTGCAGATGCGCGACGACGTGGTCGGCCTCGATGCCGCCATCCTGTCGCCGCCGGCGATCTGGGAGGCCTCCGGCCACCTCAAGAACTTCACCGACCCCCTCGTCGACTGCCGGGTCTGCCACGAGCGGTTCCGCGAGGACCAGCTCGACGACCTCACGACCTGCCCGAACTGCGGCGCCAAGGACAGCTTCACCGAAGCCCGCCAGTTCAACCTCATGTTCAAGACCCACGCCGGCCCGGTGGAGTCCGACGCCGCAGTGGCCTACCTGCGCCCCGAGACGGCCCAGGGCATGTTCGTGAACTTCGGCAACGTGCTCCAGGCCAGCCGCAAGAAGCCGCCGTTCGGCATCGCCCAGATCGGCAAGTCGTTCCGGAACGAGATCACGCCCGGCAACTTCGTGTTCCGCACGCGTGAGTTCGAGCAGATGGAGCTCGAGTTCTTCGTGCCGCCGGACGAGGCCGACCAGTGGTACGAGTACTGGGTCAACGAGCGCTACCAGTGGTACGTCTCGCTCGGCATCCCCAGCGACAAGCTGCGGATCCGCCCCCACGACCCGGACGAGCTGAGCCACTACTCGTCGGGCACCGCCGACGTGGAGTTCCTGTTCCCGTGGGGCTGGGGCGAGCTGGAGGGGATCGCCAACCGCGGCGACTACGACCTCACCCAGCACGCCACCCACTCCGGCGAGAAGCTCGACTACTTCGACCAGGCCACCAACACCCGGTACACGCCCCACGTCATCGAGCCGGCCGCCGGCGCCACCCGCACGATGATGGCGT
>Ga0164243_10006540_pt1 | contig 17609 bp, 18 predicted proteins | sample OricompcompostOP_FD_108781 | JGI IMG/M metagenome (GOLD analysis project Ga0164243, IMG submission 108781) | Organic Plus compost microbial communities from Emeryville, California, USA - Original compost - Organic plus compost (OP) | ecosystem: Engineered > Solid waste > Mixed feedstock >... | reverse complement strand
TCCACCTTGACCACGCCGTCGCCCTGGCAGGCCTCGCAGCGCCCGCCCTTGACGTTGAAGCTGAAGCGGCCCGGGTCGTAGCCGCGCGCGCGCGCCTCCGGCACGCCGGCGAACAGTTCACGGATGGGCGTGAACAGGCCCGTGTAGGTGGCCGGGTTGCTGCGCGGCGTGCGGCCGATGGGGCTCTGGTCCACGCTGATGATCTTGTCGAAGTGCTGCAGGCCTTCGACCGAGTCGTGCGGGGCCGGCTCGGCCTGGGCGTTGTGCAGCGCGTGCGAGACCGCCGTGGCCAGGGTGTCGTTGATCAGCGTGGACTTGCCCGAGCCCGACACGCCGGTCACGCAGACCAGCTTGCCGGCGGGGACGCGCAGGTCCACGCCCTTGAGGTTGTTGCCGGTGCAGTTGCGCACCTCCAGCCAGGCCTGGTCCCCGGCCAGGGGGCGGCGCTGCGGCACGCGGATGGCGCGCGCGCCGCTCAGGTACTGGCCGGTCAGCGAGGCGGGGTCCTGCTGCACGGCGTCGGGCGTGCCCTGGGCGACCACCCGGCCGCCGTGCTCGCCCGCGCCCGGGCCCATGTCCACCACCCAGTCGGCCTGGCGGATCATGTCCTCGTCGTGCTCGACCACGATCACGCTGTTGCCCAGGTCGCGCAGGTGCTGCAGCGTGGCGATGAGCCGGTCGTTGTCGCGCTGGTGCAGGCCGATGGAGGGCTCGTCCAGCACGTACATGACCCCGGTCAGGCCCGAGCCGATCTGGCTGGCCAGGCGGATGCGCTGCGCCTCGCCGCCCGAGATGGTGTCGGCGCTGCGGTCCAGCGACAGGTAGTTGAGGCCGACGTTGTTCAGGAAGGTCAGGCGCGCCTCGATCTCGCGCACGATGCGCTGGGCGATCTCCTGCTTGGCGCCTTGCAGCTGCAGGGCGCGGAACCAGTCCAGGCAGTGCGACAGCGGCATGGCCTCGACCTCGTAGATGGCCAGGCCGCGCTCCTCGCCCACCGGGCGGGCCGGCGCGTCGTCGCCGATGCGCACGTGGCGCGCCTCGGCGCGCAGGCGCGAGCCGCCGCATTCCGGGCAGGTCTTGACCGCGCGGTACTTGCCCAGCTCCTCGCGCACGGCGGCCGAGTCGGTCTCGCGCCAGCGCCGCTCCAGGTTGGGGATGACGCCCTCGAAGGGGTGGCGGCGCGTCGAGCTGCGGCCCTTCTCGTTGATGTAGAAGAAGGCGATTTCTTCCTCGCCCGAGCCGTACAGCACCTTGGCGCGCACGTCCTCGGGCAGGGACTCGAAGGGCGCCTCGATGTCGAAGCCGTAGTGCGCCGCCAGGCTGGCCAGCAGCGCATGGGTGAAGGCGTTGCGGCGGTCCCAGCCGCGGATCGCGCCCGAGGCCAGGCTCAGCTCGGGGAAGGCCACCACCCGCTTGGGGTCGAAGAATCCCACCTGGCCGATGCCGTCGCAGGCGGGACAGGCGCCCACCGGGTTGTTGAAGCTGAACAGCCGCGGCTCCAGCTCCGGCAGGCTGTGGCTGCACACCGGGCAGGCGTAGCGGCTGGAGAACATGTGCTCCTCGCCGCCGTCCATGTCCAGGGCGGTGACGCGGCCCTCGGCCAGGGTCAGCGCGGTCTCGAAGCTTTCGGCCAGGCGCTGCTTGCTTTCCGGGCGCACGCGCAGGCGGTCGATCACCACGTCCACGTCGTGCTTCTCGTTCTTGCGCAGCGGCGCCATGCCGTCGATGTCGACCATCTGCCCGTCCACGCGCAGGCGCACGTAGCCCTGCGCCTGCAGGCTGGCGCATTCGTCCTCGAAGCTGCCCTTGCGGGCGCGCGCGATCGGCGCCAGGATGGCCAGGCGCGTGTCCGCCGGCCAGGCGAGCACCGCGTCGACCATCTGGCTGACGCTCTGCGCGGCCAGCGGCAGGCCGTGGTCCGGGCAGTAGGGCGTGCCCACGCGGGCGTAGAGCAGGCGCAGGTAGTCGTGGATCTCGGTGATGGTGCCGACGGTCGAGCGCGGGTTGTGGCCGGCCGCCTTCTGCTCGATGGAAATCGCCGGCGACAGGCCCTCGATCAGGTCCACGTCGGGCTTGTCCATCAGCTGCAGGAACTGGCGCGCGTAGGCCGACAGGCTTTCCACGTAGCGCCGCTGGCCTTCGGCGTAGAGCGTGTCGAACGCCAGCGAGGACTTGCCCGACCCCGACAGCCCGGTCACCACCACCAGCCTGTGGCGAGGCAGGTCCAGCGACACGTTCTTCAGGTTGTGGGTGCGCGCACCCCGTATGCGGATTTCGTCCATCAGGCGGCTAAGCTTTTTCCAAGGCCAACTTGGAACTATAGCGCGCCGCAACAGGGCGCGCGCAGGGGCCGGGCGGCCCGGCGCGGGGGCGCGGGCAAGCGGGCGGCGGATGGACGGTGGGCGGCAGGTGGACGGGTGGACCGGGCGGACGGACGGGGCCAGCCCCCGTTCAGGTGTTTCCCAGGCGGGCTTGGTAACATAGCGCGCCGCAGCCAGCCGGCCTGCGACCGCCTGCCTTCCCCATGTCCGCCGTTTCCTCTCCCAAAATGACACCGGCCGAGCGCCGCGCCAGCGTGGCGCTGGCCGGGCTGTTCGCCTGCCGCATGCTGGGCCTGTTCCTGCTGCTGCCGGTGTTCGCCGTGGCCGCGCGCGGCCTGCCGGGCGGCGACGATCCCGCGCTCGTCGGCCTGGCGCTGGGCATGTACGGGCTGACCCAGGCCTTCATGCAGATCCCCTTCGGCCTGGCTTCGGACCGCTGGGGCCGGCGGCCCGTGGTGCTGGCCGGCCTGGCCCTGTTCGTGGCCGGCAGCGTGGTGTGCGCGCTGGCCGACGACGTGTTCTGGATCGCCGTCGGCCGCGCCATCCAGGGCTCGGGGGCGATCTCCGCGGCCGTCACCGCCTGGCTGGCCGACGCCACGCGCGACGAGGTGCGCACGCGCGCCATGGCCATGGTGGGCGGCTCGATCGGCCTGGCCTTCGCCGCCTCGCTGGTGCTGGCGCCGGTGCTGGTGGGCTGGGGCGGCCTGGCCGGGCTGTTCTGGACCATCGCCTGCCTGGGCGTGGCCTGTATCGGGGTGGCCTGCCTGGTCGTGCCGGTGGTGCCGCGCGCGCCGCGGCCGGCCATGCCGGCGCGCCCGCGCGAAGTCCTGGTCCACGGCGAGCTGCTGCGACTGAACTTCGGCGTGTTCTGCCTGCACGCCATCCAGGTGTCGCTGTTCGTGGTGGTGCCGGCGCTGCTGGGCCGCCTGGGCGGGCTGGACGCGCAGGACCTGTGGCGCGTCTACCTGCCGGTGATCCTGCTGTCCTTCGTGCTGATGGTGCCGGCCATCTTCGCCGCGGAAAAGCGGCGCGCCCACCGCGGCGCGCTGCGCGGCGCGGTGGCCGGGCTGGTGGGGGTGTGCGCCCTGCTGCCCCTGGCCAGCGGCAGCTTCCTGGCGCTGGCGGCCTGCCTGACGGGCTTCTTCGTCGTGTTCAACATCCTGGAAGCCCTGCAGCCTTCGCTGGTGTCGCGCACGGCGCCGGCCGAGCTCAAGGGCCTGGCGCTGGGCTTCTACAACACCGCCCAGGCCGCCGGCCTGTTCGCCGGCGGCCTGGCCGGCGGCCGGCTGGCCGCGCACGCCGGGTCCTCGGCCGTGTTCCTGGCGGCGGCGGCGCTGTCGCTGCTGTGGCTGGCGGTGGCCTGGGGGATGCGGCCGCTGCGCTGAGCGCGGGGTGTGCCCCCCCGGGTCCGTGGCGGGCCGCCTTGCCGCCTGCGACGGGGCCTGGGCAGGCCGGACGGGATTGTCCCATCGCCGGTTTGTCGGGCCGGGCTTATCGTCGATAATAGCCACCTTTGTCAGCGCCTTTACGTTTTACGCGCGTGGGTCGGTCCGGCCTTCACGCCCAAGGGAGATAGCCATGGCCTCGGTCAATAAAGTCATCATCGTCGGCAACCTGGGCCGGGATCCGGAAGTCCGCTACAGCCCCGACGGTGCGGCGATCTGCAACGTGTCGATCGCCACCACCTCGCAATGGAAGGACAAGGCCAGCGGCGAGCGCCGCGAGGAAACCGAATGGCATCGCGTGGTCTTCTACAACCGCCTGGCCGAGATCGCCGGCGAATACCTGCGCAAGGGCCGCTCGGTCTACGTCGAAGGCCGCCTCAAGACCCGCAAGTGGCAGGACAAGGAAGGCCAGGACCGCTACACCACCGAAATCGTCGCCGACCAGATGCAGATGCTGGGCGGCCGTGATTCCGGCGGCGAAGGCGGCGGCGGCGGCGGTGGCGGCGGCTACGGCGACGCGCCGTCCGCGCCGCGCCAGCAGGCCCCCCGCCCGGCCCCCGCGCCGCGCGCGGCTGCGCCGGCCGGCGGTGGCAGTGGCGGCGCCAACCTGGCGGACATGGACGACGACATTCCGTTCTGACCAAGACGCTGCCGGCCATCCGGAAGCAGACGGGGCAAGGCCTGCCGCAAGCGGGGCCTTGCCCTTTTTGCTGCCGCGGCGGGGCGCGCTGCGGGATTCGTGCGCCTGGGGTTGCCGGCAGGTCCGCTGCATAGTTGTACATGGTTACAAAAAAGCCTGGGGTAAACCCTTGCGTTACCTATCTACAGGTAGGTAAGATTCACCCCATCGACGCAGCACCTCTTTCCTACCGGCGCCGATACCCGCAGTCCCCGATGTGTGCAGTACCGTGTGCAGTACCGACCCAGCGCATTACCCGCTTTTTTTATTTACCCGACTATCTACCTACTGATAGATAGTAAAACAAGACCAACCTCAGTCATCGGAGCATCACCATGAAGACCCTCGTATCCGCACTCGTTCTTTCCGCCGCTTTCGTCGGCGCCGCCCAGGCCGGCGAACTGGATTGGCCGCCTGCCGCCGACACCGCCAGCACGCTGAGCCGCGCGCAAGTCCGCGACGAACTGGCCCAGGCCCGCGCCGACGGCGAGATCGTCAACGGCGAACAGGCCTATCCCGCCGTCGCCCAGGCCGCCGACAGCCGGCTGTCGCGCGCCCAGGTCCGCCAGGAACTGAGCGCCGCCCGCGCCAACGGCGAGATCGTCAACGGCGAGCAGTCCTACCCCGACATCGCCGGCTGATTTTTTTCTCCGCTCATCTACCTATCAATAGATAGTAGAGACGGCAAAACGAACCGGCATTCCCCCTCATCAAGCATCGGAGAATCATCATGAAGACCCTCGTATCCGCACTCGTCCTTTCCGCCGCCTTCGTCGGCGCCGCCCAGGCCGGCGAGCTGGACTGGCCGCCCGCCGCCGACACCGCCAGCACCGTCACCCGCGCCCAGGTGCGCGACGAGCTGGCCCAGGCGCGCGCCGCCGGCGAAATCGCCAACGGCGAACAGGCCTACCCCGCCTTCGCCCAGTCCGGCCAGCCGCAGGCCACCCGCGCCCAGGTCCGCCAGGACCTGCGCGACGCCCGCGTGGCCGGCGCGCTGAGCAACGGCGAGCAAAGCTATCCGCCGGTCGCGGGCTGAGATGCGGCGGCGCACGCGGACCCGGCCGCGCCCCTGACGGGCGCCCGGGTCCGGCGCGAGCCGGTCCGCTTCGACCGAGCCGCCGCGCAGCCCGCCATCCCTACCCACCCAAGCAAGGCGAGGACCCGATCATGACCCCTGCCGCTTCCGCCAACACCCGCGAGCAACTGCTCGCCCTTGCGCAAAAGCTCATCCGCACCCGCGGCTATCACGGCTTCAGCTACCGCGACCTGGCCGAGATGGTAGGCGTCAAGACGTCCAGCATCCACTACCATTTCCCCGGCAAGGACGACCTGCTGTTCGGCGCCCTGCAGGACTACGCCCGGCGCGCGGTGTCCGCCGTCCAGGCCATCGACGCGACGCTGCCGGCCGATGCGCGGCTGGACCGCTACATCGGCCTGATGGAAAGCACCGACTGCGCCAGCGGCGAGCTGTGCATGGGCGGCATGCTGGCCGCCGACGTGCTGTCGCTGCCCGAGCCGGCGCGCGCCGAGCTGGAATCCTTCTTCCGCAAGCACGAGGCCTGGCTGGCCGGGGTGCTGCGCGACGGCGCCGCGCAAGGCCGGCTGCGATTCGCCGGCACGCCGGAAGCCGCCGCGCGCGCGGCCTTCGCCACGGTGCAGGGCTGCCTGCTGGTGGCGCGCCTGTTCAAGGTGCCGCCCGGCATACGGCAGGCGCTGGCGGGGTTGTATGCCGTGGACGGCGCCGGGGTTGCGGCGGGCCAGCCGGCCGATGCGCCGGCATGACGGCGGCGCCGTGCGGGAGAAGCAAGGCAGGAGAAGCAAGGCAGGATATCGCCGGCCCTCACGCTGGCATTTCAATAGCACACGATTTAATATCGAGCGATGAACATAAGGAAACCCGCCCCGGCCCGCCAGGCCGACCCGCTGCAGCTCGACGGCCAGCTCTGCTTCGCGCTGTATTCCACCTCGCTCGCCATGAACAAGGTGTACCGCAAGCTGCTGCGCGGCCTGGGGCTGACCTACCCGCAGTACCTGGTCATGCTGGTGCTGTGGGAGGGCGACGAGCGCACGGTGTCGGACATCGGCGCCCGGCTGTTCCTGGATTCGGCCACGCTCACGCCGCTGCTCAAGCGCCTGGAGGCCGCGGGCCTGCTGCAGCGCCGGCGCGACACGGGCGACGAGCGCCAGGTGGTGGTGTCGCTGAGCCGCGCCGGCCGCGCGCTGCGCCGCCAGGCCGAAGCGGTGCCGGCCGGGGTGGCCCAGGCGGCGCAGTGCACGGCCGGCGAGATCGCCGCGCTCAGGCAGGGCCTGGAAGGCCTGCGCGAGCGGCTGGCGCAGCATGTCGAGGCGCCCGCGGAACAAGGCAGGAGACGCAGGATCCAGCCGTGAGGCAAGGCGGTTGGCGGTAGCGCAGCAGTCAGCAGCAACAGGGCAGCCGGCGGCGGCCGGATATGCAGCCGCACTGTTCATTTCCATCAATTAAATAGCACACGATTTAATAGTAGACGATAGTTATGCCGGGCAAGTCCGCTTCCAGGCTGTGTCAGCCGGCAAGTGTTCTTTTCCGGACGAGCAGTCTCCCTTTCCACGCAGTACCCTTTTTCCACACACGCAAGGAGCTACACCATGTCCATCGAAAAAGTCCTCTACCGCGCCCAGGCCACCGCCACCGGGGGCCGCGACGGCCGCGCCGTGTCGTCCGACGGCGTGCTCGACGTCAAGCTGACCACGCCCAAGGAACTGGGCGGCGCCGGCGGCGCGGGCACCAATCCGGAACAACTGTTCGCCGCGGGCTATTCGGCCTGCTTCCTGGGCGCGCTGAAGTTCGTCGCCGCGCGCGAGAAGGTGTCGCTGCCGGCCGAGGTCAACATCCAGGGCAACGTCGGCATCGGCGCCATCCCCACCGGCTTCGGCATCGAGGTGGAGCTGCGCATCTCGTTGCCCGGCCTGGACCGCGCGCAGGCCGAGGCGCTGGTGCAGAAGGCGCACGTCGTCTGCCCCTACTCCAATGCGACGCGCGGCAACATCGACGTCACGCTGACGCTGGTGTAAGAGTGGCCGGGCCGCGGCTGGCGACCGCCGGCCGCGATCCGGTGCGCCGGCCCGGCCGGCGACGGACGCTGGCGGTGGTCTTCCCTGGCCGGGCCGGCGCAGCCCGGCCCTATACCGGCGCCAACGGCCGGTGCGGGCCGGGGGGCAGTTCGACTTCGATCGCGTCGCCGGCGCGCACCGCGCCGCCCTGCTCCACCACGGCCATCACGCCGGCCTTGCGCACCAGCCGGCCCTCGGCGTCTCGGTCCAGCACCGCGGCCGTCAGGCCGCGCTGGTAGCCGTCCAGCTGGGCGCAGGGGTTGCGCAGGCCGGTGACGCGCACCGCCGCCTGCGCGCCGATGCGCAGCAGCGTTCCCGCGGGCAGGGCCAGCAGGTCCAGGCCGCGCGTGGTGACGTTCTCTCCTATCGTCCCCGCCTCGACCGCAAAGCCTGCGGCGCGCAGTTCGTCCAGCAATTCCTGGTGCACCAGGTGGACCTGGCGCAGATTGGGCTGGCCGGGGTCGCGCGCCACGCGCGAGCGGTGCTGCACCGTGGCGCCCGCATGGGCGTCGCCCTGCACGCCCAGGCCGGCCACCAGCACGATGCCCTCGGACTGCACGGCCTTGCTGAATCCGTGCACTGGGCTGAGGGCGACGGCGGCCACGCAAGGGCGAGGCGTCACGCTGCCGCTCCCATGTCCGTGCCGGCGGCCTGTGGCTGGGCCGCCGCGGCCACGCTGGCCGCGTTGGCCGCGAACCCGGCTGTGCCCTGCGCGCCGGCGCGGTAGTGCGCCGAGAACACCAGCCGCCCCGCGCTCCAGGTGTGGCAGACCAGCGGCTGGCCGTTCACGTGGGCGACGGCGGCGAGATCCGCGCGCAGGCCCGGGGCGATGCGGCCGCGGTCGGCCAGGCCGCAGGCCTGCGCCGGGTTGGCGGTGATCAGGGCGACGGCCTGCGGCAGCGGCAGCCCGGCCTGCTCGGCGGCCAGGAAGGCGGCCGCGGCCAGGGTGGAGGGCTGGTAGTCCGAGCACAGGCAGCTGGCCACGCCCGCGCGCACCGCGTCGATGGCGCGCATCGAGCCGCTCTGGCTGCCACCGCGCAGCACGTTGGGCGCGCCCAGTATGGTGGGCAGGCCGCAGGCCAGCGCCGCGCGGGCGGTGTCCAGGGTGATGGGGAACTCGCTCATCGACACGCCCAGCGCGCGCATGGCCGCGATGCGCTGCACCGAGTCGTCGTCGTGGCTGGCGGTGGGGATGCCGCGCGCGGCGGCGTGGCCCAGCAGTTGCTCGATGCGCGCGAGCGCGCCGTCGCGCCCGGCCAGCTTGGCCTGGACCGCGTCGTGGGCCTGGCCGCGGCTCATGCCGTGGTTGCCCATCAGGTAGTCCACGTAGGATTCCAGGGTCTTGAACTGGCCCTGGCCGGGCGAATGGTCCATGACCGAGAGCAGGTCCACCACCCCCTCGTCCATCAGCGCGGCCAGCACCGCCACGGCCTGCGGGTCGGTGACTTCATAGCGGCAGTGGATGCGGTTGTCGACCAGGCTGTGCGGGCGGAAGGCGGCCATGGCGCGCGCCACGCTCGCGGCGGTTTCGTTGTTGCGCACGCCCCATTCGTTGTTGGCGAAGGACAGCGCGTGGTAGGGCGTGGTGATGCCGGCCGCGGCGTTGCGCCGGTCGACCTGGGCGACGGCGAATTCCAGCGGGAAGAGCACGCGGGCGCGCGGCTCGGTTTCCTTCTCGATGGCGTCGCAGTGCAGGTCGATCAGGCCGGGGACGAGCGTCAGGCCGGCCAGGTCCGTGACGGGCGCGTCGCCGCCGCCGGCCGGGTCGACGGCGGCGATCGTGCCGTCCTCGATGAGCAGGGCGCTGTCTTCCAGCACCGTGTCGGGCAGCACGATGCGGGCGTGGGTCAGGTAGTGGGCGGACATGGGCTTCAATCCTGCAGGGCGGGCTCGGCGGCGGCCGCCGCGGGTTCCAGGGCCAGGACGCGGGTGGCGACGGCGTCGCGCACGGCCTCGTCGTGGAAGATGCCGACCAGGCAGCGCCCGCCGGCCACGGCTTCGCAGAGCAGCTCGACCACCACGTCGCGGTTGCGCGCGTCCAGCGAGGCGGTGGGCTCGTCCAGCAGCAGCACCGGGTGGCCGCCGATCAGGCCGCGCGCGATGTTCACGCGCTGCTGCTCGCCGCCGGAGAAGGTGGCCGGCGGCAGGTCGAACAGGCGCGCCGGGAGGTTCAGCCGCGCCAGCAGCGCGGCGGCCCGCTCGCGCGCCGGGCCCGCTGCCACGCCGCGCGCGCGCAGCGGCTCGGCCACCACGTCCAGCGCGCCGACCCGCGGCACGGCGTGCAGGAACTGGCTGACGTAGCCGATGGTGTCGCGGCGCAGCTGCAGGATGCGCTGCTCGGACGCGCCGTGCAATTCGATCCATTGGCCGTCGCCGTGGCCGTCGTTACTGCTGCCGTCGCCATCGACCCGGCCCGCGCCGGCGTCGCCCGCAGCGCCCGGGCCGGCCGCGCCCGCATCGCGTATGCGTATGCTGCCCGCCGTCGCCAGGTAGTTGCCGTACAGGCAGCGCAGCAGCGTGCTCTTGCCGGTGCCCGAGGGCCCGGCCAGCGCCAGGCATTCGCCCGCCGCCGCGTCGAAGTCGACGGCGCGCAGCACCGGCAGGCGCACGCCGCCCTGGTTGTGCAGCACGAAGGTCTTTTCCAGGCCGCGCACGCGGATCATCTGTTTGAGGACTGCCATTGCGTTGCTCCCATTGCCGCGTTTTGCGTGACCTCGTCGCATGAAGCGGGTACCGCCTGATCGGGGACGCCGCGGAGCCGGCTTTGCCGGTCCGCCAGCGTCGCCCCCTTGAGGGGGAGGCGCGTAGCGCCTCGGGGGTGGGCCTTCATCGCAGGATGGACGACACCAGCAGCTGCGTATACGCATGCTGCGGATCGTCCAGTATCTGGTCGGTCAGGCCGCTTTCCACCACGCGCCCGCCGCGCATCACCAGCGTGCGGTGCGCCAGCAGGCGCGCCACCGCCAGGTCGTGGGTGACGACCACCGCGGCCAGGCCCAGGTCGGCCACCAGGCCGCGCAGCAGGTCGAGCAGGCGGGCCTGCACCGACACGTCCAGCGACGCGGTGGGCTCGTCCATGAAGACCAGCCTGGGCGCGGTGACCAGGTTGCGGGCGATCTGCAGGCGCTGCTGCATGCCGCCGGAGAACGAGCGCGGCGCGTCGTCCAGGCGGATCGGGTCGATTTCCATGCGCTGCAGCCAGTGCGTGGCCGCGCCGCGCAGCTGGCCGTAGTGGCGCCCGCCCAGGGCCATCAGCCGCTCGGCGATGTTGGCGCCGGCGCTGACCTGCATGCGCAGGCCGTCGCGCGCGTGCTGGTGCACGTAGCCCCAGTCGGTGCGCGCCAGCAGGCGGCGCTGCGCGTCGTCCAGGTCGGCCAGGTCGACCGGGCCGCGCCCGCGCATGTCGTACAGGATGCGGCCCGACTGCGGCCGGGCCTGCCAGGACAGGGCCTGCAGCAGCGTGCTCTTGCCCGAGCCGGACTCGCCCACCACGCACAGCACTTCGCCGGGGTAGAGGTCGAAGCCGACGTCGCGGCAGCCGTGCACGCCGTCCCAGGTCAGGGTCAGCTCGCGCGCCGACAGCAGGGGGCGCGGCGCGCGGCCGGCGTCGCCTTGCGCCGGAACGCGGGCCGAGGCCCCGTCCGTGTACGCGCCCGCCTTCATGGCCTGCCCTCCGCGCCGGCGTCCGCCCGCTGCCTGCGGTCGTTGCAGTACTCGGTGTCCGAGCACACGTGCTGCCGCGTGCCGCGGTCGTCCATGATGATCTCGTCCAGGTAGCTCTCGCGCGAGCCGCACAGCGCGCAGCACGCGTCCCAGCGCTCGATGGCGAAGGGGTGGTCGTCGAAGTCCAGGCTCTTCACGCAGGTGTAGGGCGGCACCGCGTAGACGCGCTTCTCGCGGCCGGCGCCGAACAGCATCAGCGCCGGGCTCATGTCCAGCTTGGGGTTGTCGAACTTGGGGATGGGCGAGGGGCGCATCATGTAGCGGCCGTTGACGATGACGGGATAGTCGTAGGTGGTGGCGATGCGGCCGTGGTGCGCGATGTCCTCGTACAGCCTGACGTGCATGCCGCCGTACTCGGCCAGGGCGTGCATGGTGCGCGTCTGCGTTTCGCTCGGCTCCAGCCAGCGCAGCGGTTCGGGGATGGGCACCTGGTAGACCATGATCTGGCCTTCGCGCAGCGGCGTCTCCGGGATGCGGTGGCGCGTCTGCACGATGGTGGCCGCGGCGGTGGACGTGGTGGTGGCCACGCCCGCCACGCGGGCGAAGAAGCGGCGGATGTTGACCGCGTTGGTGGTGTCGTCCGAGCCCTGGTCGATCACCTTGAGCACGTCGTCCGGGCCCAGTATGGAAGCGGTGACCTGGATGCCGCCGGTGCCCCAGCCGTAGGGCAGCGGCATCTCGCGCCCGCCGAAGGGCACCTGGTAGCCGGGGATGGCCACGGCCTTGAGCAGGGCGCGGCGCAGCATGCGCTTGGTGGACTCGTCCAGGTAGCCGAAGTTGTAGTGCGGGTCGCGCGCGACGGCGGCGGTGTCGGCGGTCGGTGTGGAAGCGGGGGATGCGGTCATGATGCCAGTACCTCTCCGTCGGCGGCCGGGCTGCTGTGCCGCATCGGTTCCCGATCAGCCTGGGCGCGCTCGGCGCGCAGCCGGCGCAGCAGCTCCAGGTTGGTCTGGAAGTCCACGTAGTGCGGCAGCTTCAGGTGCTGCACGAAGCCCGAGGCCTCGACGTTGTCGCTGTGGTACAGCACGAACTCCGGGTCGTTGGCCGGCGCGTCGGCGGCCTCGCCCAGCTCGGCCGCGCGCATGGACCGGTCGACCAGCGCCATGGCCATGGCCTTGCGCTCGCCGTAGCCGAACACCAGGCCGTAGCCGCGCGTGAAGCAGGGCGGCTCGCCGGCGCGGCCGGCGAACTGGTTGACCATCTGGCACTCGGTCACGTCCAGGCTGCCCACGGTGACGGCGAAGCCCAGCTCCTCCACGTGCAGCTCGACTTCCAGCGAGCCGTGGCGGATCTCGGCCACGAAGGGGTGGCTGTTGCCGTAGCCGCGCTGCGTGGAATAGCCCATGCACAGCAGGAAGCCTTCGTCGGCGCGGGCCAGGTTCTGCAGGCGCGCGCTGCGCGGGGCGGGCAGCTCCAGCGGCTCGCGGGTCAGGTCGACGGGCTCCGGGTCGCCGTCGGGCGACGCGTCGGGTTCCAGCAGCGCCTCGTCGGCCAGCAGGTCGGTGATGCGCGGCATGCCGGCGTCCAGGCCCTGCGCGGCGGGCTCGGGCGGCTCGGCGGCGGCCCCGCCCTCGGCCAGCAGGGCGAAGTCCAGCAGGCGCTGGGTGTAGTCGTAGGTCGGCCCCAGCACCTGGCCGCCCGGCACGTCCTTGAAGGTCGCCGAGATGCGGCGGCGCAGGCGCATGGCGCCGGTGTCTATGGGCAGGCTGGCGCCCAGGCGCGGCAGCGTGGTGCGGTAGGCGCGCAGCAGGAAGACGGCCTCGGTCAGGTCGCCGGCCGCCTGCTTGATGGCCAGCGCGGCCAGCTGCGGGTCGTACAGCGCGCCTTCGGCCATCACGCGCGAGACCGCCAGCGGCATCTGCTGCGCGATCTGCGCGGTGGACAGCTCCGGCACCGCCGGGTCGCCGCGGCGGTAGGCGTCCAGCAGGCGGTAGGAATTGAGGATGGCGCGCTCGCCACCCTTGACGGCTACATACATGAGGGCGTCTCCCGGCGCATCGGCGCTGCGATGGTCGCTTCGTGCCGGCGCGCGCCCTGCGGCGTCCGTCGGCCCGCGGCGGTCTGCCCGCGTCCTGCAGGCAATGGGTTCACGTTCATTCCTCCACGAGAGTAGTGCGCGGCAGGCCGCACAACTGGTCGCCGCAGGTCAGCAGCACGTCCACGCCCAGCGGGAAGCGGCCGTGGTTGTCGCGCCACTGCCGCCAGAAATCGCCCGGCAGGCCGGCGGCGGCCAGCGGCGCGCGCGCGGCGATGCCCGGGCCGCGCAGGGTGACGGCGCGGCCGGCGGTCAGCGACTGCACCTCCAGCAGCAGCGTGGCCGATCGGTCGGGGTAGGCCGGCTCGCCCTGGCGGCAGGCGGCCAGCGGCGGCGGCGCGGCGCCCGCCGGCACCGCGACGAAGCGGGCCTCGGCCGGGTCGTCCGCCATCGGGCTGGCGCAATGGAAGCGCAGGTAGCCCAGCGTGGCGCGGTCCGTGCCGGGCGGCAGCCACAGCGGCGTGTCGGCGTCGGCCAGCGTCAGCAGCAGCGCGGTCATGGCCGGCGACAGGCCGGGCGGCACGCCGCGCGGCGGCGCCGTGCGCACCGGCGTGCCGGGGTGGGCCAGCGCATGCAGCGCGGCGCGGAACGCCGACTGCGCGCCGGCGACGGGATCGTCGTAGCCGGGCTGCGGCACGTAGCCGCTTGCCGGCGCGCGGCCGGCCTGGGTCGAGAGCAGCATCATTCCCCCCTGACCATGGTGAAGAATTCCACGCGGGTCGCGGCGTCCTGCGCCGACTGCCGCGACAGCCTTTCCTCGCGGGCGCGCGCCAGGGGCGCGATCACGCCTTCCCGCACCCGCTCGTGCCAGGCGGGCAGCTGCAGCAGGCCGTCCAGCAGCGCGGCCTGCTCGGCGTGGCGCGCGTCGCGCCCCTGCACGTAGGCCACGCCGACCGGGCCGTCCTCCAGCGCCACGGTGCAGCGCGTGAGCGTCATCTCGCCCAGGTTGAAGCGCCCGCCGTCGCCGCCGCTGCGCGCGCGCACCATGGCCATGCCGGTCTCGGGACGGCGCAGCCAGCGGTGCGCGGGCAGGGCGCCCAGGCCGGCGCAGGCGCGGTCCAGCTCGGCGGGGCTGGCCAGCGCCAGCACCCGCATCCACGCCGCGCGGGCGGCCTGGCCCGGCGCGGCATCGGCTGCTTGCTGTTTCATTTGGACCTCTAAACGTCTATACGATTAGATGTATTATGCGCTTCCCGGACCTCAAGTTCAACAGCAGGGGGTGAAGTTTTTATGACAGTCCCGTGGCCCGCCGCCTGCGGCTTCAGGCACAATCAGCGCTGTTCCACAATGCAGGCCCCGCGCGGGGCGCAACGACATGGTCGAAAGAGGCTCAGGCGTCGCCGTATGGCGGCAGATCGGCGAATCGCTGGCCAACGACATCCGCAACCGCCTGTACGCCGCGGGCGAGCAGCTGCCGCCGGAATCCGAACTGGCGGCCAAGTTCTCGGTCAACCGCCACACCATCCGCCGCGCCATGAGCGTGCTGGAGCAGGACGGCCTGGTGCGCATCGAGCAGGGCCGCGGCACCTTCGTGCAGGAACACGCCATCGACTACGCCATCGGCCGGCGCACGCGCTTTTCCGAGAACCTGCGCAGCCAGGGCAAGAGCGGCCACGTGGAAGTGATCGGCAGCCAGGAGCTGCGCGCGGCCGACGTCGCCCGCCAGCTGGGCCTGCCGCGCAACGCGCCGCTGCTGCGCGTCACGCTCACGGGCAAGGCCGAGAACCGCACCATCAACGTGTCCGACCACTACTTCGACCAGGCGCGCTTCCCCGACCTGGCCGAGCGGCTGGCGTCGCTGCGCTCGGTGTCCAAGGCGTATGCCAGCTACGGCATCGGCGACTACATGCGCAAATGGTCGCGCGTGACCGCGGCGCTGCCCTCGGCCGACGTCGCGCGCCTGCTCAGCCAGCCCAAGACGCGCCCCATCCTGCAGGTGGAGGCGCTCAACGTGGACGGCGGCGGCGAGCCCCTGCAGTACAGCGTGACGCGCTTCGCCGGCGACTGGGTGCAACTGGTGATCGCCGACGACAGTTGAGGCCGGCGCCGGGCCGTCTCGGCCGGACGGGCATGGTGCGCAGGGCGGAGCTCGCAGGACGAGGGCCGCGGGCGCAAGGGGCGGGGTTGCAGACGGCAAGCCGCACCAAGCGATTTCCGATCTGCGTTTATATTCATCTAGACATCTAGCTGTAATGAGGCATTGATATGGTTGGCGCGATGAACCCGCATACCGATACTTCCGCGCCGCTCGCCGGCCTGGCCGGACGGCGCGTGCTGGCCGGCGATACCTTGGCCCCGGCCAGCCTGCAACTGGACGGCGGCCTGGTCGCGGCCTGCCAGCCCGGGCCGGCCGCGCGGCCCGCGCAAGCCGGCGCCTGGCTGGATGCGGGCGACCTGCTGGTGCTGCCCGGCATCGTCGACCTGCACGGCGACGCCTTCGAGCGCGCCGTGATGCCGCGCCCGGGCGTGACCTTTCCCTACGACGGCGCCCTGCTGGACGTGGACCGGCAACTGCTGGCCAATGGCATCACCACCGAATTCCACGGCGTGACCGTGTCCTGGGAGGGCGGCCTGCGCGGCGAGCCCTACGCGCTCAGCATGTTCGACTGCCTGCGGCGCATGCAGGGCGTGCTGGGGGCGGATCACTGCGTGCACCTGCGCTTCGAGACCCATCACGTGGCCGGCGTGCCGGCCGCGCTGCAGTGGATCGCGCAGGGGCTGGTGCGCTTCGTGGCGCTGAACAACCACCTGCCGTCCATGGTCAAGCGCCTGGGCGACGCGCGCAAGCTGCAGCAGTACGCCGACCGCGCGCAGTGCGACCTGGACACCTACCACGCGCGCGTGCGCCAGGCCGTGGAGGCCGCCGGCGACGTCGACGACGCCATGGCCGAGCTGATCGCCGGCGCGCGCGCCGCCGGGCTGGAAGTCGCGTCCCACGACGACCCCGACCCCGCCACGCGCGAGTTCTACCACCGCCTGGGCTGCGCCGTGGCCGAGTTCCCCCTGACGCAGGAGGCCGCGGCCGGCGCGCGCCGGCTGGGCGACGCGCTGGTCTTCGGCGCGCCCAACGTGGTGCGCGGCGGCAGCCACACCCATGCGCCGGACGCCACCGCCATGATCCGGGCCGGCCTGTGCGACGTGCTGGCGTCCGACTACTACTATCCCGCGCCGCTGGCCGCCGCCTTCAAGCTGGCCGGCGACGGCGTGCTGGCGCTGCCGCGCGCCTGGGACCTGGTCTCGCGCAACCCGGCGCGCGCCGCCGGCCTGCGCGACCGCGGCGCGCTCGCGCCCGGCCTGCGCGCCGACGCCATCCTGGTGGACGACAGCCGGCCTGGCCTGCCGCAGGTATGCGCGGCCATCGTCGGCGGCCGCCTGCGCTATGCCAGCCGGCCACTGCGCATCGAGGCCGCGGGCGCCGTCGCCCGCGCCGCTGCCTGAGGCGGCCATGGCCGCCGCCTACCGCTACGCGATCTACCTCGCCCCCGCATCGCCCTGGCGCGAGCTGGGCGGCCAATGGCTGGGCCGTTCTCCCGAGACCGGCCAGGCCGTCGCCCGCCCCGCCGGCGCCGACCCGCGCCTGGACGAATGGACGCGCGAGCCGCGCCTGTACGGCCTGCATGCCACCCTGAAGGCGCCGTTCCGCCTGCGCGAGGGCGCCTCGCCCGCGGCGCTGGACGCCGCCATGCGCACGCTGGCGCGTGGCTTCCGGCCCTTCGCCGCGCCGCTGCGGCTGCGCCGGCTGCGCGGCTTCCTGGCCTGGTGCCTGGACGAGGGCGACGCGGCGGCCGTCCAGGCCATGCAGTCGCTGGCCGACACCGCCGTGGCCGAGCTGGACGCCTTCCGCGCCCCGGCCACGCCCGAGGAGCTGGCGCGCCGCCGCCCGCACCGGCTGGACCCGGTGCGGCGCGCGCTGCTGGAACGCTGGGGCTACCCCCATGTGTTCCAGGGCTTCACCTTCCACATCACCCTGACCGGCTCGCTGCCCGAGCCGGAGCTGGACGAGGCCGAGGCGCTGCTGCGCGCCGCGGCCGCCGCCGCCGCGCTGCCGCCGGCCATGCCGGTGCGGGCCGTGAGCGTGTATGTGCAGCCGGCGCCCGGCGCCCCCTTCCTGGTGGCGCGCCACTACGGCTTCGACGGCTCCACGGCCGACGCCGCGGGCGCCGGCTGGCTGGCGTCGCGATGAACCGGGCCCCCCGCAGCCAGGGCCTCGTCTACCTGATGGGCGCCTCCGGCAGCGGCAAGGACACCTTGCTGCGCCGGCTCGACGAACTGCTGCGGCCGGACGACGCCGTCCTGGTCGCCCATCGCTACATCAC
>Ga0164243_10006539_pt1 | contig 17611 bp, 15 predicted proteins | sample OricompcompostOP_FD_108781 | JGI IMG/M metagenome (GOLD analysis project Ga0164243, IMG submission 108781) | Organic Plus compost microbial communities from Emeryville, California, USA - Original compost - Organic plus compost (OP) | ecosystem: Engineered > Solid waste > Mixed feedstock >... | reverse complement strand
TCGGATTGCGGATTTTGACGGTGTAATAGATGACGTCGCCCTGGCTGACCACGCGCGCCGGAATCAGCCGCTGCAGCGGCTTGCCGTCGATCCCAGGCACCTTCTCGAGCACTTCAGCGACGAGCGTCGTCTCGACGGGAACTGAATCTTGTCCAAGCGCGTAGTGCGGCAACACCATCGCAGTGACACAACATATCGCCCAACCGATGGCCCGATAGGCCGCTATGAACGTGCGCTTCAGTGTGCGAACGTTCCGCATCGCAGCATCTTGGCGCATTGCGAGCTGAGGCGAGCCGAATAAACAGTGAGTTCGCGACGTGGTGTCCGCAGCAGCGCACATTGCGTCGGAATGACAGGGGAGCGACGACCGGTATAATCGCGACCCCGATTTTGATGGGCCGCGACGTGCCGACTGCACCCGCAGGCTGGAGGGTTCCTTTGAAATGAGCACGTCGAATGGGTCGTTGCAGAGCTGGGTCGAAGAGGTAGCGCGTCTAACCAAACCGGACTCGATTCACTGGTGCACCGGCACCGACGCGGAGAACTCGGCGCTCATCGACGCGATGCTCCGCTCCGGCGATCTTATCAAGCTCAACGAAACGACCCACCCCAACTGTTACCTGCACCGCTCCCATCCTTCCGACGTCGCGCGCGTCGAGCATCTCACCTTCGTCTGCACGCGCTCGCGCGACGATGCGGGCCCGAACAATCACTGGATGGACCCGGCCGAAGCCCATCGCAAGATCGACAGCCTGTTCGAGGGCGCGATGCGCGGGCGCACGATGTACGTCGTGCCCTACTGCATGGGGCCGATCGACTCGCCCTTCGCACGCTGCGGCGTCGAGATCACCGACAGCCCCTACGTCGTCGTCAACATGCGCATCATGACACGCATGGGCGACGCTGCTCTGCGCCGCATCGAGCGCGAGGGCAAGTTCGTGAAGGGTCTGCATTCCGTTGGAGATCTGAGCCCGGACCGCCGCTTCATCATGCACTTCCCCGAAGAGCTCACGATCAAGAGCGTGGGCTCGGGTTACGGCGGCAACGCTCTGCTCGGCAAGAAATGCCATGCGCTGCGCATCGCGAGCTGGCAGGCGCGCGACGAAGGCTGGCTCGCCGAGCACATGCTGATCATGGGCATCCAAAGCCCCGAAGGTAAGACGCATTACATCGCCGCCGCATTTCCTTCCGCGTGCGGCAAGACGAATCTCGCGATGCTCGTACCGCCGGCGTCGATGCCAGGCTGGAAGATCTGGACCGTCGGCGATGACATCTGCTGGATGCAGATCGGCAAGGACGGCACGTTGCGTGCGATCAATCCGGAAGCCGGTTATTTCGGCGTCGTGCCGGGCACGAATCGCAAGACCAATCACAATGCGTACGACATGATTCAGCGCGACACGATTTTCACCAATGTCGCGGTGACTGAAGACAACCAGCCCTGGTGGGAAGGACTCGAAAGCGGCACGCCCGCGCTCGATTGGCAAGGCAAGCCGTACACGCCCGGCAATGGGCCGGCCGCGCATCCGAACTCGCGCTTCACGGTCTCCGCAAAACAGAACCCGATCTACTCCTCGCTCGCCGAGGCGCCGGAAGGCGTGCCGATCTCGGCGATTCTGTTCGGCGGCCGCCGCCGCGAAGTCGCGCCGCTCGTGTACGAAGCGCGCAACTGGGCGCACGGCGTGCTCGTCGGCGCGGGCATGGCCTCGGAGACGACGGCCGCTGCCGTCGGGCAGATGGGCGTCGTGCGTCGCGATTCGATGGCGATGAAGCCGTTCTGCGGCTACAACTTCGCCGACTATTGGCGGCACTGGCTGTCGTTCGAAGGACGCGCCCAGAAGCTGCCGCGCGTGTTTCATGTCAACTGGTTCCGGCAGGACAAGAACGGCAAGTTCATGTGGCCGGGATTCGGCGATAACTTGCGCGTGCTGCGCTGGATCACCGATCGCTGCGACGGCAAGGTCGGTGCGGTGGAGACGCCGATCGGCAACCTGCCCCGCGCCGAGGACCTGGACACTCAAGGGCTCAATCTGGACAACGCGACGATTCAGACGCTGCTGTCGATCGACGCGGCCGCGTGGCGCCAGGAGCTCGAATCGATCGGCAAGTATCTCGACGAATACAAGGAACGCGTTCCGGAGCAGCTGCGCACGCTGCAGAAGCAGATTGCGCAGCAGCTCGCGGGCTGATCACTTTCACGTCACCCCGGCGCAAGCCGGGGCCGCAAGATGGCAGTTCAGTGCCAATGGCGATCCCGGCTTGCGCCGGGATGACGATCGGCTTGGTTCGGTGGTGATTGCGATCCCGGCTTGCGCCGGGATGACGATAGATCCGGGCTGGCGCCGGGCTTACGTGACGCCGCGCGTCACTCTTCCAACATGTACCGCAGCGTCAACGACGCGCCATTCTCCGGTACCCGTCCGAAGCCGATGAGGCCCTCGCCCTTGAGCTGCATGCTGTCGCGGCGGACGAAGGCCTCTTCGCCTTCGCGCGTGGTGACGAAGGTGCCGTTCGTGCTCTGATCGATCAGCAGGAATTTGTTGCGGTTGAGCTCGATGCGCGCATGCAGGCGCGAGATCAGATTGCCCTTGATGACGACGTCGTTCTCTTCGGCGCGGCCGATCGCGATGTTCGTGCGGCTGTCATCGACGATGAGCTCCTGGCCCTGAAATCGCAGCCGCAGCCGGCGCGCCCGCTTCGCCTCCTTGCCCAAGTTGCCGAGCGCGATCGCGGGCAACATGCTCGTCGCGTCTTCTTTCTGCCAGAGCACTTCGTAGAGCTCGTCCTCGCTCGTTTTGCCCTTCAGCGTCGCGACGTCGATCTGCCGTACCGCGGACTTCCACTCGGGCGCGAGCCGGTCGACCATCGCGCTCGTCACCATGATCTGGCCGGCCTTCGCCTGGCTGGTCATGCGATTCGCGGTATGGACGGCGGCGCCGAAGATGTCGCGGTTCTCGAGCACGACGGGGCCGAAATGACCGCCGATGCGGATCGCGATCGGCTGGCCTTCGACTTTGAGCTCGGAATGGATGCGGATGTCGTGCTGCATGCGGCTGGCAGCATTGAGGGCGTCGTTCGCGGTGGGGAACGTCGCCATGATCTCGTCGCCGATCGTCTTGATGACAGTGCCGTGATTCTGCTCGGTCGCGGAGCGCATGATCTCGACGCAGGTCAGGACCATGTCTCGCGCACGCAGATCCCCCATCACTTCGTAGATCCGCGTGCTGCCGACCACGTCGGCAAACAGAATGGCTAGTTCGATGTCTTTTCCCATGACCTCTCAAGCGCTCAATCTGCGTCCCACCTGACCGCCCTCGTTGCTTCCTATTGGTTCGCGGACTGTGCGCATCAGGGAGCGTCTGCCGGGCGCCTCGAGGGGAGCGTGGGCATTATATACACAACGCTACATAAGCTTGCTGGGCACAAAGTCCCGGCTCGGCAATGGGATGCGCACCGACAGGAAAGTGCTGTCGCAGGTTCTCGGATCCTGGTGCCGCCCTCAGGCGGCCTGCACTATACGCAGTGCCTCGATCAAAACACGCGCGTTTGCCTGATTTTTCGCGGCCTGCTCCGATAAGAATCGCCGCCAGGAGCGGACCCGCGGCAGCCCGGAATACAGCCCGTGGACGTGGCGCACGAGCGATTGGAGCCGATGGCCTTCGGCCAGCCGCTCCTGAACATAAGCCGCATAGCGCTCGATCACCTGCTCCCGGTTGGGCAGCTCGCTCGTGGGATCCACGAAGGCCTGGTGCATTTCGGCCAGGAGATACGGGTTGCCGTAGGCCTCGCGGCCGAGCATCACGCCGGGAAAATCGCGCAAATGGGCGGCGACTTCCTCGAGCGTGCGAATCCCGCCGTTCAGGATGAAGGTGAGCGCGGGGAATTCGTCGCGCAGGCGTCGGACGATTTCATATCTGAGCGGCGGAATTTCACGGTTCTCCTTCGGGCTCAAGCCATTGAGCATGGCCTTGCGGGCGTGCACGACGAAGACCTCACAGCCGGCTGCAGCAACGGTCGCGATGAACTCGCGCAGAAACTCGTATTCGTCCTGAGCCGGATCCGGCTTCGGCTCGATGCCGATGCGGCATTTCACCGTGACCGGAATGCGAACGGCGGCACGCATGGCCGACACGCATTCGGCAACGAGCGCGGGGCTTCCCATCAGACATGCGCCGAAGCGGCCGCTCTTCACGCGATCGCTCGGGCAGCCGCAGTTCAGATTGATTTCGTCGTACCCGTACGCCTCGCCCAGGCGCGCCGCCGCCGCGAGCTCGGATGGATCACAGCCGCCGAGTTGCAGCGCGACGGGATGCTCGGATGGATCGAAGGCCAAGAGCCGATCGCGCTGACCGCGAACGAGCGCGGCCGCGGTGATCATCTCCGTGTACAGAAGCGCGCTCGGGCTCAGCAGGCGCAAGAAGAAACGGCAGTGGCGGTCCGTGTAGTCCATCATGGGCGCGACGCACACCCGCCGATCCAGCGAAACCGCTGATTCTTCGCGCGAAAAGCCTATTTTTTCAGGGTTTTCCATGCTGTGCGTTTCTGTGGGATTTCTGCGAATTTCGAGGCGTTTTTGAGTTGCCACTGTGACAAAACTGGGTCATAGATAGCTTGTCACAACTCGGGGACGCGACCAATGGCGACCATTCGGGCTAGGCAACGAGCTGACGGGTCCGTCGGGTATACGGCTTATATTCGCATCCACCGCGACAAGCAGATTGTCCATCAGGAGGCGAAGACCTTCTCTCGCCGAGCAGCTGCGGAAAAATGGGCGAAGTCGCGCGAGGTCGAATTGGAAGATCCGGGCACGTTCGATGCCGGGTGACCGCCAAGACGATCAGACTGTGAGTATGTGAGAGATTGAATGAAAGGCTGGCGACGCTTGCATCCGCCGAATCGATCGCTGGCTTGCCCCATGAGCTTTTTGTGAAACGCCACTCTGTCGGCAGGACGGCTTCATACCTCGAAAGAACGACGCGTAGCATCGCACGCGTCACGAGATAGCGCCGTCGGTCACGCGCGAAGTGAAAGCGTGAAAATTGCAGGCGCTCGCCACCACTGAGAAGACTGAAGTACGACGCCAGTAGTGGGCCTCGCCGATGCGATCGTAGTCTGCAAGCCAAACATCAACCGTCTCTGCCGACGCGGATTCGATGCCAGACTGCGCTGCCAGGGCTTCAGCTCGCCTCACCGGGGTCGCCCCGGAGTTGAGACGCGCAGCATCGCTCCTTCAGTGAGCCCCTCCACGACGCTCGCGATCAACAGGTCATTCGGCGCGATGCCGCTTCGCACCTGGACGAACCCAGGGCGCGCTGAGGCTGTGGTGACCGGCGTCTTCGCAGCACGGTTCTCGACGATCTTCCATACATAAGAGCGGTCATTCTCGACTACGACCGCGGAGGCCGGGACGACCAGAGCATCGGACTCCGCAGGCGTTGTGTTTTCACGATCTACGTCCAGGAACTTCACCTTGACACCCATCTCGGGAAAGATTCTTGGATCGAGTGCATCGAATGCCAGGCGCACTCGAACAGTCGCTTTTTGCCGGTCAGCGCTTGGAACGATGTTGATGACGTGGCTGGGAATCTCCCACTCTGGATAGGCATCCAGCACCGCCAATGCCTGCTGTCGCGCGACGACGCGATTGATGAATGCCTCATTGACGTCGACATCGATCTCCAAAGACTTCATATCGACAATTGTCGCGATCCCCGTTCGCGTATATCCGCTGCCTGCCGACACCGGTGAAACCATCTCTCCGGGCTGTGCATCCTTCGAAACGACGACACCATCGAACGGTGCGCGGATGACCAGATCAGTGAGATCTTGTCGGCGAACACGCAGCGCTCCCTCCGCGACGCTGACGGCGCTATTCAACGCGCTCAAGCGCGCCTTGAGCGCGGACAATTCAGAGTTGTTCTTGTCCAGCTCTGCTTCGCTGACCGAGCTGGTGTTGCGCAGTTTGTCGAGCCGCGCGAGTGCGCGCTCCGCCTCGGAGCGTCTCACCTCGACCTCGGCCAGACCTTTGCGTGCGCGGTCCACTTCGCTTTCCGCAAGCGCCAGCTGCGGGCGGGCGGTGGAGTCGTCAAGGTGGGCAATCGCCTGCCCGGCCGTTACGCTGGCACCCTCTTCGATGAGCACCTGTTTCACGCGGCCCGTGATCTTTGAAGAGATGGTTGCCTGACGTCGCGCGACCACGTAGCCGGAAGCATCGAGGACCGAGGATGCAGACGAGGTTTTCTGCATGCTCATCGGCACCACCTGGATCGCCTCGACCGCGAGCGGCGCATCGCCGTCGGTTGAATGGACGATGAGGGCGATCACGGACACCACACTCACGGCCAGGCTCCCGATCACAATCGCTCGGTGCGCCTTCAAGTCAGGGGCGCTTGCTTGTCGATAGCTCTCAAGGGCCTTTGCATCCATGACGTCCAAACTCCGTGAGTATGTTTTCGCTCGATCGCTCTCCGTAGGGCAGCCCTGACGAACACAGCGCTCATTGCCACATAGATGTGAGCACCGACACCGTGAACCGCAATCGACTTGCGGCAACCGACCATGGAGCGCAGTGCAAATCCTGGATGATCTTCAGTGAGAAGCGCCCGAAAACACCGTCGCGCATTTGCCGGATCAGCTCGCAATCGGACTGCTGCAGCGCAACGCTTCGCAGTTTGCCGAGCGAGACCGTGCGCCAAGTCGCATCGAAGCGATGTTGGTGCAATGTGTTCGCATCAATGGTTTGACCATGGAGTCGTGCGATGAGCTCGGCTTTTGGATCGTCGCGAAAGTACGCTTCGAGCTCCTTCAGGCTGGCTGCCTTGGGCGAGCGCATCGTGATTTCGAAACGGCTAACCTCTGCAGCGGGGTCGCACGGGCGCGCGCGAATTTCCAGATCTTGGTGCGCACCGAGTGCCACCAGCACGCTGCGCAGCTTTTGCCCCAACGCATCACATGTGTAGCGGACACTCGATGCGTGATACTCGAAGAAGAACGTCTGTCGGGCCCAAACGGCCTTGACACCATCCGGCCGAGGCACATTCGTCTCGACAGAGCGCGTATCGAGTATCGAGCTGCAGCTGCTAAGCACTGAGAGCAGAAGCAGCGCAGTGATGGAACGATTGAGCAGCGATGGCATAGTCTGTCCCATTCTTGATCTCCAGTTCCTTCCGGCATCACGCGTGCTTGTCGGCTCCGCCGTGGCTCTACAGCGCATCATTCCAACCTGACGTGACTCGATGCATCAAGCGAATCTGCGCAGCTTTGGACGCGACGCCCACCGCGAAGGTTTCACGCCTCGTCAACGGCACTTCACGAACATCACTCAACGTCCTTCACGCGACGCCTCCTGGGTTAAAGCACCGCGGGCTGCGCTACTTCGCCCCCACTGCTATGCCCACACGGAGAGGCTGTGCTGACGTCCTTGAACTGGTTGTGGAAGAGGTGCGCATAAAGCCCCGCGCTTCGCAGCAACTCCTCATGTTTACCGCGTTGAACGATTCGGCCCTTGTCGAGTACGAGAATGCTGTCTGCACGCAGAATCGTTGACAGTCGATGTGCGATGACCAAGCTCGTGCGGCCGACGAACACTTGTTCGAGAGCTTGTTGCACGAGTGTCTCCGAGTTGGAGTCCAGTGCCGATGTCGCTTCGTCCAGGATCAACAATCGTGGATTTCTCAAGATCACGCGGGCGATCGCGATGCGCTGCTTCTCTCCGCCTGACAGTTTGTATCCCCGCTCGCCGACCGCGGTCTGATAACCCAACGGCAAGCCCGAGATGACCTCGTGTATTTGGGCAAGCCGGCAGGCCTGCACCAACTCGTCCTGAGTTGCCTCCCTCTTGGCATAGCGAAGATTCTCCGCAATGGTTGCATTGAAGAGCGTCGTGTCCTGAGTCACCACCGCGACGGCGGCGGACAGGCTCGTCAAGGCAATCTCTTTCACATCGATCCCGTCGAACGACACCCGTCCTTCGTTCGGGTCATAGATGCGGGCGGCCAGATACGCAAGGCTTGTCTTGCCCGCTCCACTGGGTCCTACGATGGCGATCATCTGGCCAGGGGCTGCGGTGAAACTCACGTCTTTCACGGCATCCGTTCCTGCGTCGTATCGAAGCGAAACGTGATCGAAACGGAGCTCGCCTTGCGGCCGCTCCAGGACCACAGGGTACGTTGGCTCTGCCATCTCAAGCGGCAGATCGAGGTACTCGAAGATGCGCCTGAAGCACGCGACCGATTTCATGATGTCAACGTGGGCATTGACCAGCGATGAAACCGGTGCGTACAGCATGGCGAGATAGGAAACGAACGCGACGATCGTGCCGAGCGTGAGCGCTCCGCTGATGACCTGCAGGCCACCGACGAGATAGATCGCGGCTGGACCGATGCTCGAGAACATCATGATCCACATGAGGAACCAGCGCCCGGCTATACGCTGCTTGACCTGAAGATCACGCACCTCCGCCGCACGCCGAGAAAACCGCTCGGTTTCAGCGAGCTGAAGTCCGAACAAGCGGGTGAGGAGCGATCCGCCTACTGACAGAGTTTCCTGAGCCACTGCGTTGAGGTCAGCAATCTTTTCCTGAGTCCGCTTCGACAGGCGACTGGTGGTGCGCCCCACTTGTCGCGCCGGCAAAATGAACAGCGGGAGAATGCACGTGGCAACGCAAGCAAGTTGCCAGTTGACTGCGAAAATGACCGCGAGCGTGGCCAAGACCACGAGCGAGTTGAGCGCCAGCGTGATCGCGGTGTTCGACACGACCGTGTGCACACCGTCCACATCGCTTTGCACCCGAGCGAGCAGTTCCCCCGCTCGCGTCCGAATAAAGAAGCCGAGGGGTTGCTGGATCAATCGTCCGAACATCTTGGAACGCAACTCGAGCATCACGTCCTGACTTGCGATCGTCACAAGATAGTTTCGTAGCACTCCCAAGAAACCGCCCAGCAACGCCGCGGCGATCATTCCCACCACCAGCAAGCATAAGAGTGCGCGATTGCTCTGCGGGATGGCGCGGTCGATCACTTCACGAATGAGCAACGGCGGTACCAGCCCTAGCCCCGCATTTGCGAGCAAAAGCGTCATGATCGCGAGCGTCTTAGGCCACGAAGGCATCGCGACGCGTGCGACGCGCCGAAGGTCGGACCCCGTCAACCGAATGTCAGCAGGTCCTTCGCTGTAGTTGAAATGAAAAGACATCAGTGTCCCTGTTTGCGAGGACGGCCACCGTCACCACGCCACGCGCTGAGAGCCACCTTCTCGCATGGGGTCGCAGCGCGAATCTGCGCATGATTGCGGGCGTGCGCGTCACGTCCTTACTTACGCAGGTGCGCCCGGATCGATCAAACGATCTTGGACCAGCGCTTCGCGCACGGCGTCTCGGATGCGCTCAAGGCCTTGAGCAGACACCAATGTCACTGGAAGAAGCAACGCCACCGTATTCGACTGATGACGAATCCTGAAGAGCGGCTTCCCTCGCTCGTCACCCACGACTTTGTCATGGGCTTGACGCTTAATTTTGCGGCCCGGGACCGATGCACAAAGCAACTGCCGATAGACCTCGCGAGCTGAAGGGCGTGCGGAAGACGCAGCGATCGCTCGCGCTTTGGTAAGCGTGCTTCGACGCCGCTGAGGCTCGTCCAGGCACTCCGCAAGCTCCATGGCCCACGTCTCGCAGATTTCCACTGGAGTGCGGAAGGCCGCAACGATCGCTGTTGGCAGCGAGGCGAGTTTCACCAAGCGCGAGACCTGCGATGCCGACACGTTCAAAGCCTTCGCAAGGTGATCCTGAGAGTCGAAATAACCGGCACGAAGCCAGCGCAAATAGCTCAACCCCCGCTCATAAGGACTGATGTCGACACGGTGTCGATTCTCGATGTCCATCGCCACAATGCCCTCTGCCTCTTTGACCGGTCTTACTTCGACGAGCAACGGCTTGTTGAGGTGCCGCGCGACGAACAAGCGTCTTGCGCCGTAGATCAACTCAATGTCGTAGTCCGGGTCATGAGCGACGGGCCTGCCAAGCGCTGGCACCAACTGTCCGTGCTCGAGGAAGCTCTCGATCACTGATCTGCACGAGGACTCATGATGAGATCTTCCAGACCGTCATGCAGATCCCACATGCGACAACGGAAGGGATTGACCGCGGTAATTGCTTTCATCATTCCTAGCTCCGTGAAATGACAATGCCCATTGATGATGTCGGCAGCTGGCGGCTGCTGCAGCCTCACGCGATCGTAAGTAAGAAGTCCCTACGAAGTGCGGACCGCTACGTGTTCCGTCACGATGCGCTCTGTTCCTCATTTGTCCATCGCGCCCGATCGGGAGCGATCGATACATCCCCAGCAGCTTTGCTCACCAGCGCGAGCGACGCACCGCGCTGAGGCGGCACAAACGACGCGATCTCGAGCAACCTCTTTGGCGACGACGAATCAGATCGCAGCGTGGTTCGTCGAGAGGACGAAGATTCTAGAACCGATATCCGGCGTTTCACAGCGCCGTTTGCGACATCACAAAAGTTAACAAACCGATTTCATCGAAGCGCGGCGCGTTGTGCACTCAACGAAATCTCCCTCACATGTGTGACATTCTTTTTGTTCGTTCGTGAAGAGACGGCGGATCGTCTCCGCCGATGTTGTGCACTCAACACTAGATATCTGTGCTGATTGCGAGTTCGATTGACAGCGTGCGATTTGCACGTAAGTTACTGCTGGCGCGCACGATGGACGAACGTAGCTCGCGTGAAACGAAATTGAACACCAGGAGCAAGTTGTGACAACACTCGTGTCGCTCGAACGAATCGTGAAGGGATACACGCGCGGGAACAGCAAAGTGGAAGTGCTGCGCGGCTTGAGTCTTGAGATCGAGGCGGGAGAATTCGTTGCGCTGATGGGACCCTCTGGCTCCGGTAAGACAACGCTCCTTAATTTGATCGGCGGCCTTGATCGTTCGGATGCAGGATCCGTTGTCGTCGATGGGCAGCATCTCGAGAAGATGTCGAATGATGATTTGGCTCGCTGGCGCGGACGCCACGTCGGCTTCATCTTTCAGTTCTACAACTTGTTGCCAATGCTCACCGCACAAGCCAACGTGGAGCTCCCGCTGTTGTTGACCAAGCTCTCACGAACCGAGCGACGGCGACGGGCGGAGACCGCGCTTGAGCTCGTGGATCTGGGTGCTCGTGCAAGTCATCGCCCGGCGGAATTGTCAGGGGGGCAGCAGCGCGTCGCGATCGCGCGGGCTCTCGTGGCCGACCCCGCCATCTTAGTCTGCGATGAACCCACCGGTGATCTCGATCGCAGCACCGCCGCTGACATTCTTCAGCTGATGCAATCACTCAATAAGATGCATCGCAAGACAATCATCATGGTGACGCACGATCCGCGTGCTGCGGCGGCAGCGTCTCGGACCATCCATTTGGATAAGGGCGAACTTGCAAGCGCGGACACCGTTGGGTGGGCTTCGGACAGCGTCACCGTCCACGCGCCCAACGCGTTGAGTGAACAAGGTGCGGTGATCGCGTGAGGTCCTCGCCTCGCGCAACGGACGAGCTACTGCTCCTTCAATTCAGATGCAATCGGACTCGTGGCAGCGCGCACTGCCGGGAAGACGCCGCCCAGCAATCCGATGAGACAGGCCCATCCAAGCCCGAGCGCAACCAGCGGGACGGTCACCTTCAGCTGAGTGACGATCGATCCTTCTGTCGCACCTAGGCTGAAGGTGCTGCCACTCAAGAAAATCCAGGCAAGCGCCGCACCCACGATGGCCCCGACGGCGGCGAGAATCATCGCTTCCGCCAGCACGGATGCCACGACCATCCCACCACGAAACCCGAGCGCCCGGAGGGTTGCGATTTCGACGCGACGATTGCTCACTGAGGTGTACATGGTGTTCAACGCTCCGAAGATGGCGCCGATCGCCATCACTGCACCGATGACGAAGCTGACCACGTAAAGCGGTGTGCTGACGTCGCGCGAGAGTCGCTGGAAGTATTCGTCCTCGCGGATCACATCAACAGACAACCTGGGGTCGCGCGTGAGCGCGTTTTTGAACTCGTCGAACGCCTCCACTGAACTCAGCCGAACCGTTACGCTGCTCACCAGCGCCCGCCGATATGCCGACATGAGCGTGGTGGCATCCGCAAGCAGCGCGCCTTCCAACGCGTTGCCCGTCGCAAAGATCCCAACCACGGTCCACAGACCTCCGCGCAACCGCACCTTATCGCCGAGCTGAAGTCCGCTGAACTCCTGCTGTGCCGATCGGCCCACAACGAGCTCGTTGAGTCCGGGCTGAAACCATCGCCCCTCAACGATCTGAATCTCTGCTCGAACCGCGGGACCGAAGGCTGACATGCCGCGCACCCGCACGCCTGCACGCGAATCGTCCCTCGCTCGCACAAGTCGCACGGCGTCTACGATATCCGCCGTCGCCAGCGGTTCGCCTTCCGCGGAGCGCGCGATGCCGGGCGCACCAAGAATTGTTTGCACCTCATCGCCGAACAGCGAGCTGCCGGATTCAGAATCCGCGCCGGCTCGCAACACGATGGCGCGATCAGCTCGTCCGTTGGAGCGAACGCTATCGGCCAGGCTTGCGCCTAGGGTGAGGATCGAGATCAGCACCACCACAACGCCCATGACGCCGATGACGATCACAACGGAGCTGCCGGGCCGTTCTCGAACGCACTTCAGATTCATTCCGGTGACTGCGGCAAATTGTGCGAAGGCGCTCAAGTTCAATTCCCTCTTCGCGCAAGCGCGTCTACAACATTGAGTCGCCCGGCACGCAGAGCCGGAGGCAAGGCGGTGATCAGCGCCAAGAGCAGCGCGAGCCCTAGGCTCTTCAACAGCACGGCCGGCGCCATCGGCAGGGCCTGCATGCTGAAGCTTGCGAAGATCAGCGGAAAGAGCAGTTCCGCCGCCAAGGCGATACCGAGGAGCGCCGCTGCCAAGCAAATCGCGAGCGACTCCGCCAATACCACGCCGCTGACGATCCGGTCGGTAAACCCGACCGTTTTGAGAATTCCGAACTCAGGAATGCGCTCACGAACGGATTGCATCATGGTGTTGCCGGTGACGAACAACAGAGTGAAGAACACGGCGCTGAGCACGGTGTTGATGATGAGCTGAATGTTGGCGAGTTGATTGAGTTCGGCACGCACCGCGGCCGCGTACGACATGGTGTAGGTCTCGAATTCGGAGTTCGCAAACGCCGCATCGATCTGCTGTGCGATGCTTTCGGTCTGCGCAGGATCAGCGGCATGTGTGATGACCGCATTCACGGTGCCGATGTTCAGCACGCGAGCTTCGTCCAAGTAGTCGTAGTTGACCCACATCTGATCCGAGTCGCGACCTGAGTTCGGCGGTGCAGCCCACGTACCGACGATGTCGAACGACCACACGGTTGAGCGATCTTTGCGCAACGTTTTGAGTTGCAGCGGTAACTTGTCGCCCACCTTCCAGCCGAAGCGCTGAGCCAGATCATTGCCGACCAATACGCCCGTACGCGTGCGTTGCATGGCCGTCAGTGCTTCTTCAGTGACGATGTAGTCGCTGAAGCCACCATCCCTGCGTTCCTCCACCCTGAAGGCTTCTCCCCCAAAGCTGTTCGATGGTAGCTGGTACTGCGCGTTGAAGTTGACGATGCCATACGCGCTGCGTACCCCTGGAATGCGTTCGATGCGCGCGACGTGTGCCATGGGCAAGGGCAATCCGGGACTGACGCTGCTCGTGGTGTATAGGCGCGTGCGATCGGTCAGCTCATTCAGTAGCTGATCGAAACTCGCCATCGTGCCACTCAAGCCCCCATACAGGACGAAGGCCGTCACGATTGACAGGAACGTCAATACCGTGCGCGATGGCTTGCGTCTCAGCCCGGCCCAGACAATCGAGACGTACTTCAACCCCCAGCCTCCTCATTTTTGAACGTGCATCGCGACGGAAAAATCGCTAAAAACAATGAAGCACATCCGCGGTCGGCGCAAGTTCGGAGTGTGAATAAGGGTTGGCGCGTCCGCCTTCTGACTGCGCGCTTCAAACTTCCGACTGCCAAGAGCTGCAAGTACGCGCAAGATCGTTGAGGCGTCAATCACTTCCGCCGTTGCGTCATGCAAGCTTGCTCGGCATGCGCGCACGGCTACTCGCCTGCGAGGCCGGCGCAGGGTCCCGTCGCTTGCACGTGTCATGGCAGCCACAGTACATACGGTGCTGGCGATTCATTTCATGTCCTTCTGAACCGATCGAGCATACGCCATTGAACGCGCCTGCAGTCTCTTCGACCCGCGACACCGCTGCCGCAGAGGAGTGGGCGCTGCGCGTCGATCTTGCGGCCGCCTATCGCCTCGTCGCTCTATTTGGCTGGGACGATCTCATTTTCACTCACATCAGCGCGCGTGTGCCCGGGAGGACGGACCACTTCCTTATCAACCCATACGGCCTGCTCTTCGAGGAGATCACCGCGTCCAACCTGGTGAAGATCGATTTACAGGCGAACGTCGTTGAACCGACTTCTCACCTAATCAACCGCGCTGGATTTGTCATTCATAGCGCCATCCATGCGGCACGCGCCGACGCGCGATGCATCGTGCACACGCATACGATCGACGGCATCGCTGTGTCTGTACAGCGTTCCGGACTGTTGCCGCTCTCCAACAGCGCGTTCGCCGTCCTCGACAGCCTCGCTTATCATGAATACGAAGGCCGAGTCACTCGTGACGAAGAAAGACATACGCTCGTTGCTGACCTCGGGCGCAAGCACAATCTGATCTTACGGAACCACGGTCTTCTCACGCTGGGAGAAACCGTCGCAGGTGCATTCGTCCGAATGTTCTGTCTCGCTACCGCATGCACGATTCAAATCAGAGCACAGTCGACCGGAGAGCCTCTCGCACTCATCAGTGAGCAGGTGCTGAACAGAGATCGCGGACCGCCGATCACTCCAGCCGAAACACGAGTCAACTCAGTGCAGCTGACTTGGTCCGCACTACTGCGTCGACTCGATCGCCTGGATCCCTCTTTCCGAGATTAGATTCCTGCCGTTCTCGGATCAGTCTCCTCGCCTGCCCTCACGACAGCTCGACCTCTTCCAGATCAGAGGGCCGCTTCGTACTCACACCGGCGTGCGGCAGCGACGGAGACCGATCGCGAGCCGCTTTTCGCGCGCGTTTGACCGCGTCTCGCACGAACCAAGTCATCGACATGCCCTTGATGGCTATTCTATTGACCAAGGAGAGCGGCCATGGCAACGGTCGTACAAAGTCCACGAACAGTACCGTCCGGTAGGCGTCTGAGTCGTTCCACACCTCGTGCGAGTGTCGGTCGTCGAACACCAAGCTTCGACCCTCGCTCCACGAACGCACATCGTTCCCTACGCGGATTCGACACAGCGATTCAGGTCGGGGCACGATCAAACCCAAGTGGTATCGCAGCACGCCCTTGTAGGGACCGAAATGGGCCGGGATATGCTTTCCTGGAGCGAGGATAGAAAACATGGCCGTCTTCATTCCGGGAATGTCTTTCAACAACCGCTCGGTCTGCGGACAGCTGGCACAATTCTCAGCAATGCGTCGACCATAGAAATACAAGATAAATGTTTTCCATTGCTCCCCTTGGGTCAGATATTTCTGGTTCTCAGACACATCCTGGAAGTTCGGAATGGCCTCGCGCCTCTTCAGCAACTGATCGAGCTCAGCGCGTACAAGTGACCAGTGAGACTCCATGCCAGCGATCCAGGGAAAACTCTCCGAGTCGAAAAATGTGCGGTGACCATCACGACTGCAATGAGTGATGAGCCACTCGATGGGCAGCAGCAACTGTCGTCGCACCAGCACATGTCGTCGACGATACAACTTCACAATCCCTTCCCAGCTCATGTCGTTTCCCTGTGGATGGCAGACCTATTAGTGAGATTCCCGCGAGTTCAGCAACAGGCTTGATGCTTTGGACCACTGCTGGCGAGTGCGACTCCATCAGCGCGGCGAGAACCTTGCGAGGTCCTTTGAAAGGCCGCCGACCGGATCAAGAACATCCGGGTACTTCATCTGCTTCTCACTGCACCCAACGTCTGCGCTCAGGCGCGAGCGTCTTCGCGAGTCGCCTGCAGCGCATTGTTGGGCTGTGGATGCGCATTTTGCTCTAAGAACACGATAAACGAGGATCCCAAATTGGTTCGGAACAGCCACTGCGTGTACCACCAGAAAGCGGCAAGCGTCCATGGGATGAGGGCGGCCCACTGAAGTACTCGAATTGTAGTATCGAGCTGTGCCGCGTCGTCAACGAAGAAGAGTCCAACGAACGTGACGACAAACTGTATTGCGATACTCGTCAGAAACGTCGCGATGAACAGATGAAGCTGTAGGAAGAGGGCGCGACCTTTACATCTCCGGAAAAAGGCGGAGCGCTCCGCATCCGTCAACTCAGCGAAGCTACGTACCACGCTCGGCGTCATCTCTCCCTCCTATTCTGCCGCCCAACGCCACCGCTGTGCCGCGAGCAACGGCGCTTCGCCGTTGCGAGTCGGAACCAGCGGCTTGTTATACGGCACTGCCACGCCTGTCTCTTATGCAGCCTTGTTCCAACGAGGAAGGCGGTTGAACTCGCGATGAAACTCCGCCAATAACTGCGCCTCTGCCAAGAAGGGAAGCACCCGAACGTTCTCCTCAAAAGTAACAAACCACTCAAAATGCAGCGAAATGAGACCCAGCGTCTCCATTCCTCTTCGGAAGAAGATGTGACGATACATCCCATCCTGCTTCTTAGTAAGCCGTTCTCGAATGGTCTGTGATTTGAACCGACCGTCCTGACAAATGGTGCCAGCCTTGCCGATGCAGAGTATCTCTCGGTCCTGGACGGATGGCGCGGATATGACATACGCGCCATACGCCGGTGGAACCTTTTCTCTGCGCACCACGTCATCGATCCGTTCTTCCAACCTCAACTCGAACGCGCCGTGGCGGTACTGAGATCGGAACGAACTAAGAAACGCCGCCATGCTCATAGTGTCGTATAACGCCGTGCATAAGCCGCGAACAAAGTGCATTGCACTTTGTGAGTCGGGCGCGCAGTGCGCGCGAACTTGATGCACTTGTTATGCGTCCGACTCATGTTATGCAAACCCAAGCGTCGCTTCTTTGAAGTTGCCAGCTCTCGGCACCCCGTTCAAAGACCCAGAACTGTCCAACGCACCCAGCATCATGGCGGCATAACATGAGATGACCGTCAGATGTTCGAAACCAAGTGCTTTGAAAGTCTGGTGTCGAATTCTTGAGAACTGGATTTGAGTCCGCCAGTTTCTCCAGAAGCGCCGCATCCGGCGGGGGCTCAGTTGTCTGCTCCCACGCCTTTGTTTCGTCCGAGATGCACATCTGTTGTGGCATGAATGCCGGTCGCTCTTGCTGCGAAGCGCATGCGGAAAAAGCAAGCAAACACAGCGCTGCCGCCTTACGCATAACGTTCCGCGTGAGCCGCGAGCAAACGGCGAAGCCGTTTGCGAGTCGGGCGCGCAACGCGCGCGTACTCCACGCGGTTGTTGGGCGAGCGCTGTTGTTTGAGAAGATTGCTCATGGCTCCGAATCTTCTGGCGAACCCTTGCCGGGAAGTTGACCTGTGGCGAGGAATACCAATTC
>Ga0164243_10006538_pt1 | contig 17612 bp, 12 predicted proteins | sample OricompcompostOP_FD_108781 | JGI IMG/M metagenome (GOLD analysis project Ga0164243, IMG submission 108781) | Organic Plus compost microbial communities from Emeryville, California, USA - Original compost - Organic plus compost (OP) | ecosystem: Engineered > Solid waste > Mixed feedstock >... | reverse complement strand
CCGCGTTCCACGCCTCGCAGGACGGGCTCGGTGCGCTCGAGCGTGCCCGGGCGCTTCTCGCGGAACCGGCGCCGGTCGACATCCGTCGCGAGGCCGCGGGCACCGTCCGCGTCGACCGCCTCACGGTGCGCTACCCCGGCAGGCCCGAGCCCGTGTTGCACGACCTGACGGCCGAGCTGGACGGGATCACCGCGGTCACCGGTCCGAGCGGGTCCGGGAAGTCCACATTCTTGGCGGCCCTGGCGGGGGTCCTCGGAGCGGATGCCGAGGTCACCGGGGAGATCACGGGAGTCGACGGCAACGCCGTGGCGTGGGTGCCGCAGGCACCCCGGTTCTTCTCGGAGACGCCACGCGAAGAGCTCGTCCTCTACGGTGCGGACCCCGTCGCCGCGCTCGACGAACTGGCGCTCGGCCCGCTCGCGGACGCGGCCGTCGCCGAGCTGAGCCCGGGGGAGCAGCGCCGGCTCGCGGTCGCTCGCGCGCTCGGTCGCGTGGATGCCGGGGCGCGGCTCCTTCTGCTCGACGAGCCGACCGCCCATCTGGACCCGCACGCCGCCGAAGCCGTGCGCGCCGCGATCCGCAGACGGGCCGATCGCGCCGTGGTCGTGCTGGCGAGCCATGAACCCGATACCCGGGCCCTCGCGACCCGGCACGTCATCCTCGGCACGCCGCATGCAGGCCGGACCGCCGCGCCGGCGCCGCAGGCCTCCAGCCACGATCACAGCGGAGCCGGCGACGGGATGTCGCCCCAGGCCCTCCTGGCGAGCCCGCCCGCGCGCGCCGCAGCGGCAGCCGCCGGCGGCCCGCTGACGCTGCGCGGCGTGCTGCGTCCCCAGCGCCGGGCGTGGGCGGGCGCCATCGCACTCGGGGCTCTCGCGGCGGGCCTCGGTCTCGCGCTCACGGCGGTGTCGGGCTGGCTCATCGTCCGGGCGAGCGTCGAGCAGTACATCATGTACCTTCTGGTCGCGATAGTCGGGGTGCGGGCGTTCGGCATCGGACGCTCGGTAGGGCGGTACGCGGAGCGCCTGGTGACCCACCGCGCCGCTTTCGCGACGGTGGATGCCCTGCGTCTGCGGCTCTGGAGCGCGATCGCCGCCCGCGGGGCCGGGTCGAAGCGCCTTCTGGAGGGCGGCGCACCGGTGGACTACCTCGTGACCCTCGCGGGGGAGCTGCGGGATCACCTTCCGCGCATCGTGGTGCCGATCGCATCCGGGCTCGTCGTGGCCGCCGGCGCCGTCGTCACCGCAGCGCTCGTCGCGCCTTCGCTCGCCTCGCTCGTCTTCGCGGTCCTCCTGGGCGCCGTCATCGTCGCGACAGTGCTCGCGATCGCCGCCGAACACGGGGCGGGCGCTTCCCGCATCCGTGCCCGCTCCCAGATCGTACGGGGCAGCGCGGCGGTCGGAACGGCATCCCCCGACCTGCGCGGGAACGGCGTGACGGCCCGGGCGCTGGACCGCCTCGACGGATCCGCCGAGCTGCTGGCCCGCGCCGAGCAGCGCGCCGGCTGGGCCTCCGGCCTCGGGGCTGCCGTCATCGCGGCCGCCATGTCCGTCCTGGCCATCACGATCCCGCTGGCTGCAGCGGGGCTCACCGCCAGCAACGCCTCCGTCGTCGCTCTGCTGTCGCTCGCCCTCATCGAGCCCCTCACCGAGCTCGTCGCGGCCGCGAATCGTCTTCCCGTCCTGCACGTCGTGCTGCACAGGCTCGGAGCCGTGCTGGCGCCGCAACCGGCCGTGCACTGGGGTGAGGGGACGCTGTCACGGCCGCTGCATGAGCTCGCACTCCAGGATGTCGCGGTCCGGTACCCCGGGGCGCCGCGTCCCGCGGTGAGCGGCGTCACCGGCCGTGTTCGTCGCGGGGCGTGGCTCGTACTGGACGGCCCGTCGGGATCGGGAAAGTCGACCGTGCTCTCGGCGCTGATGGGCGCGCTGCCCGTCGCGGAGGGCGAGATCGAGGCGGATTGCGCACCCCTGACCGCGCTCGGGGAAGGCGAATGGCGCGGTCGCGTCGCGTGGTGCCCGCAAGAGGCGTACGTCTTCGACTCGACTGTGCGGGGCAATCTGCTTCTCGCGCGCCCGCACGCGGATCGCCCGGACGATGCGACGCTGTGGTCGGCCCTGGAGCGAGCGGGACTGCGCTCCCTCGTCGAGAGCTTTGCAGAAGGGCTGGACGCACGGGTGGGTCCGGGCGGGAGCGCGCTGTCCGGCGGTGAGCGACAACGGCTCGCGGTCGCCCGGGCCCTGCTGACCCGCGCCGATGTCGTCCTCCTCGACGAGCCGACCGCTCACCTCGACGAGGCCACGGCGGCCGCGATGATGGCAGATGTCCGGGCATCCACGGCCGATCGCCTGGTCGTGCTCGTGTCGCACCGGCACGCCGATCGGCTGCCGGGCGACGGGATCATCCGGCTCGCCTGATCCCAGGGTCCGCGAGGCGCGGGCGGAATCAGCCCGCGAGACGCCGGAAACGGTCTCCGACACGCGTCGAGCCGGACACCGCCTTCTCGGCGCCGGGGACCCCGCCGGCGCCGACCTGAAGGATCGCGCGCGCCAGGACTTCGTCATGTACCTCGCGGCGCGCGTGATCATCGGCGAGCATCTCCACCAGGGCGGCCACTTCCACTTCGGCCCGCGCCGCGATCGGGAACCACGGCAACGCGGACCGCCACGCGCGGAAGGCCAGCAGGAGCAGATCGTGCCGCTGCTCGACGTGGGCGCGTTCGTGCGCGATCACCGCGACGAGCTCGTCGGGGTCGAGCCGGTCGAGCAGCCCCTGCGACAGGACCGTCACCGACTGGGCGCCGCGGGGAAGGCAGTAGGCCACCGGCACCGCGTCGTCGAGCACGCGCGTGCGAGCCCTGGTGGGGTGTGGAGACGTCAGGAGCTCGAGCAGCGCGAGATGACGGTGCCGCTGGGCTGTGACCTGCACAGTCGTGGCGGCCAGATGTGCCAGGAGGTACACCGTGAACACGCCCGCGGGGATCAGCGCCGCAAAGGCGTGCGCGGGCAGCACGGCATAGCCGGTCAGCGCGAGGGCGCCGATCATCGACAGGCCCCCGGCCAGTCCGATCCCCTGCCAGAGCAGCAATGCCATCACGGGCGCACGCGTGGGCCAGGTCGCCCGGGCAAGGGCGACCGGCACGGGCCACGCCAGTCCCACCGCGATGAGACCGAACACCACGGCGCCGGCCACCACGACGGCATGCGGGATGACGACGGCACCGGCGAGGGCCGGATCGTCGACGCCGCCGATGATCGTCAGGGTCTCAGCCGGCACGGTCGAGGAGTTGACGCAGGACGGCGGCATCCTCGTCCGACACGCTGCCCACGAATCGCTCGAGCACCGCCGTCCGGTCGCTGGAGGTCCCCAGGACGTCGTGCATGAGCTCGGCGACATGGTCTGCGCGTGACGCCACGGCCGTGTAGCGGTGGGGCCGGGCCGAGCGATCCGGTGTCACGAACCCCTTCTTCTCCAGCCGCGACAGCACGGTCAGCAGCGTCGTGACTGCCAGCGTGCGTCCCTCGGACTGCAGATGATCCCGGATGTCATATGCGGTGACCGGCTCCGGTGCGTCCCACACGGCATCCATCACCGCACGTTCGAGCTCACCCAGTGTTCCCATGTCTCACCTCCACGGCCGCGACCTCGGCGACATCCTCATTCTACCCCCGGTCGAAATTGTTCTATCATCCGTCGAAGAAGTTCTACATGGCGTAGAATTGAAGCATGGGCGGGAAGCCCGCTTCCGGAAGGAGAGTCCGTGGACGTCCTCGACATCGCCCGCTGGCAGTTCGGCATCACGACCGTCTACCACTTCCTGATGGTCCCGCTCACCCTGGGGCTCGGGACCGCGGTCGTCATCATGCAGACCCGCTGGGTGCGCACGCGTGATGAGAAGTTCCTGCGGATGACGAAGTTCTGGGGGAAGGTCTACCTGATCAACTTCATCGTGGGAGTCGCCACCGGTCTCGTCCAAGAGTTCCAGTTCGGGATGGCCTGGAGCGAGTATTCGCGGTTCGTCGGGGACGTGTTCGGAGCGCCGCTGGCGCTCGAGGGCCTCCTCGCGTTCTTCGCCGAGTCCACGTTCCTCGGTGTGTGGATCTTCGGCTGGGGCAGGATCCGGCGCGGCGTCCACCTCGCTGCACTGTGGTGCGCCGTCATCGGCTCCTGGGCATCGGCGTACTTCATCATCGTCGCGAACTCCTGGATGCAGCATCCGGTCGGCGTCACGCTCGGCGCCGACGGGCGACCGGTCATGGACGACATCCTCGCCGTGCTGACCAACAGCACCGCCCTGGCGGCGTTCACCCACACGATCTTCGGCGCCCTGATCGTCGCCGGGATGCTCCTGATCGGCGTCTCGTGGTACCACCTGTGGCGCCGCCGCCACGACGGCATCGACGGCGTCGACGCGACCGGACGGGTTCTGATCGGTGCCGCTCCCTCGCTCGCGGGACGCGATCGCGTCGACCACGGCGTGTGGCTCTGGTCGCTGCGCTTCGGCGCGGTTCTGGCCATGCTCGCGTTCGCCGGCACCGTGGTGACCGGCGATGCCCAGGGCAAGCTCATGTACGAGCAGCAGCCGATGAAGATGGCGGCGGCCGAGGCCGCGTGCCATACGGGCTCGTCGTTCTCGGTGCTCTCGCTGGGCGACCCCGGCTCGTCCGACTGCCGGGATGTCGTGACCCTGATCGAGATCCCGGGTGCGCTCGGATTCCTCGGCACGGGGGAGTGGGGTGCCGACATGCCGGGCATCCGTGACCTGGAGCACCGGTACGTCGACCAGTACGGCGCGACAATCCCGAACGACGCGCTGTACGGGGACCGTGCCGGGTCGACCGTCCGGTACGTGCCGGTCATGTGGGTGACGTACTGGGGATTCCGCCTCATGATCGGCCTGGGCGCCGTCGTCGCAGCGGGCGCGGCCGTCGCGCTGTGGCTGACCCGGCGGGGCACCGTGCCGACCTCGCGAGGGATCATGCGGCTCGCACTCCTGGGCATCCTCGCCCCGTTCGCAGGGAACATCGCGGGCTGGATCTTCACCGAGCTCGGCCGCCAGCCTTTCGTCGTCGCGCCCAACCCCGACGCGACGGGAGCGGACGGAGTCTTCATGTTCACGGCCGCCGCGGTGTCCCCGGGGGTCACCGCCGGAGAGCTGCTGTTCTCGGTGATCACGCTCAGCGCCGTCTACGGAGTGCTCCTGCTGGTCGAGCTCTCACTCCTGGTCCGGTATGTCCGAGGCGGCGTCGCCAGTGCGATGACGGAGCTCGCGCGCGACGAGTCCGATCCGCCGGACGACACGCCCCGCCCCGACGAGAGCCGTCGAGACGACGTGCTCGCCTTCGCCTACTGACGCCTACTGATCCACGACGAAGACAAGGATTCGACATGGAACCGCTTCCCATCGTGTGGTTCATCACGATCTGCGTGCTCTGGACGGGGTACCTCCTTCTGGAGGGCTTCGACCTGGGAGTCGGCATGCGGATGCTGTTCAGCGCTCGCACCGAGCACGACCGCCGGGTCATGCTCAACACGATAGGCCCCGTCTGGGACGGCAACGAGGTGTGGCTCATCACGGCGGGGGCGGCCACGTTCGCGGCGTTTCCCGGATGGTACGCCGCTCTGTTCTCGGGGCTCTACATCCCGCTGACGATCGCACTGGTCGGTCTCATCGTGCGCGCGGTCGGGATCGAGTACCGGGGGAAGCTGGCATCCGCGGCGTGGCGCCGGCTCTGGACGGTCCTGATCGGCGTGGGCTCGCTGCTGGTCGCGTTCTGCGTCGGCGCGCTGCTCGCACTGACGTCCACCGGGCTTCCCCTCGACGCGAACGGCGACAGGGTCGGAGGACCGTTCGTGTGGCTGAGCGTCCCGGCCCTTGTGGGCGGACTCGCGGTCGTCGGATTCGCGCTGGCGCACTCGGCGACCTTCCTGGCCCTGAAGACAGAAGGAGAAGTGCGGGAGCGGTCGGGTCGCTTCGCAGCGAGGTGGGCACCGTTGTGCATCGTGCCCGCGGTCGCCTGGGCCGTGTGGGTCCAGATCGAGCACAGGGCCGCGCTCACGTCGTGGGCGCTCGTGATCGCGGCGGTCCTGGCCGCCGTGGTCGGGTGGATCAGCGCCCGGGCGCGCCGCGAGGGCCTCGCGTTCCTCGGCTACGCCGGATTCGGTGTGCTCGGTGTGGCCGCCGTGTTCGCCGCGATGTTCCCACGGCTGCTCCCGTCGACGATCGACCCGGCGTTCGATCTCACGATCTGGAACACCGCCAACAGCCCTTACACCCTCGCCGTCATGACGGTCATCACCCTGGTCGCGCTGCCGGCCATCCTCGTATACCAAGGATGGAGCTACTGGATCTTCCGACAGCGGGTGACCCCGGGCATGATCCCCTCGGCGCACGTCGTGGTGCCGGCCGTGCTCAGGGCGCGCTGACCGGGCGGGGGCCCGGCCCGGTCAGCCCGCGAGGGCGGGCAGCTCCTTCTTCGCCTCGTCCTCGACGTCATAGTCGTAGATCGACCAGCGGAAGGACGCCGACGCCGCGATCTGCGCGTCCCGCTCCTCGACGGTCCCGACGGCGGAGTCGTAGCGCGCCCCGTTGGCGCGTGACCCTCTCTGCACGTCGGCGGTGCGAGTGCGGCGGAACCGCTCATACGTCACGAGCGCGTTCGCCGCGTGCTCCGGGCCGGCGTGTTCGAGCAGCAGTGCGAGGGCGATGCCGTCTTCGAGCGCCTGGTTGGCGCCCTGTCCCAGGTGCGGCAGCATCGGGTGCGCCGCGTCGCCGAGAAGCGTGAGCCGGCCCTTAGTCCAGTGGTCGATGGGCTCGCGGTCGTTCAGGCCCCACCAGAACGTGGACTCCACGGCTGAGAGGAGGTTCACGATGCGCGGGTCCCAGTCGGCGAACTCGCGCCGGAGCTGGTCGGGATCGCCCGGGGCCGACCACGACTCGCGGGTCTCGTCAGAGGTCGGGACGAAGCCCACGTAGTTGATGAGCTCGCCCCGGCGCACGGGAAACACGAGGAAGTGCTTGCCGTCGCCCATCCACATCTGCCAGATGTCGGTGCTCCATTCGGGGACCAGGCTGGCCGGCACGATTCCCCGGTACGCGACGGAACCCGAGTGCACGGGCTTGGAGGGTTCTGCCACCTCCGGGCGAAGCACGGAGTGGATGCCGTCGGCCGCGACCACGACGTCGGCGGTGACGGACTCGCCGTTCTCGAAGATCACGGTCGCGCTGTCCGCCGTCTGGACGAACGAGACGGCCCGATGCCCCGTGTGCACGACGCCCTCGGGAAGCGCGTCGACCAGGATCGACAGCAGATCGGCCCGGTGCACACCGTAGACGCCGACCGTTCCGTCCTTGCTGCCGATGACCGACTCGGCCACGACGCTCCCGTCCTTCCGCCGGTAGCACGAGCCGGGCTGAAAGCGGGATGCCTGATCGATGAAGGCCTTGTCCAGTCCCACACGCTGAAGCGCGCGGAAACCGTTCGGCGCGATCTGCACGCCCGCACCGACCTCGCTCAGCGCCGAGGCCTGCTCATGGACGGTGACTTCGATGCCACGACGGAGAAGAGCGTGTGCGGCGCCGAGGCCGCCGATGCCCCCGCCGATCACAGCGACGCGGAGAGGTCGTGAAGGCATGGTCCTACCTTTGCGAAAAACGAAAGTATTTCGCTAAGCGTAAATCGTTCGTGGTGGCCCGTCAAGCCGGCGCTGCGCTCGGCCGCTCAGAGCATCGACCCGAGCCGGCGTGCCTCCTCGAGGAGGACGGGGAGGAACCTCTCCCGCATCTGCCCCATCGTGAAGCGTGCCGACAGGGCGCTGATCGACATCGCCGCGAGCGTGGCGCCCCGCGCGTTCACGACGGGAACCGCAATCGCCCGGACGCCGGCCTCCAGCTCCTCGTCCGTGTAGGAGTACCCGAGCTGAGCGGTCTCCTCGATCTTGCCTCGTGCCGCCGCGACGGTGAACGCGCTGCCGTCGCTCAGCCGCACGGGCCGGAAGCTCTCAAGGTGCGCGGCGATCTGCTCTTCGGACTGCGCGGCGATGAGCACCCGTCCCGCCGCGGCCAGCAGCGCCGGCATCCGCGAGCCGACCCGCATCCCGGTGGAGGCCGTGTGGGACGATTCCGAGCGGGCGACGAAGATGATCTCCTCTCCGTCGAGCACCGCGAGGGACGCGGACTCGTCGAACGCCTCCCTCGCAGCCACGAGCCGGGGGCCGGCGAGGATCGGGAGAGAGTCGGCCTCGGAGTATGCGCTCGACAGGCGCATCATGCGTGGCGTGGGCCGGTAGAACTTGCCGTCGTACATGACGAAGCCGAGCTCCTCGAGGGTGCGCAGGCAACGGCGTGCCGCAGCAGGGGTGATGCCCGACGCCGCCGCGGCCTCGCTGATCGTGAGCCGAGGGTTCTTGGCGTTGAAGCTCTCGATGATCGCGAGACCCTTCGCGAGGCCGCCCATGCCCTCCTCTCGGCCCGCTCGCAGCCGGGTCGCCGATCCGCGTTCGCTGTTCATGGCATGAAACCCTCCGCTCTCCGTCCCAGTTCGCATAGCGAGCATAGTGCGGATACCGAACAGGGCACGGTGCGCGTGCGCATCCGAGCGCGTGAGTCTCCGGTTCCTATGACGACGCGCGCGATGCCGTCAGATGTCGATGGCCTCGCCCGGATCGAGGGCCACGAACTCGCCGCCACCCTGCTCGACGGCCCACTTCAGTCGCTCGCGCCCCATCTCCCGCCCGATCGTGGACAGGGTCATGTCGTGCGTCGCGAACGCACGTCGAGGGTCGACCGCCAGGACGAAGTCCATCGCCTCGCCGATCTTCAGCCACGGAGCGCCCACCGGTGCCGCGAGCAGTGCGATGCTGCGACCACGCGGGACCGCGTACGAATCGCCTGGGTAGTAGAACTGCTCGTTCACGAGGACACCGACGTTGTCGACGAGCGGGAGGGACTCGTGGATCACCGCGTGCTCACCGCCGAAGAACTCCAGAGCGAAAGGGCCGATCCGCACGCCGTCGCCGGGGGAGACCACCGTGATGTCGTACCCGGCGGCCGCGCCGGCCACATCTGCCGGTGCGTAGATCGGGATCTGCCCGGTCGTGCGAAGTATTCGATCGAGGTGATCGGCGGTCCAGTGGTCGGCGTGCTGATGCGTCAGCACGAGCGCCACCACGTTGTGCACGTCGGGGAGCGGATTCGTGAAGATCCCCGGATCGACGACCAGCGCCTTTCCTTCGGCTTCGATGAGCAGCGCAGCGTGCTCGTACTTCGTTACTCGCATGGTGTGAAGTCAACTCCGAACACGCTCTCGCATCAAATCGGAGACTGCACGGGGCGGCTCCCGCCTGATTTTGCAGGGGCGGAAGCGCCATGGCATACTTGAACGGTTGCCTGACGGCCCCATCGTATAGCGGCCTAGTACGCCGCCCTCTCACGGCGGTAACGCGGGTTCGAATCCCGCTGGGGTCACCAACACGAGGAAATGCCGGTCCTTTCGGGCCGGCATTTCCTCGTATTTCGAGCGCGCGCTCAGGCGTGCCCGGACGTCTCCGCCGCAGGCCCGTACCCGCCGCCTCCTGGGGTCGAGATCTCCAAGACATCCCCGGGTTCGAGGTGCACGGTGTCGGCCCCCGCCATCTCGTGCACAGTGCCGTCGGCTCGTTCGACCCGATTGCGGCCGAGGGCCCCGGGTTCGCCGCCCGCCATGCCGTACGGGGCCACACGCCGATGGCCGGACAGGGTTGAGGCCGTCATCGGCTCGAGGAACCGCAGGCGCCGCACGCCGCCGTCGCCGCCGCGCCAGCGTCCGCGCCCGCCGCTGCCGGGCCGGATCGCGAAGGACTCCAGGAGCACGGGAAAACGCCATTCGAGCACTTCCGGATCGGTGAGACGCGAATTCGTCATGTGCGTCTGCACGACCGACGCACCGTCGAAGCCGTCACCCGCACCGGATCCCGATCCGAGCGTCTCGTAGTACTGATGGCGGTCGTTGCCGAACGTGAGGTTGTTCATCGTCCCCGCGCCCTCGGCCTGCACGCCGAGGGCGGCGAACAGCGCGCCGGTGATCGCCTGAGACGTCTCCACGTTTCCGGCGACCACCGCCGCCGGATAGGAGGGGGAGAGCATCGTCTCCGGCGGGATCACGAGCTTCAGCGGTCGCAGGCATCCGTCGTTGAGCGGGATGTCGTCGTCCACCAGCGTGCGGAACACGTACAGCACGGCCGCCATCGCCACCGAGGAGGGCGCGTTGTAGTTGGTGGACAGCTGCGCCGATGTGCCCGTGAAGTCGACGACCGCGGTGCGGGCCTCGCGATCCACCGTGATCTTCACCTCGATCACCGCGCCGGAATCGAGCTCGTAGCGGTAGCTGCCGTCGGACAGGGTGCCGATCACGCGCCGGACGGCTTCTTCGGCGTTGTCCTGCACATGCCGCATGTAGGCCTGCACGACCTCGAGGCCGAACGAGTCGATCATCTTGCCGACCTCCTCGACGCCCTTGGCGTTAGCGGCGACCTGTGCACGAAGATCGGCCAGGTTCGTCTCGGGGTCGCGGGACGGGTAGCGCGCGGCCAGCAGGTGCTCGCGCGTCTGCTCCTCGAGGAAGTGCCCGTCCTGGACGAGCAGGAAGTTGTCGAACAGCACGCCCTCCTCGTCGAGGTGGCGGCTCGTGGCCGGCATCGAGCCAGGCTGGATCCCTCCGATCTCAGCGTGGTGACCGCGAGAGGCGACATAGAAGAGGATGTCGTCGCCGTCTCGATCGAAGACTGGGGTGATCACGGTGACATCCGGCAGGTGCGTGCCGCCGTGGTAGGGATCGTTCACGGCGTACACGTCGCCGCGCCGCATCCTGCCGGCTCGGCGGCGCGCGACTTCCTTCACGCCTGCCCCCATCGACCCGAGATGGACGGGGATGTGCGGCGCGTTCGCGACGAGGTTGCCATCGGGATCGAACAGAGCGCACGAGAAGTCGAGGCGCTCCCGGATGTTCACCGACTGCGAGGTCGCCTCGAGGCGCGTGCCCATCTGTTCCGCGATCGACATGAAGAGATTGTTGAAGACCTCCAGAAGAACCGGATCGGCGCGCTCGGTGAGGTCGGCCTCGACGCGGGCGGCCACCCGGTCCAGCAGCAGATGGCCGTACTCGGTCACCCGGGCCTGCCAGCCCGGCTCCACGAACGTCGTGGCGTTCGCCTCGGCGACGATGGCGGGACCGGCCACGATCTGCGACGCCGTGAGGCGTTCGCGAAGGTACAGCGGGGCATCCCGCCACGCTCCGTCGCTGTACACGCGGACGGTCTCGGCAGCGCCCCCCGTCTCGACGCGTTCGGCCAGGGGCGCCAGGTCCGGCTGATCGGTGAGACCGGTCACCTCGACCGTGATCGCCTCGACGATGAGCGCTCGATCCATCAGGAACGAGTACGTCGTGCGGTAGGTGGTCTCGAAGCCGGACACCATGTCCTCGTAGCCTGCCAACGGCACCGAGATCAGGCTGTCCGTGCCGTCGTACCGCAACTGTGCCCGACGAGCGACGCGGATGCGCTTCTCCGGCACGCCCTCGGCGATGAGCTCGGCCCGGGCCTCCTGCGCGAGCCGCTCGGCGAGCTCCTCCAGCTCGCCGAGCCCCGCCGGCTCCAATCGCGCCACGACCGACTGCTCCCGGATCGACGTCGTGTCGGCCAGGCCGATGCCGAGGGCCGAGAGGACCCCGGCCATCGGCGGCACCAGCACCGTCGGGATCCCGAGCGAGTCGGCGACCGCGCACGCGTGCTGTCCGCCGGCACCGCCGAACGTCGTGAGCACATAGCGCGTGACGTCGTGCCCCTTCTGAACCGAGATCTTCTTCACGGCGTTGGCCATGTTCGCCACAGCGATTCGCAGGAAGCCTTCGGCGACCTGCTCCGGCCCGCGCTCGTCCCCGGTCGCCTCACGGATTCGAGCGGCCAGCTCGGTGAACCGTTCGCGTACCACGGCGGCGTCGAGCGGTTGATCGCCGTTCGGGCCGAAGACGGCGGGGAAGTGCTCGGGTTGGATGCGCCCGAGCATGACGTTGGCATCCGTGACGGTCAGCGGACCGCCTGCCCTATAGGATGCGGGGCCGGGATGGGCGCCGGCCGAGTCCGGGCCGACTCGGTAACGGCTTCCGTCGAAATGCAGGATCGAGCCCCCTCCGGCCGCGACCGTGTGGATGTCGAGCATCGGCGCCCGCAGTCGCACACCGGCGACCTGCGCCATGAAGACGCGTTCATACTCCCCGGCGAAGTGCGAGACGTCGGTCGAGGTGCCGCCCATGTCGAAGCCGATCACGTGGTCGAACCCGGCCAGCGCCGACATCCGGACCATGCCGACGATGCCGCCGGCGGGACCGGAGAGCACGGCGTCCTTCCCGCGGAAATGGTGGGCCTGCGCGAGCCCTCCGTTGGACTGCATGAACATCAACGGCACGTCCTGCAGGTCGCCTGCCACCTGGTCGACGTAGCGGCGGAGCACCGGCGAGAGGTAGGCGTCGACGACCGTCGTGTCACCGCGAGGGATCAGTTTCATGAGCGGGCTGACCTCGCTCGACAGCGAGATCTGCGTGAACCCGATGCGCCGCGCCAGGTCTCCCAGCGCCCGCTCGTGCGCCGGATTCCGGTGACTGTGCATGAGGACGATGGCTACGCTGCGCAGCCCGTCGGCGTGCGCCTCGTTCAAGGCGCGTTCGGCCTGGGCCAGATCCAGCGGTACGAGGATGCCGCCATCGGCGTCGAGCCGCTCGTCCACCTCCACGACGCGTTCGTAGAGCATCTCGGGAAGCACTATGTGCCGGTCGAAGATGCGCGGGCGGTTCTGATAGGCGATCCGCAGCGCGTCCCCGAATCCTCGCGTGACGACGAGCGCCGTGGGTTCGCCCTTGCGCTCCAGCAGGGCATTGGTCGCGACCGTGGTGCCCATCCGCACGGCCTCGATGCTCGCGGCGGGCACGCCGTCCTCTGCGCCGATCCCGAGCAGCTGACGGATGCCGGCCACGGCGGCATCCGGATAGCGCGTCGGATTCTCCGAGAGCAGCTTGTGCGCCACGAGCGAGCCGTCCGGACGACGGCCGACGATGTCGGTGAAAGTGCCGCCCCGGTCCACCCAGAACTGCCAGCGCGTCATGCGTGAGGGCTCCTTTCGGCTCACTCGGAGGGTGGTGTCGTCTGTGACGCGGCCCGGCTCAGACCGCGTACGTGTGGTCGGGCACGTCCGTGACGAACATGTATCCCGGGGCATGAGTGATTGCGAACGGCGGGCGCGAGGCCATGATCGCCGCTTGCGGGGTGACACCGCACGCCCAGAACACGGGAACCTCGCCGTCGCGGATCTCGACGGGATCGCCGAAGTCCGGGTGGGCGAGATCCGTGATGCCCAGCGCCGCGGGCTCGCCGACGTGCACGGGCGCTCCGTGCACGGCGGGGAACTGTCCGCTGATCCGCACCGCGTCGGCCACGCGGTCGGCGGCGATAGGCCTCATCGAGACGACCATGGGCCCCGCGAGGCGGCCGGCAGGGCGGCACTGACGATTCGTGACGTACATCGACACGTTCGTGCCTTGACGCAGGTGACGCACCTCGATGCCCGCGGCGGCCATCGGAGTCTCGAACGTGAAGCTGCACCCGATGAGGAATGCGACCAGGTGGTCGTTCCAGTAGTCGAGGATGTCGGAAGGCTCGTCGACCAGCTCCCCGTCCCGCCAGACCCGGTACGCCGGCAGGTCCGTGCGCAGATCGGCGTCGGGCGCGAGAGCGGTACGCGGGCTGCCGGCGTCCGTCACGTCGATGATCGGGCACGGCTTGGGGTTTCGCTGGCCGAACAGGAGAGCGTCGTACGCGTAGTCGCGCGGGACGACGATCATGTTGGCCTGTGCGAATCCGGGAGCCCAGCCCGCCGTCGGCACGCGCTCTCCCGCGCGGAACTGCGCGCGGGCCCGGGCGGGGTCGGCGACGGTCATGAGAGCCTCCTGGCGGTGGTCGGACGGGTCACTGGAAGATCGATCCGATGGCGGTGATGGACAGGATCGCCGCGTAGAGGGTGAACAGCCACGCGGCCACTCCGATGCCCAGCAGCACCTTGGGATAACGGTAGCCGCCGAGAAGGTCGCGCCGGCGCAGGGCGCCCCACAAGAGGATCCCGAGACCGACAGGCAGGACGAGCCCGTTGATCGCGCCGGCGAACACGAGCATGGCCTGCGGCGTCTGGCCCACGAGGATGAAGGCGATGGTCGCGAGCGCGATGAGGGCGATGACGGCCCGGTTGAAGTGCTTGCGGATCGGCGGGATGTACGACTGGAGGAACGTCGCCGTCGTGTAGGAGTTGCCGATCGTGCTGGTCATCCCCGCGGCCCAGAAGACGAGCCCGAACAGGTGCAGTCCGATCGTGCCGAATGCGGCGAGGAACGCCGAGCCGGCCGCGTCATCGGGGTTCGCCATGTGCGCGCCGGTGGCCACCACGCCGAAGAAGCCGAGGAAGAGGATGATGCGCAGGACGCACGCGATCAGGACGCCGCCCAGGGCTCCGTTGTTGATCCTGCGGAGGTTCGCCACTCCCGTCACGCCGGCGTCGATGAGGCGGTGCGCGCCGGCATACGTGATGAAGCCGCCGACCGTGCCGCCGATGAGGGCCAGGATCGGCAGGAAGGGCAGCCCGGTGGGCACCACCACGCCCACAGCCGCCTCGCCGAGCGGCGGCGCGGTGACGGCCACGAGCGCGATGATGAGGGCGATCTTCACGAAGCCGAGCACCACCATCGTGCGGTCCACCGCCGAGAAGAAGGCTCTCGACAAGAAGACCGCGATGGCGAGCACCCCGCTGATGGCCGCGCCCCAGCGCGGATCGATCCCGAGCAGGTTGTGCAGCCCGAGCCCGGCCCCGGCGATGTTCCCGATGTTGAACACGATCGCGCCGAAGACGACGATCGTGGTCAGCAGCTGCCCGGCACCGGGGAACACCTTCGATGCGAAGTCCTGGGCACGCTTGCCGGAGACGCCGAGGATCCGCCACACGTTCAGCTGCACTGCGACGTCGATGATCATCGACACGACGACTGCGCACGCGAAGGCGGCGCCGTACTGGACCGTGAACTGAGCGGTCTGGGTGATGAAGCCGGGCCCGGCCGCGGTCATCGCCATCAGCAGGGCCGCGCCCAGCAGAGGCGGCACGCGCAGGCGCGAGCGGCGGGTGGTCGTGTCGGCGAGCTGTGTGCTCATGATTCTCCTTGGTCGTACGGGCTGGATGCCGGTGCTCAGGCCGACACGCGCGGGCCGATCACCGTGCGGAACGCCTCGAGCTCGGCGTACGGCGCGTCGTAGGCGGACTCTGCGGTGTGCGACGGGAAGAAGAAGACATGGTCGACACCGGATTCCTCGTGCGCCTGGATGAGTCGGTCGGCGGCGTACTCGGCCGGTCCGAACAAGCCGAACGCCTCGCTGACGCGGGAGGCCAGCTCGGGGGAGAGCGAGGCGGGGTCGTGGTCGGCCGGGATATCGATCCCCGCCGCCGCCAGCCAGCGCAGGTTCGCCACGCTCGGATACGTCAGGAACTGCTTGCCCGGGCGGAACCAGCGCCGGGGCCACTCGCGCGCCGTCTCGAACGGCTCGATGGCGGTGGGCACGATGAAGATCTCCTCGGTCGCTCCTTCTGTGCGACCTGCGCGCCGCTCGCCGGCGCGCACATGAGACCGTGCGGCGGCGATGCTCTCCGGGGCGAGGCCGACCAGCATGATGACCCCGTCTGCGACCTCGCCGGCCAGTTCCAGCATCCGGGGCCCGGCGGCGAGGATGAACACCTTCGGAGGCGTCGCGGTCGCGTTGTTCATCGTCAGCTCGGCGCCCTCGACCACGCCCGGGCGCCCGGCGAGCAGCTCCCGGATGGCGGTGACCGCCTCGCCCAGCTGCGCCCGGCGCGCCTGTGGTTTGCCTGCCTTCTCGACCGACAGGAACCCGGGGGCGAGCGTGAGCATGATACGGCCGGGCGCGATCTCGGCCAGCGAGTTCGCGTTGGCCGCCAGCACGAGCGGGTGCCGGGTGAGCGGATTGCTCGTGGCCGGGAACAGCGTGATCCGTTCGGTCGCTGCCGCGGCGAGAGTGAGCGCCGCGAACACATCGCGCCCGGAGTGATGGTGATCGTTGATGCCGACTCCGTGGAATCCCGCGTCCTCGCAGGATCGGATGAACGCGGCCAGCTCCGGCAAGGGGCGGCCGACCGGGACGCGGATATCGACGTTGACGGGCATGCGGATCCTTCTGCGCAGGGGCGCTCGAGCCGACGCGCAGGCCGGCTCGGCGCGGTCGGGTCGAGCAGCGACCACGATAGGTCGGGTCGCGCGGACCGGGAAATCCCGCTGTCGCACTCCGTAACAACGGCACGGGATGCCACTTTCGTGCCGCGCGTCTCCCAGGCCACACCTAATATCCGAGGCGCACTCTTCTGGAATGACCCTTCCCGCTCGCCCGCTCCGGAGCACGGCCTTGTCGTCCGGTTTCGCGGGGTTCGCTCTCGTCGTGGCCGTTCTCGTTGCAGGTCTTGTCATCGAGGCGTCGCCCGGATGGTCGGCCGTGGAAGTGAGGATCGTGTCCGCGGTCGGGGCGGCGCACAACCCGTTCCTGGACGCGCTGTGCGTGCTGATCGACGGCGTGTTCGGCCCCATGGGGTCGGTGCTGCTCGGACTGCTCCTGCTGGCCTGGACGCTCCTTTTCACCGGGACGTGGCGGGGTGCTCTGCGCGCGGGTGTCCTGCTCGCGTTCCCGTGGGCGGTCGCGGAGGGAATGAAGCTCGTCGTGCGTCGCCCGAGGCCGGAGCCGTCGGCGCTCACCCGCGTCATCGTGCCCGACCCATTCACGTTCAGCTTCCCCAGCGGCCACACGGCATTCGCCACGGCCCTCGTCTGCGCGCTCGTCCTGTCGCTCGCGAGCGTGCGCGCCCGCCGGGCCGCGGCGATCGCCGGCGCCGTCGTCGTGCTCGCCGTGGCGTGGTCCCGCGTGTACCTGGGCGTGCACTATCCGACCGATGTCGTGGCGGCCATCGTCGTCGCTGCGGCCGTGGCGGTGCCCCTCAACAGGGTCGTGAGCCGAATGGGCCCGCTGCGCGTCGACGCCGGCACGCAGGCGCGTCGGTAGCGTCCGCCGAACCGGCCGGCGAACCGGCGCGTTCGCCGGCCGGCCCACCCCTCGGCGGCGCCGCCGCGTCACCGCTAGACTGGCGGCAGAGAGGGAGTATCCCGAACACTGCGCGTTCGTCATCACGGGATCCGTCGGAGGATCCCCGGACGCGCTCCGCGGAGGCGGGGGAGAGACTTTCGATGGATCGTCGACCCTCGAAAGGGCCCCATGGACTTCGTCATCCCCGCATGGTTCGAGATCACCGCGATGGTCGTGCTGGTGCTGATCCTCGCCGCCGACCTGCTGATCATCCTGAAGCGCCCGCACATCCCCTCGATGAAGGAGGCGGCGCTGTGGGTCGTCTTCTACGTCGTGCTCGCCCTCATCTTCGCGGTCCTGCTCCTGAGCGCCACCGGCAGCGGCGACGCGGCCGGTCAGTTCCTCGCAGGATGGCTGACGGAGTACAGCCTCTCGATCGACAACCTCTTCGTGTTCGTCCTGCT
>Ga0164243_10006536_pt1 | contig 17614 bp, 14 predicted proteins | sample OricompcompostOP_FD_108781 | JGI IMG/M metagenome (GOLD analysis project Ga0164243, IMG submission 108781) | Organic Plus compost microbial communities from Emeryville, California, USA - Original compost - Organic plus compost (OP) | ecosystem: Engineered > Solid waste > Mixed feedstock >... | reverse complement strand
AGCTTGCCCCAGAACTTCGTGGCTCGCAGGTACTTCTGCCGGCCCGTGCGCACCCAGGCGGTCTGCAGTCCCGCGACGAACGCGGAGAGCGAGATCGTCAGGGGCACGAAGAGGAAGTGGTAGACGGTCGTGATGCCGAACTGCCAGCGCGCCAGGGTCTCCGGCGCCAGAGCGAGATCCACAGCGTCCTCCTCGTCTCTCCCGCTGCCGCCCCCCGAGATCAACTGCCGCCGAGCGGGCCCGTGTTGTGCCGGGCCGGCGCGAACGCGGCGCGAACTCAAGGAGTTTCGTGAATGCGTTCACATTCACAAGACAGCGTACGACCAGGCGTTCCGGACAAACGACGGGGGGTCCGCCATTACCGGCGGATGAGACACAGGTCACGCATAACGGCCGTACGCAGAGCCCGAATTGGGCGGATTCGTGGCGGTTGCGAGGAGTGCGTACGGGCGCCGTGGCGCACCCCTCGCCGGCCCGGACGGCTCAGCCGCCCAGCTCCCTCTTGCGGAAGCCGGCCGCCGTCTCCAGGAAGATGTCGTTGGCCTCGGTCTCGCCCACGGACACCCGCACGCCCTCGCCGGAGAACGGCCGCACCGTCACGCCCGCCCGCTCCAGCGCCGCCGCGAACTCGTCCGTACGCTCCCCCAGCCGCAGCCACACGAAGTTCGCCTGCGACTCGGGCACCGTCCAGCCCTGCGCGACCAGTTCGCGCGAGAGTCGCGCCCGCTCGCCGACCAGCGCCTCCACCCGCTCCAGCAGCGCCTCCTCGCTGCGCAGCGAGGCCACCGCCGCGTCCTGGGCGAGCTGGCTCACACCGAACGGCACCGCCGTCTTACGCAGCGCGGCGGCCACCGGCTCGTGCGCGACCGCGAAGCCGACCCGCAGCCCGGCCAGTCCGTACGCCTTGGAGAACGTGCGCAGCACGCAGACGTTGGGCCGCTCGCGGTACTGCCGCAGCCCGTCCACGACGCGGTCGTCGCGCACGAACTCGCGGTACGCCTCGTCCAGCACCACCAGCACGTCCTCCGGCACCCGGTCGAGGAAGCGCTCCAACTCCGCGCCGGGGATGGCCACTCCGGTCGGGTTGTTGGGGTTGCAGACGAAGATCAGCCGGGTGCGGTCGGTGACCGCGTCCGCCATCGCGTCAAGATCGTGCTCCTCGCCCGCCGTCAGCGGCACCCGCACCGAAGTGGCCCCGGAGATCTGCGTGATGATCGGGTACGCCTCGAACGACCGCCAGGCGTAGATCACTTCGTCCCCCGGCTCCACCGTGGACTGGAGCAGCTGCTGGGCGACGCCCACCGAGCCGGTGCCGAGCGCCAGATGGCTCGCGGGCACCTCGAACCGGCGGGCCAGCTCGGCGACGAGGGCGGAGGCGGCCATGTCCGGGTAGCGGTTCACGGAGCCCGCGGCGCCGGTCAGCGTCTCCAGCACGCCGGGCAGCGGCGGGTACGGGTTCTCGTTGGAGGACAGCTTGTACGCGACGGCGCCGCCCTCGGCCGGCGGCTTGCCCGGCTTGTAGGCGGGGACGCCGTCGAGTGCACGGCGCAGCTTCGGGGTCTTCTCGCTCACCGCTGTACCTCCTTGACCGATCCGGGACCGTGGTGAGTTCGCGTACGCCCGAGCCGGCGGACGGTGCCGCCGGCGGTGCGGGCGCTTCCGTACGGGTCCGCTGCCACCGGTCAACCCTAAGCGGCACGGCTTCCGGGGCGCGGGGGCGGAGAGCGGGAGCGCGCTGTCACCACGGGGCGCCGATGGCGGAAGCCGTGGCGCGCGTCACTCGTGAAGGTGAGTTGCAACCTCCTCGCAACGTCGGCCTTTCCACGGAACGCGCCCCTGCGGGAAGGTCACTTCACCGGCCGCTGTGCCCAACTCGCCGCTATTCCAAGGCAGTTGACGGTTCGCGGTCATGCAGAAACGTGCCTTCCGCGCCCTCCGCCGACGCTCCCGCCGACGCCCGTCCCCGGGCCTACGATCGGGTCGCCATGACAGCAGCAGAGAAGCATCAGGCGAGCCGACCGACCGCCGCTCGCCGGCCGCGCGGAGGGAACCGGCACACCGCACGTGCCGGCATCCGGGACGTCGCGGCTGCGGCCGGTGTCTCCATCACGACTGTCTCCGACGCGCTGAACGGCAAGGGCAGGCTGCCGGACGCCACCCGGCGCCATGTGCGCGAAGTCGCCGAGCGCCTCGGCTACCGCCCCTCGGCCGCCGCCCGCACGCTGCGCACCGGCAAGTCCGGACTGATCGGGCTGACGGTCACGACGTACGGCGAAGAACCGTTCACCTTCACCGAGTTCGCCTACTTCGCGGAGATGGCGCGGGCCGCCACCTCGGCCGCGCTCGCCCGCGGCTACGCGCTCGTCATCCTCCCCGCCCCCGCCCGGCACAGCCCCTTCGACGCGTGGTCCAACGTCGCCCTGGACGGCACCGTCGTCATCGACCCCTCCGACGACGACCCCGTCGTAGGGGAGTTGGTGCGCTCCGGGCTGCCCGTCGTCTCCGACGGCCGGCCCTGCGGCTCGCTGCCCGTCACCGCCTGGGTCGACAACGACCACGAGGAGGCGGTGCACGGCCTCCTCGACCACCTCGCCGAGTCCGGTGCGCGCCGCGTCGGACTGCTCACCGGCACCAGCACGGACACGTACACCCGGCTGTCCACGACGGCCTATCTCGACTGGTGCGTCGGCGTCGGGCAGGAGCCCGTCTACGAGACCTATCCGGCGCACGACCCGTGCGCGGGCGCCGTCGCCGCCGACCGGCTGCTCGCCCGCCCCGACCGGCCCGACGCGGTCTACGGCCTGTTCGACCCGAACGGCACGGATCTCCTCGCCGCCGCCCGCCGTTACGGGCTGCGGGTGCCCGACGATCTGCTGCTGGTGTGCTGTAGCGAGTCCAGCGTCTACGCCACCACCGAGCCGCCGATCACGACGCTCTCGCTCAAGCCGGCGCGTACCGGCAACACGGTCGTGCAGTTACTCATCGACGCCATCGAGGGGGTGGACAGCGGGCGGCCCGTGCAGCAGGTGATGCCGACCGACCTCATCGTGCGCAGGTCCTCGCAGCGCCGCCCGCCGAGCACGTCGGTCGGGGCCCCGCGCGCACCGTCGGACGGTCCGGGCTGACCGCGCCCGTCGCACACGGTCCGGGCCGACCGCCCGGCCGCGCCGTACGTCCCGGACGGTCCGGGACCGCGCCGGTGCGTACCGCCCGAGTTCCTTGTGCGTGGCGGCACATGGCGTTCCGCGTCCGCCAACGCGCCCGCCACGGAGGACGAGTGGGGCATCACGGGAAGAAACCCCCGGCGGAACGCGGCTCGTTGGCCGGTGAGCGCAATTGCCACCCCCAGGTGTGTCACAACGGGGCGCAGGCATTCCTATGATGGGCGGAACACCGGGGCCCGCTCCCGACCTGGGGTCCTCCCAGTTCGCCAGGGCGAGCCCTCGAAACAGCGTCACCTCCCCGGCTCGGTGCCCGGGGAGGTGCCACCGGGGCGGGCGGTGGCGGCCGGCGGCGCGGTTGCGAGGGCGGGTCGCAGGCTCAGGGGGAAGGTTCAGCAGGTGCACGGCGGCGCGCGATGGTGGAGGGCTCGATGACTCAGGGGGCCGGTCCGGGACCCGAGTGGCACGGCGACGCGGCGGGACGCAACGCCGCCGGGCCCGCGGGCGAGCACGGGGCTGCCGTACAGCCCGTAGTCCCCGCCGGGCAGGGGGAGTTCGGGCCGCCGCCCGCGCAGTCGGCGCCCGCGGAGACGCCCGCCGGATTCGCGCAGCCGGTGCAGTCCGCGCAGCAGCCGGTGCAGCCGCCGCCTTCGCCGTCGCAGCCGGTGGTTTCGGGTGCGGCCGCGGCTGCGGTGGACGTGCCGCGGGAGGACGTACGCAGTGCCGGGGGGAGCGTCGGAGAGGATCCGCGCAGCAGCCGAACTCACCCGCAGCGAGGCCGAGTTCAGCAGGAGCAGGCGCAGCGGGCTCAGCAGGTTCGACAGGCCGAGCACGCACAGCAAGCCCGGCAGGCGCAGCAAGCCCAGCACGTACAGCAGGCACAGCAGGTGCAGGAGCAGGGCCAGGAGTCCCGGACGCTGAAGGTGGTGCAGCAGCACCAGCAGCCTCAACCGCCCCTGCAACAGCCGCAGTCGGCACCGGCGCCGCAGCCTCAGCAGCAGTCGCAACCACAGCAGACACAGCAACCACAGCAATCACAGCAACCGCAGCCGGACGCGGCCGGCGGGCAGGACGGCTACACCCCGACCCAGCGCGATCTGCCGGTGATCGACGGCAGCGGCACTCCGGTCGGCGAGCGGACGCTCGTGGACGTGCCGGCGCACGGCTCCGGTTCGGACGCGGCCGAGGGTCCGCTGTTCGTCGTCGGCGATGTGCACGGCTATCTCGACGAGTTGCGGGCCGCGCTGGCCGGCGTCGGGATCATCGACGGGCAGGACCGCTGGATCGCGGGCAACACGCGCATCTGGTTCCTCGGCGACTTCACCGACCGCGGCCCGGACGGCATCGGCGTCATCGACCTCGTCATGAACCTGTCCGCGCAGGCCGCCGCGGCGGGCGGCTACTGCCGTGCGCTGCTCGGCAACCACGAGGTGCTGCTGATCGGCGCCAAGCGGTTCGGCGACACTCCCGTCAACTCCGGTGCGGGCACCGCCTCGTTCCAGGCCGCGTGGCTGCTCAACGGCGGCCAGCGCAGCGACATGGAGCGCCTTCAGGACCACCACATCCAGTGGATGTCCCGGCTCGACGCGATGGCGCTCGCCGACGAGCACCTGCTGGTGCACTCGGACGCCACCTGCTACCTGGAGTACGGCCAGACCATGGCCGGCGTCAACGACGCGGTGACCGCCGCTCTGGAGAGCGGCGACGCGGACGAGACCTGGGACCTGTTCCGCAAGTTCACCAAGCGGTTCGCGTTCCGGGACGAGGAGTCGGGCGCGGCCGCGGCGCGCGAACTGCTCTCCGCGTACGGCGGCCGGCGCATCGTGCACGGGCACTCCCCCATCCCATACCTGCTGGGTGAAGTGGGCAGCGAGGACGAGGACTTCGTGCCGAACGTCACCGGTCCGCACGTCTACGCCGACGGGCTGGCCATCGCGATGGACGGCGGAGTGACCATGGCAGGCAAGCTGCTCGTGTCCCAACTTCCGCTCGCAGCCGCCTGATTGGCCGCTGAGCCGGCCCCTACCCGGCTCTGAAGCGGGACTGCTTCGGTGCCCGCCCCGCCCCCCGCGGGGTTGCGCGGGGCGCTCGGGCGGCGCGCGTGGGTGGTGCGGGCGTCTGGACGGCCGCGTGCCGAGCTGCGAAGCTGCTCGCCCCACCGCTGTGAACTGCCCCCGTACCGGGCTGATTTACGCCAACTCGCTGTCACGGGGCGCGGGGCTCCGCCTACCATCGGTCGTGCCGTGGCGTTCTGCTTCCGCCGCGGCGGCCCCGCACGCCGACCGGCCACCAGGCCCAGGGGGCGTCTTCGCAGCCCCCCTACGGAGCATCGGGGGATGCACATGAACAGCGCTCCGCACTTGCTGCCGGAAGACCGGCCCGAGTTCGAACGGGCCCTGGACGAGGCCCTGCACGCCAAGCGGCACACCCTTGCCCCGGCGCCGTACGCCGCTGCGGCGCGGGACGCCGCAGCGCCGGAGGAGGGTGCGCGGGCGCGCCCGGATCCGGACGCGGGCCAGGGCGGCGGTGCGGGCGAGCAGCCGGGCACGCTCAGCAGCGAGCAGCTGCGGGCGATGGCGCTCAGCGCGGTCACCGCGATCGCCGCCTGCGCCGCGGCCGAGTACGAGCGGTTCGTCGAGCTGCGCACGGAGCTGCGCGACCCGGCCAACGCGCCGTCCTCCGCGGGGCCTTCGGGCTACGGGCCCGCCGGTGCGGATGCCGGCCGGGACGACGCCGGCCGCGCTCACGGCGCGGACGAGGGCTCCGGCGACGGCGCGGACGGCGGCACGGAGCCCGGGGGCGAAGCGGAGGGCGGCGCCGGCACGGGTGTGCCCGGCAGGGGTGCGGCCGGCCCCGGCGGTCCGGGCGCCGGACTGGTCGCGATGGCCTCGGTGTTGGTGCCCGTACTCGCCGGCACCGCCGCGGTGATCTTTCTCGCGGTCGGCTACCTGCTGCACCTGCTGCTTACTCCGGAGCCGACCGTCGCCGCCCCGATGCGCGGCGCCGGCTGGGTGTTCGCGCTGCTCGCCGTACTGGGCACGGCCGCGGCCATGGTGGGGCTGTGGCGGACGGCGCTGCGCAACGGCTCGCCGCGGAAGGGCGCCGCGCGCGGCGGGTTTGCGGCGCGGCGCGCGGTGCGCGACGGCGGCGACGGCGCGGTACGGGCCGATGCCGCCCAGGACCTCGCCGCCCGGGTGGACGCCGCCCGCGCCGCCTGGCGCGAGGCTCTGCTGGAGCGCGGCATCGAGCCGTTCCTGCGCGAGGCGCTGGCCGAACCGCGGGGCATGCGGCGCACGTCCAGCACGCAGGCGTCCGCGCCGGAGCCGGCGCCTTCCGCGAACGAGCCGGAGCGCCATCCGCGGCTCGGCTACTCCGGGCCGGATCTGCCGCACTTCTCGGGCAGCGCGCCGACGGGCGCCTCCGAGGAGCCCAGCGTGCGGCCGCGGTTCTCCAGCCCGGACTTCTCCAGCCCGGACTACGGCGGTCCCGAACACCAGCCGGAGTAGCGGCAGTTGGCCTAGGCCGTATTTCGAAAGTCCCTCCCCCGGGCTTCGGCCGGGAGGTGCCCCCGGGCTGGCGCTGCCTGGCACGCACGCTCGCTACGTTGTCGATCGTCGGCGCAGCACTCCCCCTGAGCTTCGCCTGGGAGGTGCCCCCGGCGCTCTCCTCCTCTGCCTTGCGATCGCACGCACCAGACACCGCCAGCCCCGCCCGCCGGGCGGACGACGCTACTTTCGAAACACGGCCTAGCTTGATCTTTAAGGTCGAGGGGCGAATGGTTCCTCGAACTTGATCACTCGCGTTGGTAACTCCCCTACGCATAGGAGGCCTTCGGCTGATCATGTGCTCCGACCAAGGAACACACATGCTCAGCACGAAGGCCGTGGGGTGAGTCTGTTGCATCGCGTTGTGCCGGTGGAGCCGTTCGCGGAACTGTCACGCTTCCGGGGCGAGTTCTATGACTCCTTGAGTTCACGTGCGGATGGGCTCTTCGAGTTGGCCGATGCCGTGCTGTGCGCGGACGGGCCGGTCCGGTCTCTGGTGGAACTGTCGCTGGTGGGTGAACACCGGCGCGGGCACGGTGGTTTGTATAACGCCTTGGCCGCGGGCCGGGTGGAGGTGGCCAGGCTGCGCAGGGCTTTGGCTGCGGTTCCGCTGCCACGGGCGGTGGACGGGAGGCTGGTGTTGGCTGCGGACATCACCTGCTGGCTGCGCCCGGATGCCCATACCTCGCCGGAGCGGATCTTGTGCCACACCTACGGTCGCGGCAAGGATCAACACATTCCCGTCCCCGGCTGGCCGTATTCGGTGATCTGCGCCCTGGAGCCGGGACGTGGTTCGTGGACCGCACCCCTGGATGCGGTGCGGCTGGCACCAGGAGATGACGCCGCCACAGTCACCGCCCGGCAGATGCGCGAACTCATCGAGCGGCTCATCGAGGCCGGGCAGTGGCACGAGGGCGACCCTGAGATCCTCATCGTGGTCGACGCCGGCTACGACATCCCCCGCCTGGCCTTCCTCCTGGATGATCTACCCGTGCAAGTCCTGGGTCGGATGCGTTCCGACCGCGTCCTACGCAAAGCCGTCCCACCCCGCGAACCACACACCAGGGGTCGACCGCCCCGCCACGGCGGCGAGTTCGTCTTCGGCGATCCGGCCACCTGGGGCACACCCGATGCCGGGACGGTAGCCGAGACCCGCCTCTACGGAAAGGCCACCGCCTGGGTATGGAACCGGCTCCACCCGCGGCTGACCCACCGCTCCGCCTGGGCCGCCCAGTTGGGCGCCCTCCCTGTCATCGAGGGGACCGTGATCCATCTGAGGGTCGAACGGCTACCCAGCGGAGCCGCCCCGAAGCCGGTATGGCTGTGGTGGTCGGGTACTGACGCCACCGCAGCCGACATCGACCGGCTCTGGCAGCTCTTCCTGCGACGCTTCGACATCGAGCACACCTTCCGCTTCTTCAAGCAGACCCTGGGCTGGACCTGCCCCAAGGTCCGCGCCCCAGAAGCGGCCGACCGGTGGACCTGGCTGATCCTCGCCGTCTATGCCCAACTCAGGCTCGCCCGCCCACTGGCAGCCGATCAAAGGCGGCCCTGGGAAAGGCCCAGCGAACCGCACAAGCTCACTCCCGCCCGCGTCCGCCGCGACTTTCGGCACCTCCGCCCCAAAGCCGCCTGTCCGGCCAGAGCACCGAAACTCACCAGCCCAGGCCCGGGACGGCCGCCAGGCCGCAGAAACACACGCCCCACCCCACGCCACGACGTCCACACAGTCCGCAAAACGGGCACTGCGAAGCGGAAGAAGAAGACGTCAACCACCCCTCGCCCACGGCGCACAGGTTAAAGATCAAGCTAGGCGGTCTCGGCGCGGCCGGAGGGCAGGACGGCCCGGATGTCGTCGGGCAGTACGTCCTCCAGCTTCCGCATCAGCTCCGGTGCGACGGCGGCGTCGAGCACTTCCAGTACGGCGGACGCCTCGCGCAGCGCGGTGTCCTCCGGGACGCGGGCGCGCCAGGCGATGCGGCCGGCGAAGACGGACAGTCCGAAGGGTTCGCCGCGCGTGCGGGATTCGGCGCGCCGGTGCGGGGAGGTCTCGTCGGCGGCGACGACCCGGGCGAGCGGATCGGCGGCCTCTTCGGGGAGTTGGGCCGCCAGGTGTGCGGCGACGCCGTCCGGGATGCGCTCGGCGACGGTCTCCAAGGTGGCGCGTACGACGCGTTCCGCGGCCTGCCTGCTGCCGAGTCCGGCGCGGGCCTGCACCTGCCCGGTGAACTCTTCGTAGCGCATGTCCCTCACCCCTCGCGCGTGGGTCCGTTGGCCGCCCTCGCGGTGCCGGGTGACCGGTGGGCGGAGGGTGAATCCGGCTCGGCGCGCTCGGAGTTCGGGCGGTCGCGGCGCGGACGAACGGCGGCGGTTCGCGGCGCGGACGTGGGGTGCGGGCAGTGCGGAGGGCCGCGGACGGCGTGTGCGTCCGCGGCCCTCGGCAGTGTCCGGCACCGGCCCGTACGACGCGGACCGGCCGGCCGTCACAGCGGAGGCGGCGCGGGTTGCGGCTCCGGCTCCGGTTCCGGCTCCGGCTCGGGTGTGGGGGCGGGGCCGGGCGGCTGCGGAATGGGATCGGGTGCCGGGCCGGGCGTGGGCTCGGGCACCGGGTGCGGCACCGGGTCGGGTGCCGGACCGGGACCCGGGCCGCCGGGTCCGGGTGGCGGTGTGGGCGCCGGTGGCACCGGGTCGGGCCGCCGGCTCTGCGGGCACCGCACGCGGGTCTGCTGCGGCATGGCGACCTCCAGCGTTCGCGGTCGGTCTCGGCGGACGTGTCCGCGCACGACGTACCGGTGCACGTCCGCGCACACGGTACGTGTGCCCGCCCGGCACCGTGGCATTACCGCCCGCGCAGGCTCGGTGGCGTACGCGGGCGGATCTGCGCGGCGGCCAACCGCCGTCAGCCGGCGGGGACTTCGCTGCGGTCGCCGCCCCAGAGAGTGTGGAAGACGCCGTCCCGGTCGGTGCGCCGGTAGGTGTGCGCCCCGAAGTAGTCGCGCTGGGCCTGGGTGAGCGCGGCGGGCAGGCGCGGGCTGCGCAGGGCGTCGTAGGAGGCGAGCGCCGCGGAGAAGCCGGGCGCGGGCACGCCGTGGGCGGCGGCGGTGGCGACCACGTGCCGCCAGTCGGACTGGGCGCGGCCGAGTTCGCCGGCGAAGTGCTCGTCCGCGAGCAGCGTGGGCAGCGCCCGGTCGGCGGCGAACGCGGCGCGGATGCGGTCCAGAAAAGCGGCGCGGATGATGCAGCCGGCCCGCCAGATCGCGGCGACCGCGCCGGGGTCGATGTCCCAGCCGTACTCGGCGCTGCCGCCGGCGATCATGTTCCAGCCCTGTGCGTAGGAGGTGATCTTCGAGGCGTACAGGGCCTGTTCGACCCGGGCGGCGAAGTGCGCGGCCTCGTCCGGTCCGAGGACGCCGCGGGCCGGCCCGGGCAGTGCGGCGGCGCCGCGCAGATCGGTGTGCCCGGACAGGGAGCGGGCGAAGACGGCCTCGGCGATGCCGGACACGGGGACGCCGAGGTCGAGCGCGGTCTGCACGGTCCAGCGGCCGGTGCCCTTCTGCTCGGCCCGGTCGGCGACGACGTCCACGAAGGGCCGGCCGGTGGCGGCGTCGGTGTGCGCGAGGACGTCGGCGGTGATGGCGATCAGGTACGAGTCGAGCCGGCCCCGGTTCCACTCGCGGAAGACCTCGGCGATGCGGGCGGGTTCGTAGCCGGCCACGTCGCGCAGCAAGTGGTAGGCCTCGCCGATGAGTTGCATGTCGGCGTACTCGATGCCGTTGTGCACCATCTTCACGAAGTGGCCGGCGCCGTCCGGCCCGACGTGGGTGGTGCACGGGGTGCCGTCGGGGGCCCGGGCGGCGATGGACTCCAGCATCGGCCGGAGCGACGCGTACGCCTCGGCGGATCCGCCCGGCATCAGGCTCGGTCCGTGCAGGGCGCCCTCCTCGCCGCCGGAGATGCCGGTGCCGACGAAGTGCAGTCCGCGGGCGCGCAGGGCGCGTTCGCGGCGCCGGGTGTCGGCGAAGTGGGCGTTGCCGCCGTCGATGAGGACGTCGCCGGTCTCCATCAGCGGCGCGAACTCGTCGAGCACGGCGTCCGTCGGCTCCCCCGCCTTCACCATGATCACCACGCGGCGCGGCGGCCGGAGGGCGGCGACCAGTTCGCCGGGGGTGCGGGCGGCGACGAAGTCGCCCTCGCCGCCGAACTCCTCGACCAGCGCGCGGGTACGGGATTCGGTGCGGTTGTGCACGGCGACGGTGTGGCCGCGCCGTGCGAGGTTGCGGGCGAGGTTGCGGCCCATGACCGCGAGTCCGGTGACGCCGATGTCGGCGCCGGGGCCGTCGCCGTCGTTGCGCACGCTGCTGCTCATGCGGTGGCTCCTCGCGAGGCGGGCGGGTGCGGGCCGCTGCCCGGTTTCCCGTGCGCCCGCCCGGCACACCTGCGCGGGTGCGCGCCGGGCCGCACCGCGCGGCGTCAGCCGGCGCGCGCCGTCAGCTGGTGCGCGGCGGCAGTGGCAGCGGCAGGCCCGGCAGCCCGTCGAGGCTGGCGCCGACGTGCTCCTTCTGCTCGCAGTACGCGGCGAACTCGTCCGCGCTCTTGCGGCCGAAGTGCTCGGTGTGCAGGGGCCGTTCGCCGCGCGGCTCCATGAACGGCACGGCGAATCCGCAGGTCCGGCTGATGCGCACGGCGGTCACCACGATCACGGCGCGCAGGTCCGTACGGGCCCGGAAGTCCGCGCCGAAGTGCGGCAGCAGGCCGTCCCAGCGCGGGTCGTCCCGGAAGACCGGCGTGCCGCGGCCGTGGATGCGCACGATGCGCGGCGGCCCCTCGAAAGCGCACCACATGAGCGTGATCCGGCCGTTCTCGCGGAGGTGGGCGACGGTCTCGGCGCCGCTGCCGCCGAGGTCGAGGTAGGCGACGGTGTGCTCGTCGAGGACGGCGAAGGAGCCGGCGAGCCCTTTGGGTGAGACGTTGACGTGACCGTCGCCGTCGAGCGGCGCGGTCGCGGTGAAGAACAGGTGCTGGGCTTCGATGAAGGAACGCAGCCCGTCGTCTATGGATGTGTAGGTCTTCCCCATACGACCGATTCTCGCCGTGGGGCGGCGGTTCATGCGGAACGAGGCGAACTGCCGCCCGCGCGGCGGGCGTTGGCCGGCCGGCAGGGCATCGGTCAGCCGGCCGGTTCGCCGTCCACGAGGACGTCGACGCCGTCGGCGAGGAAGCACAGATGGCCGGCGACCCGGCGCGCGTCGTCCAGCGGCTCCGGATAGCTCCAGGCCGCGTCCTTGATGACGGTGTCGCCGAAGGCGAGGGTGCGGTAGTCGGCGGTGCCCTTGTAGGGGCAGACGCTGTGCGTGGCGCTCGGCTCCAGCAGGTCGGTGCGTACGTCGGCGGCGGGCAGGTAGTACCGGTTGGGCAGCCCGGTCTCGGACAGCAGCATCGCCCGGGTGCTGTCGGCGACCGGCTGCCCCGCGGCGACGACCTGCACGTGCCGCGCCGTGGGCCGTACGTCGACGCGGTGGTACGGGTCGCGGACGTGCCCGAAGACCTCCTCGTCCTCGTCGAACCAGGCGTCCATCGCCTCCCAGTACACGGCCGCGTGCCCGGCGAGCCAGCGGGCCGAGTCCAGCGGTTCGGGGTAGCTCCACACCGCGTCCTCGGCGGTGCGCTCGCCGACGCGGACGGTGCGGTAGCGGGCGTCGCCCTTGAACGGGCAGTGGGTGCGATGGCCGCTGGGCTCCAGCAGGTCGGTACGCAGGTCGGCCTCGGGCACGTACAGCTGGGGCAGCAGGTTGCTCTCGTGCAGCAGCTTCGCGCGGGTGCTGTCGAGGAGGGTCTCGCCGCCGAAGAGGGCGCGTACGCGGCGCGGGAACGTCTGCCACAGCAGCCGGTGCGCGGGGCCGTCCACGCGGTAGTTGGCGGTTTCGGGCGGGCGGGTCGCGAGAGGGCCGCCGCCGAAGGTGAGGGTCATGGTGCGTGCCTCCCGGGGGATGCCGCGGTCGGTTCGCCTTCCGGGTGCCCGGCGGCGGAGCCCGGATGCGGCGTACCCGCGGCGGCGGCGGGCGGACCGCCGCACCGCTCGCGGCGGCGGCCCGCCGGCTCGACCGGCCGCGGATTCAGCGGATTTGGACGCCCGAGATGGTACGCGCGATGACGAGCCGCTGGATCTCGCTGGTGCCCTCGAAGATCGAGTAGATGGCGGCGTCCCGGTGCATCCGCTCGACCGGGTACTCGCGGGTGAAGCCGTTGCCGCCGAGGATCTGCATCGCCTGCGCGGTCACGGTCTTGGCGGTCTCGCCCGCGAACAGCTTCGACATCGAGCCCTCCGCGGACTCGAACGGCCGGCCGGCCGTGCCCATCCACGAGGCCCGCCACACCAGCAGCCGGGCCGCGTCGATCTTCGTACGCATGTCGGCGAGCTGGAAGGCGACGCCCTGGTTGTCGATGATCGGCCGGCCGAACTGGACCCGGTTCTTGGCGTAGTCGAGCGCGACCTCGTACGCGGCGCGGGCGATGCCGACGGCCTGCGCGCCGACGGCCGGCCGGGACGCCTCGAAGGTGGCCATGGCCGCGTTCTTCACGCGTCCCTCGCCGCCGCCCTTCGCGCGTTCGCGGGCGCGGGCGAGGCGCTCGTCGAGCTTGTCCTTGCCGCCGAGGAGGCAGTGCCCGGGCACGCGTACGTCGTCGAGGACGACCTCGGCGGTGTGCGAGGCGCGGATGCCGTGCTTCTTGAACTTCTGCCCCTGGGACAGCCCTTGGGTGCCGGGCGGAACGATGAAGGAGGCGTGCCCGCGGGAGCCGAGTTCGGGGTCGACGACGGCGACGACGACGTGCACGTTCGCGATGCCGCCGTTGGTGGCCCAGGTCTTCGTGCCGTTGAGCACCCACTCGTCCTTGGCCTCGTCGTAGACGGCGCGGGTGCGCATGGCGGAGACGTCGGAGCCGGCGTCGGGTTCGGAGGAGCAGAACGCGGCGACCTGCGGAGTGTCGGCGTCGCCGTACATCTGCGGAACCCAGGTGCCGATCTGCTCCTCGGTGCCGTTGGCCAGTACGCCGACGGCGGCCAGCCCGGTGCCGACGATGGACAGGCCGATGCCCGCGTCGCCCCAGAACAGCTCCTCCATGGTCATGGGCAGGCCGAGCCCGGTGGGGTCGAAGAACTGCTGGGCGTAGAAGTCGAGCGAGTACAGCCCGATCTTGGCGGCCTCCTGGATGATCGGCCAGGGCGTCTCCTCGCGCTCGTCCCACTCGGCGGCGGCCGGGCGGATCACGTCCGCGGCGAATCCGTGGATCCACTCCCGGATCTCTTTCTGTTCGTCGTTCAGGTCGAGAGCGAAGGCGGGTTCGGCCATGACGGTCCTCCGGGGCGCGTGCGTTACCTGCGGTAATCGGCAGTCTGTTACCGGTCAGTAGAACCTGTCAACTCCCGCCGCCGCACACCCTCGTTGATCGCCGGTGCTACGTTGCGCAGCAGACACCGAGCGGACACCGAGCGGACACGGGCCCGGCTCCGGGCGACGGGCGGGAGGCGCGCCATGGCGAGCACACACCACACCGACCGGCACGGCGCTGCCGAGCAACGCCGCCGGGACCTGCTGGAGGCGGCCGACCGCGTGGTGCTGCGCGAGGGCCCGGGCGCCTCGATGAACGCGATCGCCGCCGAAGCCGGCATCACCAAACCCATCCTCTACCGGCACTTCGGCGACAAGGAGGGGCTGTACCGCGCGCTGGCCGTACGCCACACCGACGCCCTGCTCAGCGCGCTGCGCGCGGCGCTCGACGCACCCGCCGACCGGCGCGCGCGGGTCGAGGCGACGCTGGACACGTATCTGGCCGCCATCGAGTCCCGGCCGCAGGTCTACCGCTTCCTGATGCACCCCGGCGAGGACGGCACCGGCGGCGACCGGGGCTTCGACGTCGGACGGCACTCCGCTCCGCTGCTGCGCCGGCTCGGCGAAGAACTGGCCCAAGTCATCGCCGAACGCCTCGACTTGGGCCCGGAGGGCGAGCAGGCGGCGCGGGTGTGGGGACACGGCGTCGTCGGCATGATGTACGCGGCGGGCGACTGGTGGCTGCGCGAACGCCCCTGCGCCCGCGGCGAGTTGGTGCGGCACCTGACGGACCTGCTGTGGGGCCGGCTGGCGGTGGCCGGGGACCGCAACGACGGCCCCGGGTTCTGACGGCCCTCGCCGCACCCCGCCCGTACCCCCGCCGTACCGCGAGCGGACCGCCCCGCGCCGCTCCCCGGCGCCCGGGCCACGTACGGAGGCCCGGGCGGGGTGACACGGTTCGGGGTCGGCCGGTGTTCGTCGGTAGTCTTCTCCCCGGACCGAGGGGCAAGGAGGAGTAGGGACGATGGCAGGCAACACGGAGCCGCTGCCGCCGCGCGCGAAGTTGGCCGTGACGGCGGGCAGAGCGGCGGCGGCGGTCTCGCGGGCGGCCGGCCGGGGCAGCGGATCGGTGATCGGCGGCAAGGTGGCGCTCCGGCTCGACCCGGACCTGCTCGCGCAGGTGGCGCAGCACCTGGACGTGGTGCTGGTCTCGGCGACCAACGGCAAGACCACCACGACGCGGCTCATCGCGGAGGCGCTGCGGGCCAACGGCGGTGTGGTCTCCAACGCGCTCGGCGCCAACATGCCCGCGGGCATCACCTCCGCGCTCGCCGGCGGTTCCGAAGCGCAGTACGGCGTGATCGAGGTGGACGAGAAGTACCTCGCCACCGTCGCCCGCGACGTCGCCCCGAAGGCCATCGCCCTGCTCAACCTCTCCCGCGACCAGCTCGACCGCGCGGCCGAGACCAGGATGCTGGCCGAGCGGTGGCGCGAGGGGCTGTCCGCGTCGAAGGCCGTCATCGTCGCCAACGCCGACGACCCGCTCGTGGTGTGGGCGGCGTCGTCCTCGCCGAACGTGGTGTGGGTGGCCGCCGGCCAGGAGTGGAAGGACGACGCCTGGTCCTGCCCCGCGTGCGGCGGCGTGATGCAGCGCCCGGGCGAGGACTGGTTCTGCTCCGAGTGCGGTTTCCGCCGCCCGATGCCGAGTTGGGCGCTCTCCGGCGAGCAGGTCCTCGATCCGCACGGCTCCGCCTGGCCGATCAAGCTCCAGCTGCCGGGCCGCGCCAACAAGGCGAACGCCGCCACCTCGGCGGCCGTCGCGGCGGCCTTCGGCGTCCCCCCGCAGGTCGCGCTGGAGCGGATGTACGCGGTGACGGCGGTCGCCGGGCGCTACGACGTGGTGACCTACCTGGAGCGCGAGGTGCGGCTGCTGCTCGCGAAGAACCCGGCGGGCTGGCTGGAGACGTTCTCGCTGATCGACGCGCCGCCCGCGCCGGTGATCCTCTCGGTCAACGCCCGCGGCGCGGACGGCACCGACACCTCCTGGCTGTGGGACGTGGACTACTCGCGCTTGGCCGGGCACCCGGTCCGCGTCATCGGCGACCGCAAGCTCGACCTGGCGGTGCGCCTGGAGGTCGCCGGCGTCGACTTCGAGGTCGCGGAGAACGCGGCCGCGGCCGTACGCAGTTGCCCGCCGGGCCGTATCGAGGCGATCGCCAACTACACCGCGTTCCAGGACCTGCGCCGCGCCGTCGGCAACTGAGCGCCCGAGCAGCCGAGTTCGGCGACGGCCGAGTCCGGCCGAGCGCACCGAGACACGAACGTACCGATCCGCTGGAGGAGTTGGCGGCATGAGTGACACGGGCCTGCGGGTGGTGTGGGTCTATCCGGACCTGCTGAGCACGTACGGGGACCAGGGCAACGCGCTGGTGGTGGAGCGGCGCGGGCAGCAGCGCGGGCTCAACGTGCAGCGCACCCACATCCGTTCGGACCAGCAGATCCCCACCTCCGCGGACATCTATCTGATCGGCGGCGGCGAGGACCGGCCGCAGCGGCTCGCGGCGGAGCGGCTGCACCGCGACGGCGGCCTGCGGCGCGCGTTCGACAACGGCGCGATCATCTTCTCCGTGTGCGCCGGATACCAGATTTTGGGCCGGGAGTTCGTCAACGACCTCGGCGAACGCCAGGAAGGACTGGGCCTGTTGGACGTCGTCAGCCTCCGCGGCGACGGCGAACGCTGCGTGGGCGACGTACTGGCCGACATCGACGAGCGGCTGGGGCTGCCGCAGTTGACGGGCTTCGAAAACCACCAGGGCGTCACCCGGCTCGGCCCTGAGGCGCAGCCGCTGGCCCGGCTGCGGCTGGGCAACGGCAACGGCACCGGCGACGGCACCGAAGGGGCCTGGCAGGACACGGTGTTCGGCACGTACATGCACGGCCCGGTGCTGGCCCGTAACCCGCAGATCGCCGACCTGCTGATCAAGCTCGCGCTGGATGTGAACGCGCTGCCGCCGGTCGACGACCGCTGGTACGACGCGCTGCGCGAGGAGCGCATCGCCGCGGCCACCCAGCCGGCCTGACCCCGGCACACCTGACCCCGGATCGGCCCGGACCGCCCCCTGGCACGAGCGCCGCAGGGGGCGGTTCTACGCTGGTGCGGGCGCACCGGTGCCGAGCGGTGCGAACCGGGGCGGATCAGGGCGGACTCGGGCGAGGCGAAGCAGGAGAGTGCGGATGCACCACGGCGGAGGCGGCATGCACGGGCACGGTGCGCACGGCGCCGGCGGGACGGGCGGCATGGACGGCATGCCGATGCAGCTGCCGCCGCTGACGCCGGGCCGCGCGCTGGAGTTCGCCGGCGAGCCGTTCTTCCTCACCGGCTGTGTGCTGGCGCTGGTGCTGTACGCGGTGGCGGTCGTGCGGCTGCGGCGGCGCGGCGACTCCTGGCCGGTGTCGCGCTGTCTGGCCTGGGCGCTGGGCGTAGCGACCGTGGCGATGGAGCTGTGCACGAAGCTCAACGACTACGGCATGGTGCTGTTCAGCGTACAAATAGTGCAGCACATGGTGCTCAGCATGCTGT
>Ga0164243_10006534_pt1 | contig 17620 bp, 11 predicted proteins | sample OricompcompostOP_FD_108781 | JGI IMG/M metagenome (GOLD analysis project Ga0164243, IMG submission 108781) | Organic Plus compost microbial communities from Emeryville, California, USA - Original compost - Organic plus compost (OP) | ecosystem: Engineered > Solid waste > Mixed feedstock >... | reverse complement strand
GTTCATGAATTGGATGATGTAGTTCCGGGGCTTCTGAATATTCAATGAACCTTAAAATTTAGAGTTATGAAAAAGCAACGCACGCACCTCTTCGCCAACCTGTTTGGCGCCAAGGGCCAGACTGCCGAGTCGGAAAAATCCACTCCGGTTATTATAACTTCTTATTCTCAGCCGCATGTGTTGCAACAGCGGATGAAAGAAGAAAAAATGACCCATGGTGAAACGGTTACCGCTAACATTTCTCCGGTACGTCTGGAAAATGCCTATGGCAAAATGGTAATGTACTTCTGTCCGATGCAGAGCATTGAGATTGTACAGAAATACGCTCCCGGTGATGGCGGCAGCATTCCTGCACAGGCAACTGTAGACGGATTGACTGTTCCCGGAAATCACAAAGCCGGCTTGTACACGCTGAAAAACGTACAACTGACCTCCAACGGAACCATCCAGGTGACCGCTACTGCGAATACCACATGGGAAATGGTGTAAACAGGGAGCGCTTAACGCCGGTAATCAGTCAATGTGAAAATTGGCAAATGTGACCATGAAGGCTGTATAGGTAAAAGGAATAAGGAACAGGAAAAGGTATGGCAATGGTAATTGAAAAGGCAATGGTAATGGAACGATACTTTTAAAACTGTTTTTTCAACCTGTCAATTGTATTCAACATACCGCCGCGCAATGCATTTGCTGATTTTCACATTTTATTTGCTTCATCAGTTGATTACTTTTTGTGTTTCGCCTTTTTATCTGCCAGGTACTGGTTATGCGCCAGCTCGATCATCACTTTTCCATCTATCTCAAAGAAACTGCTCATCAGCATCAACTCTTTTAAGCGAAACAATTCTACCTGCTGCATCAATAGCACAAAGCGATTGTAATTGATACCGAGATCTTCACTCACCACGCTTTTCGGTATATACAGAAATATCTGGTTAAACTCCGTGATCAGTCTGCTTTCGATCAGAACTTTTACCGTCTTGTACCGGTGATCCTTAGGCATGCACAAATAAAAAACATCTGTACCATTGGTTTCGTATTTACTGATACTATGTAAGAGAGATTCTCTGCTTTGTAAGGATAGTGCTTACAAATTGCGGGTTGAGGTAATCGTATACGGGTATTAGGGGGAGATCTATATTCTTACCCATACACAGATTCGCTGCGTATATTAGCATCCATGAATGCCTTCCTCAACATTTTCTTCTTCGCTTTTCATACTGCCTGGACTGTATTCAATATCGTTGGCTGGATATTCCCCGCTACGAGGCGTTGGCACCTGGCGACGATGTTGTTGACTGCGGGAAGCTGGTTTATACTTGGTATCTGGTATGGATGGGGGTATTGTCTCTGCACAGACTGGCACTGGCAGGTGCGTCGCGCATTGGGTTACTACGACGAATCACATTCCTATATTCATTTCCTGGTGATGAAACTAACGGGTATCAACTTCCCGCCGGCGTTTGTAGAAAACGTAACGCTCATTGTATTTTTGATCAGCCTGGTAATGACGGTGTGGTTGAACAGCAGGGATTATTTGCGAAGAAGAAAATGGCAACGGAAATGAATCCCCGTCATCCATTCGCCTGTAAGCGCATTTCCAATTCCTCAAGTAACGGTACCTGTCCGGGAGTAATTTTTTCTTTTGCTACATCCAGCGTAAACCAGCTTACCCGGTCTACTTCGGGAAACGACTGTATGTTGCCCGACTTGGGCGGCCATTCCGTCTCGAAGGTATTGCTGCAGAAGGTAGAGAGGTCGGGGTCAGATTCAACTGCCCAGGCCAGCACCGTTTTCCCGCTTTTCTGACGCACCGGCGTTAAGGGTATAAAGTTGCCGGATAAGGGAAGGTTGGTCTCCTCTTTCCATTCACGCTGTGCGGCCGTGAACGGATCTTCTCCGGGCTCAAACTCTCCCTTGGGTATGCTCCAGACACCGATGTCTTTGTTTTTCCAGAAAGGTCCGCCGGGATGACCCAGCAACACTTCCACCTCATTTCCGCGAAAACGATAAGCTAATATACCTGCGCTTTGCCTGCCCGACATGTGAAAGCTATTTTCTAATCGCAAATTACTGCATTTCGGCGGGGGATTACGAAAGGATGGAAGGGAAGGAGGTGCCCATGATGCATACCCCAGTCATTCTGCCCATAACTTACCAACCAACAACACCCAAACAAAAAAACGGAAAGCTGAAGCAGCATTATTTCCGCTGCGTCAGTAACTTTCCGTTTCAAATACGAGGCTTGCAAAACAGGCCTGCAAACAGGCCGGCGTCAATTGGCCGACGGGAGCAACGTTCATCCTTTTGAACGCCTGGCCTTTCTTAATGACCTGGTTGCACGTACCCCGGATATCTTCCGGCTGTTATTCTCCTTGAGGGGAGGCTTGCTGCCATTGACATGCTGCGCTTTGATCAATTGCCAGATGTCGTCGCTATCCATATCAAAATAGCGACTCAGCAGGAAGATGTCTTGCACACGGATGCGGTTTGGATGACTGATCATCGTCTGCATCCGCCGGAAATGAATACCCAGCTCTTTACAGACGACGGCCTTGGGTATCAGTTCATAAATCTCCCAGAACCACCTGATTTGGCGGTTCTCCACCAGCAGTTTGACTGTGCTGGCCCGATTGTCGTTCTTTTTCATATAGTGGTTTGTTTGTGCCGAAGAAACGCTATACTTCTGATTCTTTATGTATTTACTTCTGTTTTTTAGGTATTTTACATTTGTTTGGTAAGTTGAAAATTATCATTTGATAAGTCATAAACTACATTTTAATAAGTTTTGAAAATTGGTTTTGTAGTTGTTTGACAATTGATTTTATTGTAGTATAATTTTAAAATAGCTGTGATCAGGTGTCATAATGAGTGTAGTTCGCTATTGTTCAATTAGGGCCCTTTGCCTTGTAACACCAGTGCGGGCTGTTGCTCTACATTTCATTGTCTATTGAAAGGAGACACATAAGATTGCCATTGCTATCCATATTCGCATCCTCGCTGCAAACTCCGTCTCTGCCGTTAAAGACCTTTTACAATTTCTCCGATAGTGCTATTGCTTCTTCCCTTTATGCGCAACAAAGAACAGCATATATACCAGGCATTTCTTCTATCCGACTCTGGCTTGATTATGGCCCTATATTGGTACTGGTTGCGCTAAAGCTGATAGTTCGTCGCTATGAAAGCGAGTGGGTATTTTATTTCCCGAAATGGGGAAAGCGTGCCCAGCATGAGGTCACCGGGTTAAGGCAGTCTCGGTCAGGAATCTTCACATTCCGGCCAACTTCCCGGAAAAAATAGTGTTCGAGAACTGGATTCAGTTGGCAAGGTGCAGCCTGCATGGTGCGATGGTTGTTGCAACAACAAACTATCCGTTGCTATATCAATTTAATCGTGCATGCTGCAACCAGTAACCACACCCGTCATTTATCTAAAACGGTCCTAAATAATAACGCATGTCACGATTGAAAACCAAAACCAAAACCAAAGCTAAACCGAACCAATCCTCCAATGGTGCACTTCCGAAAAGGGCGTCATCCAGCGTAAAATCTTCCAGGCAAAAAAATAAAGCGGTTGTTGCAGAGAATGGTCACGACAACACTTCTTTTTTTTCTGATGAACAGGCCAAACAACTGGCCGGTCATCTCGACAACCGCGAACTGCTGCGCGTACTCACCGAAGTGAAGAATGGAAATTTCGGCGTGCGCATGCCCATTGACCAGGTGGGGCTCAGCGGCAAGATCTGCGATACGCTGAACGATATCATTTCCATGAATGAAAAAATGATGGCTGAATTTACCCGCGCCGGCAACACCATCGGTAAACAGGGTAAGCTCACGCAACGCATCGAATTGCCTAATGCTACCGGCGCATGGAGCACAGGCATCGAATCCATCAATACACTTATTTCCGACCTGGTGCATCCCATCATAGAAATTGCCCGCGTGATCAGTTCAGTGGCCAAAGGAAATCTTTCGCAGGAAATGCCGCTTGAGATCGGCGGTCATACCCTGCAGGGAGAATTCGGGCGTATTGCGAAGGAGGTGAATACCATGGTAACGCAGCTCAACCTCTTCTCCATGGAAGTAACACGCGTGGCGCGTGAAGTAGGAAGTGAAGGAAAACTGGGCGGACAAGCCAAGGTGAAAGGCGTGGGCGGTGTGTGGAAAGAACTTACGGACAGCGTGAACCAGATGGCCAGCAATCTTACCGACCAGGTGCGCAGCATTGCCGAAGTAACAACGGCCGTGGCGCGCGGCGACCTTTCCAAAAAAATCACCGTTGACGTAAAAGGAGAAATTCTGGAGCTGAAGAATACCATCAACACCATGGTGGACCAGCTCAACTCATTCTCATCCGAAGTGACCCGTGTGGCGCGTGAAGTAGGTACAGAAGGAAAACTGGGCGGACAGGCCCAGGTAAAAGGCGTGGCCGGCACCTGGAAAGATCTTACCGACAGTGTGAACCAGATGGCCAGCAACCTTACCGACCAGGTGCGCAATATTGCCGAAGTAACAACGGCCGTTGCGCGCGGCGATTTGTCGAGGCAGATTACCGTGGATGTAAAAGGCGAAATTCTTGAATTAAAAAACACCATCAACACGATGGTGGACCAATTGAATAGCTTCTCAGCAGAGGTCACCCGTGTGGCAAGAGAAGTCGGCACCGAAGGCAAACTGGGCGGCCAGGCCAAAGTAAAAGGCGTAGGGGGCGTGTGGAAAGACCTGACCGATAGTGTAAACCAGATGGCGAGTAACCTGACGGCGCAGGTGCGGAATATTGCCGAAGTGACGACCGCGGTAGCAAGGGGTGACCTTTCCCGTAAGATTGATGTGGATGTGAAAGGAGAAATCCTGGAACTGAAAAATACCATTAACACCATGGTGGACCAGCTCAATTCCTTCTCGCAGGAAGTGACGCGTGTGGCCCTTGAAGTAGGTACCGAAGGCAAACTGGGCGGTCAGGCCAAAGTAAAAGGCGTGGGGGGCGTGTGGAAAGATCTTACCGACAGTGTGAACCAGATGGCCAGCAACCTCACTGCCCAGGTGCGCAATATTGCTGAAGTAACCACCGCCGTAGCACGCGGCGACCTGAGCCGTAAGATTGATGTGGATGTAAAAGGTGAAATTCTTGAACTGAAGAATACCATCAACACGATGGTGGACCAGCTCAACTCTTTTGGTTCGGAAGTTACCCGCGTGGCGCGTGAAGTGGGCAGCGAAGGAAAACTCGGCGGTCAGGCTGATGTGCCCGGCGTAGGGGGCACCTGGAAAGATTTAACGGACAGCGTAAACATCATGGCCGGCAATCTTACCTCGCAGGTGCGCAATATTGCTGAAGTGACCACCGCCGTGGCGCGTGGTGACCTTAGCCGAAAGATTGATGTGGATGTAAAAGGAGAAATCCTGGAACTGAAGAATACCATCAACACGATGGTGGACCAGCTCAACTCTTTCGCCTTTGAAGTAACACGCGTGGCGCGCGAAGTAGGTACCGAAGGTAAACTCGGCGGTCAGGCTACGGTAGAAGGCGTGGGCGGTGTATGGAAAGACCTTACGGATAGCGTGAACCAGATGGCCAGCAACCTCACCGCCCAGGTGCGAAACATTGCTGAAGTAACCACTGCCGTGGCCAAAGGCGATCTGTCGCGCAAGATCACGGTGGATGTGAAAGGCGAAATTCTCGAATTGAAAAATACCATCAACACGATGGTGGACCAGCTCAATTCCTTCGCCTTTGAAGTAACCCGTGTGGCGCGTGAAGTGGGCAGCGAAGGTAAACTTGGCGGACAGGCGGATGTGCCCGGTGTAGGTGGTACCTGGAAAGACCTTACCGATAGCGTAAACCAGATGACCGGTAACCTTACCGCCCAGGTGCGTAACATTGCGGAAGTAACCAAAGCCGTGCAGGGCGGTGACCTCTCCAGAAAAATTACGGTTGACGTTAAGGGTGAGATATTAGAGTTGAAGAATACCATCAACACGATGGTGGACCAGCTGAACTCCTTCGCGTTTGAAGTAACGCGCGTGGCGCGTGAAGTAGGTACCGAAGGCAAACTGGGCGGTCAGGCAGAAGTAAAAGGCGTGGCCGGCACCTGGAAAGATCTTACCGATAGTGTGAACATGATGGCCAGCAACCTCACCAACCAGGTGCGCGGCATAGCCAAAGTGGTAACAGCGGTGGCCACCGGTAACCTGAAACAAAAACTCACCATCGTTTCGCGTGGTGAAGTGGCGCAGTTGATTGATACCATCAATGAAATGATTGACACGCTCGCCCTCTTTGCCGACCAGGTAACAACGGTGGCGCGTGAAGTAGGGGTGGAAGGAAAACTCGGCGGACAGGCCAGCGTGCCGGGTGCATCGGGCATCTGGAAGAACCTGACGGAAAACGTAAACCAGCTGGCGCAAAACCTCACTACGCAGGTGCGTTCAATTTCTGAAGTGGCCTCCGCGGTAACAAAGGGTGATCTTACGCGGACCATTCGCGTAGAAGCCAAAGGTGAGGTGGAAGCGTTGAAAGATACCATCAACCAGATGATCACCAACCTGCGCAAAACAACCTTGCGCAACCAGGAGCAGGACTGGCTCAAATCAAACCTGGCCAAATTCGGACAAATGCTGCAGGGCCAGCGCGACCTCAAGACCGTAACGCAACGCATTCTTTCCGAGCTGGCGCCGGTGGTCAGTGCCCACTATGGCGCCTTTTATATTTTGCAGGCAAAAGAAGAAGGGCAGGGCAACGGCAAACTGAAACTCTTTGCTTCGTATGGACGCGCAGCCAAACAGGTGCCTGCTGAATTCAACATCGGTGAAAGCCTGGTAGGACAGGTGGCGTATGAAAAGGAGCGTATCATTCTTACCAATGTGCCTTCCAATTATATCAAGATCAGTTCCGGCCTCGGCAAAGCAACGCCTTCGCACCTCATCATTCTGCCGGTGTTGTTCGAGAACAATGTAAAAGCCGTGATTGAACTGGCATCTCTGGAAGCCTTTAATGAAACACACCTCGATTTCCTCACACAACTTACGGAAAGTATCGGTATCGTATTGAATACTATCGAGGCCAACACCCGTACTGAGGAACTGCTGGCGCAATCGCAGTCGCTGGCCGGTGAGCTGAAAATACAGCAGGAAGAACTGCGGCGTACCAACGATGAGCTGCAGGAAAAAGCGCTGTTGCTGGTGAAGCAGAAGAATGAAGTGGAAGCCAAGAACCGCGAGGTGGAAGAAGCTCGCCGTTCACTGGAAGAAAAAGCCGAACAGTTGACACTTACTTCCAAATATAAATCAGAGTTCCTGGCGAATATGTCGCACGAACTCCGCACGCCGCTGAACAGTCTGCTCATTCTCGCCCAACAGTTGTATGAAAATGCAGAAGGGAACCTGACGGAAAAGCAAATACGCTATGCCAAGACCATTCACTCCTGCGGTGATGATCTCATCCAGCTGATCAACGACATTCTCGACCTGTCCAAGATCGAATCGGGATTCATTACAGCGAATATCAGCACGGTGCGTTTTTCAGAGATTGCCTCCTTTGTGGAAACTACTTTCAAACCCATTTCCGAAGCGCGTCATTTGCGGTTTACGATTGATGTGGACCCGCGCCTGCCCGATTCTATCGAAACAGACCTGCAGCGCCTGAACCAGATTTTGAAGAACCTGCTGTCGAACTCGTTCAAGTTTACAGAAAAAGGAGAAGTGAAGCTGCGCATCTACCAGGCGGCAAAGAACTGGCGGCCGGGCAATCCCGGTCTGGACAATGCCAAAAAAGTGGTGGCCTTCGCCATCAGCGATACAGGTATTGGTATTCCGGCCGAAAAACAAAACATCATCTTTGAGGCCTTCCAGCAGGCAGAGGGCAGTACCAGCCGTAAATACGGCGGCACGGGGTTGGGATTATCTATCAGCCGCGGTCTGGCCGAATTGTTAGGCGGTACTATTGAACTGGAAAGCCAGACCGGACTGGGCAGCACCTTCACGCTCTTCCTGCCAACAGAGAATGTGATGGGAACACCGGTGCCCAAAGAACAGCACGACTATCACTTCCAGGTGAGCAACAATCCGGGCGAAATTGAGAGCCTGCTGGACAGTATCCGCACCAATACCGATGTTACGCTTACCGCGGGTATGAACATCGTGAATGAAATGATCAACGACGCAGGGGATGACCGCAACAATATCCAGGCCAATGAAAAGGTAGTGTTGATCGTGGAAGACGATCTCCGGTTCGGAAGAATATTGATTGAAACGGCGCACCAGTACGGCATGAAGGCGATTGTGGCCACGAACTATATTGAAGTGTTTGATTTTATCAGCCGCTTTACACCGGTGGCCATCACGCTTGATGTGAAACTGCCTGATACCAGTGGCTGGAAGGTGCTGGAACTGCTGCGCAATGATCTCAATTACCGCCATATTCCCATTCACCTGATATCGGGTGAAGAGAACCGCGCGCTTGCTTTGCAGCGCGGCGCACGCAATTTCCTGTTGAAACCGCTGGGCAATGAAGCGCTGCAGGAGTTGTTTGAAGATATTGTGGCCTATAGCAAAAAAGATGTGCGGCGCGTGTTGCTGGTGGAAGACAACGAAGCCGACTCTTCGCAGATTGCCAAACTGCTGTCGGGAGATATCATTACCATTACGGTGGCCGACACAGGTGAAAAAGCCATGCAGCAACTGAATGAAAAGGATTTTGATTGCATCATTCTGGATTACAGCATGCCGGATATTCCCGGTCCGCAACTGGTAGAAAAAGTGGCGGGGATGAAAAATAAACTCACCCCGGTGATTGTATACTCAGCACGCGATTTCAACAAGAAAGAAATGCAACTGCTCAGCCGTACTTTTAATAAGGTGCTGCTGAAAGGCGTGAACTCGATGGAGCAACTGCTGGAAGAAACAGTGATGCACCTGCACATCCATCACAAAGACCTGGCGCCGGAAAAAAGAAAACTGATTGAAAACATCCGGAGGCGGCAGGATATTCTTGTAGGCAAGAATATTCTGGTAGTAGATGATGATGTGCGCAATCTGTTTGCGCTCACCACCGTATTTGAAAGGCATAATATCAATGTGATCACGGCAGAGAGCGGAAAAGAGGCCATACAGATCATTCGCGAAGACAACCCGCGGATTGATATGGTGCTGATGGATATCATGATGCCGGAAATGGATGGTTATGAAACGATGCAGAAGATTCGTCGTGAACACAAGAACAGCACGCTGCCCATCATTGCTGTTACGGCCAAAGCCATGAAAGGCGACCGGCAGAAATGTATTGAAGCAGGCGCATCTGATTACATTACCAAACCATTGAAGATTGATCAGTTGCTGTCGCTGATGCGGGTATGGTTTTATAAATAGGAAAATATGCCCGGCAACTAATAACAACAACCAAATAAATGACAGGGGAAAATTCAACAGCCCGGCAACCGGTACCAAATGAAAGCTGATTAGTTTTTGTCTGAAATTTTTCCCCGCAATTGTAGCTTATGCATCCCAAAATTCTGCTTGTAGACGACCGGGAAGACAATCTGACCTCCATGGAAGCGATACTCGCGCCTGATGGGTATCGTTGTATCAAGGCAGCTTCCGGTCGCCAGGCACTTAAGATCCTGCTCACCGATCTTGATTTTGCGCTTATCCTGATGGATGTGAAAATGCCGAACCTGAATGGATTTGAAACAGCTGCGTTGATCTATGAAAGAGAAAAGCTGCGGCATATTCCCATCATCTTTATTACCGCCAATACCTATGGCGAAGAGAATATTTTCAAAGGATACCGCATGGGGGCAGTGGATTACATTTACAAACCGGTAAACCCGGACCTCATGCGCGCAAAAGTGGCGGTGCTGATTGACCTGTACCGCAAGAACCACCGGCTGGTGGCGCAGGAACAGAAACTCATCGCTATCAATAAAAGCCTGGAGCAGGAAATTCACGAACGCAAAGCTTCCGAAGAGCGCGTGAAGGAACTGAACAGGCAATTGATGAACAATATCACCCTGCTGGAATCCGCCAACCGCGATCTCGACCGCTTTGCCTTCATGGCCTCGCACGATTTACAGGAACCCTTGCGCAAGATCCGCACCTTCAGCGATCTGCTGTTTGTGAAGTACAGCGGGCAGCTCGACAATTCCGCTATCAGTTACATTACACGAATTCAGAATGCCGCGGTGCGCATGCAAACGCTGATCAGCGATATCCTTGCGTTCAGTCGCATCAACAATGAAAAAGATACATTCACCAATTACAATCTCAATCTTATTATGCAGGAAGTGCTGGATGAACTGGACCGTTATATCCAGGACAAGGGCGCGAAGGTTGCAGTAGCGGAACTGCCTTTAATTGACGTGAACCCGGGACTGATGCGTCCGCTGTTTGCCAACCTGCTGAGCAATGCGATCAAGTATAGTAAGAAGGATGTGCCGCCGGAAATTCGTATCTGGTCTGAGTTCACGGTAGTGACTTCTGCCAAAGGCGTTGATGAAAAATTCTGTCGCATTTACGTGCAGGACAATGGCATCGGCTTTGACCCGGTATATGCCGATCAGATATTTGATATGTTTCGCCGCCTGCACGTGCACAGTGAGTTTGAAGGCACCGGCATCGGGCTTACCTTGTGCAAGAAAATTGTGGAGAAGCATAACGGATTTATCTCGGTGCAAAGCAAGGTCAACGACGGCTCAACCTTCATTATCAGTCTGCCGGTGCATCAGCCCGGTGCTGTTGCCGTGAACAACACAGGGGAGAAGGAAGATGCAAAAGTGAGTATGTAAACATAGTGCTTACCCTTGCCTCGCCGGCAGGATCACATGAAACGCTGTGCCTTCATTTTCCTGCGATTCTGCATAGATATCGCCCTTGTGATGGTAAACGATTTTCTTGCAAAGCGCCAGGCCAATGCCTGTACCCGTAAAATCCTGTTTGCCGTGCAGTCGCTGGAAAATGGTGAACACCTGGTCGGCATACTGCTGGTTAAAGCCGATACCGTTATCCTGCACAATGATCTCGTAGTATAAACTTTGTTTATCGCCTTTCTGATAGCGTTCCAGTTTTTCACCGGATAATTTCTTCACCATAATATTGATGACCGGCGCGCGGTCTTTGTACGTAAACTTGAGCGCGTTGCTCAGCAGGTGACTGAACAATTGCTCCATTTGCTGCGGCACTGCATCCACAATGGGCAATTTATCACAGTTCACGATAGCCTGCTTGTCGCGCACCTGCCGTTCAAAAAGCTTCAGCACTTTGTGGAAAACTGCATTCAGGTCGGTCTTGTGGTAAGTTTCCTCGGAGCGCGATAGGCGGGTGTATTCCAGCAGATCGTTGATAAGACGGCTCATAAAACGGGCAGAGCCGATGATCTTGCCGATATAGTCTTTTCCGTTGTCCGGCAATTTATCCCTGAACCGTTCCTGTAAACGGTCGGCATAGGTAATGATCTTGCGCAGGGGTTCCTGCAGGTCATGGCTGGACACATACGTGAACTGCTGCAATTCTGTATTGTATTGTTCCAGTTCCTTGTTCATGCGTTGCAGGTCGGCGGTGCGTTCTTCAATTTCTTTTTCCAGCTCTTCCTGCATTATTTTTTTGGCGTGCACTTCGGTGCAGCAGATAATATAACCGGTGAAGGACCCTTCCTGTGCAAATACGGGTTGCCAGTAGTTGCATACCCACCGGTACCTGCCGTCGTGCCGCCGCAGGCGCAGTTCCATCTGGAATGGTTGCCGCCCGGAAAAATGCGTGTTGAGCATGGCTGTAAACTGTGCAACGTCTTCAGGATGGATGCCGGTTATCCAACCGCCATTTTCTTCTTCCTCTCTCGTACGACCGGTATATGCTATCCATGCACTGTTGAAAAAGGTGCCGGTATTATCTGCACCCGTAATGCAGATCATCACGGGGATATTATCCGTCATATTGCGCAGCCAGGCTTCGCGATCGGCCAGCACCTGTTGCGCCTGTTTCTCACCGGTTACTTCCTCTGCAGTTATCAGTAATAGTTTGGTGTCCTTACCTTCCGGAAAGAGCGGCTTGCCGCTTACCTTCAAAAGTTTTGCTGTATGGCCGGCAGCCTGCACGCTCACTTCCAATTCTCCGGTTTCTTCCTGCATCAGCATGTTCTCCAGTAACTGGCGGGAAATGCTGGTATCGCTATGCAATACCGTATATAGTGGTTGTTGCAGCAGGCGATGTTGTTCTGCATGGAGCAGCGCACAAAAAGCAGCATTGGCCGCTATAATCTGCAATTGATCATCTGCTACTACCATGGCCATAGGGTTGTCCTGCCAGGCGGCTTCCATCCATTGCGGAAGCGCGGTGTCAGGTGCAGCGTTGCCGGTTGGTAAATGGTCTGTGTTGTTCAACGGTTCATAAGGCATGGACGTAACCGGTGGAACCGGTTGTTGTACGGTTGCATGGTGCAGTGCAGCGGCAGGGGAGACAAGGTCAATCATTTCCCTGAATATGATCAGGAAGTGATGCTGTTGGCCCGGATGCATTAAGGGATAGACGCTGATGGAACAGGGCCGTTCGCTGCTGCGATGCAACAGCATAGCTTCCATACGGGCAGGTTGATGCGTATGCTGCGCCGTGCGCAGGCATTGCTGTACGGGTAGGGTTAATTCGGGCTTGATAAATGCCAGCAGGTTCAGGGTTGCTTTTCCGGGCTTTGGTTGAAGAAAAAGCCCGGTTTCGCCCCGGAACTGGATAATGTCCAACGCTTCATTAACAACTACACCGGCAGGCACAAAATGCGTCAGGTATATTCGTTCAACTTCCCTGTCCAGGTCCATTGGCGTCATGGTGTTATAATAGGTTTTACGGTTTAAGCGGTTTCAATTTTATTAACAGGTTGAATGAAACTGATGTCAGCCCGGCGGTTGGACGAACCTGGTTATCCGCTGTAAGGCATAAACTGGTCTGGCATTGCTGGTGGTTTTTCGAAGAAAAGGAAACCCTGTCATGGCTACAGCCTATAAACAAATTACTAAGGTGGAGGATCTTTAATGGTATTGCGGAATGCAAATATGCAAATATTTGCGCTGCACGCAGGAAAAACGCAAAATATTTTTATGGAATGCCACGCCAGGTACAGGCCCGTAGATGCATCATGCACGTAAGACTGTTCCGCATAAGCATTGATACCGGTGCTGGCGTGATTTTTTGTGTCACAATGCTGCTTGCTTTCAGGTTCCGGTCTGCTTTACGCCGGACCATATGGTATGGCATCCCCATACCCGACAATTGTTTGCTACGGGATTACGCACATGCTGGTGAACGAGATAACTGACGCATGAATGACAAACATTGCGGAATTAGATTACGAAAAATTATATTGGAAACCATGTAACCGCCTACTTGAATTTTACAGTAGCTTTGCATGTTTCCTTTCGCCATTCGGCAATCATATCGAATCACCTTATTCTCACTCCTTATGGGTAAACTTGTTCTCCTGATTGACGATGATGCAGATGACCGGTCTTTAATTGGCGAAGCACTTGCAGAAACAGATGCCAATATACAGATAAGGATGGCTGCAAACGGACAGGAAGCGCTGGAATTGATTTCCCGCGATCAGGCGCTGATACCTGATTTCATTATCATGGATCAGAACATGCCGAGGATGGATGGCAAGCAATGTCTGCAGGAGCTGAAACAAGTTGCGCGGTTGCAACATGTTCCGGTAATTATTCTCACCACTTCAAAATTATATGACGGCGGTGCTGAGTTTCGCAAACTCGGAGCCGCCTGTTGCTTTACCAAACCCTGTCTGTACATGGAACTGAAGTCGCTCATGATGCATGTACTCTCCGGCAACTGGAAGAGTGTGGAAGCATAAAAATTACAGGGACACTTACTGCGGATTTACTACAAACCTGGAACGGGGCGGGAAATACAATATCTTTTTCCAGTCAATGGAGAAGATCTTCTCCAGTACGGATTTTATTTCGTTTAATGTCGAAGGTTTGATGGCATACAGGTTACTTCCTTCCCTGTAACAAAATTCTACACTTTTCAGATCGCTCAGCGAAGTATATACCACAATGGGAATGGAATCGTATTTTTTGTTCGAACGGATGGCTTTCAGGCATTGATGACCATCTTTGCAGGGCATCAGCAGGTCAAGAAATACAATGTCGGGATTCTTTTCATCGAGTAGCTGAAGCAGTATATCACCGTTTTCAGCCCTTGTCAATACCACTTTAAAACTCAGTTCCTTTATAGCGAGGGAAAATACATAGTAGTCTTCATCATCGTCTTCGGCCAGTAAAACATGGGTGGGATCGGTGGTGTTTACATTCTCGTGCGGATAGTTTTGTTCCATTAAAAGCAAATGAATTCATTGGTGATGCAATAGTATTAAGGAAATGCCATGGCCACAAGTTAAGTAATTTATGGAATTACAAACAGGTTAGCAGCACAAGTAACCGCTTTTTTAATCAACGTGTTCTTAACATTGGAAACCGCAGTAAAGACCTGCCTGTCAGCACTGCGAAAAGTATAACGATATAAATCAACTATGAGTGATGGTAATGGGCATAGCAATTGAGTGGATGTGCCTGCCTGTCATCATACGCGTTGTGGAAGTATTTCTGTGGAAAATTTTCAACAATCTGTTGTAGTGAAAAGAAAGACGCTGCCTCCGGGCAGCGTCTGTAACTTATGATGTGAATAAGATGTTTCTTTTAATAATGATACCGCACAAACGCTTCCATCGCTGCATACTTCGTTAATCCCAATTGCGCGTACAGGTTAGCCGTATTCGCATTGCGGTCTTCCGCACGCTGCCAGAACTCGCGGCTGTCGCTGCCCTGGAAGGGCACCATATCCTTCTGCGATTGGTGAATGAAGATGCCGAACCTTTTTTTCAATACCTGGTCGGGACTCATGGGGATGGCCATTTCAATTTCGCTGATATCCCATTCCTGCCAGGCGCCTTTGTACAGCCATACCCAGCAGTCTTTGATCCACGGATCGCCGGCTTCCTTCAACCTGCGCAGCGCTTCAAAAACGATGTCGAGACAAACCTTATGCGTGCCATGCGGGTCGGCCAGGTCGCCGGCGCAGTATACCTGGTGCGGTTTGATTTTGCGCAACAGTTCCATAGTGAGTCGCACGTCTTCTTCGCCCATCGGGTTCTTTTCTATGGTGCCGGTTTCGTAGAAAGGCAGATTCTGGAAATGAATATTTTCATCTTTGATGCCAACATACCGGCAGGTGGCCCTGGCTTCGCAACGCCTGATCAGTCCCTTGATGGCGCGGATCTCCGGACTGTCCACCTGGTTGCCTTTTTTATGTTTCAGGTATTGACGGGCCTCGCTCAGAATTTCCTTCGATTTGCGGCTGTCTATGCCGAACATATCTTCAAAACCTACGGCGAAGTCCATGAACCGGGTTACAAATTCATCGGTCACGGCAATATTGCCGGAAGTCTGATATGCCACATGTACTTCGTGGCCCTGGTCGTGCAGGCGCTGGAAAGTGCCGCCCATGGAGATGATGTCATCGTCCGGGTGCGGAGAAAAGATCACACAGCGTTTGGGAAAAGGCGTAGAGCGTTCCGGGTGATTGGGCAGGTGCACATCCGGTTTGCCGCCCGGCCAGCCGGTGATCGAATCACGCAGCATATAGTATACCTGCAGGTTGATCTCGTAGGCATCGCCTTTTTCTACCAGCAGATCGCCGAGGCCATGGTCACGGTAATCTATATTCGTTAAACTGAGAATGGGCTTGCCGGTTTTCAGCGCCATGTTCACTACGGCTTTGCGGATCATCTTCGGCGTCCATTCAATATCGCCGGTGAGCCAGGGCGATTTGAAGCGTGTAAGTTCTGCAGCCGCTACTTCATCCAGCACAAACGTACAGTCGTTGTGTTGCTGCAGCAGCGATGCAGGAATCTGTTCCGTCACATTTTCTTCCACCGCTTTCTGTACTACAGCCGCCTTGGCAGGTCCCCAGGCCATGAGAATAACGCGCCGCGCTTTTAAGATGGTTTGAATGCCCATGGTAAGCGCCAGTCGCGGTACCTGCGAAATATTGGCGAATTCATAACTGTTGGCAATACGGGTAGAGTTGTCGAGCGTCACCAGGCGGGTGCGTGAGTAAATACTGGAGCCCGGCTCATTAAAACCTATATGCCCGTTGTTGCCGATGCCGAGAATCTGGAGATCTATACCACCGGCTGCTTCAATCTGCTGTTCATACTCGAGGCACCAGCTCTTGATAGCTTCCTTGGGAATTTCCCCATCGGGAATATGAATGTTTTTGGGATCAATGTCAATGTGATCGAAGAGATGCACATGCATAAAGCGATTATAGCTTTGCAATGCATCTTTTTCAATGGGATAATACTCGTCGAGATTGAATGTGACTACATTCTTGAAGCTCAGACCTTCTTCCTTGTGCATCCGGATCAGTTCAGCATACAGCGATCGCGGGGTAGAGCCGGTGGCCATACCAAGCACACATTTTTCACCTGCGGACTGTTTTTTACGGATGAGGTCGGCAATTTCTTTAGCTACAAACCGGGAACCTTTCTTGAGATCGGGGTAAATGCGAACAGGAATCTTCTCAAAAGAATCAACCATACTCATAAGAACTATTTAAAAAGTTGCACGAAGTTAATAGCAATTTCCAATTTTTTACAGCAAATGCAACTTTTTAGATGATATCAAACGGTTGTGCGTTTTTTTGCGGGGTGCTGTCAGCGCACCATCCATCACTCAGTCCACTTCAATTTCGTCTACAAACAACCAGGCAGGATGTCCTGCTCCGGGCTGACCGGCGGGAATGGCGCCAAAGTTTTTGACGATCACTTTAACAAAGCGGGTGGTGAGAGGATGGTTGTTTGCACTGATGTTGATCGTAAACGATCGTTTGTTGTCAGTATGCTGCAGCGATGCTTTTGTGGTTGAAGTAAAGTTGGTATCATCATTACTGATCAGCACTTCCACAGCCGAGGGCGGATGAATCCAGGCGCCGGGAGCTGAAAGCGCCCAGATGGTAACCGTAGTAATTTTTTGCGGCTTACCCAGGTCAATCACAGCTTCGAGGTCTGTTCCTTCAAAGCCCAGAAATTCTTCAGCATTGTTCAACCCTCTTTCATTCACAATGCCATTTACCAGCGTGAAAGGTCCATCGCCTTTGTACCTGGATGATGGGGGCTGTGCAAGCGTGATGTGCTTACTGGTGGCTTTGCTGATATGAAAGCGTTGGTGGAGCGGCTGCCTTTCTTTGTTGTTCACCATTAGTATGGTGCGCAGCACGGTGTCTTTGGTGATGTGCAGCGGTTTGGTATAGCGAAGCAACCGGGAATTGGCAGCGTAATATATCTTTCCTTCTTTCAACGGAGAAGAAAGACTCCACAGTACGCCTTGCTGCTTCGGTGCCGGTAACACTTTGGCCTGGAGATCGAAATAGGCATGGCTATAGTTGATGCCCAGCAGGTCGTAGCGCCTGAACTGTACCTGCAGGCGTTTTTCAAAATCATTCCAGTTACGTTTTTCTTTGGGGCTCCACACTACTTCGCTCAGTGCGCTCAGGCGCGGGAACAACTGGTACTCCACCTTGCGGGTGTTTTTGATATATTCGGTCCATAGGTTGCCCTGTGC
>Ga0164243_10006532_pt1 | contig 17621 bp, 20 predicted proteins | sample OricompcompostOP_FD_108781 | JGI IMG/M metagenome (GOLD analysis project Ga0164243, IMG submission 108781) | Organic Plus compost microbial communities from Emeryville, California, USA - Original compost - Organic plus compost (OP) | ecosystem: Engineered > Solid waste > Mixed feedstock >... | reverse complement strand
GTTGTGGTCAGCGTAACAGAGCCCTCATGCGGGTAAAGGAGCCGGCGCGCGGGCGGCCGGCTTCATCTTGACGCGGATATCGTCGGCGATGGCGATGCCGAGCCCCGGCTTCGTCGGCACGCGCAACGTATCGCCGCGCGGCCGGAAGTTGGGATCGCTGGTACCGCGCTCCGCAATGTATTGCGGTCCGTTCAGTGCAGCGGGCAATTCGAGGCCGGCATGACTGAAGAAATGCGCCGACGCGGCCATCGACAGTTCCGGATCCGTCAGGCCGGATGCGAAAAGCAGCAGATTGTTGTCGCGCAGCAGCGAAGCGATGCGCGTCGCATGCCAAAGGCCGCCGCAGCGCGCCACTTTCATCGCGATGCCGTCGAACATTTCGAGGGCGATGAATTCAGCGGTTTCGACCGGCGAGATAATGCCTTCGTCCATCAAGATCGGCAGGGCATGCTGACGTCGCAGTGTGCGGTAGTCGCGTAGCCGGTTCGGGGGCAGCGGCGATTCAAGTGCCCGCAGGCCGAAATCGGCGAATTTCGGCGCCATCGTCAGTGCGGTGTCGAGATCGTAGCTCGTATTGGCATCGCACCAATGGAAACCGCTGGGTACGGACGTTGTAACCATGCGCACGAGGTCTATGTCGTAAGCCGGCTTTTGCGGATAGCCGACCTTGATGTTGAAGCTGGAATAGCCGAGCGCGCGGCCTTCTTCGATTTGTTGCGCTGCGCCATCGAGCGTCGGCGCGTTGATGGTCCAGCTCAGGGTGATGGCGTCGCGTTTGCCGCCGCCCAGCAGATCGCTGACCGGACGTCCGGCTTGCCGGCCCCACAGATCGTAGCAGGCGAGATCGATTGCTGCTTTGCACACCGGTTGACCGACGGAGAAGGACGGCCGGATCGCGCGCTCCATGCGCGCGTGGATATCTTCGAGATCGCTCGGATCGCCGCCGAGCACCGCCGATGCGAGATAATGGCGCAGCGTCGTCTCGACCGACTCGACCGTTTCATAGGTCCAGGTCTCGACCGGGACGGACTGACCCCAGCCTTCGACGCCGTTCTCGTCCGTGAGGCGCACGACGACAGTCGGACGCACGCCCGTCTGGAAAAACTTGAACTGGCCGACTAGTGGATAGTCGACGCGCGCAATGTCGACGCTGACAATACGACCCATTCGCCGCAGCCTTGTTAGCGCTTCCTCGCACCTCCCTGTTTTTGTGTGTTCGGGAGGTTGCCAGCGAGTTTAACTATCTGGTTAGATCGGTCGAGAGAAAAATTCAGGCAGCCTTATTTGCGGCCTCCGCGTCGCGCCGCTGAAGCCAAAAACATCGTGGTCGAACAATGGCATGCGCGAGATCGACATGACGGGTCCGAACACGCCCATCTTCCGCCTTCGCGAAGTGAGACTTTACGAGCGCGACGTGCAATTGCGCATGCCGTTCCGCTTCGGCGTCGTCACGTTGCGCGAAGCGCCGCAGTGTTTCGTGCGCGTGCGGGTCGAATATCCCGATGGCAGAACGGCTTGGGGCGGGGCGGCGGAGTTGCTGGCGCCGAAATGGTTCGACAAGGATCTATCGCTGACCAATGAGCAGAACTTCGACCAGCTCAGAGTGTCTCTCAACCTCGCGGCCGCGGCCTATGTCGACGATCAGACACCGCGTACCGCCTTCGGCCACTTCGCAGCGCACTATGAACAGCAGATTATCGCCGGCGCGCGCCAGGGATTGAATGCGCTGACGTCAAATTTTGGCCCCGCGCAGATCGATCGCGCCGTGCTCGATGCGCTGGGCCGGATCGAAGGCCGCTCGTTCTATGACGCTGTCGGCTCCAATATCGCTGGAATCGATCCTGCGTTGCTGCCGAACCAGCTCGGCGATCTCTCGGGCTTCGACATCTCGGGCTTCCTCGCGCAGTTGCGCCCGGCAGACAGCATCGCGGCGCGGCACACCGTTGGCCTGGTAGATGTCATCACCGGGCATCCCGGTCAGGTCGGCGATGGCCTGCCTGAATCGCTGGAGGAGGTCGTCGACGCTTACGGTCACACCTATTTCAAGCTCAAGGTCGGCGGCAATGCCGCGGCCGACCTCGACCGGCTCATCGACATCGCCAGCGTCCTCGATCGTCTCGACCGGCCTTACGTCGCCTCGCTCGACGGCAACGAGCAGTACAACGACCTCGGCGCGCTCGAGATGCTGTGGCGCAGGATGACAGAGACGCCGGCGCTGCGGCGGCTGGTCGCCAGCATTGCCTTCATCGAGCAGCCGATCACGCGGTCGCACGCGCTGGACAGCGACGTATCAGCGTTGTCTGCGATCAAGCCGGTGATCGTCGACGAATCGGACGATGGCCTCGACGCCTTCGTCCGTGCGCGGGCGCGCGGCTATCAAGGCGTGTCGAGCAAATGCTGCAAGGGCCTCTACAAATCGATCCTGAACGCGGCGCGTTGCGTGCACTGGAATGCCGGCGGCGGGCGCTATTTCATGACCGGTGAGGATCTGACCACCCAGGCCGGCCTTGCCGTGCAGCAGGATCTCGCGCTCGTCAATCTGATCGGCCTGACGCATGTCGAGCGCAACGGGCACCACTATGTGAACGGCATGGCGAGCCTGCCCGAGACGGAGCAGGTGGCGTTTCTGGCCGCGCATCCCGATCTCTACGTGCACAGTCATGGGGCCGTGCGCGTGAAGATCGAGAGCGGGCGCCTACGGATCGGCTCGCTGGCTGGCGCCGGTTTTGCCACCGGCGCCTATCCCGATTGGGAAAAGCTTACGCCGCTCAAGACGCCTCAGTGGCGTCCCTCGTAGAGGTCGCGGCCGCGCGCCAGCGCGCGAATTTTGCCGTCGGCGATGCCCCGCTTGAGCATCCAGAAGCCGCAGTCCGGATGGATGTATTTGATGCGGCCGGGGCCTAGCACCTTGTCCGCGCGCTCGATGGCGCGGGCGATCTCGTCCGCCGACTCGACCACCGTCTGCTTGATGTCGACGACGCCGAGGCCGAAGCCGATCTCCGGCCGCAGGCCCTTGAACACCTCGAGTTCCTCGACCGGCCGGTGTGCGTTCTCCATGACGATGTGATCGACATGCAGGGCGTTGAGATAGTCGAGGAGGTTGCCCCAGCTGCCTTTCTGAATCGTCTGACCGCCGTAATTGCCGAAGCACAGATGCACCGCCGGCGTCGTCGGGATCGCGCGCAGCACGCGGTTCATCGCTTCGGCGGCCCATTTCCATTCGTCGGGTGCGCCGGGAAGATTGGCTTCGTCGACCTGGATCACGGCGGCATCGATATGCTTGACCTGTTCGGCCAGCACGTCGGCGATCGCCAAAGCCAGCTCCGACACGTGCTTGTAGTGCGAGTCGAGCAGCATCTTGGCCAGCATATGCGGGCCGGTGAGGGTGAACTTGAGCGGCTTGGTCGCCAGCGCCTTCGCCCGCGCGCAGGCTGTGGGCAGGTCGAGCGCGCCGGGGCCGACCGGGCCGACCACAACGGCCGGCGGCCGCGAGCGGAAGTGATGCGGCTTCGACTGCTTGAAGGCGAGCCATTCGGCGAGACCGATCTCGCGCCGCACGCCCGACATCGGGCGCACGAAATACTCGATCATGCCGTTCGTCTCGGGATGGTTGACGTCGAAGCGATACAGCTCGCCGTCGCAGACGAGGTCGATGCCGGCCATTTCCTGCGTGTGGATGACCGTACGCGTGGCGTCGATCAGCGCCTGCTCGGACGGAAGCGCCACGAGCCAGTCGGGCACCGGATAAGAGCCCACCGTGGTCGTCTGGATGCGCGATGCCGGCATTCGTCTTCTCCCCGATTTTGTTTTGTGTGCATTCAAGCGGCGCGTTTTGTCTGCCGTGAGGCGATGCGCGCGCCTTCGGCCAAGGCCTCGAACTTCGCCCAGACGATGCTTTCGTGGATTTCGTCATTGCCGGCGAAGCTCGCGAAGCCGCAATCGGTCCCGGCGATCACCCGTTCGCGGCCTAAGGCATCGACCCAGCGCCCAAGCCTTTGCGCGATCAATTCGGGATGCTCCACCATCACGTTGGATTGGGTGATCATCCCTGGGATCATGATGACGTCGTCGGGCAGCTTGGCGTCGCGCCAGACCGTCCATTCGTGCTCATGTCGCGGATTGGCCGCCTCGAACGAGAAAGCGCCGGCATTGAGGCGGCCGAGGATGTCGATGATGTATTTGACCTCGATATCGTGCACACGCGGGCCAAAATTGATGCCGTAGCAGGTGTGAAAGCGCACGCGGTCCTTCGGAATGCCGCGTAGCGCGTGGTTGATCGCGTCGACGCGCAGCGCGATCCACTTGCGGCACTCGTCCATGCTCTTGTCGGGATGGCAGACGTAGTAGGTCACGAGATGCGGGTCGTCGACCTGGACGAGGAAGCCGGCGTCGACGATCGCGCGATATTCCTCGTGCATGGCGTCGGCGAGGGCATAGAGGTATTCCTCGTCGGACCTATAGTAAGTGTTGCGGTTCCAGTCCTCGATGCTCGACACCGAGGTCGCGGGAACGAAGGCGTCGACCACGTCGGCGCCGTTCAACGCCGCTTTCAGGTTCGCGAGGTCGGTCGCCAGCTGTTGCTGGCCGCGATATTTGACCGGGCCGGTGCAGAGGAAATGCATGTGCCGCGTGTGCACATTGGCAAGCTGGGGCCGGTAGAAGTCCGGGAACGACCGGACTTCGCGCGAGCCGACCCACGGACTCTGGTTGCGGTCGGCCGTGTCGATCTCGAAGCCGCCCAGGCGGTCGTTGATATAGGTGATAAAGCTCGGCTTGCTCAGCTCGCCGTCATCGACAATGTCGATGCCGACATCCGTCTGTTTTTTCACGATGTCGGCAACCGCGTCGCGCAAGCCGCCGGCGTATCGAGTTGGATCGATCGGTTCGCCTTTCCCCAAGGCGATGCTCAATTCATGCAGCGCTGGCGGGCGCGGCAGGCTGCCGACATGGGTGGTGAGAATGCGTTCGGTGCTGCTTCGCATCGCGTTCGGCCCCGGTGTCATTCATAACTAACTGGATTGTTACTCTCCTAAGAGGCAAATTCAAGTGCGTGCCTGCAAACCGCGTTCACGCTTGCTGCGGCAAACTCACTTGTGCGATGCGAAAGCTGAACGAACGGCGCGTGGCCTATGGGGCGATATGCTCAGCCGACGGTGCTTTTGATCACGTTCAACAGGTCGTGAAACGGCTCAGTGCACATGGGGTCGGCTGCCGTCTGCCGCATTGCATCATAAATCTTCGGCACGAGCTGCACGGCTTGATCGAGTTCGTTGTCGCGGCCGGGTTGGTAGCCCCCCATCAAGCGCAAGTCGCGCGTATCCTCGAAGCGGGCAATCATGGCGCGCAGCCGGCGCAAAAGATTGTGCTCCTCGGCCGACCAGACGTGTTGCGCAAGACGGGATACGGACGTCAGCACGTTCACGGCGGGATAGCGTCCTTGGTCGGCCAAGTCGCGATCGAGCACGATATGGCCGTCCAATGTACCGCGCACCGTGTCCGCGACCGGCTCGTTATGGTCGTCGCCGTCGACCAGGACCGAAAAGATGCCGGTGATAGATCCCTGGCCCTCGGCACCGGGGCCGGCGCGCTCCAGAAGGCGGGGCAGATCAGTGAAAACACTCGGCGCGTAGCCGCGGGCAACGGCCGGCTCCCCGGCCGCAAGCGCGATCTCGCGCGCGGCGTGAGCAAACCGCGTGATCGAATCGACGATCAACAGCACCGACTCGCCTCGATCACGAAAATATTCGGCGATGGTCATGGCGGTCTTCGGCGCGAGGCGCCGCATCATCGGACTTTCATCGCCCGTCGACACGACGGTAATCGCGCGCGAACGATGATGCGTCAGCGCTTCTTCCAGAAATTCGCGCACTTCGCGGCCGCGCTCGCCGACCAATGCCGTGACGACCGTGTCAAAGCCGGCGCTCCGCGCGAGCATGGACAGCAACGTCGTCTTGCCGACGCCGGATCCGGCGAAAACGCCGATCCGCTGACCGCGGCATAGCGGTGTGAAAAGGTCGACCACGCGAACGCCTGTCCGCAGAGGCGCGCGCACGCGCGTGCGGCTCACCGCGGCTGGCGGGTCGGCGTCGGTCGACATGACGCGCTCTCCGGGATGCAACGGGCCGGAATCATCGAGCGGTTCGCCAAGCGCATTCACCACCCGGCCTTTCCAGCTCGGATGCGGCGAAATCGCCAGCGGTGGCATGCGATAGGCCACGAGGCCGAGGCCGGCCGCGATGCGCGAGTCGAACGGCTTGGCCGTAACGCCGTTGCCGTCGATCCGCACGACTTCGCCCAATTGCATGCGGTTGTCGATCTCGAGCCCGACCATCTCGCCCAGCCGCACATGATGCGAGAGGCCGGAGACACGGTAGTGGGTCGCGGCCACCTCGGAGACGACACCGCCGACGCGCACCATCGGCACGTCCTTGCGGAGGGACGCGAGCGTGGACTCCAGGCGCTCCAGCGCGTTCATGTCGCTCCTGCCCCGCTTTTATGCGTCAGACTTTGGTCGGTTCGCCGAGCGTACGAATCGCGTTCTGCATCGTGCCCTCGGAATTCTCGATGAGAGAGCTGACGCCCTGGAAAGCGCGAGAGACGGTGATCATTTGCGTCAGTTCCGTCAGCGCGTCGACGTTCGAGCTCTCGACATAGCCTTGCTCCACGCCCGTATTCACAAAGTCGAGGACGGGCACGGCGGGACGATCGGGAATGACGCCGGAGTTGCCGAAGCGCTGCAATTTGGCGTCCGTTGGAATATCGAACAGGCCGAGCACGCCGACCTGGTTGCCTCGCTGCGTGATCGTTCCGTCGCGGCTGATGGTCAGCGGCCCGGCATCGGGATCGACGATAATCGGGGCGCCGCCGGCATCGGCGATCGGAAAGCCATTGACGTTCTGCAGTTCGCCGTTGAGGTTGATTTTCATGCGGCCGTCGCGGGTATAGACTTGCCCCGCGGGGCCCATGAAGGCGAGCCAAGATCTCCCCGCAACGGCAACGTCCAGCATGTTGCCGGTCGGCGTCGCGGCGCCTGGCTTGCGCGAGATGTAGTTTTCACCGGACGTCGCAAAGGCAACCGGACTTTCCGCCGCGCGCGACATCGCCGTCTCGAACTTCACGGCATCCGCGCGGAAGGCGGCGGTCTTCATGTTCGCCATGTTGTTGGCGATGGTTTCGAGCCGTTTCTCGAGCGCGACCTGTGCCGAAAGGCTGACGTAAAGAGCCGATTGCATGAATTACCGTCCGATTCGCAGGTTCAGCAGCGTCGTAAGAATGCTGCTGCTGATTCCTGTCTGAGCAGGCTGGGTGATGAGGATTGAAGCGGCCGATGGGGTGTTCTGGCCGTTATTTATGTCCCACATCACCGAGAAGCGTTGCAGGAACTTCTTCAGTTTCGCCGGGTCCTGGAAGTCCGCGAAGTCGATTTGCTTGTTCAGCATGTCGGCCTGTTTGTCGACGTCGGCCATGGACGTCAGGGGCGAAATGCCGAGCGCGGTCTGGACGACCTGGACCAACGCTTTGTCGGCGAGTATCTGGTAGGCGTTCTTGATGGTCGGCGCCTTGCGTTCGAAATAAAGAGCAAGCCGTACCCCTTCATTCTGGTCGCCCGCATTCTCTTCGAGGGCCTGCCGCACGAATCTGGTGACCGTGCTAGTCTGAGCGTCGGGGATCGAAGTGGCGTATTCGCCGTAATCCGCGAAATTGAAGGTTGCCGCGAACTCGCGGTAGCGCGTGTCGACGAGCTTATTGGCAAAGCTGTTCGTTTGCGACACGCCCTCAGTCAAGACCTTGCGCATGAACGCCTTTGCATACGTCATGTCGGACAGGCCGAACGCCTTCATGGCATATGAGTAAAGCCGATAATCGCCGAGAAAATCGTCGATCGTCTTGGCGTCGCCGATGTGGGCGAGAAAATAGTTCGTCTCGCGGTCCACATCGGCTTTCTTCGCCGTCTGCTCCAACGAGCGACCGAGGTTGTTCGAGATGATCTGATAGCTGGTGATTGTCGAGACCATCGTGCGGCGCTGCCTTGTATGGGAGATGCAGGGGGCGAAGCCGATGTGAAAATCAACGCCCAGGCTTGTGTGAAGCTGACGGGCTTGCCGGATGTCAGCTTCGCGAAAGCGTCGATTCCTAAATGAATCGTGAACCTCTTTGCGGAGCGTCGCGCTTGAGCATACTTATCGGCTTCATCATTACCATTGCCAGCCTGGTCGGTGGCTTCACGGCGCTCGGCGGTCATCTCAGCGTGATTTGGCAGCCCTGGGAGTTCGTGATCATCGCCGGTATGGCGCTCGGTACGTATGTGATCGCCAATCCGTGGAAGGTGGTGCTCGACAGCGGCGTGGCGACGATGCAGGCCGTGACCGGAACGGTGCCGACGCAGCGGAACTACCTGGACCTCCTCGGCCTCATGCATGCGCTGATGCGCGAAGTGCGCAACAAGGGCCGCAACGAGGTCGAGGCTCATATCGACGATCCCGAGTCCTCGGAGATCTTCAAGAACTTCCCGACGATGCTCGCCAACGACGCGCTGATGCATTTCGTCTGCGATTACTTCCGCCTTATCATCATGGGTAGCGCCCGGCCTCACGAGATCGAGGCGCTGATGGACGAAGAGATCGAGACCATCGTCCGAAACAAGCTCAAGCCCTACAACTCGTTGATGGTCGTCGCCGAGGCGCTGCCGGCGCTCGGCATCGTCGCCGCCGTGCTCGGGGTGATCAAGGCCATGGGCGCCCTCGATCAGTCGCCGAAGCTGCTCGGCAGCCTGATCGGCGCCGCGCTCGTCGGCACTTTCGCAGGGATATTCCTGTCCTACGGGTTGATCACGCCGCTGGCGCTCAAGATCAAGCAGGTCCGCGAAAAGCAATGCAGCATGTACGTGATCATCAAGCAGACCTTGCTGGCCTTCATGAACGGCGCGCTGCCGCAGATCGCCGTTGAGCATGGGCGCAAGATGATCAGCGCCGGCGAGCGGCCGTCGATCGATGTCGTCGAGAACGAGACGATCGCGGGCCCGGCGGCGAAAACCGGCAATGTCGAACCGATGGCGCGAGCAGGAGCGAGGTCCTAATGTCGGAAACAAGGCGCGGACGCTCGGACCAAGGCTCCGATCAGTTGCTCGGAGCCGCCGGGCTGTCGGTCGAACGCATGCCGATGTTGCATGTGATCTTCGACCAGATGGCGAATCTCTGCGCGGAGAGCCTGCGGTCGCTCTCGCCGTCGCAGTCCTATTTCTGGCTGAGCACGGTCGGCAGCAGCCGGCTTGCCGACGTTCTCGACCGCTACGAAGACGCGGTCGCGGCCGTCTATCACGCGCAAGCCTGGGATTCTCGTATCCTGATCGGCTTCGACCGCGAGTTCGTTTTTACGATGATCGAGCTCATGTTCGGGGCGGACGGAGCCGAGCCGCCGCTCGACTCGACGCGAGTCTTTTCCAACGTCGAGCTGCGTCTTGCGCAGGCTTTGTTCGAGCGCTTCGGCAAAGCGCTGCAGTCGTCGTTCTCGCGGGCCACGGACGTCACCTTTGCGCTGGAGCGCATCGAGACCCGCATGGACTTCCTGGCGATCGGCCGCCCGAACAACATGGTCGTCTACGCCAAGGTATTGCTCCAGGGCCTCGATCGTGGCGGCGAGATGTTCATCGTCATCCCGCATTCCGCGCTCAATCCGCTGCGGCAGGCGCTGGCACAGATCGTGTCGGGCGAATCGGCGTCCGCCGATCCGAACTGGAGCAAGCAACTGCATAGCGAGATCCAGCGCGCGGAAGTGGTCCTCAAGGCGGTGCTGGAAGAGAAGATGTTGACGCTGGGCGAAGTGGCGGAGTTCCGCGTCGGCCAGGTGATCAAGCTGAACGCGAATCCGGACACGCTGGTGCGCCTCGAGTGCAACAACCAACGCTTGTTCTGGTGCCGGATGGGTCAGCTCAACGGCGCCTATTCGCTCCAGGTCAAAGAGTCGGCCGATCAAAAGCGGGAATTCATCGATGGTATCCTATCTCGTTGATCTCATTCTTCTGGTGGCGCTGCTGTTCACCAGCATCCGGGTCACCAAGATGCATCGCGAACTGGTGAAACTGCGCGCATGCCAGGGCGACTTCACATTCGTCCTCGGCAAGACGAACGACGCGGTGGACGACATGGCGACCCTGGTGCGTGAGTTCAGCGCCGACGGACGGCAGCTGGTGCATGCCTTGGGTGACAAAATCGACGAGGCGCGTCAGGCGATCATGGAAATCGAGGCGCGCGGCGTCGCGGCGGAGCCCGGCCGGAACGTCGTTCCCTGCACGGACGACGAAAGCGCAGAGCCGCTTCGGAGCAAACCGAAGCTGCATTCGCACTGATGCACGCAGACCGCCCACGACGCCTCCCACGCGCAGACAATTAGGCCGCGGAATAACATGACGACCGAGAAAGCAAGCGACATGACGGACCCATTCGATTTCGATGATTTCGGCGAAGCGCCGCAGAAGGCGTCGGCGCCGTTTCAGCCGGAGGAGACGCCGTTCGGCAAGCTCGCGGACCTCGCCGCGCGAGCAGCCGAGGAAACCAACCGGCTATCGAATCTCGAACCGATCCTGCGCATTCCGGTGACGGTCCAGGTGCTGCTCGGTTCGGCGACCATGCCGGTCGCCGACCTCATGAAGCTTGGGCGCGGCGCCGTCATCCCGCTCGATCATCGCGTCGGCGAGCCGGTTGAGGTCGTCGTGAACGGCCGCATCGTGGCGCGCGGCGCGGTGGTTGTTGTCGAAGACGACAACTCGCGCTTCGGCGTGTCGCTGACGGAGATCGTCGGAGGGGCGACGGGGGACGCCGAAGCGTAACGGGCGATTCCCATGTCATTCAGCGCTCCCATCAAGCACGGCTCGGCAGTCAAGCCGTTGCGGGCGACCGAGAAGGTCGCCGCGCTTCTTCTGGCTATGGGCCGGGAGCTCTCCGGCGGCGTGCTGCGGGAGTTCGATCCCGAAGAAATCAAGATCGTCACGCGGGCGGCTGCCGATCTGCGGCCCATCTCCGCGCCCGAGCTCGAAGCGGTCATCGAGGAGTTCGCCCAGCATTTCTCGATGGGTCCGAATATCCTCGGCACCGTCGGCGAACTCGAGAAGCTCCTGGCCGGCGTGCTGCCGCCGGAGCAGGTCAACGACATCATCTCGGAGGTGTTGGGCAACACCAATAAGTCGATCTGGGAGCGCATTTCGTCGGTGTCCGAGAGCATGCTGGCGAACTACCTGCTCAAGGAGCATCCGCAAACGGCGGCGCTGATCCTGTCGCGGGTCAAGCCGGCTTGCGCCGCCAAGGTCATGAGCCAGCTGCCGGCGGACATGCGTCACGATCTCATGCGCCGCATGCTGAGTCTCAAGCCCATCGTCGAAGAGGCGATGCGGATCGTCGAGAAGACGATGCATGAAGACTTCATGATCAACTTCGCGCGCAATCTGGCCTCCGACACGTATCCAAGAATGGCCGACATCATCAACAAGATGGAGCGCGGTCAAATGGAGGATTCGCTGAAGAACCTTTCCGAGTCGCGCCCGAAATCGGCCGAGATCCTCAAGGGAATGCTGTTCACCTTCGACGACATCGTCAATCTCACGGCGAAGGCGCGGATGCTCATCTTCGATCAGATCCCGACCGATCGCATCGTCACGGCCCTCAAGGGCACCGATGCGAGCTTCCGCGAGCTCATCCTTTCCTCGCTTGCTTCGCGCACGCGCCGCCTGGTCGAGCACGAACTCGCTACCGGCGTACCGACACAGCAGCGCGAGATCACGGACGCGCGGCGCGCGATCACGGATCTGGCGCTGGATATGGCGGGCCGGGGAGAGATCGAGCTCAATCCCGATCAGGACGATCAACCGGTATTCACCTAAAAATCGTCCCCAATGGCCGAGGGTCCAGACAAGGAGAGTAAGACCGAGGAACCGACGGAAAAGAAGATCCGTGATTCCGTCGAAAAGGGCAAAGTCCCGGTCTCTCGCGAGGCATCGATCTTCGCAACCATGATCGCGTTGCTGATCGTCCTCGGCTTTCTCGCGGCGGATGGCGTGCGCTCTCTCGCCACGATGCTCAGCCGCCTGATCGACGATCCTTCGGGGTTCCGGCTGCGGAACGGTGCCGATGCGGTCGAGTTCATCGCCGTCATCGGTATGGGATCGGCGCGATTTCTGGCGCCGATCTTCATCGTGCTCGCGGTCGCGGGATTGGCGGCTTCATTTCTCCAGAATGCGCCGCGCCTCGTGCCCGAGCGGCTCAAGCCCGAACTGTCGCGCATTTCCATCGCCCAGGGATGGGGGCGGATATTCGGTGCGCAGGGGCGCGTGGAGTTTGGGAAATCCGCATTTAAGTTCTGTGCAATCAGTATCGTGGTGATGATCGTCCTGCGTGCGGAGGAGGCCGGGGCCGTGAATGCGATGTTTGGCGATCCGGCCGCTGTCCCGGAACTGATTTTGACGGCAGCGATGCGGCTCGTCTCGACGATCTGCATCGCGACGATCGTCTTGGTGGCGCTGGACCTTGTCTGGGCCCGCTTTCATTGGCGCCGCGAGTTGCGCATGACGCGGCAGGAGCTCAAGGACGAGTTCAAGCAGGCCGAGGGCGATCCGCTCGTCAAATCGCGATTGCGTTCGCTTGCACGCGATCGGGCGCGCAAGTCGATGCTCGCGGCCGTGCCGCGCGCGACATTGGTCATTGCAAACCCGACTCACTACGCCATCGCGTTGAAATACAAGCACGGCGAGGACGCGGCGCCGACCGTGCTGGCGAAGGGACAGGATCTGGTCGCACTCAAGATCCGCGAAGTCGCCGAGAAGAACAGGGTGCCGGTCGTGGAGGACAAGGCGCTGGCGCGTTCGATGTACGACGCCGTGTATGTCGATCGCGTGATCCCGCAGGAGTTTTTTCGTCCGGTCGCCGAGATCATCTACTTCCTGCATTCACGCAAGCCCGCGGCGCGAAGCGGTTAATATTTCGTCAGCCTGGGATAAGTTTGAGTTCGTATACCGCGTCTATTGGCTCGTTACGCTGAGGACGCCGTGGGACCGGTCTATCTTTTCGATCTCGCTTCATCGCAGGCCCGCTGGCTGTCGCTGCGGCAAGCGACGGTGTCGTCGAATGTCGCCAATGCGAACACGCCGGGTTACAGGGCTCAGGACATCGAGCCGTTCAGCAAGCTTCTCGACGAGAAAGTCGTCGCGCTCGCCGTCACATCGCCGCTGCATTTGACTTCGACCGAGACTTCGCTGCGGCCGCAGGGCACGCGCAAAGAGGATAGCTGGGAAATCGTTCACTCCGGCAACTCGGTCAGCCTCGAGCAGGAGATGCTGAAGGCGGGCGATATCAACAGGGACTATTCCCTGAGCACAGCGATCGTCAAATCGTTCCACCGCATGCTGATGACGAGCGCGAAGAGCTAGCGCGAGGGCCAATGATCGATCCGTTACAAGCATCCGTTCAGATCGCAAGCTCGGGCCTCGAGGCGCAATCGGACAGATTGCGAATCGTCTCCGAGAACCTCGCCAACGCCAACTCCACGGGACGCACGGCGGGCGCCGATCCGTATCGCCGCAAGACGGTGACGTTCGCCTCCGAGATGGACCGCGCCGCCGGTGTGCGGGTGGTGAAGATCAAAGATATCGGCATCGACCGGTCTCCGTTCCGGGTCGAGTACGAGCCGAACCACCCGGCCGCGGGCCAGGACGGATATGTGAAGCTGCCGAACGTGAACATGCTGATCGAAATGGCCGATATGCGCGAGACGAACCGCTCGTATGAGGCCAATCTGCAGGTCGTCAAACAGACACGGTCGATGGTCGCGATGACGATCGATCTGCTCAAGGGGGCATAATGCTTGAAGCCGTTTCGTCCATTCTGAAGGGTATTGGCAACGTCGTTCAGACGAACGACATCGCCAAGGCGTCGCCGGCCGCTCTGCGCAGCGCCCAAGCGAGTGCAGGCTTCGACGGGGTGATGGAGCAGGTCGCCGCGGACGCGATCGGCACCCTGAAGGCCGGTGAGGCCGCGTCGATCTCGTCGATTCAAGGCAAGGTCTCGGCGCAGCGCGTCGTCGAAGCGGTGATGTCGGCCGAGCAGACGCTGCAAGTCGCCGTCGCCGTCCGCGATAAGGTCGTGCAGGCCTATCAAGAAGTCACGCGAATGGCGATCTGAGGTCGACAATGAGAGCCCTTGCCATCGCCGCCACCGGTATGAGCGCCCAGCAGCTCAACGTGGAAGTCATCGCCGACAATATCGCCAACATCAACACGACCTCGTTCAAGCGCGCGCGCGCCGAGTTCACCGATCTGTTCTACCAGATCGACCGCATGCAGGGTGTGCCGAACCGCAACGGCGAGAGCGAGGTGCCGGAAGGCGCCAAGCTCGGCCTCGGCGTCAAGTCGGTGGCGGTGCGCAAGCTGCATATTCAAGGCACGCTCGCCCAGACTGGCAACCCTTACGATCTCGCGATCAACGGCCGTGGCTGGTTTCAGATCGTCGGACCGAACGGCGAGACGCTCTATACCCGCGCAGGTTCGTTCAACACCAATGCCGACCGGCAGCTCGTTACGGCCGACGGCTATACGGTCGATCCGGCCATCATCGTTCCGCAGGGAACGGTGGAGGTGACGGTGAATGAATCCGGGCAGATCTACGCCAAGCTCGACAATCAGGTGAACCCGCAACTGCTGGGGCAACTCTCGTTGGCGAACTTCGCCAACGAAGCGGGTCTTGAGCCGCTCGGCAGCAACCTTTACCGCCAGACGCTGGCGTCGGGCGTGGCGGTTGTCGGCGTCCCCGGCGATCCCGGCTACGGTAAGATCCATCAACATTATCTCGAGAGCTCGAACGTCGATCCGGTCAAGGAGATCACCGAGCTGATATCGGCGCAGCGCTCTTACGAGATGAACGCCAAGGTGATCCAGGCGGCAGACGAAATGGCGTCGACGGTGTCCAAGGGCATTCGCTGAGCCGCAAACGGAGGGCTAGCCTCATGCGCGCCATCTCTCTCGTGTCGCAATGGATCGCGACGTTGGCGATCGCCGCGGCGATCGGATGCACCGGCGCGTCGGCCGACGAGGCGAAGCGTCTGCCGGTGCCGGCGACGACGATCTACCCGGGCGACATGATCCGGGAGGAGCTGCTCACGGACCGCCTCTTCGCCCCGAACATGCCCGGTGCGGCGGCTTTCGTCGCCGACAAAGCCGCGGTCGTCGGCCGCGTGGCACGGCGCACCTTACTGCCGAGCCAGCCCATTCCGATCAATGCGGTCGAAGACCAGAAAGCGGTCATGCGCGGCAACGTCGTCAAGGTCGTCATCGAAGACGGCGGGCTGTCGATCGTGACCTATGGCTCGTCGCTCCAGGCCGGTGGCCCTGGCGCGACGATCCAGCTTCGCAATCTCGACACCGGCGTGATCATCAGGGGCGTGGTCCAGCCGGACGGAACAGTGCGGATTCAAAACGGATGATAGTGCGTCTGGCCTTGGCTGTCGCTCTGGCGCTGACGGTGACCGCCGCCGAGGCGGCTGTCCGGATCAAGGACATTGCCAACCTGAAAGGCGTCCGCGACAACCAGATCATCGGTTACGGCCTGGTGATCGGGCTCAAGGGCACCGGCGATACGCTGCGCAACGCGCCGTTCACCGAGCAATCGCTGCAGTCGATGCTCGATAACATGGGCATCAACGTTCGCGGTACGGCGCTGCGAACGCGAAATGTCGCGGCCGTCGTCGTGACGGCGGACCTGCCACCGTTTGCCTCGCGCGGCTCACGCATCGACGTCGCCATTTCGTCGATGGGCGATGCATCCTCCCTCACGGGCGGCACGCTGGTCATGACGCCGCTGCGCGGCGCCGATGGCGAGGTCTATGCCGTTGCCCAGGGCGCGATCGCGGTCGGCGGCTACGCGATCGAGGGCCAGGCGCAGACGGTGAGCCAGGGCACGCCGACAGCCGGCCGTATTCCGAGCGGCGGTTTGATCGAGCGTGAAGTGCAGGGCCGCTTCTACGAGATGGAATCCCTCGTTCTCGAGCTGAAGAATCCAGACTTTGTGACGGCGACGCGTATCCTCGACGCAATCAACCAATTCGGAAACGGCCGCTATCGCGCGCGCGTCGCGTTCGAACGCGACTACCGCACCATCGTCCTGTCACGGCCACGTTCGGTGGCGCCGGTTCGCTTCATCGCCGAGATCGGCGAACTGATGGTGGAGCCCGACACGCCGGCGCGGGTCGTCGTCGACGAACGGACGGGCACCGTTGTGATCGGCCGCAATGTGCAGATCTCGACCGTTGCCGTCACACATGGAAACTTGTCGGTGCGGATCACCGAGGTGCCGCAGGTTTCTCAACCCGGGCCGTTCTCGCGCGGCCAGACGGTCGTCACGCCCCAGACCTTCATCGAGGCCAACGAGCCGGGCGCGCAAGTCGCAATCCTCCGCGGCACCGATTTACAGCGCCTGGTGCGCGGTCTGAATCAGATCGGCCTCAAGCCGTCCGGCATCATTGCGATCCTGCAAGCGATCAAATCCGCCGGCGCCCTGCAGGCCGATCTCGTGATCCAATAACGTCGCGCGCGTCAGCGTGAGGCAAGCTTGCGCGTGCAACGCTCTGCCGAGACGACGCACGAGAGGGCAAATGGCGGGCTTCGCGACGGTTTCGAGAAACGCGCTGCTGCTGGGGTGTCTCGCGCTCGGCGGTCAAGCCTTGGCGCAATCGCCGCAAAAGCCGGCCGCGCCGCTCAATCTCACCGAGATGACCAAGCCCGGCACGGAAAAGCCGCGGCCGCCTGCAAGGCCCGAGGCGGCGCGGGCGCAGGCCGCGGCCAAGCAAAGCGCCAAGCCGGCGGCGAGCGAGCCGGCATCCGCCGATCAGCCAAGCTCGGACGTCGCGCGCTTCTGCTCGAACATCACCGATGCGGCGCTGGACGCGCGCGTCGCCTGGCAGCTCAAGGAGCTGCAGGCGGCTGAGGCGAAGCTGAAGCAACGCATCGCCGAACTCGAAGCCAAGCGGTCCGAATACGAGCAATGGCTGAAGCTGCGCGACGACTTCCTGAAGAAGGCGGAAGAGAGCGTGGTCGAGATCTATTCAGGCATGGATCCCGAGGCGGCCGCGCTGCAGATCGCGAGCATGGCCGACGACACGGCGGCGGCGGTCCTGGCGAAACTTCGCGTGCGCAACGCGAGCGCGATCTTGAACGAAATGGAGCCTGCGCGCGCTGCCCATCTCGCGAATACGCTCGCGGGCATGCGGCGCGTCGACGAGGAAAAGGCAAAGAAATGAAAATCCTGCGGTTGGCATTCTTGTTGCTCACCTTGAGCGGCTGTGGTCGCACCCTGGCCGAGCTCAACCAGGCGCCGGCCATGTCGCCGATCGGCGAAGGCCTGCAGGCGGAAGCGCGGGCTGTGCCCGGCGAAGTGCGCGGTCGCACGCCGATGAGCTATCAGTCGCTCTGGGACGACCGCAAAGATCTGTTCCGAGATCCGCGCGCGGCGCGCGTCGGCGATGTCCTCACCGTCATGATCTCTATGGACGACAAGGCCAAGCTCGACAACAAGACCGACCGTTCGCGCGACTCGCAAACGAAGTTCAATGCCGACTACCTCGCCGATCTCTTCAATTGGACGTCG
>Ga0164243_10006531_pt1 | contig 17621 bp, 17 predicted proteins | sample OricompcompostOP_FD_108781 | JGI IMG/M metagenome (GOLD analysis project Ga0164243, IMG submission 108781) | Organic Plus compost microbial communities from Emeryville, California, USA - Original compost - Organic plus compost (OP) | ecosystem: Engineered > Solid waste > Mixed feedstock >... | reverse complement strand
TGATAATATTTGACAGGTATTATTGAGCGCTCAAACCGAAGATTACTCGCTTTATAACCGTTTAAGCGCTTTCGTAGTGATCAGCTATTGCCTCTTTTCTCTCCGCTGCCTTTCTTGAGCTGGACAGAAGGAGGACACTTAAGTATACAGTTCTACTGGAGTGGATAGCAAAATGATGGGCCTTAGCCAAAGAACAGAATGCAATGCTTCTCGGAAGTCGCTCTGAGCGCTCACGATTCTGAACAGGACAACACGAAGGTGACAGCTTTCACGTGCTGCACTGCCATAATTGTACGTTATGGTATCAATAGAGAGAAGTAGCTTCTTTTAAAAGAAAGGAGAGGAGATTGCATACCCTCCTCTCCAACAGAGTCAGTTTTATTGCAGATCAGGCCACTGGTCGTGGAAGTCGGTCACGCGCTGGAAAGCATCCGCAATGCGCAGAATCGTGCCTTCAGCGAAGTCGTTGCCGAGGAGCTGCAAGCCAACCGGGAGCCCTTCACTGAAGCCCGCAGGAATCGACACGCCACAGATACCCGCCAGGTTCGCCGGGATGGTGAACATGTCCTGAAGGTACATCTGATAGGGATCGGTGATCTCACCAAGTTTGAAGGCTACCGTCGGGCAGGTCGGACTGACTAACGCGTCTACCTTTTTAAAGACATTCACAAAGTCCTGCTTGATCAGGGTGCGAACCTGCTCCGCCCGCTTATAATAGGCATCATAGTAGCCAGCGGAGAGGGCATAGGTGCCAAGCATAATGCGGCGTTTTACCTCAGCTCCGAAGCCGTATTGTCGAGTTTTCTCCATCGCTTCCCACATATCGGAGGTCTCACGATAGGAGTAGCCATATTTCACGCCATCATAACGCGCGAGGTTGGCGCTGGCCTCTGCCGGAGCGACAATATAGTAAGCAGCCAGGCCATATTTTGTGTGTGGAAGCGATACATCAACCAGTTCAGCGCCAAGCTCACGTAGCCGCTCAATGCCCTCGCGGACAACCTTTTCAACGCCGGGCTGAATGCCCTCGACCCAGTATTCGCGAGGAACACCAATGCGTAGCCCTTTGATATTGCCGGTCAGTTCCTTCGTGTAGTCGGTGACTGGTTGGGGCGAACTGGTCGCGTCCTGTGCGTCGTAACCGGCCACCGCCTGAAGCATCAAAGCTGCATCCTGTGCATTACGAGTGAATGGGCCGATCTGGTCGAGCGAGGAGGCAAAGGCAACCAGACCAAAGCGTGAGACGCGCCCGTAGGTTGGCTTGAGGCCGACCACATTACAGAGAGAACCGGGCTGACGAATGGAGCCACCAGTATCGGTGCCATAGGCTCCCATTGCCATGCCTGCGGCGACAGCAGCGGCTGAACCGCCACTACTTCCGCCGGGGGCGCGTTCCAGATCCCAGGGGTTGTGTGTCGGGAAGAAGGCCGAATGCTCGGTAGAAGAACCCATCGCGAACTCGTCCATATTGGTCTTACCGAGCATCACCGCGCCTGCCTTGTTCAGTTTCTCCATGACGGTTGCATTGTAGGGAGGCTTGAAGTTTTCCAGCATGCGGGAGCCGCAGGTTGTAGGAATATCTTTTGTACAGATAACGTCCTTGATCGCAATGGGAATACCGGTCAGCGGAGAGAGGTCTTCGCCGCTGGCAATCCGGCGGTCTGCCTCTTCAGCCTGTTTGAGAGCGAGATCATCGGTTACCAGGGTGTAGGCCTTTACCTGTGGCTCAACGGCCCGAATTCGGTCAAGATGGGCTTTCGTCAGCTCGACCGAAGAGATCTTGCGTTCGCGTAGGAGCCGAGCTGCTTCATGAATTGACAATGTATATAGATCGGTCATAGTTTAGTGTTCTCCCTCCAGCACCACATTCACTTTTAAGCAGTTATCCTCTTGCTCGGGAGCATTGGCGAGCATGACTTCGGGTGGATACGAAGGGCGAGGATTATCCGGGCGTGTAACATTGGTAAGGCGTGAGGCATGAGCGGTAGGAGAAACGCCGCTCACATCTGCTTCTTGTAAGACCTGGATATGCTCAAGAATATTGGAGAGCTGGCTTTGAAAGAGCTCTATTTCTTCCTCACCGAAAGAAAGCTTGGCAAGTTTTGCAACGTTTAATACCGTCTCGCGGTCGATCATCTCTCATCCTCTTTGGAAATCTCTTCTACCAACGAATGTTAAAGCCGCTGAAATGCTCGGTCGGTTCTCGCCAGGCCTCCTGTACCTCAGAGACTGAGGATGCAGCAGGACCACGCCGCAGATGCGAGAGGAGCGTTTCAAGAGCCGGGCGGGGACCTTGAGCTAGCACTTCTACATCACCATTATCGAGATTACGCGTATAGCCGCGCAGACCAAGTGAAGTGGCTTTTTGAACGACAAAATAGCGAAAGCCTACTCCCTGTACCAGTCCACGAACTATCGCAAACAATTCTTCTCTTTTCTTAGAAGTATCGCTCTGGTTCATGGCTTCCATCATAGCATACTCTTGCTTTATAGAATAGCCCCGGAGCAAATTTGCTCATGGTGGTGATGCGCTCCGTGGGCCGGAAGGGATGGGACCGCGCGCCTTCTTGATGGCAAGGCGCATATCATGGGACATGATGCGATAAATGTGTTAGAATAAGCATACAGAAACACCGTGGCAGTTCTTGTAGTCTGTTTCATACTGTTTTTTCCCCGACACATCGCGAATAGAGAGTTCTCTTCATAGGGACTGTGATAAGATAAGTTACATTCGTCGTATAAAGAATATCGCGGCCATTCCCTGAAGGTGAGTAAGGAAGCTACAAGAAGATCAAGTCTACCTGGGAGATAAACATGCAAGTTCAGGATTTAGCGACCGCTGTTCAGCGTGTTATTGGCAATGTGGAACGTGTTATTGTAGGTAAGGCAGAATCAGTAGCGTTCAGCTTGATCGCTGTTATCTGTCACGGTCATATTTTGATTGAAGATGTTCCCGGCGTTGGGAAAACTGTCTTGACAAAAGCAATTGCCCGTTCAATTGGCTGTTCCTTTAAACGAATTCAGTTTACTCCGGATCTCTTGCCCAGTGATGTCACCGGGGTCTCGATTTATAATCAAAAGAATGGCAATTTTGAATTTCGCCCGGGACCGATTATGGCGCAAATTGTGCTGGCCGATGAGGTCAACCGCGCGACACCGAAGACCCAGTCGGCGTTGTTGGAGGCGATGGAAGAGAATCAGATCACGGTTGATGGTGTGACCTATCAACTGCCACAACCATTTATGGTGATGGCAACGCAAAACCCGATTGAATATGAAGGCACTTTTCCTCTGCCAGAAGCACAGCTTGACCGCTTTATGATGAATATTAAACTGGGATATCCTCAACCGACCGATGAAGTCAATATTCTCGATAGTCAGCAGCATCATCACCCGCTGGATGATATTGCACAGATTATGACGGCTGAAGAATTGCTTCAGATTCAAGAACAGGTACGTACGATTCACGTGGACCCCTCTATTCGTGAGTACATTGTGGCAATAGCAAACGCGACTCGTAATCATCAGAATATCTATCTGGGAGCCAGCCCGCGCGGTTCACTGGCGCTCTTTCGCGCTGCTCAGGCTCTGGCAGCGATTCGCGGCAGGAGCTATGTGATTCCCGATGATGTGAAAGCACTGGTCAAACCGACTCTGGCCCATCGTATCATTGTGACGCCTGCCGCACGTGTGCGCTCGATTTCATCAACAGCGATTCTCGATGAGATTTTGCAGAGTGTACCCGTCCCCAATGCCTGGGTGAGCGGCGGAAAGGGGCGCTAGGCGTATGCGTCCCTGGCAGGCCATTCTTCTTATCCTGATCCTGGCTTTTCTTGCGATTAGTAGCGGCTGGAAGGTCTTCTATGTGTTGCTCTATGTGCTGCTTGCGCTCTTCCTGCTCTCCTGGCTCTGGGCGCGATACAGCTTGCGCAAACTGGTCTTTCGTCGCTCCGGTGGAGGAGGCCGCATTCAGGTAGGAGAACCATTTGATGAGCGTCTGATGCTGGATAATCTCAGCATTATGCCAAAGCTCTGGGTCCAGATTGTCGATGGTTCGACCTTGCCCGGACACCGTGCCGGTTATGTCGCCAGTATAGGGGGAAGAAAACGCGCCATGTGGCGTGCGAGGACTATTTGTCGCCAGCGGGGACGCTTTCAACTCGGGCCTGTTTCAGCGACCAGTGGAGATCCCTTCGGCCTGTTTCGACGACGTATCTCGCTTGCTTCCTCTGCTGAACTGCTGGTACTTCCTCAGGTATTACCGATCACTTCCTTTGCTCTCTTTTCAGGTGGCTTACCTGGAAGAGGGAAGAGCTCTCGCAAGGCGCTACAGACGACAACAAATGCAACCACGATTCGTGAATATGTCAGTGGTGATTCTTTGAGCCGCATTCACTGGCGCTCAAGTGCTCACTATAATAAACTTATGGTCAAGGAGTTCGACCTTGATCCTGCGGTCGATGTCTGGATCTTTCTTGATCTGAATGAGGCTGTGCAGGCAGGGGAGGGCGAACATTCCACCGAAGAATACGGGGTGACGCTGGCCGCAAGCATTGCTGTGTATTTGTTGCGCCAGGATCTTTCGGTTGGCTTGATCGTTAATGGTGAGCACCGTGAAAATCTGCCGCTCGATCGCGGTGATCGTCAGATCGAGCGAGTGCTTGAATTACTGGCTGTGGTACGGGCTGGAAGGGGGCCCGAATTGCGCGAGATGCTTGCAGTGGATTCGTTCCATCTTGGGCGAAACACTGCTGCAATTGTGATTACTCCGTCCAATTCGCGAGATTGGCATATTGGTGTACAGCAGTTGCAGCGAAGAGGGGTACAGGTCGCAGTCGTTGGTTTAAATGCTGCATCATTTGATGAGAGTCCTGAGGATGAAGATAGCCTGGCCCTTCTGGAAGGAGCCGGGGTTCCTGTGTTGCGTGTGAAAAGCCATGATGCCCTTGCGCAGGTGCTGGAAGGCGGACCCACCACACGCTATGCCCTACGGAGGTAAAGAGACATGCAAGATGCAGCGGTCGATAAGTTGTTAAAGACAATTACGCGGCAGCCCAAAAAAAATGAGAAGCCCTATCGACGCAGGCAGTTTGAGCTGCATTTTAGCCTTGATGAAGGCTGGTTCTCCCTTATTCTGGTCGCTGCTGTCGTCTTCAGTACCATCTGGTGCATTCAGGTGGTCAACTGGGTCGATCATCTACAGGTACTCACGCTTACTGCGTTCTTCGGTCTGATTCTGGGCGTTTTTACTGCCAAACAGAAACAGTTCCCGCGTTTTCTGTCGTATCTGTGCTCTTTCCTCTTCGGGCTTCTGCTCGCCTACTGGCAGACGGCAGCAAGCTACTATCAGGGAGACTTTGTCGCCTTCGCACAGAATGGCCTCTGGACGTGGTGGACGCAAGCTGTGTTGCGTGGTGGCTTTGGTGATGATAACTCGATCTACTTTTTCTTCATCCTGCTGCTTGGTTACCTCCTGGCCTATATCAGTGCATGGCTTGTTTATCGCACGCGAAGCCCCTGGCTGATGATTGTTGCGAATGCCACTGTGCTCTTGATTAACCTGAACAATGCGCCTACCGGGGTGATTATCTTCCTGGTTGTCTTTCTGCTGGCTGCCTTGCTGTTGTTGTTGCGCTTCAATTTGTATGAGTCAATGCAGCGCTGGAATCGTCTTGGGTTACGTCATGCCGACGATCTGAGCTGGGATATCATGCAGTTTGGCTCGCTGATCTCGGTCGTCATTTTGATCGGTTCCTGGATCTTGCCTGCCAGCTATGCAGATCCGCTGCTGTCTCAAATCTGGAATGATAGCGAAAGTCCCTGGGTACAGTTTCAGAACACTGTCAATCGCATCATCTCGACGAATGGCGGCGCCAACGCTTCCAACCGGGGGAACTTTAGAGATACTCTCGCGTTGGGAGGCAATCCGAACCTGAATGATGAAGTCGTGTTTCGCTTTAAGAGTGATGATGCAGGCCAGTACCTTGCGTCAGTAAGCTACGACTACTATACCGGACGTTCCTGGATGAGCACGCAAACCGGCTCTCAGAACATCAAGGCGAACACGCTTCAGCCGGTGAACGCTGCCGGTACCAAAACGATCAAGCAGACAATCAGAGTGGTGAATCCGCCAAGTCAGCAATATCCCTACCTGTTTGGGGCCTCTGAGATTGTCAAGGTTGATCGTGGGGCGACCGTGCTGATTAGTCGCCGTGCACCAGGGGAAATTGTGGCCTGGCTCGGTCAGAACGGGTATCTAACGACGGGGACAACCTATACTGTTGAATCGGCGATCTCGAATGTAGATAAGGTAACCTTACGTAAGGTACCCTTACCTGCTGATGCACCGTCCAGTGCGCAGCGTGAAGAAGATGCGGTTAATGTCTACGCGCCGCAAATTGTCGAGACCTATACGCAGCTTCCCAAAGAGTTTGACCCGGAGATCAAGAAGCTGGCACTCAGCATCACTGCCGGAAAGCAGTCTATGTATGATAAGGTTGAGGCTATAGAGTCCTACCTGCGTCAGAATTATCGGTATAATCTGGATGTACAGCCGCCCTCAACCGGAGATCCTACTTCCTGGTTCCTCTTCCACAGCAAGAAGGAGGGCTACTGTAACTACTTTGCCTCGGCAATGACGTTGATGTTGCGTTCGGTTGGTATTCCTGCACGTGTTGTAGCTGGATATACAAACGGCGATTATGATGCCGGTGCCGGGGAGCGTGTGGTCAAGGGCAAAGATGCGCATGCATGGTCACAGGTCTACTTTGCGGGCTACGGTTGGATTAATTTTGAACCATCCTCTGGATTTGGCACCTTCTATCGTCCAGAGACCACAAGTAGCGGGAGTGTTGGCCTGCCTCTCCCGGGGCAACAGGGAAATAATGATCCCTCAACGCAGAATCATAATATGAATGATAAGCTGCATCAGCTCGAAGAGGATGCTGGCGGCGGTGACTACGCAAACGACCAGCAGGTGAATATCGGGCGCTCATTTAGCTTTATCATTGGCAGTCTGGTTCTGGCGCTGCTGTTTGGCGGCATCTTCTTTGCCATCTGGTGGCGGCGGTTGTTCCGTAACTATAGCTTTGCGACTCAGGTGTATGGGCGTATCTGTTTGCTGGCAGACTGGGCAGGTATCAAGCTAGCGCCCTCGCAGACGCCGCTTGAACGAATGGAAGAGATTTCCCGGGCCACGCCTGCGTATGCAACAACACTGCAACGGCTTGGAGACATCTATGTGCGCGAACAGTGGGCCGATCCACAGAGTGCAGAACATCCCAGACGCAGCGGAGAAGTGCATGAGTTGCCGGGTCTCTGGCGCAGACTTCAGCCGCAGCTTTTCTTCTATGTGCTGAAACATCCCTCGGTTGTCAGAAGCATCCCCCGGGCTCTCAGTGGCGCGATGCGGTCGTTACGACAACGAAGGCGCAAAAACGGAGAGTTTGAAGACGATCTATAAGACAATCGATGTAAATCCTTGACCAAATGAATAGGTTTTGCGTACACTATAGATTGCAGCCTGTATAGATGAGTTTTCAGGCTGCAATCTCTGTTTGTGGTAGACTATGCGGGAGGTACTTATGACCGTTCAAGAAGCTCTGGATAATGAGCAGGCGCTGCTGGAAACATCAAAGCCTGAGTGGGGATTAACGGTTCCGGGCGCGACACCCGTCCAGATGCAGAAGCTTGATCTGGCTCGACATTCGGTAAAGGCTCCGGGAGAGTCAAAATTCAGTCACTATGTTGTGGCAACGTTTGATGACCGGGGACTCGGTCGCGGCTTTGTCACCGCTATTTATCCGCAGCAAGGCGGCTATCTGACTATGTATCGGTTGCAGGTTGCTGAGCTGCACAGTGAGACGCAAGAAGAGGCGGTGCAAAATCATCGCCGCTGTATTGAGATGATTCAGCAGGGCAAGCTCAAACAGTTCCTGGCTTCTCTGACAAATGCATAGTGCCTGTTCAGGATCTTCTTTTCTACGGGCAGAAAGCCGCTAAGAGGGCTCTGAAGAAGGGTGCAATCGGTATATGAAAACCCTTGACAGAGCCCCGTGCCGTCCGTATACTTAGAACGTGGGGATTGCTGTGTTGCAATCCCCGTAAAAGACCCCCGAAAATACAGCGTTTGAGCAATAAAGAAACTGGAAAGTGAAACGTACCGATGTTACTGGAAAGGAGCACGCAAGCATGATTATGCAGATTTTATCCCATCATGCCTTTAAACCTGCTGCGGGCATGCTATGCCTTGCGGTGCCTTTCTCTGCTTTCCAGGTGAATCAGATCGATGGATTCGCACCTATTGGCATGAGCCGTCAGCGCGATTTCGGGGCCCATAGCGTCAGTATGCCCAATTTGAGGGGAGATCCTCCAGCACGAGGTGTAGATGTTTAAAGAACGTGCAACCCTCAAGCCGTGGGCTACTGATTGAACGAGAATCAGTCCCACGGTTTTTTTATTGTATGTGGGGGCGAGACGCTGGCGGGATGCCAGGGAAAGTAAGGAGGGAAGCCTGTATAACGGTCGTCTGTTTGCGTGTATGTGTGTATGTATGTTCGTCTCTATGAGCGTGGTAAGAGGAAGCGATTGAGTGTTGCAAGCTATCAGGGAAGGAGTCAGTATGGCTGTTCATGAAGTACCTGTCTATACCGGTCTGGTGAAAGATATCAAGCTGGATACGACCAAAGATGCGGTTGTCATTGAGAATGTGTCAAAGGTCTTTAAGAAATCTCGCCCCTTCTGGGAGTGGTTCCGTGCGGATAAGAAGCGTGATGAGCGTACTATCTGGGCTGTAGACCACGTCAGTTTGAACGTGAAACGAGGAGAGATTGTCGGTATTCTGGGGGCGAACGGTTCGGGGAAATCGACCTTGATTCGCATGCTCTCTACGCTGCTGATCCCGGATGAAGGGCACATTTCCATCTTTGGCTATGACGTCATCAAAGATGAGCGCATGGTCCAGCGTTTGATTAATCGCGTCAGTGTGGAGGCCTCGTTCTTTAAGCGGCTCTCTCCAATGGAGAACCTGCTGTATGCGGCGCGCCTGTATAACATGTCGGGGGCAGAGGCTCGTGCCAATATTAAAGCGATCCTGGCCCGACTCGGCATCAAGCCTGATCGTATTCATGCGCCCTTAGAGAATATGTCGCGAGGAATGCAGCAGAAAGTAGCAATCGCACGTGCTTTCCTTACCTCGCCTGTGGTGTTGCTGCTGGACGAGCCCACGACCGGCCTGGACCCGCGCTCAAAGCTCGATGTGCAGAAATTTGTGTATGAGCTCCGTGAGCAGCATGACGCGACCATTCTGATTACAACCCATGATATGGATGAGGCCGACGCGCTCTGTGACCGGGTCGCCATCATTGATCAGGGGAAGATTATGGCACTGGGAACAACCGCTGAGTTGAAGCAACATGTTGCGAGACTGATGAATCGCGAGAAGCCGGTGAGCATGAATGAGGTCTTTATGCACTACACGGCCTCACACCTGATCACCGAGGAAGATATTGCGCGCTATGGCAGTTGGGAGAAAGCCTTTGAAGCGCTTGAGGCGCAGCGTGAAGAAGAAGACGAAGAGTAAAACGAGGGGGAAAGAATGGCCGCTCTGATGCATGCTGGTCGTGCAACCTATGCCTTTTTTGAACGAAACTGGAATCTTACGAAGAGGTATCTGGCCTGGGAAGTCGTCTGGGTGATCTTCAATATTGTCAACTCGCTTTCGGTGACATTTATTGGTTTGAGTGCGAAGCAGTTCGCACCGCAGATGGTCAATCATCTGATCCTGACTTTTCTGATCGGTTCCTCGGTCTGGACATACCTGAGCGTGACCTTTGAAGGGGTCACAGATATGATTACCATTGAGCGCTGGGAGGGAACGATTGAGCACACGTTCATGGCTCCTATTTCGCGTTTTACCCACCTGGTTGGGAGCTGCTGGTATGCGGTAGCGCATGGTCTGCTCTTTACTGCGGTGCAGTTGTTGGTGGTCTGTGCATTCTTCAGCCTGGATTTGAGTCATGCAAATTACCTCTCTGCCATCTTCATTATGTTGTTAGGGAGCATCTCGTTTATCGGGATGGGGATTGGCGCGTCGATTCTGCCGCTGCTCTTTACGGAACGCGGGACACAGATGTCTTTTATCGTGCGGGCTGTCCTGTTGTTGGTGTCGGGTGTGTACTATCCAATTGATGTGCTACCGGTCTGGATGCAGTATATGGCGTATGTTTCGCCTGCGACCTATGTGATCCAGGGACTGAAAGAGGCGTTAATCAATGGCGCGTCTATCTGGTCGCCGGTCATGTGGGCAAACACCTGGCCTCTGATTATTGCTGGTATTGTGACGATTCCTGTGGGGATTTACATCTTTGGTATCGCTGAGCGTTACGCCAAGCGGACCGGAAAACTGAAACGAAATGGCTAAGATAGATTGGGGGAAGAAGCGCTTCTTCCCCCTGGAACAGGAAATAGAGAGTAATGGAAAACCTTCCCGCGCACTGGACGATTCGCCCGGTCACGCTGGCCGACGCAGCGGCTGTCACGAAGCTAATACAGCGCTCCGAACTGGCTCGTCTGGGAGAGACGGATACCATTCAAGATGAGATTGAAGCCTGGTGGAGACGACATGAGGCCAGCCTTGAGCAGAATAGCTGGCTGGTCAAGACAGAGAACGACACACTGGCGGGGGTAGCCTTGCTTTACGACAGAAAGTATGGGGTGCTTGAGTTCGAGGTGTTTGTGGCTCCCGAGCTGGTAGAGACCGGGCTTGAAACCTATCTCTTACATCTGTGTGAGAAGCGAGCGGGCGAGCTGGTTCCTCTGGCTCCTGAAGGGGCAAAGGTGGCCTTGCATGCCTGGTTTGATCGCGAAGATAGCGCAAGGTGGGAGCTCCTTGAGCAGCATGGTTATGCGCCGGGCCGCTATTTCTGGCAGATGGGCATTCAGTTGAAAGAGCAGCCTTCCGCGCCGCAATGGGCTGACGGAATTACCGTACGAACGCTGACGCCTGGTATGGAACGTGCGATCTTTGAAGCCAAAGAAGAGGCTTTCAAGGATCATTGGGGCCATACTCCTACTACTTTTGAAGAGTGGGTGCAACATACCTTTCAACGGAAGAATATGGATCCCTCGCTCTGGTTCCTGGCAATGGATGGTGATGAGATTGCCGGACTGGCGCTCTGTAGTGATGAGACACCCTACGATCAGGGCGGATGGGTGAATGTGTTAGGAGTACGTCGCCCGTGGAGGCGCAAGAGTATTGGTCTGGCCTTGTTGCACCAGGCCTTTGGCGAGTTTTATCAGCGGGGGATTTCGGACGTTTATCTGAATGTAGATGCGAGGAGCCTGACCGGTGCCACACGCCTGTATGAGCGGGCTGGCATGCGCAAAGTCAAAGAGTACGTGATGATGGAGATGCTTCTGCGCGACGGGATCGATCTGACAGTTCAGCGATTGGAAGATGAAAACTGAAAGAGTTATGCTCTTTCGTGTGCAACTGAAATGCCAGGTTATTGAAATAGTGAGAAGGTCATAGAGGATGAGTTTGTATGTGGCTGTTCACCTCTGCCAATCGCTTAAATAGATAGAGAAAGGAGTGGCGCTTGTGAATTGGAGAAATATGCCACCTCTCCTTTGTGGTAGAGGAGAGCAAGAATAATGTCATTGAGGATAGAAGCTATGGACCGAGCGGAGAAGCGGAAGGAATGGGCAGAGGTGGTATGCAGTGCGCAAGCGCCAGGTGGGTGAAGGCGTGCTGTAAAATCCACCTGTCTCCGGCTCTACGAAGAGGTTTTGAGTGCAGTGACTGTCCCCACTGGGCTCATAAGCGAAATGGAGAACCAGCAATGCGAGTACGTCTGCACAATTTAGCAGCGAAGCGCCCGGTCAGCGAAGATCTGGAGGCGGTAATAGAGCTAATGCATGAGTGCGAGAAAGCTGATAAGGGTTTTGTTGAGAAGACAGAAGAGAGTTTACGCGAGCGCTGGCAGGCTGCACACTTTAACCTGAATGCAGATGCCTGGCTCATTACAACGAACAAGGGACATATTGCAGGATATTCGGATGTATGGCGCATGGAGAACGGAAGGCTCCGGGCTTCGGTGTATGTACATCCTGCCTATAGAGGCCGAGGGGTTGGCACATTGTTACTCTGGTTGAACGAGGAGCGGGCCCGCCAGTTAATGTGGGGCATCCCTGCTCATATTCAGGTCTCATTGCAGTACATCGTTGATGGCACCCATAGGACAGCGAAACGACTGCTAGAGCGCGAGGGGTATCACTGTGAGCGACCTTTCTGGCGGGTCCATATCAACATGAACACGTCGTTCTTGCAAGAACTGAACAATGGCAAGGAAGGTGAAACACTGGCAGTGGAGCTCGTTGTTGACCCCGAGAAAGCGGCAGCTACTCCCGGGAATAAGCCCTATGCGGCTCGCCAGTATTGCACATATGAGAAAGTCTTGCGAGCGGCTGTGAAGGCCGAGAAAGTGGTGAAGGAAGAGCACCACTACGTCTCAGCATAGGGAAACACATGCTGTGAGGTGTCGGGGAGGGGTGCAGGCGTTATTTGTTGCCGTACTCCTCTTTCTGTCTCTTTGAAGGGATAAGTATGCTGTCAGGAAGGAGGTGAGAAGGAATGCTTTTCGCGACAGCAATGGCCCAGGGAGCAGCAAGCGATGGAATGCGCATATTTCTCATTGTCCTGTTGTGCATTGGTATCGCGCTGATCCTGGTAGGAGGAATCCTTGCCTGCTATACATGGTATAACTACCGTAAGGCCAGGGCGCATGGGAGGTAGCCAGCCCTCTCCTGGCCTCGGGCGGGGATTATGAGAGAGGTTGAATAAACTCAACACGGTTGCCGAAAGGATCGCGAAACTCAAAGCGATCGAAGCCGGGAATAGCGACCGAATCCAGAATTTGAATACCGTTTGCTTCCAGCTTTTGGCGCCAGCCCGCCAGATCTGTCACCTGATAGGCAATATGTGATTTTGTGGTTGTGCGGTCGAAACCATCTTCTGTGCCAACATGCACCTGTCTATCTCCCACCTGAAGCCAGAAGCCGCCTCGCCCCTTGAGCGAAGCGGGCTTTTCAATCTCCGGCAATCCCAAAACGGTACAGTAAAACCAGCGTCCCTGCTCTTCAGCTCCCCGTGGGATCGTAATTTGAACGTGGTGTACTCCCTGAATAGTCACGTCAGTCTCTTCCTTTTCTTTTACTTGATGGGCTCCTAGCGCCCTTTAACGATGCGTTCGATGTCTCGCTTGACGTCACGCTCGGTAATGGCCTGACGCTTATCATAGATTTTCTTACCGCGACATAGCCCGAGCTCAATTTTGGCACGTCCGCCCTTGAGGTAGAGCTTGAGCGGGATCAACGTCAGTCCCTTTGTCTGTACGCGCCCGACGAGCTGGTTGATCTCGCGTTTGTGGAGAAGCAGTTTTCGCCGCCGCAGGGGGTCATGATTGAAAATGTTGCCATGCTCATAAGGCGAGATATGCGCATTTTCCAGCCAGACCTCTCCATTGCGGATAATCGCGTAGGAACCGCGCAATTGTACCTTGCCATCGCGAATCGACTTGATTTCGGTTCCGGCCAGCACAATTCCTGCCTCCACGGTGCGCTCAACGGTATAATCATGATATGCCTGCCGATTGACCGCGATAACTTTGTTACTGGCTTGCTCTTTTGTTTCCTGAGCCTTTTTCTTCGTACTTGCTTTTGCCATATAAAAAAACTCCTGGTGAATAAATGCTACAGGTTGAGGATGCCATGCAGCAGGGACACTGCGACTGGCCCAGATGCAGGAGACGCCACCGCAGGAGGTCTTTCTACACAGGAGCGATACCTGTTGCTTCCCTTGACCCGGAAGCAACGAAAGACCTACGATTGGGAATGAGGGTATTATATTATTTTTGTTGATAAGAAACAACTGGATTGGTTCTGTTTTATGGCTCTAGAACGCCGTTTGTATGGAGAAAAGAAAGAGGACATATGGACGTGAAGCATAATCGGAGAGCCTGCGAGATGGGGTGGCTATGTTTGCACTTCTAGGTAGGATCTCCATTCGATATCGCTGGCTGATTGTGGCCCTCTGGGGCGTCGCAGTGCTTGCGGCGCTTCCTTTTGCCCCTTTTGCCAGCCAGGTGCTGCATTCGGGAGGTTTTACCAGCCCGGATGCTGAATCACAGCAGGCGATTAATCTGCTGATCGATAAATTAAAGTTAAAGGATACCGCTGTACAGATTATTTATGAGAGTAAACAGAAGGATCTTTCTGTTGATGATCCCCGCTTTCCCGCGGAGGTTGAGCAGTCATTGAGCCGGTTGCGCAACTGGAGTGAAGTTGCCGGAATCGCTACCTTTGTTGAGAATCCGAGGCAGGTATCAAAAGATCGCCATGCCGCCTATGTGACGGTGCAACTGAACGCCAGCGGTGATGAAGCGCCGAAGCTGTTACCAGAACTGGCCCGCCGGGTGCAGGCGGTTCCTGATCTTGAATATCATATTGGTGGCTCTCCTGTCTTTTACGAGGATATTCAGCTTGTCAGCGAGAACGATCTGCGGCGGGCCGAACTGCTGGCCTTTCCTTTCGCGATTGTGGCCTTGCTGCTGGTCTTTCATTCGGTGGTGGCGGCTGTCTTGCCGGCCATTGTTGGCGGCTGTGCGGTGGTGATCGCGCTGGCGCTGGTATATGGTGCAGGGCAGGTGACAGATCTGTCTATCTTTGTGTTGAATATCACCACGCTGTTCGGGTTAGGGCTTGGCGTCGATTATTCACTGTTTATCGTCAGTCGTTTCCGCGAAGAGCTGACGCAGGGGCGTAGCGTCGCGGAGGCGGTCGAAATCACCGTGGCGACGGCTGGTCGAGCGGTGGCCTTCTCAGGCTTGACGGTATCTATTGGGCTGTTAGGCCTGGTCTTCTTCCGTATTAATATGCTGCGCTCAGTTGGGATGGGTGGTATGCTGGTTGTGATTCTGGCGGTACTGGCCGCTGTCACGCTTTTACCGGCGATGCTTGCCATTGTGGGGCCGCGTATCAATGCGCTTCCGGTGAGGATCCCTTTCCTGCACAGGCGAGAAACGGAAGTGCTGCATGAGGGGTTCTGGTATCGCCTCTCGCACTTTGTGATGCGCTATCCTGTGCGCGTCTTTTTGCCCGTACTGCTGGTGCTGATCGGGTTAGGAGTTCCATTCCTCTGGGTGCGTTTTTCGGCTCCCGATGCCTCGATTTTGCCCGCTCAGGTGCCGTCTCGTCAGGCATATGACCTGCTGGCAAAGCGTTTTGATATGCGCGAGACAACGCCGATCATCCTGGCTGTGCAGACGCAGGGCAACGCGACGACACCGGAAAACATTCGTAAGCTCTATGCCTATGTGCAGCGGATAGAGGCGGATCCGCGTGTGAAGCGTGTGGATAGCATTGTTAGCGCTGATCCACGTTTTACGCTGGATCAGTATGAGCTGCTTTATACGCATCCTGAACTGATTGCTGATCCCTATATCGGGGCGCTCTTCCACTCGACGGTGTCGGGTGACACATTGATGATCTCGGTGGTCAGCAAGTATGAGATGAGCGACCCCCGTTCGCAGGAGCTTGCACTGACGATTCGGAATACACCACCGGGGGACGGGATCAAGGTGCTTGTCGATGGAGGTTCGGCGGCCAACGTTGATTATGTGGACTCGCTCTACTCCGATTTCCCGATAGCCGTACTTCTGGTCTTTGGGATTACCTTTGTGGTACTGTTTCTCCTGTTCCGCTCAATTGTGCTGCCATTGAAAGCCATTTTGATGAATACACTCTCGATTCTGGCAAGTTATGGGGCGCTGGTGGTCATTTTTCAGGAGGGTTTTTTACATCAGGTCTTAGGCTTTGCGCCGCTTGGCTTTGTGGAAGCATCCAGTCCGATACTGCTGTTCTGTGCGCTCTTTGGTCTCTCGATGGACTATGAAGTGTTCCTGCTCTCGCGTATTCAGGAGGAATACTGGCGCACCGGAGACAATACCGCTTCTGTGGCGGTCGGATTGGAGCGAAGCGGGCGGATTATCACCAGCGCCGCTGTGATTGTGATTGTGGTCAGTGCCTGTTTCGCCACCGCTGATATGATTCTGGTGAAGGCGCTTGGCATTGGCATGACGCTGGCGGTAATTCTCGATGCCACGCTTGTGCGCGGGTTGCTGGTTCCATCTACCATGCGGCTGCTCGGAGACTGGAACTGGTGGAATCCTTTTAGCAGGAACAGGCATCATCCCCCCGTGCCACATGGCGAGAGCAGAACAGGAACAACAAGTACGGTTGGAGGAAGCAATGAATAGAGCGAGGAAACAGCACCCATATTGGTTAATCCTGGTCGCTGTACTGGGGATACTGCTTTCTTCCTGTGGTTTTCCGGGGATGGTCTCGACAACGCAGCAATTGCCGCCGGTAAAGCCTACCCCCTCACCGACGCCGTTACCTCCTGCGCGGCTGCCGCAAGATGATGGTCGTCACAATAACCTGACAGAGTGGTGGTATTATACGGGGCACCTGACAGCAAAGGAGGCTACAGGTAAACTACGGCACTACGGCTTTGAGTTCGTCATTTTCCAGGTTTTGCGTGCCGATCTGCCGCCTTTCTACGCCTCGCATTTTGCGATCACGGATAAGTCAAAGGGCACGTTTCAGTACGATCAGCGGCGTATCATGTCGCCAACCATAGCCCGAAATGACGTGAAAGGGTTTGATCTCCATATTGGTGACTGGACGATGCAGGGCTATAACGGACAGGATCATCTGGCTGCCAGCATGCAGAACTACGCGATCACGCTTCAACTTGCCGCCCGGAAGCCAGCGGCTCTGCATAACGGTGACGGCTTGATTCCCTATGGTCTGGCGGGCTTCTCCTATTATTATTCACGGACAAAGATGAATGTCAGTGGCTCTATTGTCGATCACGGGCAGATGCTTCAAATTGAGCAGGGTCAGGCCTGGATGGATCATCAGTGGGGTGATTTCCTGACGCTTGCCAGCGGCGGCTGGGAGTGGTTTAGCCTGCAACTGCATGATAATAGCGAGATCATGGTCTATTATATTCGTGATGCCAGCGGTAAGGTGTTAGCCACTTATGTTGGTTATGTCGATGCCTCAGGCAAGGATATTGTGCTTCCAGCCTCGGCGCTGCACACCACTATTCTTGAGCAGTGGAAGAGCCCGCATACAGGCTTTGTCTATCCCTCTGGCTGGAAAATAGAGATCACTGATAAGCGCATCCCAATAACACTGCTTATCAAGCCCGTGCTGAAAGATCAAGAGCTGGTTGTGAAGCAAACGACCGGTAACGTCTACTGGGAAGGAGCGGTGACGGTTGAGGGGCAGAAGCATGGCAAGCCAGTGACTGGTGATGGCTATGTGGAACTGACAGGCTTTACCAAAAAGCGGCAGAAGGCCCCTGGCTTCAGCTAAGGGGATGGATGGCGCAGGAAGCCATCAGAGGCAGAACGTTCCCCTTCGCTTGACAGAAGACAATCGTTGTGCGAGAATACACGAAGATAGTGAGGACGAACAAGGAGCAAGGGATGCTGATCTCCGAATACAAGCTCGATGGGTCGAAGGCGCAATTCGCCGCCATCGAGGAAGCCATCCGC
>Ga0164243_10006529_pt1 | contig 17630 bp, 13 predicted proteins | sample OricompcompostOP_FD_108781 | JGI IMG/M metagenome (GOLD analysis project Ga0164243, IMG submission 108781) | Organic Plus compost microbial communities from Emeryville, California, USA - Original compost - Organic plus compost (OP) | ecosystem: Engineered > Solid waste > Mixed feedstock >... | reverse complement strand
CTCACCCGAAGATCGCAACCGTTGGGTTCCATTGTTGAGGGCCGCCGGAGTCGAGGGCGAGTTCGTCTCGACAGACCTGTGGCAGCTTGGTGCGCTGGAGATCCGAAGAGAGCCGGGTTTTACTGGAATCGTCGTTTCGGCCCGGCCACTTCCCTTCGAGGCACTGGCGATCAAGCGGGCGATGGACCTCGTGCTGTCGAGCCTCGCCTTGCTGATCCTCGCGCCGCTGATGGCAACGGTGGCGGTGCTGATTAAGCTCGAGGACGGCGGACCCGTGCTGTTTAAGCAGCGCCGGATGGGGGCAGGCAACCGGTTGTTCTGGATTTACAAATTTCGATCGATGCGGGTGGAGGCCGCAGATACCAATGCGGCGCGTCTTACGACGAGAGACGACGACCGGACGACCCGAATGGGGAGGCTCATTCGGCGCACCAGCATCGACGAACTGCCGCAGCTGATCAACGTCTGGCGTGGCGACATGAGCTTGGTCGGACCTAGACCGCACGCGCTCGGCGCGCTTGCTGGAGAGCGACTCTACTGGGAAGTTGACGGGCGCTACTGGAATCGCCACGCGTTGAAGCCCGGCCTTACGGGTCTCGCCCAGGTCCGCGGCTTTCGAGGCAACACCCTGGACGAGAGAAGTCTCGAAAACAGGCTTCAGGCTGATCTGGAGTACATCTCGAACTGGAGCATCTGGCTCGACCTCGTGATCATGATCAAGACGGTGAAGGTGCTCGTGCACGAGCAGGCGTATTGACCGCGGCGTTCGGTCGGCCGCGCTCAATTTCCGGTGAATCGCCGCCTGCGGTAGGCTTGCGTTCAGGCGCAGTGCGCATGCTGTGCCGACTTGGTCCCGGCGGAACCCCGGGGGTCGTACTGCGTGACCGGGTTCTCGAACCCTCACCCTCGCATCGGGCAAGCGGAACATGATCGGCAAGAACCTCACGCGCAGGCGCGCCCTCGGCAGTCTCGCCGCGGCAACCTCCACACCAGCGCTGCTTTCGCTCGACCCCGTTTCGGCGCGCAGCGCGGGAGCCCCCTCTCCAGACCGCGTGTTCGTCGACGTGGAACTCGCTGCGGCCGAGGCCGCGGTGGCGAGTGGCGAGAGCTTCAGGATTCTCGACAGCGCGAGCGGGCTCGCCACGGCCTACCTGCGAACCCCGGGCGGGTCCGAGGTGCTCTACCACGAAGCGACGCTCTCCGCTCTTGCCGCCAGGCAGGAGGATTTAGGTGCGGCGCTGATCGGCGCCGACGACGGGGCCAGCGGTGACCTGTGGACCACCGTCAAGGGGTTCATCGACCGGCTGCGTTCCCCGTCGGGCGCAAGCGTCCTCGGCTTCAGGCAGAACGCGGAGGCGGGCGTCGGGCGCACCGTCGAGGCCAAGCTGCGCGAACGCGTCACACCGCTCGACTTCGGCGCCGCAGGCGATGCCGATCCCGGCGACAACACGGCCGGCACCGATGACAGCGAGGCCGTCCAGGCGGCGTTCGACTTCTGCGCCGACCAGCCCGGGACCTCGCTCTACCTTGCGGGCCGCTTCTACAAGGTCGCCAACGTGCGTATTCCGCCGCGCCCCGACGGCCGGCGGTGGTTCGTCTTCGGCGAGGGCGGCGGTTTTGTGAACCCGGCGACGGCGTCGAGCGACGTCCCGTGCCTGTTCCACTCTTCGCTGGCCCGCCGCGGAGATGCCCGGCGAACCTTCGACTATTCGCCCGGCGTGACGCTCGTCGACGTGAACTTCCACGGCTCCGGGCACGGCGTCGGCTACATGCACGCGATCTCGGGACACCTCCATCACTACAATTGCAGCTTCCAGGACCTCGAGGACGGGCTCCTGACGATCGGCGTTGCCGGCGTGGTAGGCCGCAACCCGATGTTCATCCGCTGCTACCGCGGCGCCCATGCAGCCAGGAACGCCGAATACCCGATGACCGCGGGTTACACGCAGGAAACCTCGTCCGGCTGGAACGATGGCTATTTCATCGATGGCGGGCAGTTTCGCCAGTGCACCTACGGGCTACTCCACAAGGGTACCGAGAACGCGGGCGTCGTCGGCATCAGCCGGATGATCTGGACCGGCGCCCGACAGAGCTACGTCGAGACCCATGGCAACTTCCGCTCGGTCGAAATCGCCCAGGTCTGGTGCGAATATACGCGCGCCGGACAGGGCGGTGAGGCTGTGGCCGACGTCATCCGCTTCTGGCGCTCGCGGGGGGCGGACGAGGGCGGCGAGAGCCCGGGGCGCTTCACGGTCCGCCACTGCAATTTCTACCTCTCTTCGCCGAGGCCCAGGAACGGCATGAATACTTACGCCGTTCGCCGCGTCATCGACGCCCGGGTCAACGCGCACATCCACGACAACGTCTTCACTGCCGCTCGCGACGCGATCTACGAGACCGTCATCTACAACAACATCGGTAGCAATGGCGCGCCGCTGCCGCCGATCGACGTGACGCCGTACGACACCTCGGCCGTGGCCTCCACCGGGCGCATCGCCTTCAGGGACCGCGACCTCGAGAGCCTCGGCGACCCTGAATCGATCTTCTACATGAGCGACGGCGACCGGACCTATCTGCTGACCCGGCGGGGCGCGCACTCGGAAGGAGTTTCCGCCTACGCTATCCACCCGTTCACGCCCGTCTATTCGCCCCAGTTCGCGGCGGTCGGGCCCGGGTGGCCTTCGAAGGGCCGACAGCACGCGCGCACCGCTCCGGTCGGCGTCGCCTGCGACTTCGACAAGACCGTCTCCGGCATGGAGCCCCCCGCCGGCACTGTGCGGCTGTGGTCAGGCCTCAACGGTGGCGTTTCACGGTTCGAAGATGGCGAAGCGGGCGGGGGCCTCATTACGATCGAGCGCAACGTCTGCCAGTACATCGACATGCGCCGGTTCTACGCCCAGCGTGAATTCGGCCGCTACGTGATGCGCGACAATATCAGTCGGGCGTGACGACGGTTGTCTTGGCCAGGAACCGCGCGGTGAAGCAGTCGTCGGGATCGAGCGCCGCGAACTCCAGCGCCAGTTCCCCACTGTGGGCTGGTCATCGGGGCCTATCCTCTTGTCGGGCGGACTTCGTCGGCGCGCTGTGGGCGGAAAAAGGGGGGAAAGCGGATCATTCATGCCACTGCTGACCTCATCAAGGACTGAGCAGGATCAACGCCCTGGTCGACGGGCGCGGCCTGTGAGGGCGGATCGTGCTCTTCGCCGGGCAGCTTAGGACAAGGGCCGCCGGTCCTGCGCTGATTACCGGTCCTGCGCTGATCATTGGCCTGCAGCCCGCCAGAGCCCATCACGGACCGTGGCTTGCCTCTAAACTCGCGTTTATGAGCTTACAATTCGACAGCAGTCTCTTGAGGTCGACGCGATGGGATCGCAGCAAAATTCCCGCAACTCGTCAATGCCTTCCCAACCGATCGCTGAGGCGACGGAGGTCTTTTGGGCGTCGGACAAACTGATTTACAATCATGTTCAGATTGCATAGCGCAACCTCACAAGACGGCAGCGGAAGGCTCGAAAGACCCACGAGTGGGTCGGGCGGCATATGATGCGAATCGGTTGACGAAGGGATCGAGGCGCTCGGCAGGAGTTATCCTCATGGTTTCAACGGCGAGTGACACGGGCCGGCCCCTTCAGCACTTGCAGGTCATAACTGGCATCCAGGGGCTGCGTTTCGTCGCAGCGCTGATCGTCGTCTTCATCCACCTGCAAGTGATCTTGCAAGATCTCGGCCTGCCCGCACCAAAGGGCGGGGTCGACATCTTCTTCGTCATTTCCGGGTTCATCATGGTTTACACAACCTTTGGCCAACGGACGACGCCGGTCCGGTTCGCGCTCAATCGCATCGTCCGAATTGTGCCGATCTACTGGATCATGACGCTGGCGACTTTCGCGCTAGCGTTTGCTGCGCCGTCGTTGTTCGAGAACACAACCGCGAACCTGCCCGATCTGCTGAAATCGCTGTTCTTCGTGCCGTTCTCTAAGGACGGCGTGAACGTCCGCCCGTTGCTTTTCGTCGGCTGGACGCTGAATTATGAAATGTTCTTCTACGCGATCTTCGCCGTGGGTCTCGTCTTCCGCAGATACGTCCAAGGCGTCGTTTTCTCGGTTGGCACCCTGCTTGCATGCGTGGCCGCAGGCCTTGTTTTCAGGCCGGATACACTGGCACTCGACTTCTTCACCGATCCGATTCTGCTCGAATTCGGGGCGGGCATGATGATCGGCTATTTCTGTGCTCCAATGGCCTCGGTCGCCGATCCTGCGAGGCGCCGGCTCTGGGGAGTGGTGGCGATCGCCGCCCTGCTGCTGACGGCATTCATGGGCGAGCTTATACCTTGGGCACATCGCGCCATTTCCGCGGGTATCCCGGCGACTGTCCTGGTGCTCGCCACGGTCTTGTACGAGAAGGCGGGCGGACGGCTGGAAAATCGCGTCGCTTTGCTTCTGGGGGACGCGAGCTACTCGCTGTATCTGACGCACCCGTTCGTCACTGCCGCGACGGTCGTGGCGTTCCGCTGGCTCCAACCGGACTTTTGGGGCGTTCACCTAGCGCTCATGGTGGCCTGCGTGGTCCTCGCGTCATTCGTAGCGGTTCTCTGCTATCTGGTTCTTGAGCGACCGATCACCAACCGACTCCGCGACCTCTCGAAGGTGCGGAGTGGTCGACCCCTGGCGACCGGAAACGGTCGCCCAAGGCTAGGTATCAATTAGGTATCAAAGCCTTGGTACGATTTGTCTACGGGAACTGAAGGCTCTGAGTTGGTTGCTTGGCACAACCGTGACGCAAAAGGGCGTCCAGGATTGTCAGCGAAGCTGAGGGGACGAGGACTTTCTGACTCTGCGGAGCGAAATGTCGGCAGTCTGCCTGTCGGACACTTTCCGACAGGGATTTGATGACGGGGGGCATTCGCGGATTTTGACGGAAGCGTACACGCGAGACCCCACTTCAAGCTAACTGATGGCAGGTCCACGTGACACGTTCGAACAGATGGCTGGACTGGCGGTACCACTGATTAGTGCACTGTAAATCTCGCAGAGCTGGCTATGAACCCGGGAGCTAGAGAAGAGGGCTTGCTGTCGCTCGAATCCTGCCTTTCCCCACTGCCGGAGCCGGGCCTTGTCGAGTCCTTCCAGCAAATCGGCGAGGGTTTGTGGGTCGTCACCCGGGACGATGAGCCCAGTCACCCCAGGAACGACGATTTCTGGAAGGGCCCCTCGATCGCTGGCGATCACTGCGGTCGATTGCCGCATTGCCTCGATCGCCGAAAGGCCGAAGCCTTCCCAGCGCGAAGGCATCACCAAGGCATCCACCGCCGCGTAGTAGGCATCCAACTCCTCGCGCGATAGCCATCCGAGCATCGTTACGTTCTCTGCATCGGCAACTGCGCAAGCGTCCAGCACGGCCTCACCAGCCATGTAGAGATGGATGTCCTGTCGCGAAAGCCGCTTCATTGCTTCCAAGAGGATGTCCGCGCCCTTGGCGTAATCGAGCCGCCCCGCAAAAAGCAAGTTGATGCGCGACGCCGGCAGAACGAGCCGTCTTTGTTGTCGAGTGGGGCCAACCCCGCTCAAAATCAGATGACACTTGTCAGCCGGAAGTCCCACAAGGAGCGCAGAATCATGCTCGAACTGTGAGATATTTATGATGGCCTCGGTAAAATGTGCCAGCACGCGTTCCACAATCGCATAGGCCCGTTTCCGGCGTTCGGAAACATCCATTATGAATGACCACCCATGGGCGCAATAGAGGACTGGCGAACGGAAAACGCGTCCGGCACGAAGAAGACGCGTTACAAATCCTGCAAAAGTGCTGTGCGCGTGAATGAGAGAAAATCTATTGCTCTTCAAGATATTAAAAATCTGTATAGTATAGGAGCAGAGATTGGCAATCGTTCTTCCATCATAGTCAACGGGAATAAGGCATTCTTCTGGAATGCTTGGAAGCTCTTTCAAGCTATTTCGAGGTATGACAAATCGAACTCCGTGAAGTCCAAACTCATCTATTTGCAATGCTCCTACCTCATCAAGGTAACTGGCGATGCCACCTTTGATGGTCTCGGAGATATGCAGTATCGGCCCACCTTCCAAATTCACGACCGCAGCCTCGCCTCCCGATGGGCAGGATTAAATCTCGCACGAGCGCCGGCTTTTGCTCGGTCCGCCACGCTCAAGAATCGATAGTCGATCAGGACCAACGCGGGAAGGAGGTATAACAACGCGGAACTTGCGTGCCGGAGATAGGATCCCAAGTCGGGTTCGAAGATGTGAAGAACTAAAATGTGTGAAAAGAATAAAATAGTCGGAAGTCTTGTTCGTTCATTGGGTGACTTCAGTCCGAGATTGATCAGAAATGCATAAATCGCAATATTAAGCGTTAGAAATAGCTCCTTCACCCCAAAGCTGAAAAGCCAAGGAAAATTTAGACGAGCGATTGCGTATGCATAATTTATGACAAAGTTTATGGAGTTTGTAGGCGGAACGAGATTGAAAAACGCCGTCCTGTTTCCCGTCGCGTCAAACCACCTCCCCCGGTTGACAAAGTCGCGAGCATTGCCAATCTCGTAAAAGTAAGCATCGGGCAATAGCATAAACACCGATAATGCGAGCAGCGCCAATACTAGTCTAGCGTACCAATTAGATATCTGAAAAATCATTAGGAGTAGAAATGCGCCCGCTATGACAAGGTAATATTGCCTGAAATATATGCCGTATGCGGCATAAAATATTAAAACTAAGAACATTCGAAATATCAATGGCCTGTGTGAAGACAGGACTAACAGGCAAATCGCGGTGAGAAGGGGCGTGAATGTGTCTTTCATATAGGCGAAAAGAAACATCAATATGGGGGTCACGCATAGAAATGACGCGAGTGCGGCGGCGGGTAACGTTTTGATTTTGGAGAATATGATCGAAATAAACAGGATTGCAGTGCTAAGAACCAGCCACTCCTCTCCTCCTGAGGGAAGGTAGGATAGAAGTAGGGATGTATAGTAATAGCCTCCGGCCCCATTGGAAATGTCATCCAAATTGGTCGCCATATCCGCCACAGTTTGTGCATCTGTCGTCTGAGAGGGTAAGATAAAGTCCGGTCCGATAATGTAGATCAGAAGGAAAAAGGCGAAGGTTGCAGAGAACCCAATCACTTGGGGCGCGGTGAACTTGATCCGGCGCTTGCGAGGGGCTTTCGCACTGTTCACTTTCGGTTTCCTTGCGCCGAGCCTCGTAGGTCGCATTGAGACTTCAGGAGAGCCGGTTTGGGGCCAAGCCGGCTGTTTGCAGCAGAACGAAACCGATCCGTGCCGCCGAGACGAGTGTGACGTCCTATCCATCCCACCTCGGGCGAGTGTTGTGAGAGGAACGAGGGCATTCTAACCATCGACAGTGGGAGCTGCCACAAATCGCGCGACATGCGCGTCCTCTTCTTTGAAGACGGCCATGCCGTAGCCTGAAACGCTATAGAGAACTTTCAGATCGAGGGACTCGAGGACCGCTTTGAATTTATCTGGATCGATGTACCGGCGATAATGCTGACCAAATTCCTTGGGGCGTTCCGCATCTTGAGACGTCCGAAATTCAAGAAAGAGACGGTCTTCGCTATTCATCAACTGCCGTGTGTAACGAAGAAGTCGGTTCTGGGTGTCTTCATCTATCGAATGAAGGAAGAACCTGGCGTAAAATATCGTTCGACTGTTGGGATCGCGCCATTCGGAGATGGCGTCCGATAGCTGTTCGAGATTTCCTACGTCAGCTTGCTTGAAAGTGATGTCGATGCCGTTGTGAGTTTCGATAGACGCCGCGTGATCGATCGCTGAATGGCTCGCGTCGATAGCGAGGACGCGAAGGCCGCAGTGTGCGAAGAAGAACGAATCTCGCCCATTTCCACATCCGAACTCAATGACTTGTGTCGTTGGAGCGAGGTCCTGAGCGACCATTACACAAAACTGGCTCGGAACTAACATCGTCCAGCGACTATAGAACTGGTCCCAATGTTCCTTATCTCTTATCATCTTCAGTCTTTCTCTATCGTGGGTGAGTATATCTCTTCCGCGGTAAGTCGCTAATGGGACATCCTGTTTGCGCTATCTTGATGTGATGGCGCGGATAATCGGAGACGACGAATGATTTCCTCATATACACGCTTGCGGTTATCGAGGTCGATGTGACCATTGTACCTTGATGACAGCCGCGCCGCATTCGCTGCAAATCGTGGCTCGCCTGTGAGGCAGGCTTCTATTTCGGAAATCAGTGATTCCCAGTTGGTCGCCCATGCTCCTCCGGTGAACGTTTCATAGCTTTCATATAGGCCACGAGTCTTCTCATACGATTCCAGATCGGGCGCGAAGAAGATGATGGGGCGCTCAAGGAGCGCAAAATCCATCATAATCCCGGAATAATCCGAAATAAGGATGGATATGCCAGAAAGAAGATAATTGACATCAGGGAAGTCATCAGATGACATAATGGATATATTAGATCTTAGGCAATTGCTTATTCCGTTTTCTTCATTTGCATAATGCCCGCGAATTATGAGGTGTGCGCCATTTTTGGCGAGGAGCTTTTCTAATTTCGCAAGAAGGTCATTATTGGGTAGGAGAGGAGGACTGCCTTCTTCTCGCCAAGTTGGCGCGTACATTATGATTGTAGTGCCAGGGGCAATTCCAAAGCGTTCACGCATGGCCGTTTGCCATTGGGCACAAGGTCCTTCGTCATTTGGCCCTAGAATGATGTCCGTTTTCGGCTCGCCTGTCAGGGCTACGCACCCTTGGCGCAATGCGAATGCGGATTGGTATCGAATTGACGCGATTTCACTCGGTGCAGTGAAAAGACCATACCTCGATTGCGTGAAGCGATAAATCTTCTGGATGAGATACTCGAGCGGCCTTCGGAAGATTCCGGCGTCCACCGTCGTTGTGACTGGAGAGTCGAGGCCGAGCTTTTTCAGCGGAAGCCCATGCCACAATTGCACGACGAACATTCCGCCCGTCGCTGCGCGGTTCACATCTCCAAAGCCAAGGCTGACGACCCCCACTTTGGCTCTCAATGAGAGCGCCCAGCCCCGCCATGAGCTTGCTCGCTCGGCACGTACACCAGCGGCGCGCGCCTCCTCCAGTTCTTTATCGCTATGTGCGAGCCACACGCAGTCGATATCAGGCCGCCGTTCCCGCACATACTCCATCAGGTATCTCGAATTGCCGCCGAACATGCCCTTGCGGCCGAACACCCATAGATTTGCCCGTCGCGGTGTGATCATGCTCACCAGAAAGACTGCGCCGGCGACGGGCATGCGCGCCAGGTTTTGCAGATTCGACCGTCCAAAACTGAATGCCATTGACGAGCTGATCCTTCACGAAAGTGGTGGCAGATCCGTGGGATTGACCTGGGGCACGATGGGACCGGCAGCGGCCTTAGCGACGCTTTCCAAAATGACAATCGACCTCCATGATTTGTCGCCCCATTGTGCAGCCTCGGCAAGCTAGACTGCTTCATGTTGTCGGCATGCCGCTGCGCGTCATCATAAGCCAGAACAGTGCCACCGCTATCGCAGCTGAGATGGCCGTGGAGCCAACCAGCGCTCCGGCGGCGCCATAGGTTATGCCCATGGGTACGGCCACCAGGCCTACCGTGCCGATACCGATCGAGTACCCGAGGAAGGTCGAGCGCGAATCGCCCCGGGCGCGCAGCGAGACTCGCAGCACTGCGATGACGGCCCATATGACGGGCAGCGCCAGCCCGTAGAGCACCAGCTGTGCATCGTCCGCGCGGCGCGGGCCATAGACCCAGGTGAACGCTGCTTCGCCGCCCAGCGCCAAGGCCAGGCTGAACGCTCCGCCTCCGGCTGCCGCTGCGGCCAACGCGAGACGAGTCAGCCGCGTTGCCTGCTCGGTCCCGCCATTCGCATGAAGCCGCGCCAGTATTGGCAGCCCGATCAGCGAGAGCCCCAGCAGAACCTGTTGGAACGGCAGCAGCAGGTTGAGAACCATCTTCAGCCGCCCCGAATCCGCGACCGTCGATGCGAGGGGGAGGGCGACGATGTAGATGTTGTTCGTGACCCATGTCAGCACGCTCGCAGGCGCGGACCAGCGGCCATACGTCCACGCCTTTGCGGCGAACCGCCTCGCCTCCGCGCTCGTCGGTCGGGCTGGCCGCGCCCAGTACCGGGTCGAACCGCCGAGCGAAGCGACGAGCGCGGCGGCGCCCATTACCGCGAGCGCTCCCTCCATGCTTGGGGCGGCGACGAGCTTGAGCGCGACCACTCCGAGCACGGAGCCTCCGCCGTATATTGTGCTGCGCGTGAACGCGGCCCACGGCCTCAGATCGGCGTAGGCTGCCTGCCGCACGTACCAGAAGGTCGGCATGGCAACCGCGAGGAACGGGACGAGCAGCGCCGTTCGCGCCGGCAAAAGGCCGACGGCGACAAGAATCCCCGCACCCGCCAGGCCGACGACTGCGGAAATGGCGGCGAAGGCGAGGTTGAGCGACAGCGCCTCGCCGACGAACGCGCGCGTCCGCTTGAGATTCTCGCCCCAGAACACCGCGACCGGCTCCGCGACCACCGCGGTGTGTAGCGAGTTGAGAAAGACGACGACCGAGTAGACGAGGGCAAAGACGCCATACTCCTCGATCGGCAGCCACCTGGCCAGCAAGACATTGATCAGCAGGTGGGTTCCGGCAAACAGTGCCTGCTCGCCGACGGAAGCGGCTCCTCCTCCAGCCAGTCGCGCCCAGCGGGCGGGCCGGCGCGTGCCGCTTTCGGCAAGCGTCTGAGAAGCGGCGGGCAATGCGGGTTCTGCAGGCTGCGACATCACTCAGCCGCGGCTTCTGGTCGTGCCATTGCGGGGGGGGCGTGTTGGGGCACCTGCCAATGTCGATCCAATCCGATGAACGAAGCGCGCGCCGCGCTCCCTATTAGGGGCGGGCGGGAATGTCAGCATCGATCTTCACCGTCGCCGCCCGTGGGCCTCACCCGGCGAGACTGAGGCATAGGTCATTGACTGCAATGCCAAAGACCTTATGCGCCTCGCTCGTGAACACGAACCACGCCAGCCTCTCGTCGGGCCCGCGGCGGCGTCCTTCTCCCCGGCGCACGCCGCGCTTGGCAACTTTAGTGGCATCTCCCCGCTCACGGCTGGCGGTGTTCGGTGCGTTCGTCGCTCTTGTCGCCGTGCTAGGCGGAAGCTCGCGCCCGGACGTTTCGGGCCTGGTGCTGCTGCGACCGATGGCAATCCTCTTTTGCCTCTATGCCCTTCTTGTCGTCTCGTCGGAACAACTGCGCAACGTCAGGGCGGCATTGCTGCTCGTCGGTTCTTTGATGATGCTGGCCGTCCTTCAGCTCGTGCCGTTGCCGCCGGGCGTATGGAGCTCGCTGCCCGGCCGCGAAATTGTCCTCGAGGCGGATACTCTCATCGATCTCGGCGAAATCTGGCGGCCGCTCAGCCTCGACCCGGACCGTACGTGGAATGCGCTGTTTGCTCTGTTCGTGCCGCTAGGTAGTATCTGCCTCGTCGCCGCGCAGGGGGACCGTTCGCAACGGACAGTGCTGTTGGCACTCGTCGGCGTTGGTATGCTGAGCGCGATGCTGGGCATTCTTCAAACGATTGGCGGTGGCTTGCATCTGTACGAAATCACACATGCGGGCTTTCCCGTCGGGCTTTTCGCCAACAGGAATCATCAGGCGATCCTGCTGCTATGGCTCATGTTGGCAGCAAGCTATCTTGCCGCGACGGCAGAACCACACGGCCCCACCTCGACGGCGCGGTTAGGGCTGGCGCTGGCGGCAATCGCGGTGGTGTTTCCACTACTCATCTTGACGGGATCGCGTGCGGGCCTTGCCCTCTGCCTCCCCTCTGTTGCGGTTTGTGCCTGGCTCCTGCTGCGTTCTCCGGCGATGGTCATGTTGCTTCAACGGAGCCGTTGGCGGGGTAGGCTCCTCCTGGCTGGCGGCGGGGTAGTGTGCCTCGGCCTTGTCGTATTCGTTTTGGTCACGCTGGCGTATTCCGCGCGCACGACCGCTCTCTCGCGTCTGTTCGAACTCAGTGCGGCGGATGACCTGCGTTCGCTGTATTTGCCGCGGTTCATAGAGATGAGCCGTGACTATTTTCCGACGGGGGCTGGGCTAGGTGCGTTTCAGGAGGCGTTCAACGCCTACGAGCCAACGTCCTCGTTGACGGCTCGATACATGAACCAGGCCCACAATGATCCAGTGCAGCTCCTGATTGAAGGTGGCCTGCCTGGCCTGGCTATCATCCTGGCCGGGATGATCTGGCTCGCGTGGGCAAGCTGGCGTGTGTGGACGTCGGCGGGAAGGCGCGCGCGGGAATCGGCAGTCTTTTATGGTGCTTCGATCACGCTGTGGCTCGTCGCAGGCGTCGTCGACTATCCATTGCGGACGCCGCTTGGGGGCATGGTGGTTGCGTGCTTGACCGCACAACTGGGCATCCTTAGCAGGGGTGGCCGCTCGGGCGGGGGCTTGGTCAACGCCGTCCGCTAGCGGAAATCTTACGCCTTATTGATGCGCACCTGCATAGCTCTCGGGATTGATTATCGGGCATGATTCGCAAAGCTGGTATAATAGCACCGCTTATCCTCCTCGCTGCGTGCGCGGGGACGCCGCGGATCGCCACGGCGCCGACGATCGATCAAGCTCCGGACAACATTTTGCCTGCGCCCGCGGCGCTCGGCACGCACGGATTTTTTCGCTACACTCTGGGGCCTCTCGACAAGGTTAGCATCGAAGTTGACGGCTTCCCCGACCTCCTCCGAGAAGTCGTCATCGACGCCGAAGGTATGATTTCATATCCAATGGCGGGGTCCATCAAGGCAGCTGGCCTTACCACCACGGAGCTCGCCGTTGCGCTACAGTCGCAAATGCGGGCGAATCACGTTCGCGATCCTCGGGTTAGTGTGAATATTGTCGACGCCGTGAGTCAGGTTATCACGATTGATGGAGAGGTAGAGAAGCCCGGCCTCTATCCAGTTTATCGGGAGATGACGCTTTCGCAAGCAGTGGCGTTGGCTCAAGGCGAAACCGATTTCGCGAGGACGTCCGTTGTTTTACTGTTTCGAGAGGTGGAAGGGCAGCAATACGTAGGCCTTTATGACCTCAAGGCGATCCGTTTTGGAAACTATGCCGACCCCAAAATTTACCCAAACGACAGGGTGGTCGTAAGCGAATCGGAGTCGCGGCGCTTTCTGCAAATGGTTGGGCCTTTCGTCAGCCTAGTAACTACGCCACTTATCTATCTCATACGGAACAACTGATCTGATGACGAACCTGGCCGATACGCCGCGGGCTTTTTCCGATCGTGAAGATGTCACGGATGCCGATAACGGAGAGGAATTTGAGCCCTCTCCCCTTCAGTTGATCTGGCGAGTCTTCTGGCTCAACCGATTGCTGGTAGCTGGGATTGTGGCGACGGCTATAGTTATAGCCCTGGTCGCGACGTTGTTGATGACGCCGCAATATACATCAACCGCCCGCGTACAGGTGAACCGGATCGAAGCCAAAGTGTCCGATGTCGAAGGCGTTCAACCGCAGGGGGACGTGCTCGACTATGACGAGTTCTATAACACGCAATACGCGCTATTGGAGTCTACGACGCTAGCGGAGCGGGTTGTTCGGGCGCTCAATCTTACGGGTGATGACACCTTCATGGAAGTCATGGATCTTGCCGATGAGGACGAGATCGTCAACGCAACCCCTCGCCAGGCAGTGCAGAAGATCGGCGAAGTTCTTCTCGACCATGTGTCGATAGCGCCTATTCGGGGGTCCAGCTTAATTGATGTTCATATAACAACTCCTTCACCCGAGCTATCCTCACGTATTGCAGAGGCATGGGTTGGAGAATTCATCGAACTGAGTATAGAACGCCGATTTGCTGCTACAAATGACGCTCGACAGTTTCTGCAGGAGCAGCTGGCGCAATTGCGCGAGCGGCTTGAGGATTCTGAGCGGCAGTTCGTCGCTTACGCGTCGAATAGTGGAATCTTTGCCATTCCCACGGGAGAGAGCACGGGCGAACAAACCGTTGCGGGGCCCACACTCATAGGGACGGATCTTGCGACGATGAACGCTGCCCTTGTTGCCGCGCGAGCCGATCGAATAGCTGCGGAAAGCGCCATGCGGGCCGGTGAGAAGACTGTGGACGACCAGGCGATCGCGACAATGCGGGCTCGCCGTGCGGACATTGCAGGTGAAAGGGCTCGGTTGCTTACACGGTTCGAACCCGATTACCCACCAGTCCAAGAGCTAACCAACCAACTGGAAGAGCTCGATCGAGAAATTGCAAACGCCGAAAGCCGTACGCAGCAGGATCTGCGGCGAACATATGAGGCAGCGCTGCAACGTGAGCGTGGGTTGATAGCGCAGGTTGAGGCCCTCAAAGGTGACTATCTTGATGAGCAGCGCGCGACAATTCAATATAATATCTTGCGTCGCGAAGTCGATACGAACCGCGAACTCTATAACGGTTTGCTGCAACGCTATAAAGAAATTGGTGTCGCAGGCGTAGAGGCGAGCAATGCGTTGCTCATCGATGCTCCCAAGGTGCCTGACGAGCCATCGAGTCCGAACTTACCGCTCAACCTGGCGTTGGGCCTTCTGGCCGGTATTGGTCTCGCAGGGGGCGTCGTTTTCGTCCGCGAGCAGATTGATCGGAGCCTTCGAGATCCGAACGATGTGAAGGCGGTTCTTGGAATCCCGCTGCTTGGCACCACGCCGCGACTGTCGGACGAAAGTGACATCGTCGAAGAACTGGACGATCCGAAGAGCGCGATGTCGGAGGCCTATTTGTCTGCGAGCATTCTGCTCGATCTCTCAACAGACCATGGCTTCCCGCGCGTTGTAATGCTTACGAGTTCCGCTCCAAGCGAGGGCAAGACCAGTTCGTCGTACGCGCTTGCAAACCGATTGGCGCGCAGCGGACGCAATACGGTTTTGGTGGATTTCGACCTTCGCAATCCGTCGGTAGGTGAACGGCTGGGAATTCCCAATCGCGTGGGTGTAACCAACTTTCTCACCGGAGAGGACGAGTTCGTCAAATACATTCAACGGGACGTCCGGCCGAATCTAGCCGTCCTCACCGCTGGCATGGTGCCGCCGAACCCGGGGGAGCTGATTTCCGGGGGGCGCACAGAAGCACTAATTGAAAGGCTGTCGGAGATGTTCGATCATGTCGTGATTGACTCGCCTCCGGTCCTAGGCATCGCCGATGCGCCGGTTCTCGCTTCGCAAGTTGAGGGTGTGGTCTTCGTGATCGAAGCCAACCGAATTGGTTTGCGTCAACTCGCTGGCGCGATTGAGCGGCTCAAAGGAGCCCGCGGGCATGTGCTCGGGGCCGTTGTGACGAAGCTCGATACGCGCAACTCTGACTACGGTTACGGCTATGGTTACGGATATGGCTACGGGTATGGCCAGCAACAGGATAGCGCCGGCTGATCTAGTCTGACGAGGAGATGACGGTCGTAGCACGCCTGTTGCTGGTCCCGGTCGGACTATTGCTCGCCCTACTGGCGTTCGTTCATTCAGCGTCAGAAACCGGACGGTTGATCTTGCCCGTCGGCTTTTTCGGCCGATCAGGGATCGACGCCCATGTAACTGGCGAATTTGTAGACCGCCTTTTTCGGGCGGAAATGCGCGCCCAGCAGGCGCATGCACTGGCAGAACAAGGCCAGCTTTCGGAGGAGGAGATCGCCACTCTAGCGGCGGATCCTGTTGCTCTCCAACGCTTCATTGAGGAGCGGCAAACCTTAGCGCAGAGTGAGCCGGATCATTTCCCCAGAATATCGGACGACCTGTTGCGGCAAGCTCGCTTGTCTTATGCCTCCGATCCGCTCAATGTCGCCACTTTGCGTACCATCGCACTCGGGCACGCCTTACACGAAGACTCCGATCGAGCCAGAAAACTCATGCACTTAGCCGTTCGCATCAGCAAGCGTGATGAGATTACAAATTTGTGGCTGGCCCAGGACTACGGTCGGCAGGGCGACCTCGTGCAGATGTTGGCGACTTTTGATCATGCCTTGCGAACGAGCCGGCGTGCACGAGAAGGAAGCATGGCCCTTGTCGTGCGCGCGTTGGACTCTGAAGAAGGTCATGTCCTGATCGGCAATCTCCTTCGCGCGGATCCGGAATGGCAGAATGCATTTTGGGTGGAGTTTGCGCGCAATCCAGTTTCACTCGCCAACGCGGAGAATTTCTTTCTTAAGAGTGGAATTCCTCTCGAAAAAATGCCGGAAAGATTTAGAGGGATACTTTATACAAACCTCAAGAGAGTTAGGTATTACAATACCTTGTTTGACCTTGCGAGATTGGAGCCTGAGGCGAGTAGAGGTCAGCATGCAGGTGCGAAGGGTTTTGGGCCTTCCGATGGAGTCAACCCCCTAGAGTGGACTCCCTACTCCCGAGGTACCTTTGCTGCGCGTGTTCACCAAGCGAGCGGTGAATTGCAGATCGACGCTCGCGCAGGCGCGTTTGGCTTGGCGGCAGATCGAATCGTTCGAGGTGGCGATGATTTTCGAATGGTGCTTGAGATGGCGGAAGCCGTGCCTCCTAACGCCGAATTGAAGCTAACAGCAGTTTGCGCGGACGCTGATAGGCAAAGGCGCAGCCTTGGCGAAATCGTGTTGTCGTCAAGTCAGGTTCGGGGCACAACTGCCGTTCAGGCGCGCGATTGTGCCTTCATCAACCTCGAACTCGGCTTCGATGTGGATGAGGGGCGGCAGGATTCCTTGATCCGCGTCGCCAATATCTCATTCGAACCGTTATAGCCCCCAAAAGTCCAACGCGTTCAGCGACCAACGCGGAAGCGCCGGCTTCTCACATCCATGTGCTGAAAAATGGTCGGGGAGAGAGGATTCGAACCTCCGGCCCCTGCCTCCCGAAGACAGTGCTCTACCAGGCTGAGCTACTCCCCGACCGGCGCCTCCGGAACGCGTCCGGGGCGAGGCAGAGGCGGCCCTGTAGCGGGCAGGTGGCGGGCTGGCAAGCGGGCAAAACGCCGATTGCGGTGCGTTTATCGACAAGGTTCCCACCGCCGGATCGCAATCCCCGATTGGGCCACGCGCGTGTGATGTGTAGGCCAGTGACATGAGCAGCGCACCGGTCTTCGGCTTTACCTCACCTTCGGCGGAGTCCGCGCGACACTGGGAGTGGCAATACCTCGACCTGATGCGCGAGATCTGGGAGCGCGGTGACGAGCGTGCCGATCGCACCGGGGTCGGCACCCGCTCGATCTTCGGGCCACAGCTCAGGTTCGACCTTTCCGGCGACCGCGTGCCCCTGCTGACCACGAAGCGCGTGTTCTGGAAGGCCGCCGCGCGCGAGATGCTGTGGTTCCTCACCGGGGAGACCAACATCCGGCCGCTGCTGCAGCAGGGCGTCACGATCTGGAGCGATTGGCCGCTGGCGAAGTACCGCCGCGCCACGGGCGATGCCATTTCGCAGGAAGCATTCGAAGCGCAAATCGTCGAGGACGAGGCCTTCGCCGCGGAATGGGGCGAACTCGGCCCGGTCTACGGCAAGCAGTGGGTCGACTGGGACACCTACGAGCCGGCGGGGGAGGGGCTCTATCGCAAGGGCCCCGGAATCAACCAGGTCGCGCAGGTCATCGAGAGCCTGCGCCGCGATCCCGGCGGACG